>Ga0209654_1000770_pt1 | contig 29408 bp, 33 predicted proteins | sample SaaInl1SG_22_DNA_FD_184646 | JGI IMG/M metagenome (GOLD analysis project Ga0209654, IMG submission 184646) | Marine microbial communities from expanding oxygen minimum zones in the Saanich Inlet - ESP_161SG_22_DNA (SPAdes) (version 2) | ecosystem: Environmental > Aquatic > Marine > Intertidal... | reverse complement strand
CCGGCATTTCCGGGCTGGCGCAGTGCGTTATTTTTGCTGTTTGCCGGTTTTGTGCTGGCCGCCCTGGCCATGATGGCCGCCCAGGAAGGGCTGATAGACCGTGTCTGGCTGGATAGATTATTATCCCAGCTGCCAGACAGGCACATCATCACCGATGGATTGCGCAGCCTGTTTCCCCGACTATAATGCTGGCTATAATACTGGCCAAAATTTCTAACCAAGTACCTTGGCGATTGTTTTGCTGGTATAATCCACCATCGGAATAATACGCGCATAATTCATGTGGCGCGGGCCGATCACCCCTACCGCGCCAATAATTTTGCGCTCGCTATTATGATAGGGGGCCAGCACCATTGAACAGCCGGTCTGCGAAAAAAGCTGGTTTTCCGAGCCGATAAAAATCTGCAAGCCATCGGCATGTAACACCTTATCCATTAACTGGCTGGTATGGCCGCGCATTTCCAGCTTGTCAAACAGCACCCGAACACGCGCCAAATCTTCAACTGCGCGCACATCTTCCAGCAAATTTGCCTGACCGTTCACGATAAGCGCTGCATCCTGTGTATCGGCATGATCCGACCAGATAGCCACCCCGCGTTCGATTAAATCGCTGGTCAAACTATCCAGCTCAGCCCGGCAGACTTCCTTGTCCTGCTCTACCAGCTTCAGGATTTCGCTGACCGATTTGCCCTTATACTGGCTGTTCATATAATTAGAGGCCTGGGTGATAACATGACCAGGCAAGCCCGCTGGAAAAGCGATCATACGGTTTTCAACATGGCCATTGGAAAAGACCAGAATGACCAAAATCCGGTTATCCTGAATAGGCACAAATTCAATATGATTGACATTTAAATCCTCGGTCGGGGTCATCACCAGAGAGGCACATTTAGACAAGCCGGACAAAGCAAGGCTGGCCTTGTCCAGCATCTGATTAACCGATAACCCGTCACTATGTTCCAGCGCATCTATCGAGCCATGCTCATCCAGAGCCAGACTATCGCGCACCTCCATCAACCCATCGACAAACAGGCGCAGGCCAGCACCGGTGGGCACCCGCCCGGCCGACGTATGAGGCGAGAATAATAACCCGCTCCCTTCCAGCTCTGCCATAATCGCGCGCACCGAAGCAGAGGATAAATTAACCTCGCTGGCGGCCGCGATAAGGCCAGAGCCGACAGGCGAGCCCGTTTGCAAATAATTTTTAACAATCTCGTTAAAAATTTGCGTTGAACGCCGGGTCATCTCAGGGATAGCTGGATCGCTCATAAAGGATACCTTCGCTTGAACATATCTGTTATGCTAGTGCCATTATCTTACGCGATTGCATATTTTTTGAGAAGATTGCCTCTTATAAAAATGTGTAAAATCTGTAAAAAGGGCAGAAATATCTGTCAGAGGAGTTCATTTATTCATGCCACTTTCCCGTTCAAATGGCCGCACAGCAGGTGCCCTTCGCGAGGTGGTGATACAGCCACATTTTTCTGCCTATGCAGAAGGTTCCTGCCTGATTTGTGTCGGCAATACCCATGTGATTTGTACCGCTTCTGTCGATGAAAAAATCCCGCCTTTTTTACGCGGGGCCAATAAGGGCTGGGTGACAGCTGAATATGGCATGTTACCGCGAGCCACCCATAGCCGCATGGACAGAGAGGCCGCACGCGGCAAACAATCCGGACGCACACAGGAAATTCAGCGCCTGATCGGCCGCTCTTTACGGGCGATTATTGATCTGGAAAAATTGGGCGAGCGCCAGATTAAAATTGATTGTGATGTTATTCGTGCAGATGGCGGCACGCGCACCGCATCCATTACCGGGGCGTGGGTGGCCCTTTCTCTGGCTCTGGAAGACCTCTTGCAAAAAGGGGTGATAACCGCAATGCCCCTGCGCGATCAGGTGGCAGCTATTTCTTGCGGTATGGTTGAAGGCCAGGCGGTCGCAGACCTTGATTATAATGAAGATAGCACCGCTGAAACCGATGCCAATTTTGTCCTGACGGCCAGTGGCGGCATTGTGGAAATTCAAGGCACGGCAGAACAGCATCCATTTTCGCAAGATCAGCTTTTGCAAATGATGGGGCTGGCAAAATCAGGTTGCCAGCAGCTATTTGAACAGCAGATGCAGGCCGCTCGCACACCAAGAGCTTGAACGGGTTTTTTTGAAAATGACGCGCACATTCAATCGGACAGACAAGCTGGTCATTGCCAGCCATAATCAGGGCAAGGTTCGCGAAATCAGAGCCTTGCTAGAGCCCCTGCAAATTGAAGTCATCGGGGCAGCTGATCTGAATCTGGAAGAGCCGGAAGAAACAGGTCATAGCTTTATCGAAAATGCCGAATTAAAAGCCCGCCTTGCTGCACAGGTGGCCAATTTACCCGCCCTATCGGATGATTCCGGCTTTTGTGTTGAGGCACTTGGCGGGGCGCCCGGCATTTATTCTGCCCGCTGGGCAGGCCCGGACAAGGATTTTAATCAGGCGATGGAACGGGTAAGCACTGCCCTGCTGGCTTCTGGCTCAAAGAGCAGAAGGTGCGAGTTTGTCTGCGCCCTGAGCCTTGCCTGGCCAGACGGGATTTGCGAGAGCTTTGAGGGCAGAATATCTGGCGAGCTATGCTGGCCGCCGCGCGGAGATAAAGGTTTTGGCTATGATCCCATTTTCATGCCCACAGGGTTTTCCCAAACCTTTGCCGAAATGGATCCGGCCGATAAACATGCGATGAGCCACCGCGCTATCGCCTTTAATCAGTTGCTGGAAGCCTGTTTTATATCGTGACCCGCAAGATGCCGGCCATCAGCTTATATGTGCATTGGCCTTTTTGCCTGGCCAAATGCCCCTATTGCGATTTTAACTCGCACGTCGCACAGGATATTGATGCCATAAAATGGCGCGATGCGCTTATCCTCGATTTGGAAATGCAAACAAGGGCGGCCTGTCAGCATCTGGGCGTTGCCGAAGGGCAGCTTTTTTTAACCAGCATCTTTTTTGGCGGCGGTACACCCAGCTTGATGCCGCCTTTTATCATCGCAGATATACTGGATAGGGCGGCCAGGCTATGTATCACCGCCCCGGATATGGAAATCACCGCAGAAGCCAATCCAACCTCGGCCGAAACAGCCAAATTACAGGGGTTTTATCAGGCCGGCATTAACCGTCTATCCCTTGGCATACAAAGCCTGGAGGATGAAGGGCTGAAATTTTTAGGCCGCGAGCACAGCGCAAAAGAAGCCCTTACCGCACTGGAAAAAACAGCTGCCATTTTCCCGCGCTGGTCAGCAGATCTGATCTATGGTTTGCCTCAACAAAGCCTGGATAACTGGCAAAAACAGCTGGCAGAAATCACCACAAACGAGCCGGCACATTTATCCTGTTATCAATTGACCATAGAGCCGGGTACTGTCTTTCACACGCGCCATAAAAAAGGCGCAGAGCTGACAGCCGATCCGGACAGGGTGGCCGATTTATATCTGCTGACAGAAGAATTTTTGCAACAAAAAGGCCTGGCCGCTTATGAAGTATCCAATTATGCCAGGCCAGCGCAGGCCTCGCGCCATAATCTGAATTACTGGCAGGCGGGTAACTGGCTGGGCATCGGGCCTGGCGCGCATGGCAGGCTGACTTCTATAAACGGCCGGTATAACCGCATTAATCGGCGCAGCCCTTCTGGCTGGCTGGAGAGTATGGGAACGCCCGCGGCCGGGCTGGAGGGCGAGGCGATAGAACAGCCACAGGATTATTTTAATGAATACTGGATGATGGGTCTCAGGCTGACACAAGGGGTTAACTGGCCAGCTGCCGGACAATTTGGTGATCCAGGCTTGCAGCTTAATAGCGAATGGCTGGACAGATTTATCGCAGAAGGCTGGCTTATCGCAAATGATGAGAAATTATCAACCTCTCTTGAGGGGCGCTTGCGGCTGGATATGATTTTATCGCACCTGCTGGATTAGCGGGTAACCAGCTGGTTATCTATCAGCGTGCGGATTTCATAATAACGCTGATTTTGGCCATCTGGCAGTAAATTAAATCGGCCACTCAGCCCGGAAAACCCCTCATCTCTTATCAGGCTGGCACGCCAGTCAATCGTCTTTTTCTCAATGGCCTGATTTTGCCGGGCACTTTGCGCCCCCTGATGGGTAATGGCTACCAGGGCAAAGGCATCAAACCCCATTTTAACCAGATGGCTGGTCGGTTTATCAAACAGGGATTGGAACCGCTCTTCAAATTCCGGGCTGGCAGGTTGCATGGCTTGGGTAATTACAGCCCCTTGCAAGGAAGGTTCAGCCAGCAATTCCGGACGCGCCCATAAATCGGTTCCCAGATACATCACTCTTGACGGGTCCATATCATAATAGGAAAGCACCGGAGCGACCCGCAAAATAAAATCAGGATTACCTGCTAAAATCAGCGCATCATAGGCTGGCTCTGGCAATTGCGGGTTTTCGGGATCGGGTTTTTGATAGCGGGTAAATTGCTGGACGGCCTGTCTTAAACTTGCCTCATCTGCCAGTACCGGCTGCGGCAAGGTCATCCATTCAGCCGCGGTCAGACCAAAAGAGCCGAGCCTGTTTTGGGCATGGGATAACAGGCGCTGGCCAAAGGTATCTTCGGACGCCAATATCGCTATTTTTGTCCGGTTCCGGGCAATGGCATGGCCCAGCAAATGATCGATTTGCTGTTCCGGCAGATAGCCCAATACCCATTGGCCAGGCGTGGCGGCTTGTACATTATTGGATAGGGATATCGCTGGAATAGCAGAGGCCGCCAGAATAGTGCGCACTTCTATAGCAGACTGGGTAAATAACGGGCCGATAACAATATCCACCTCTGCCTCTATCGCTTCACGGGCAGCTTCTGCAGCCCGGCTACCGCCTTCTGTGTCAAAATAAATCAGGCTCGTTTCTGGGTCGGCCAGCTGAAATAATGCCAGCTCTGCCCCGCTGGCAATATCGCGTCCCAGACCCGCATAACTGCCAGAAAAGGGCAACATCAGACCAATGCGAAGCTGGCCATCTGATTTAGCCGGCGCCGTAAAGGGTTGAGGCGTCTTAAAGCTATCTGCATCCTTGTTTTTTAACAGGCTGAGCGCAGCTTTGAGTGCCTGTTCGGCAAGTGCCTGGCGTTTGACAGCATTTTTATCCAGAAGCGGTGCCTGGCCAGCTGCAGCGGTTACCACCTCTTGCCCGGGCGGCATAATCTCTGCCTCCGGGGCAGGCGGATTTTCAATTTCCGAAATAATATCCCCAACAATATCGGTTGTTTGTTCCTGTCCAGAATCTTGCGCGCTTTGGCCAGCGGCGATAGCGGGCGTTCTGTCTGCTTGCAGATTTTTTTCAGAGACAGGTGTACAGGCCGCTATCGCCCAGACAGCCAGCAGGGCCGTCATAAGCAAAAACCTGCTTTTCATCTGCTTTATCGGCTGATACGAAGCATTTATGCAGTCCGTTATCATGGCGTACCTGTTTTTTCCTATCCCTTATCCAGCCGTTAGCCGCACAATACAGATTTTCCTTTACCGTTTGTGCAGATAACCCGTTATAGTGATGCCATGAATAGGCTCGGAACTCAATCGCTGTAAATTTTGATTAAAAAAGCGATGGCCATCCAAAGGCAACTCTCACAAAATTATCCAAACATGGAAATAAGGTGAAATTGTGCTCAAACTTGTATCTACCCCCATTGGCAATCTGGGCGATCTTAGCCCGCGTGCAGCGCAAGCCTTGCAAGAAGCAGATATCATTGCCTGTGAAGATACGCGCACAACCAGAAAACTTATCACCTTATGTTCTCTGCAAATACGCGCGAAATTACTGGCCTATCATGATCATAATGGCCAGGAGATGCGACCAAAATTATTGGCCTATATGAAGTCTGGCAAGCAAATTGTGCTGGTAAGCGATGCCGGAACGCCGCTTATCTCTGACCCGGGCTATAAGCTGGTCGCGGCCTGTCATGACCAGCATATTCCGGTAACCGCTATACCGGGCGTATCTGCACCCTTGATGGCCCTGACCATCTCCGGCCTGCCTACTGACCGATTTACCTTTCAGGGTTTTGTGCCGCAAAAACAAAATGCCGCGCGCGCCCAAATCAGCGGTTCAGCCAGCCTGACAATGACTCAAATCTGGTTTGAAACGCCGCGGCGCCTGGCAAAGACGCTTGCGTTGATGGCTGAAATATATGGCGACCGGCTGGCGGTTATTACCCGCGAATTAACCAAGCTGCACGAGACGATTGAGCGGGACAGGCTGAGGCTGTTGGCCGAAAAATATGCCCAAAGTGACCCGCCAAAAGGCGAGCTGGTTCTGCTGGTAGAAGGGGCAGATAAATCTGTGTACTCCTATGATGAAGATGCAGTGCGCGCGCTACTGGGCAATATTTTGCAAAATAGCTCGGTCAAGGATGCGGCAAGGGAAGCTGAGGCATTAACCGGCTGGCCGCGCCGCAGCCTGTATCAAATGGCCTTATCGATAGCCCGAAATGAGTAATTCCCCGAAAAGATTAACTAGGTGATAATCGGGCGCTCGGATAACAAAAAGGGCGCGCGCAAGGTGGGACGCAGACAGACCACAAAGTATCAGGCAGCTGAACAGGCGGGCAGACGCGCAGAATATCTGACCAGATTTCTCTATCACCTGGCAGGCTATCGCTGTGTGGCAATGCGCCAGAAAACCCCCTTTGGCGAGCTGGATCTGATTATGCGGCGCGGCCAGAAAATAATGGTTTTGGAGGTAAAATTTCGCCAGCGCATGAATAATCTGGATGGCGGGCTGCCAAGCCTTAAGCAAATAAAGCGCATGAAAAATGCGGTATTATGGATGTCTGGCAGATATTCTGTTTTTACCGACAGGATATATATTCTGCGGGTGGTTCAGTGGCAGGGCTGGTGGCGCATACGCCAAACCGATATCAACTTCTAGGCAATGGGTGCCTGGATTATCTGGCCAGTTGATGAAAAAAGAAGTTTTCTATAGAATCGTAAATGCGGTATATGGAAAAGAGCCTTTTTACTGAGATATCATGACAGGCTTATTCGCCCTTTTTTTCGGAGCCCTATTTTCTATGATAAGCAGAAATCTTTTTTTTAGCATGATAGTTTTAACCGCCTCGGCATTGACCTTGTCTGGTTGTGTGGGGGCAGCGGTCGGTATCGGTGCAGCGGCGGTAACCGCCTCTTCAACCGAAAAAGGCTTTTCAACTTCTGTTTCAGACGGGGTGATAGAAGCAAAATTGCTGGATAAATTTATTCAGAACGATTCCAGCCTTGTGACCAGCATTGAAAAATCGGTGAATAATGGCAGTGTGCTGATGACCGGCAGTGTGGAGACGATTGAGCAAAAAATATTAGCGACCAAGCTGGCCTGGGAAATTAAAGGGGTGCGCGAGGTGGTTAATGAAGTTCAGGTTAGCAAAGAGACCTCTGCGCGCGATATCGCAAAGGATTTAGCTGCCAGTGCCCAGCTTCGCGCCGCCCTGATAGGCGATCAGAATATCTCTTCTCTTAATTATTCTATCGATGTGGTCAATGGCATTGTGTATCTGTCCGGTGTTGCCGCAGATGAACAGGAAAAAGAGCGTGTTATTGCCCATGCACAGGAATTACGGTTTGCTAAAAAAGTGGTGAATTATATTATTCTGGAAACCGATAAGAGAGATTAATCGGTGTCCGGGCAATTGAATATCGCCATCCAGATGGATCCGGTCTCGTCTATTGATATAGGCGGGGATACAACTTACGCCCTTGCCCTGAAAGCCCAGGAGCGCGGCCATAAATTATGGTATTATACGCCTGACAGGCTGAGCTATCAGCAAGGCAGGATTACCGCCATCGGCCAGGATTTAACCCTGTTTGATGATCGCGACCATTTTTTTGAAACAGGCGCAATCGAGGAACGTGCCCTGGAAGATTTTGACGTTATCCTGATGCGTCAGGATCCGCCCTTTGATATGGCCTATATCACTGCAACGCATATTCTGGAAATGTTGCCGCCCACCACCAAGGTTATCAATAATCCTGCCGAAGTGCGCAATGCACCGGAAAAATTACTGGTCACGCTGTTTGCCGATCTGATGCCGGCCACCCTGATTTCCAGAGATATAGAAAAAATCCGCGCTTTTCGTGATCAGTATAAAGATATCATTGTAAAGCCGCTTTTTGGTAATGGCGGGGCAGGGGTGTTTCGCCTTCAGCCAGGTGACCAGAATTTAAGCGCCTTACTGGAAATGTTTTTTAAGGTCAGCCGCGATCCGGTAATGGTACAGCAATACCTGCCCGATGTTCGGGCAGGCGATAAGCGCGTTATCCTGATTAATGGCGAGGCAAAAGGGGCGATTAACCGTGTCCCGCAAGAAGGCGAGGCCCGCTCAAACCTGCATGTGGGCGGGTCTGCCCAGGCCATAGAGCTAACCGATAGGGATAAAGAGATTTGTGCGATTATTGGCCCGGAATTAAAAAAGCGCGGCCTGGTGTTTGTTGGCATTGATGTCATTGGTAACTATCTGACCGAAATTAATGTCACCTCACCCACCGGTATTCGCGAGATTGAGAGATTTACCGGACAAAGCATGGCTGCTCTTTTCTGGGAGGCGGTGGAAAATTGGCCAGAAGAACACTGGACAAATACCGTGCCACGCCGATAGCGGCCAGCCTCTATTTATCTTGTCCGCGCTAACCATTATCTGCCCCAAATAGAAAAAACCGTCGATAGGATAACGCCTCCAGCACATGATAACGGGTGATGACAGGGCTTGCGGCCAGATCGGCAATAGTGCGGGCCACGCGAATTGATTTATGAAAGCCACGCGCAGATAGCGTCTGTTTTTCAAGCGCTTCGCTGTAAAGGCTTCGAATTTCTTCATTATCCTTTAGCTCATCATTCAGTGATTTTGCTTCCAGATGGGCATTTAAAAAATCTTCTTTGCCAGATTGCCGAGCGGCACCAAATTGACGCGACGCCAGGATGCGTTTTCGCACCTCCCGGGTAGATTCAGATAATTGCTCTGATAGTAATTCGGCCGGGCGAAGCTCTGCCACATCCAGCAAAATATCAAACCTGTCCAGAATGGGCCCCGATATGCGCGCCATATAATCCTGGGCACAGCGCGGGGCACGGCTACAGGCACGTGACGGGTCAGATAAATAGCCGCAACGGCACGGGTTCATGGCCGCAACAAACTGAAATCTGGCAGGATAGCGTACATGATGATTGGCTCTGGCAATGACGATATCCCCGGTTTCAAGGGGCTGGCGCAAACTATCAAGTGCGGGGCGACTGAACTCGGCCAATTCATCCAGAAATAACACCCCTGTATGGGCAAGAGAGATCTCGCCCGGCCAGGCTTTCTGCCCACCCCCAACCAGCGAGGCCATCGAAGCAGAATGATGCGGGTCACGAAAGGGACGCTGTTGAATAAGCCCGGAGGCAGGCAGCGCCCCGGCAATAGAATGGATCATGGTGGCTTGCAGGGATTCTGCCGGACTGAGCGGCGGCAACAGCGAGGGCAGGCGCGAGGCCAGCATGGATTTTCCAGCACCGGGCGGGCCCACCATCAATAAATTATGCCCGCCAGCTGCAGCAATTTCCAATGCCCGTCTGGCTGTTTCCTGACCTTTCAGATCGGCCAGATCAGGGCCTTCCTGTGTCATAGGCTCTGCCCGGGCAATAGGCGCACTAAGCAATTGGGCGCCACGCAGATGGTTAATTAACTGGGTTAAATTTTCCGGCGCAAGGACAGTGAGATCGCCGGCCCATGCCGCCTCTGCCCCGTTTTGGGCAGGGCAGACCAGATGCCGGTTGCTGGCTTTGGCATGCAGGGCAGCTGGCAGGATGCCTGTTACCTGACGCACCGACCCGTCCAGAGATAACTCGCCCAGCAATATATGCTCGCTCAAACAATCAGATGGCAACACCCCCATCGCGGTAAGCAATCCCATCGCAATCGGCAAATCAAAATGCGCCCCTTCTTTGAGCAAATCTGCCGGGGATAAATTTACCGCTATCCGCTTGGCCGGTAATGCCAGCCCCAGAGAGGAAAGGGCGGCACGTACCCGCTCCTTGGACTCGGCTACCGCCTTGTCAGCCAGCCCGACAATCGCCATCGCTGGCAACCCGTTCGACATATGTACCTGAACAGATACATCCAGAGTTTCGATACCACGAAACGCAACTGTTGAGACAATAGACTGCATGATATACAGCTATCACGGGTAAGCATTGCACCCTAATTATTTTTTGCAATTATATTTACCGGACAAGGTTTTTGTAAGGGGTCAGCTGCGAGCAGGCAACATCCGGCCAAGAGCATGACCGCCCAATATATGCATATGTAAATGCGGCACATCCTGATGACCATGCTGGCCTGTATTGGCTATCAGGCGATAGCCATCTTTTGTGACTCCGGCCATTTTTGCGACCCGGCCAAGGGCGGCCAGATAGGCGGTTTGCTCTTCAGCAGACGCATTTTCACTGAAATCGGTCATATTCACATACGCCCCTTTGGGGATCACCAGAATATGTACAGGGGCTTGCGGCTGAATATCATGAAAGCTCAAAGTATGGTCACATTCATCGACCTTGTTACAGGGGATTTCTCCGCGCAAAATCTTGGCAAAGATATTCTGATCATCATAAACGGGCTGTGACATGATAGGCTATCTCCTTGATAAAAAATTATTCGCGGCCGGCTTTTTCTGCCAGACCGGATTGATGCTGGCGTGCAGCTAATTCCTGCCATACCTCGTCCGGGGTCAGGCCGGCTGCCACCCACACAACCAGTAAATGATAGAGCAGATCTGCTGATTCGCGCGTTAATGCCTCTTTATCTGATTTTAAGGCCTCTATCACCACTTCGGTGGTTTCCTCTGCCAGTTTGCGTACCGGTTTTTCCGGCGCACCCGCCAGTAACGCTGCGCTATAGCTTTCAGAAACAGGCGCAGATTTCCGCGCCTCTATCTTGCGATAAAGCTGTTCCAGAATATCTGCATTTGGCATGGGCATCGGGGTATCGGAGGGCATCATAAACCTTTATTTCTTATCTTATTATAATCGGCGTACCGGGATATTGGCTGCCTGCATCGCTGATTTTGCCTCATCTATGGTAAATTGTCCAAAGTGAAAAACCGAGGCAGCCAAAACCGCGTTGGCATGACCTTCTGTAATGGCTTGGGCAAAATGTTCGGGCGCGCCTGCCCCGCCGGAGGCAATAACAGGTACCGACACCGCATCACTCACCGCACGGGTAAGCGGAATATCAAAGCCGGCCTTTGTCCCATCGCCGCGCATGGAGGTCAGCAAAATCTCGCCTGCTCCCTTTTCGGCTGCCTGCATCGCCCATTCAACCGCATTGATACCTGTGGGGGTGCGCCCGCCATGTGTGGTCACTTCAAACCAGCCATCTGCATGCAAATGCGCATCAATCGCGACCACCACACATTGACTGCCAAATTTATCGGCCGCACGCGAGATCAATTCCGGGTCTTTTACCGCAGAAGAATTTACCGATACCTTATCTGCCCCGCAGAGCAGTAATTTACGAAAATCAGATACATCGCGCACACCTCCGCCCACTGTAAGCGGCATAAAACAGACATCTGCTGTACGGGCGATCACCTCATAAATGGTCTCGCGCCCTTCATGGGTGGCGGTAATATCCAGAAAGCATAGCTCGTCCGCCCCTGCCGCATCATAAATACGGGCCTGTTCAACCGGGTCGCCCGCATCGACCAGATTAACAAAATTCACGCCCTTTACCACACGGCCAGCATGAACATCCAGACAAGGGATAACGCGCGCACTCAGCATCGCCTAGACCCCTTTGCCCGCTGCCAGCGCCAGCGCCTCGCGCAAATCAAGCCGCCCATCATAAAGGGCGCGTCCGGCAATGACCCCTTCAATGCCATTGGCAGATTTTTCCAGGCACGCTTGAATATCTTCAATGCCCTTGACCCCGCCCGAAGCAATAATCGGTATCGATACCGCATCGGCCAGGGCGGCCGTTGCTTCGGCATTTACCCCTGTCAGCGCACCATCGCGCGATATATCGGTAAAAATCACCGCAGAAACCCCGCAATCTTCAAACCGGCGCACCAGATCAACTGCTTCAATATCACTATCTTCCAGCCAGCCTTCTGCGGCAATGCGGCCATTTCGGGCATCTGCGCCAACTGCGATATGACCGGGAAAAGCCTTTGCCGCTTTTACCACCAATTTGGGGTTTTTCAGGGCGATGGTACCCAATATTACCCGGCTAATGCCTGCACTTAGCCATGTTTCAATATCCTGCATGGTGCGGATACCGCCGCCCAGCTGGATACGCGCACCTGTCTTGCAAATAGCCTGTACCGCCTGCTGATTGGCACTTGCCCCTTTTAGCGCGCCATCCAGATCCACGACGTGTATCCATTCACAGCCCGCCGCGATAAATTTTTCGGCCTGAAGTTTCGGGTCAGGGGCATAAACCGTCATACGGTTAAAATCACCATGCAACAGGCGCACGCCCTGTCCATCTTTTAAATCAATTGCTGGATAAATCTGCATGGGAACTCTTTTACTCTTTTTTTACCGTGATAGATATAAACGCCTCTGGGCGATATGGGCAAGCCTAGCGTTTGCCCTCTTTTAATTGTTTGGTGAAATACAGACCAGGTACAAATTCATCCCCAACCATGGCATAATAGGGGTTTGTCCCAAAATGTTGATACCCCCGCGCTTCAAAGGCTCTGATGGCTCTGTCCTGGGTTGCGCGCACATCCAGATTTAGAATCTGATAGCCTTCCGAGCGGGCAAATTCTTCTGCTTCGGCCACCAATGCCTGTGCCAGGCCATGTCCACGTGCCCAGGGTGCCAGAAAGAAAGTGCGCAGCTGGCAAGTGGTTGCCTGTGCTTCATTATTGCGTGGCGGGCGAACAATCTGGCACGAGCCGGCAATCACATGATCCAGCTTGCCCATAAATAGATGATAATCAGGAACCAGCAAAATTCCGCGCCAGTAATCTTCCAGTACCGAGCGCGGCGGCGGGGCAAGCCAGCCAAATCCGCCCCCGGCCTCTATGGCTTCTTCGGTTGCATCACAAAGTTCTGATATATCATTTGCGCTTAATTCGGTAACCATCTCAACTGTTACCAGAGGCGTTCTTTGTGTTGTCATCTCATTCCTCTGTCTTATGCGCCTGTCTATGCCGGCAGCTGGTATTTCAGCCTGCGTTATTTCAGGGACGCCAGGATAAAAATGAATCCAGCATGGCCTGACCAGCCTGCTGGCTTTTTTCCGGATGAAATTGTGTCCCGATAATATTATCCCGGCCTATCAGGGCAGGCACCGCCATACCGTAATGGGCAACGGCCAATAGCTGGTCTTCTGGTACATCATCAAACACATAGCTATGGACAAAATACATCTGCCCATCACGCGGCAGGCTGGCACAAACAGGATGGCTATCCCGGGTTATGACAAGGCTGTTCCATCCCATATGCGGAATTTTCAATTTCCGGCTTTCCGGATCAGGCAAACAATCGACAAAATGACGTACCTTGCCGGAAATCCAGCCCAGACCCGGGGTGATATTGCCGCCTTCATGACCCTCATCTGCCAAAAGCTGCATACCCACACAAATACCCAAAAAAGGTTTGGCTTTTTCACCAACCGCTTCTGTCAGGGCATCGACCATCCCGTCTATGGCTGATAGGCCAGCCCGGCAATCGGCAAAATGGCCAACACCGGGCAAAATGATATAGTCGCAATCCTGTAATTCATCTGCGCTGGCAAGGGTATGTACCTGCATGCCGGACTTGCGTGCAGCTGCATGGGCTACCGAATGGTGAACCGAGTGCAGATTGCCCGAACCGTAATCAATAATGCCGATGTTCATCATGTCTGTCTGTTATAGAGAGCCGCCAAGCACGCCCTTGGTTGAAGGGATACGCCCACCGCTTCTGGGGTCAATCTCGCAAGCCTGTCGCAAGGAACGCGCCAGCGCTTTATAACAGCTTTCCACAATATGATGAGTATTTACGCCATATTCGTTTTCAACATGCAGGGTGATACCTGCCCCCATCGCAAAGGCCTGAAACCATTCGCGGAATAGTTCTGTTTCCATCGTGCCAAGCGTTTCAGATGGCAAATCAACATGCCAGACCAGAAATGGACGCCCCGATACATCCAGGGCCACCCGGCTGAGACATTCATCCATTGGCAACAGACAAGAAGCATAGCGATTGATGCCGGCACGCTCGCCCAATGCCTGTTTCAGCGCATCGCCAATTGCCCAGCCTGTATCTTCGGTGGTGTGGTGGGCATCGATATGCAAATCACCCTTTGCCTGAAGGGTAATATCCATCAGGCTGTGGCGTGCCAGCTGTTCCAGCATATGATCCAGAAAGCCGATACCTGTTTGAATATCGTATTTTCCTGATCCATCAATGGTCAGGCTGACAGAAATTTCTGTTTCATTTGTTTTGCGTGTGACCTGTGCTGTTCTGCTCATAAAGCCCTCTTTTCTGGGTATTACCCCGCAATCCGAGGCCAACACATAGCAGTTTTTTTTCAAAAAAACCAGTATATCTCTGCCTTTGATGATGGCTGTTTTATGCGCTATCGCTGAAATCGATATTTTTTTCCTGTTTTAAATAGCCCTGAACCGCTTCAAAAAGCTGGCGACATTCATCTGCTGAGAGACGGTCAATATTTTGTGCAAGCAAATTGGCCAGAAAGGTGGCTTCCGGGGCGAGGCTGGCCGTTGCCAGACTAGGCGAAGGATGCGACATCTGTGCAAGATATTTCAGCAATTCTGCCTCATCCCAGATAAGTTCGAGCCAGACACAAATCTGATCAACAAAGGCCGGGGAAGGCCGGCCACGCTTGCCATGTTCCAATGCAGAAATATAGGCAGAGGAAACGCCTAGAAATATGCCCTGATCTTTTATCGTCAGCCCTCTTTTCTGGCGCAAGCTGCGCATTTTCATCCCAAAGGGCGTCATCTATGCCTCCCTTATCCGCTTTAAGCGAACATATAAAGCGCCCGCCCCGCCATCTTGCGGCCGAGAAGGGCCAAAGGCGATAACATGGTAGCTTAAAGGTGGCTCGGATAGCCATTTCGGCACATTTACCCGCAAAACACCCTGTCCCATTCGGCCTTTGCCTGTAATCACCAGAATATTGCGCAATCCATTTTGCAGAGCAGTAGCAATAAAATGCTGTAAGCGCAGGCGTGCTTCAAGCTGGCTAAGGCCATGCAGGTCAAGCCGGGCTTCCAATGGCATTTTGCCTTGCTGGATCTTTTTGGCCGAGCTGCGATCAATGCCGGCATAGACAGGCTTTGCCAGATCGGCAGGCCCGATGATATGTCCGGATTTTTCCGCCTCCGGATTTTTTCCGCTATTTAACTGTCGTGCGACTTTGCCAGCCTTTTTGGCCGAGCTTGCAGGTTTTTTCACAAAAGCAGGTTTTTTTACCCGTTCGGCTGGCAGCTCAACAGGCGAGATACGCGTAGAGGATTGGCGTTTAACTGTTTTGGCGACATCATCCCACAGGGCACGGGAATCTTCTTCTGGCCGGCTGGCCGTCTTCTGGCCGGTTTTTGGTTTTCCAGATGGATTTTTATTTGCGGCCATAATCGTACCCAACCCTTCCAGATGAGGAACATATTTTTAAACCGTCAAGTTTTAATTTTCATCCTCAACACGGGTTTCCACCAATTTCCAATTTGGATCAGCAAGAGTTGTATCTCTTTCAAACACCCAGATATCGGTAATTTTTACCTTTGCTTCAGACTCATCTTCCAGCACGACCCCGTTTTTATCGGTTACCAGACGGGTTTGCAGACTAACAAACTGAACCGTGACAGAAGCAACATTATCCACTACCTCGCCATCCAGCAGCTGAACATCTTCAATTTCATCGATTGTGATATCCAGCCTGTCACCACGCTTGTTGCGGTCATGCACCGACTGGGCGAATTCCTGATACAGATCAAAAGCCAGCAAGCGGCGCAAACTGGCCAAATCGCAATCGGCAAACGCGCCTAACACCATCGAAAAGGCAGAGGCCGCCCCGGTCATAAATTCATCATCGCGGAAATCGGAGTCTGCCTGACGAACCGCTGTCAGCCCCTTGCCATTTATCGGATTTTTATCTTTGTGCAAGGGGACAATTTTTTCATCCTGTGCACCGCTATCATTCGCCGCATCGCCGCTGAAACGTTGTAATTCCTCGCGCTTTTGTTCGAACCCGTCGCGGCTGCCCAAAATTGAGCGCAGACGAAAAATAAGAAATAGGGCAATCGCGGCAAATATCAGAATATCAATAAAGGGCATGACAAATATCTGTTCAAATAAGGGTTTCAGGGCGAGGCGTTCACTTCTGCCGGATTATGCCATAAAATTATCATGGTTTGCATCCAAAAGAATGACTTCCTATATGTTACCATATGGGGTGTGCCCTATCAGATGCAAGCTGGAGATAAAAAATGCTGTTTTATATGCTTATTTTATTTGGCCTTTACGGGTGGATTGAATTTGAAGCGCTGATTTTAATCGGCAATGAAATTGGTGGTTTGGCCAGCTTTTTAGGGATTTTTGTCACCGCTTTTATTGGTATGTGGCTGTTGCGCGCACAAGGGCGGGCGGTGATGATGCGCTGGCAGTCAAATCTGAACAGGGGCGAGATCGAAACTGATTCTCTGGCAAGCGGGCTGTCTTTATTGCTGGGCGGGTTTTTGATGCTATTGCCTGGCTATGTAACCGATGCTATCGGCATTTTATGTTTTGTGCCGGGTGTGCGTTTTATTATCGGCAATGCGCTGTTATCCCGCCTGCATATCGCCAAAGTCCAGAATATGTTTGGTGCGCGTTTCGCAGGCGGGTTTGCCGGAACACCCGAAGAAGGGTTTGGCACACCCGAAGAGGGGTTTGGCCAAACGAGCAGCCGACCCTATCGCCGGAAAACGCTGGATGGGGATGTGATTGAGGGCGATTTTAAGGAAAAAGATTAACAATAGATTAAGCGAAACGGCTTTGAGTTGCCTCATGCTTGCCGCTAATTCTTAAGGCTGATAACAATAAGCGCAATCTACACTAAATTTGATTGGAAAAAGAATTATGGCTGAATCAAAAACCAAAGCAAAAGAAGAAAAAGCAAAAACAGAAACCGGCAAAAAAGCATCCGAAAAAGCGGCCGCGGGAACAGAAACAAGACAGGCTGTTCAACCGCAAGTCGCCTTGCATGCCCAATATATCAAGGATTTTTCGTTTGAAAGCCCCTCTTCACCGGATGTTTTTTTAAATCAGCCCGGCCAGCCAAATGTGGAAGTGGCCGTAAATGTCGCCTCCTCCAGGCTGGAAAATAACCATTTTGAAGTTGTGCTGAAAATCGCTGCCACCGCAAAAACCGAAGATAAAACCATCTTTGTGGTGGAATTAAGCTATGGCGGTATCGCCTCCTCCAATGTAACAGATGAGAAAATGTTGCATCCGCTCATTGCAATTGAAGGGCCGCGCCTGTTATTCCCGTTTGCCCGGGCGGTGGTCGCCAATATTACCCGCGAAGGCGGATTTTTGCCGCTTAATCTGAACCCGATAGATTTCCTTGCCCTTTATCAGCAAAATATGGCCCAGCAGCAAGCTGCTGCCAGTTCAGCTGAAAAGAGCAAGTAAGGATTTCAGCAGGCTAAAAACTATTCCGGCTTTTTAGCTTCCGGCGAGGCAGATAGCCGCCAGATAGGGTCGCGCATTTTATCCAGCAAGGCATGATGCGCGGCCAGCTCTTCTGGGCTTGCAGCAAAAGAACGGGCAGGACGAATAGGCCGCTGGGTTATTTCAAACCCGGATAGCGTATCTGTCTCGTCATCTGTTTTATCGCCAGTGCCTGCAGGTGTTTCAGGCTCTTGCATCAAGGCAAGACCGGGCTGTCTGCCGCCCTGTAATTCAACAAACACCCCTGCCAGTAAATCGGCATCAATGAGCGCACCATGCAGATCGCGGTGACTATTATCGATAGAAAAACGGCGGCATAGCGCATCCAGACTGGCTTGCGCGCCGGGGAATTTTTGCCTGGCCAGCATCAGCGTATCGGTCACGCGGTTATCTTGCAAAAGCGGTTTTTCACACCGCGCCAACTCGGCATTTAAAAAACCAACATCAAACGGGGCATTATGAATGACCAGCATATCCTCGCCCACAAACTCAAGAAAGGCGTCGGCTATCTCGGCAAATACGGGCTTGTCCGCCAGAAATTCACTGCTGATACCATGAATGGCTTGCGCCCCTTCATCAATATCGCGTTCAGGATTGATATATAAATGCAGCTGGCCACCTGTCAGTGTATAATTCACCATTTCCACCGCGCCAATTTCGATAATGCGATGGCCATCCTTTGCCGACAGGCCGGTCGTTTCTGTATCCAGAATAATATGGCGCATGAAATTCCCGGTTTTCTTCTTTTTAAGCTGCCCCCATCCTAGCGCTATCTGTAAAGTGCTGGCAAGAGAGGAAAAAATAGTCTTTTTGTCAAATTATCTGATGCCGGTTTTTTTATCTGATTCCGGTTTTTTATCTGATTCCGGTTTTTTATCTGATTCTGGGCCTTTATCTGATTCTGGTAAGCCATTTTTTTAGACGGCGCCGGCTTTCTGCCTGGCCAAGCGAGGTTGGCAGAGCTAAATCGGACAGCCTGATTTTGTCTGATTGCGGCAATTGGGCTTTAATTATCTGGGCAAATTTTTCCTTTGTCATATTTGGTCGTCGCAAGGCGCGTTGCCGCAATATCCGCATTGGCGCCCAGACTGTGACCAGATAATCGCATCCCGCATCCCCGCCTGTTTCAAATAAAAGCGGTACATCCAGCACCGCAAAGGATTTCCCTGCGCGCTGGATATCAGCTAAAAAACGCTGGCGGGATTGATAAACAAGCGGGTGTACTATCTCTTCCAGGGCTAATCTTGCGTCTGGCAAGGCAAATATTTTCTGCCCCAGAGCCGGCCTGTCCACAGAGCCATCTGCTGCCAGCACATCGCCGCCAAAATAATCGGCAACCAGGGGGGTTGCCTTGCCAGATGCGCTCAAAAGCTGGTGAACCGTTTTATCGGCATCATGGACATTGATACCGTATTGGCGAAACATCCGGGCAATGGTCGATTTACCCGAAGCAATAGAGCCGGTGAGGCCGATAATCTTCATTCGCTACCCCCGCGCAACTCCCCGCCCCCTGAGGCGGTGGCACAAAGGCCATGTTCGCGCAGAAAAGCCAACAGCGGCAAAAGCGGCAGACCTAAAATATCATAATAAACGCCCTTTATATCGGAAAAGAGGTAAGCCCCGCCTGCCTCTATCTGATAACAGCCTGGCGATAACAGCGCATCTTGCCCGCAAAAATCCAGATATTCGGCAATATCCTGCTGGCCAAGGCGGCGTATGGCCAGCTCAGAGCGGCTGCAATGATGCCAGATACGCCGGCCATGTTGAAATACCACCGCTGCGGTGTAAAGCTGATGGGTCTTGCCAGCAAGTTTTTGCAAATGATCGGCTGCCTGCGCCATAGAGGCCGGCTTGCTGAAAATTTCCCCCTCGCAGGATAGGAGCTGGTCACAGCCGATAATATATCCATCCTTCTGACTGGCCAGTTTCCCGGCTTTTACTTCGGCAAGGGTGATAGCGATATCGGCCGGTTCTATATTTTCAGCGATACCGGCCTGTTTGATCGCTTGCTCATCAACTGATGATGCCTGCGCCTCAAAGACCAGCCCGGCAAGCCGCAGCATCTTTATGCGGGTTTGGCTGGCAGAGGCCAGATAAATCTTGCTGTTTGGGATATGCCAGCTTGTCATTCCTGTGATGCCTTTTCCTGGGCAGAGGCTTCCTTATGGTTCATATAAAGATGCAAAATAGCGGCCGCGGTTTCTTCAACAGAGCGGCGCGATACATCCAGAACAGGCCAGCCTTGCTGCGAGAATAGCCGCCTTGCAACCGATAATTCTTCAGATATTTTTTCCATATCCGCATAATTCTGATTTGATTTATCGTCGAGATGGGCCAGACGGTTTCGCCTGACATGTGCCAGCCTTTTAGGATCGGTGGTCAGCCCGACAATAAATAACCGCGGAAATTTTTCGACGATTTGCAGGGGAAATGGCACGCCCGGAACCAGCGCATAATTGGCAATCCAGTAGCCCCGATTTGCCAGATACATAGAGGTGGGTGTTTTTGATGTACGCGAAACACCTACCAGCAAAATCTGGGCGTTTTGCAGGCTTTCCATATTTAGCCCATCATCGTGATTAACCGCAAATTCTACCGCGGCCATCCTCTCAAAATAGGCACGATCCAGTTTATGCTGTCCGCCCGGCCGACTATTTTGTTTATAGCCCAGAACAGTGGTAAATAAATCCACAAGGGGGTCCAGAATAGATAAATTGGGAACCTTCAGATCGCGGCATAAATCTTCCAGCTCTGCGCGGATTTTGGGATCGACAATCGAATAGAGCAAAATGCCGGGATTGCGCTCCAGCCCAGAGCGGATAGTTTGCACATGGGCAGAAGAGCGCACCAATGTCCAGATATGCTCGGATGCCTTTACATGCGAGAATTGCGCCAATGCTGCCCGGGCAACCTGATGCACTGTCTCGCCTGTTGAATCTGAAACCAGATGTATATGTAGCGTTGTTTCCATAATCTCGAACGATAACAATTCTATCCGGTAAAGTCATCTATTTGCGATAGATAAGAATAGAAAATGAAAGCCTTACCCCCTGCCTGTCATAGGCACGGTTTAATTATGGGGATAATATTTACACCATCAGGAAACTATCCTTTTTGTCCACAGATAAAAATATAGTTAGCCATTTCGGGAAAACAGATAGCCAGCTTTCAGGGATAATGGGGATAATTTATCCGGTAGCCGGTTTTTAATCTGATCCGATATATGGAAAATGGGCCAAATCGCCACATATTTAAGGCTGGATGTATCGGCTGATATCCGATATGGACTAGTTGGGCAAAAATGGGCAGAACTGGGCAGAACAAGGTGCGTAATATGTGGAAAGTTTGTATTTCACCTTTTCACATGGTTCCACAACCTACTACTACCTTTATTTATAAAATAATTATTTAGATAGATAGATAAAATGATTTTCACCGAGCTGTTAAATGGCAAGACCCTGGAGAGACCGCCTGTCTGGATAATGCGGCAAGCTGGTCGATATTTGCCGGAATATAAAGAAGTTCGGAAATCGGCAGATAATTTTATCGAGTTCTGCCTTACACCGGAAAAGGCTTGCGAGGTTACCTTGCAACCTATCAGGCGATATGGTTTTGATGCCTCTATCATTTTTTCCGATATTCTGCTGGTACCTCATGCGATGGGCAGGGAAGTACGTTTTATTCCTGGTACAGGGCCTGTTCTGGAAAAACTTTCAGATATTTCGCACTTAAGAGCTCCGGCGCATGAAGATTTTTTAAATTATTTAAAACCTGTCTCGCAGGCGGTAGAATTGACCCGCTCAAAATTGCCGGAAAAGACAGCTCTGATAGGTTTTTCAGGTGCGCCCTGGACGTTAATGACCTATATGCTGGAAGGGGGCAGCTCGCGCGATTTTAATCTTAGCCGGCAATGGTTGTGGTCAGAGCCCGCACAAAGTGAAAAGCTGTTACAGATTTTATGTGATTATATTGTCTCTTTTTTATCCCTTCAGGCAAAAGCAGGGGCAAATGTGCTGATGCTGTTTGATAGTTGGGCAGGGGCTGTACCGGCGGCGCGGCGAAAAACTGTTATTATCGATATGCATAATCAGATTATTTCTGACTTGCGGGCACAAAATATTCACCTGCCGATTATCTCTTTTCCCAAAGGGCTGTCAGAAGGGCTGATAGAGTATTGCGAGCAGGTCGATATTCAGGCATTGGGGCTAGACCATTATACCGACCGGCATTGGGCGGCGCGCAGCTTGCGCAAGGATATTGCCTTGCAGGGTAATCTGGATCCGCTGGCACTGGTTGCAGGCGGCGATCAGATGAAGGCAGAAATAGATGATATACTGGAATGTTTTTCAAACAGGCGACATATCTTTAATCTGGGACACGGAATTGTGCCGCAAACCCCGCCTGAACATGTCAGTGAATTACTGGCATTGTTGCGGCAATAAAACAGCTAGGTGAAAGTTTTTGATAATGGCGTATGAATGGATAAAGGCATTACATATTATCTCGGTCATTGCCTGGATGGCAGGGTTGTTATATCTGCCGCGTTTATATGTCTATCACGCGATGGTGGAGCCGGCATCGGTACGCGCTGAAACCTTTAAATTGATGGAAAGGCGCTTACTGAAAGCGATTATGAACCCGGCCATGATTGCCAGCTGGGGGTTCGGGGCGGCTATGCTGTATATGAACCCGGCGCTGTTTGGCGAAATCTGGATGATGGTGAAAATTGCCTGTGTCCTGGTAATGAGCGCATCGCACATGGTCTTTGCCAGAATGCGTAAAGAGCTGGAAAAAGATATAGCCCGGTCAGATAAGGCCTATCGGTTCTGGAATGAAGTGCCGACAATTTTGATGATTATTATCGTGATTATGGCGGTAGCAGAGCCGTTTTAACGAAAATTTGGCTATTTTTGAGGCAAATCGGTCAATCGCTTGCGCGTTTTCTTGACAATTTTCGTGAATTAGGCCTAATGTGGAAAAAAATCTGTCCAGATTGGTGTTCCTCTCCTTCTATTTCAACGGCTCATATCTAGTCTTATCAAATAAGCCCGAGCCGATATTTCGAACATCCCCCTTTCCCCCGTCTATTTATGGTTATTTATCATGCACCTAAAGGAACTAAAGTCGAAATCCGCATCTGATTTGCTGGCCTATGCAGAAGAGCTGGAAATCGAAAATGCCTCTACCTTGCGCACGCAAGATATGATGTTCGCTATATTGAAACAATTGGCAGAAAATGACATTACGATACGCGGGGCAGGTGTGCTGGAAGTGTTATCAGACGGGTTCGGGTTCTTGCGTGCGCCGGAATCCAACTATCTGCCAGGCCCGGATGATATTTATATCTCGCCCAGTCAGGTGCGCCGATTTAGCTTGCGAACAGGTGATACAGTAGAGGGCGAAATTCGCGCCCCCAAGGATGGCGAGCGCTATTTTGCCCTGCTGAAAGTGGAATCGATCAATTTCGAAGACCCCGACGCGGTGCGCCATCGCATTAATTTCGACAATTTAACCCCGCTCTATCCGGATGAAAAACTGACACTGGAATTACCCTTTGACCCGGATAAAAAAGATAACACGCCGCGTGTAATCGATTTAATCTCGCCGATGGGTAAGGGCCAGCGCGGGCTGATTGTGGCGCCGCCCCGCACTGGTAAAACCATGATGCTGCAAAGCATCGCCCATGCGATTTCGGTTAATCATCCGGAAGTTTATCTGATTGTTTTGCTGATAGATGAGCGCCCCGAAGAAGTAACCGATATGCAGCGCTCGGTAAATGGGGAGGTGATTTCCTCAACCTTTGATGAGCCGGCCTCACGCCATGTTCAGGTGACCGATATGGTGATCGAAAAAGCCAAAAGGCTGGTAGAACACAAGCGCGATGTGGTGATTTTGCTGGATTCCATTACCCGTCTTGCACGTGCCTATAACACGGTTGTGCCGTCTTCTGGCAAGGTGCTGACAGGCGGGGTGGATGCCAATGCCTTGCAGCGGCCAAAGCGCTTTTTCGGGGCCGCACGTAACGTGGAGCAGGGCGGGTCTTTAACCATTATCGCCACCGCCCTTATCGAAACCGGCTCGCGCATGGATGAAGTTATCTTTGAAGAGTTTAAAGGCACCGGCAATAGCGAGGTGGTGCTGGATCGTAAACTCTCCGACAAGCGGGTCTTCCCGGCGATTGATGTCACCAAATCCGGCACACGAAAAGAAGAGCTGCTGGTCGATAAAGTCACTCTGTCCAAAATGTGGGTATTGCGCCGTATCCTGATGCAGATGGGCCCTGTGGATGCAATGGAATTCCTGTCTGACAAAATGCGTCATTCCAAGACAAATGACGATTTCTTTGAACAGATGAATAGCTAATAAGGGCTAGGCTGATACAGAAGATTTTGCTTCCATATCTATAAGCCATTGTTTTCTATAAATATTATCAGGGTGGCGCGGATTTTTATTATCGCCGCCACTATAATTATCATAGCTGCCATCGCCCTTTAATATACGGTGACAGGGGATAAGGATAGGCAGCGGATTTCGCTGGCACGCGCCGCCTGCCGCACGGGCGGCTTTTCGATTCCCCCATTTTTCTGCAAATTCGGCATAGGAAATAGTTGTTCCATAGGGGACGGTTGTTAGAATTTCCAGCCATCTTTGTAAAGAAGCAGATAAAGAGGAGAGATCTATCGGAACCGTAAATTTTTCAAGCCGGCCATTAAGATAGGCATCCAGCTGGTTAATGGTTTCACGTGAAACATCATTTTGCCGGGCGGCCGGCGCGTCTGGATGCAGGATAAAGGGCGTTTGCTGCCAGTCTAATTTATATACTGCTTGGTCATTTGTCATAGCGCGCATATAGCCGAGCGGCGTATGCAGAATGCTGGAATAGAACATGATGGCCACCTGTTGCTCTTGGGGTTAACGCTTACAAATAATCTGAGACACCTCTATAGACAAGCCAGCCTAGCATGATTAAGAAAATGACAGAAGCACCGCATCAGGCAGGATAAGCAAATGGCACATAACCATGCCGATACAATCTATGCATTAGCTACCCCGCCCGGTATGTCCGCGGTCGCGATTATTCGCATTTCTGGCCGCAAAGCGCTGGATGTTCCAGCTTTATTTGCCGTCAAGCCGGGGTCTGCCCGTGTGGCCAGGCGCGCCTTTTTAAAAGACAGAGACGGTAATATTCTGGATGATGTGATGTTGCTTTCCTTTACCGGGCCAGCGTCGGCTACCGGCGAAGATGTGCTGGAAATTCAATGTCATGGCTCTGCTGCGGTCATTGATGATATTTTAACTATCCTCTCGCAACATACAGGGTTTCGTGCTGCTGAAGCGGGCGAGTTTACCCGCCGCGCTCTGGATAATGGCAAGATGGATATTACCGCAGCAGAAGGGCTGGCTGATCTTATCGAAGCGGAAACGTCCCTGCAACGCCGTCAGGCCACCGCCCAGATGGCAGGTCAGCTCAGCCGCCCTGTCGGATTTTGGCGCGAGAAAATTGCCCGATTACTGGCGCATCTGGAAGCGATGATCGATTTTGCCGATGAAGAGCTGCCAGAGGCCTTGCGCCGGGAAATTGACCAGGAAACAGCCGCACTTTGCGCTGCGCTGGAACAGGCACTGGATGACCAGAACATAGGCGAGATTATCCGAAACGGGCTATCGGTGGTGCTGGCAGGGCCGGTAAATGCCGGTAAATCAACCCTGATGAACTTGCTGGCAGGGCGCAAGGCCGCCATTGTGTCTGACCGGGGCGGCACAACAAGAGATGTGATAGAGGTAAAGCTTTCTCTGGCCGGGATTCCCATTCGCCTGGCCGATACAGCCGGTTTGCGCGAAACAACCGATCATATTGAAGCCGAAGGCATAAAACGTGCCGAAGATGAGATAAAAGAAGCGGATCTGGTGGTGCTGGTGATAGATGGCAGCCAGCCTGGCTGGCACGATATTGCCCGGCAAATGGGCGACGGGATTAGCCGGCCCTCTTTATTGATTCTTAGCAAGGCAGATAAAGGCCGGATAGAGCAACCCGATGCTAGAGATTTTGAGGCAATATCTGTTGATCTGAGAGACCCGAATAGCATAGCAGAGATAGAAAAAGCCCTTAAACAGCATCTAGCCCCGCTTAATCAGGCAAGCCAGACCCCTATCATTACCCGGGCACGCCACCGCCAGGCTTTTTCGGATGCGCTGGCCAGCCTTCAACACAGCCAGACCCTGTCTTTTGAGGGAGATATCGCCCTGATAGCCGAAGAATATCGCCGTGCCGCCTCGGCTCTGGGGCGCGTAACCGGCCATATTGATGTTGAAGAGTTGCTGGATCATATCTTTTCACGTTTTTGTATTGGAAAATAGCCGCGATAAAGCGCGATGAAGGTCAGGCATCCAGGCTTTGCCCTGCAGGTAAGCCAGCAAAAGCAGATTGCTGTTTCACGTGAAACACATTAAGCTGGCGGCGAGTTACTCAGATAACGGATTGGATTTATCCAGCCTCGGGCGCGGATAGGATAGAGATAAATGAGCCAGAATTTCGATGTGATAGTGATCGGCGGCGGCCATGCAGGCACAGAAGCTGCGGGTGCGGCTGCACGTATGGGCGCAAAAACAGCGCTTGTCACCATCGCGACCGATAAAATCGGGGAAATGTCCTGTAACCCGGCTATTGGCGGCCTGGGGAAAGGCCAGCTGGTGCGCGAGATAGATGCGCTGGATGGCATAATGGGACAGGCAATTGACCAGGCAGGTATCCAGTTTCGCATGTTAAATAAATCGCGCGGGCCTGCGGTTCAGGGCCCACGTGCCCAGGCCGATAGAAAGCTCTATCGCCGCGCGGTTCAAACCTTGCTGGCCGATCAGGAAAATCTGGAGATTATCGAAGGGGCGGTTGGTGATCTGGCCGTCGAAAATGGCCGAATTACAGGGATTATCACCGAAGATGGCCGCGAATATCACGCAGCGGCTGTTGTATTGACCACCGGTACATTTTTAGGCGGGCTTATTCATTTAGGCACAGAGCGCACCCCGGCAGGGCGTATCGGCGAGCGGCCATCGGTAGCGCTGGCAGAGCGGCTGCGGGGTATGGGTCTGCCGGTTGGGCGCCTGAAAACAGGCACGCCTGCGCGCCTGGATGGGGATACCATTGACTGGGGTCGTCTTACTATGCAGCCAGCCGATGATATATTAGTGCCTTTTTCCAGCCTGACCGATAAAATTAACGTGCCACAAATATCCTGCGGGATTACCCGAACCACCGCCAGAACACATGAGATTATCGCCCAGTCTCTGCATCTTTCAGCTGTCTATTCCGGTCAGATAGAAGGGCAGGGGCCACGCTATTGCCCCTCCATTGAAGATAAAATCCACCGATTCGCCGATAAAAGCTCTCATCAGATATTTTTAGAACCGGAAGGGCTGGAGGATAATACTGTCTATCCAAACGGTATTTCAACCAGCCTGCCAAGAGAGGTGCAATCTGCCTTTATCGCCACCATTGAAGGGCTGGAAAAGGTAAGAATTCTGCAATTTGGATATGCGATTGAATATGATTTTATCGATCCGCGAGCCTTATCGCCGACCCTCGAGCTAAAAGCATTAAAGGGACTGTTTCTGGCGGGGCAAATTAATGGCACAACCGGCTATGAGGAGGCCGGCGCACAAGGCCTTATCGCGGGTATTAATGCCGCCATATCGTGCCAACCAGCCGTGACCCGCCGGGATGGCTTTATTCTGGATCGCGCCGATGCCTATATCGGGGTGATGATAGATGACCTGGTGACCAAAGGCGCGCCCGAGCCTTATCGTATGTTTACCTCACGTGCGGAATATCGCTTGCATCTGCGCAGCGATAATGCCGATCAACGCCTGACCGATAAGGGTATTGCCATCGGATGTGTGAGCCGCCGCCGTAGCCGCCACTGGGTGATGAAAAAACAGATGCTGGAACAGGCGCGCAGCAGATTATCTGCCCATCCCAAAGGGCCAAATGCGCTCAACGCTGCCGGATTGCCCACGCCGCGTGATGGCCGTATGCGGGTGCCAGCCGATTTACTGGCACTAGAGGGTATCACCATTGAAAAATGCCTGTCTGTCTGGCCGGAATTAGCCGATATTCCGCAAATATTGCATGGCCAGCTGGAAACAGATTGCCGTTATGCAGGCTATCTGGAGCGCCAGCAAGCCGATATTGAAGCGATGCGCCGGGATGATGCGGTGAAAATTCCAGCCCATCTCGATATTGCCTCTATTGGCGGTTTATCCGCGGAATCAAAGGATTTATTGCGCCGATATCAGCCGCAAACTATCGGCCAGGCCAGCCGCATCCCGGGCATGACCCCGGCGGCGATTGTCGCTTTATTGCGCCATTTGCGTAAAATTTCAGCCGCGGGCGATATCTCTGGCCGCTCTGATATAGCTACCTTAGCTGGTAATGCACAGGCAGGATAGCGCAATGGCTGCAGAAAAGATCTGGACAGCAGAAGAAACCAGTCTGGAAAAAATTGGGGATTTTCTGGATGTTTCACGTGAAACACAGGAAAAGCTGGACTGTTATGTACAGCTATTGATCAAATGGCAGGCACGTATCAATCTGATATCTTCAAAAACCCTGCCGGAAATCTGGCATCGTCATATCCTTGATTCGGCCCAGCTGGTCTCTTATCTGCCCAAAACCCCATCTGTCATTCTGGATATGGGAAGCGGGGCCGGCTTGCCAGGCGTTATTTTGGCCATATTGACCAGCCATCAGATGCATCTGGTCGAATCAGATAGCCGCAAAATCGCTTTTATGCGTACCGCCTTGCGCGAAACCGGGACAAGCGCCATTTTGCATGAACAGCGTATGGAAACCCTCCCATCCGTACGACCGGATATTATCACTGCGCGCGCGCTTGCCCCCTTATCACAGCTTATCGCCCTTGCTTCTGGTCAGCATCATGATCAGATAGAATATCTGTTTTTAAAGGGGCGAGAGGCAAAACAGGAATTGACCGCTTTGCCAGCCTATCCGAAACTGGAAGCTGAATGCCTGCCGAGCGTGACCGATAGCCAGGCGTCCATTATCCGCTTGAAACCAATTTTATGTAAATAAAACAATATTTTAGGAAAAAATAATGTCAGCCAGGATCGTTGCAGTAACCAATCAAAAAGGGGGGGTGGGGAAAACCACAACCGCGGTAAATCTGGCGACTGCGATGGCCGCATGCGGACTGGAAGTGTTGTTGGTGGATTTTGACCCGCAAGGCAATGCCAGTACCGGGCTTGGCATTGAAGAGGCGCAAAGACAGGCCAATAGCTATCGCCTCCTTACCGGTGAGGTGGGGGCTGGCGAGGCTATTTTGCCAACATTAGTGCCGGGTTTGTCTATTTTGCCAGCGGTGATGGATTTATCCGCAGCCGAGGTAGAATTAAGCGATCTGGATGGGCGAGAATTTCGCCTGGCAGGTGCATTGGAAAGCCAGAAAGAGCAGTTTCATTATATTATTATTGATTGCCCGCCCTCTTTGGGGTTGCTGACGGTAAATGGCTTATGTGCGGCCACCTCTTTTATGGTGCCGCTGCAATGCGAGTTTTATGCCCTTGAAGGGCTTGCCCAATTGATGAAAACCGTTTCAGTTGTGCGGGCAAATTTCAATCCTGACCTGGTTTTGCAAGGGATTGTGCTGACCATGTATGATAGCCGGAATAAATTATCTGAAATGGTTGAAAGCGATGTGCGCACCCA
>Ga0209654_1000767_pt1 | contig 29452 bp, 20 predicted proteins | sample SaaInl1SG_22_DNA_FD_184646 | JGI IMG/M metagenome (GOLD analysis project Ga0209654, IMG submission 184646) | Marine microbial communities from expanding oxygen minimum zones in the Saanich Inlet - ESP_161SG_22_DNA (SPAdes) (version 2) | ecosystem: Environmental > Aquatic > Marine > Intertidal... | reverse complement strand
GGTGTCGAGGAACGAGACGGAGGATGTAAACGAAGCAGTAACACGTTCTGAAAAGAAATACCTATATCTAGCAATCAAGATTAAAAAAACAGCTTATCATTAAAGCCATACACGCCTCACATCCTCCGACTTTTATTCGAATAAATTCTCATAAAACCCACCTCCTTCAGCGAAGGAGGTATAAAAAAATCCCCACTCAAATTAATGAATGGGGATAGAAATATAAAATAAGCTATCTACTCCCTTCGTTCTATACTTATTTCTACAACGGCATTGCTGTTTGATAAATCTTTAGAAATAAACTTCATTTCTTTCTTTTTGTGTTGTTCTACGTCATATTTTCCGCTGATATCAAAAGCAAAATAATCAAGTGCATCTAAATCTTCTCCGTCACAATTATCGCACGTAATAAAATAATTGAGTACAAAAGTTTCTCCTTTGTCTTGGAATTGCCATTCTAACACGGCATCTAGCGCGTCTTGCGTCTGCCAAGTAAGTTGCGGAACTTCTTCGTAGATGTCTGTAAGTTTAACAATATCTGTGTTTTCTGCTACCAACCATTCGCCTAGAAAGTTCTGCGCTTCTCCATTAACAGTAATTTCTTTTACCAACCAAGTTTCTCCTTTTTGCAAGCGTTTAGAAAAGCGTTTTTCTTTGTTGCAAGAGAAGAAGAAGGCAACTAATGTGATGATGATTAAAGTATTTCTCATAATTTAAAAATTTAATTTGCGCGCCCAGCATCTACTACAATCTCATTGGTAAAACTACCACTAACTGTTTCTGTAATCAAAGTATAAACACCTTGTTGTAAGCCTTCAAAACTCACTTTGGCACCGTCTTGGTTTAACAATTCGTATGTAACTGGCACTTTTCTACCCGATAAATCATATAGTTTAAAACTTAAGATGTCTGTTGGATGAGAGAATTTAACGTTTACATAGTTGGATGTTGGGTTGGGGTAGAGAGTTAAATTAAATACTCCTTTCGTAAAATTATCTGAAATATCGGTTATTGAATTACCATCTAACAGCAAGCTAGATTTTGAACCTATATTTGCTGCATATTCCTGTGGATAATCTTTATTTCCACAAAAATTTTGTACCTCAGTTTGGGTTTGAGGAGGATTAGGAACAGAGAAGTCCAAGCTTCTTTCTATATATCGCGTTATTTCTGGGGTAATTAAGGTAACATCACCTTCTACAATTTCATTACCAGCTATTATGTTAACATTAAAGCCTGGAAGTGTAGTTAAATTACCTTCTATTTTAACATTGTTCCAGGCCCTGCACGTATAAGTACTACCATTCAATACACAGTTGTCAACCTCTTGACCACCAAAAGTAATATCTTTCAACATCATATTCTCTGGATATTGACTTATATCATTAGTATTGTTAAATGCAGTAATATTGGTAGATGTTTGTGGGTATATAATATCCGAGTCATCTATAATGTATGAATGAATCTCAGTTACCCTATTATTTCGGCCTTCCGAATTTAATTGTTCAAATTCTATATCTACAAGTATTCGAAGCTCAATTTCAAATTCTAATTCTAATCCAGTTGTATTAGGAGAGTAATAGGTTGGCTTTATAATATCGGGGTCAGTTAAATCAAAAACCAAAGGATTGGTTGTATAATCTATATCTTCAACATCTGCATCAGTATATTGATGGTCTTTATAGCCTACCACCTCATTTCTTAGGCCTACCCCCACTTCGAATTGCTGAATAGCATCAATTGGTATAAAAGGAGTTTCCATATCTAATAGTATTTCGACCTCTGTTTCTTCTTGAATATTATCCCAATAAGGACCATAAAGCTCTGGCATATCGCGCAACTCATGAAAATCCTTTTCATGATAAATTATTGGTTTAAAGGATTCTTCTGTTGAAGGAAAACTCGTAAAAAAACTGTTAATCAACTTTTCATTGTCCATGTATACGGCATACTTTGAGTCATTATTCGGTTCGTTAAGCTTAACAATTTTTGGCTTTACTACGAAAGCTACTTGAATATCATAACTCTTAATACCTATATTTTGATTTAAAGCAAATTGTAGACCTTCATGTAAACCAATCTTATAGGATTTACTCCATGCTTGATATCGCTGCATTTTTAAGTTCCATAAACTAACTACGGGATGATTTGCTTCTTGTACTAAATCATTCTCATTATGCAGCAAATACTTCGAAATTTTAAACTTTGGTGTTTTCAATAAAGCAAATGTACCTAACGCTTCATTGTAGACAGGGTATCTGTATACTGAATTAACCTCCGGAGAACCCGTTCCATAAGTTCCATAAGAGCCTGGAGTATAAAAAGTCGGTCCAGCAAATCCGGCATATTGTTCTGTTTGACCACTATAACTTGTTTCTGAAAAAGTTGCCGTTGGTATTTCTGGCTTCTTAGGCTCTGGAACCATCTCTCCTGCTATTAACGTTTTCAGACCCTTAACTCCCGAAGCTAAATGTTTTTTACCTTCCGCTACTAGTGCTGTGGAATCAATAACTTCAATCCCTACCAAGTCATCAGCAAACTCATTAATTTTATCTATAAAAGGTAAACCTAAAACCGCAGAAACTAAAGTGCTACCTCCTTCTATTACAATATTCTCAAAAAGTTTCATAACTGCTAGTCTCCTTTCAATCTTTGCATTTTGTTCAGCAGCTAAATCATAGTCTATCTTATATTGCTCTAATTCAGCTATATAACGTGATGTCATTGATTTTAATGACCTTGCAATTGCTACTCCTCCAGCTGCAACCTCCCCCGTATAATCAAAACCTGACAGCCATTCCGAAGGTTCTACAACCAAATCATTATCTACCAAATTCACATCTTCTAATGTAACTGTTCTAGAATGCGCGGTTATGGAAGAACGTTTTACTTGTGCAAAGGTCATCTTAATCTGAGAAGGATAACTACATACGCATGGGTCATATGCTACTTGAAAATCAGCACTGTACCATTTGTTTCCGAAATTTTGAGCCTTAGTTATTGCTTTCATTTTTGTAATATTAGTTTCTTTATCTAGTGGTCTATCTTTACCTTCGTAAAGTCGCATTAATCCGTTTAATTCTTCATCATTAACAAAAGAGAGTTCAATCTCTACGGCATCAGCTGCAGAATGAACCGTTTGGTCTAAACCAAATTTACAAAAGATCCTTATTTTACTTAAGTATTTATTATATATTACGATGTATGGAAATTGACTTAATTCGGCTGCATTGATAGGTATTTCTGTTTCATTATCTGGAAACCTACCTACATTTACCAGTAAGAGCTCCCAGCCATTTTCTGTTAGTGGTCTTCTTCCTTTATAGATATACTCGTAATATTCTATTGTTCCCTGATCGGACATTATATTGGACATAATGGGGAGTGGTGTTCCAGCAAATTGCATGTTAGATAACGGATATCCCAATAATAGTCCTTCTTCTGGTGTACCAGGCGCTCCAATTGGCAACCAGTCGAATTTATTTAAATATCGCTCATCAGCCGTATTTGAACCGCCTAAAATTGGTAATGCATTATTATAGGGGTTTATTGGGAAAGTAGAAACTTCATTGAAGCAGTCAGACTGAGCCGAGGCGCTTAAAAGGGCAATGGTTAGTAGTATCGTGTATAAATATTTCATAATTCTTGTCTTAAATATTAAAGTTTTCTACCATTAAAATAAAAGTCGTTTTCTGTAAAGAAGTCTTCTATTTCCAAATAGAACTTATTGAAGTTATTTTTAATAATACAATTACCAATCGTTAAATTAAACCTATCCTCTCTATAATTAAACCTATCATCTGTTGAGGGGCTAATTAACACCCCGCCTAATCCATCGTAGTTTGAAACTGTCATTTGAATATTATTGAACTGATCTCTACCTATATCGACATTAATAATTATGCTATCGGCTAAGTTATTCCTCCTTACCTTAAAGTCTCCTTCTAATAGGTATGAAGAATCACGTTGATTGTAATTTGCTACGGTAATAAATTTTGTAAGTGTATCTTTCCCGTCATCTAAAGGAAAGCATATACTATTCGGATTTTTTTCTACAATACATGTTATTGGCAAGCTTTGACCTGCAAGTGCATCAGGAAATATTCTAATAACTTCTTTTGCATACTCTTCATCGCTACCTAAAATCCACTTAATATTATTAATTGTAGAATCTTTTGCTCTAAACCTCACTGTTTTACCTTGCCAAATTGTATCTGTATTCGTAAAATAATTCACTGTGGGATGATCCCACAAGGTGATCATTTCTTCCATGTAAAAATCTGCAGAAACCTCCTTTGCACAATCACAATCTTCTGTTGGATTTATTAGTTCTGGTTGTTCTTTTTTACAACCAAAAACTATTATTCCTACTACCAAAAAAGCAAGTATATATTTTAATAAATTACTCATCTTCTAACGTTTTCAAGCGTTCTTCTAATTGCAGAATGTATAACGTTAACTCTTCTACTTTCTCAACTAAAACGCGGTTTATTTCGCCAATATCGGCTCCGTTTTCTTCTACCTCTTCTGCTGTGGGCATATTAGGCAAATGTTTCTTCTCTGCTATAAACATTCTTAACTCATTAAAGGTTAGTAAATTATAGTCAGAATTAAAAACATAATCTGGAAATGGGTTTAATGTAGTTATGTATCTGCGTGCATAAACGTATCCATTACCTGTAACCCTAAAGTTGGCAACATTATCGTTATTACCAAAGCCTTGTATTAAATAGTTATTATCGTTTTGCACACGCAGGCGTAAGGCATAATGATTACCGCCTGTTGTTCTAATACTTAAACCATTATCATTACCTCCAATATTAAGTTTTGCAAACTTATCAGAAGCATTTACACCTGTTAAACCGGTTGTTGTTATGCGATTATATGCACTTAAAAAGTGTAAACCTATGCCCGGTACGGAGAGAGTCATGTTACCATCTTCTCTATTTACTATGGTTAAGTTTTTTTCTGACATCATAAAAGTAGCACCGTTAAGCGAACCTCTGCCAGTAGTGCTGTTGGTTAAGCCAAAACGCGCAGTTTTGCCGTAGTTAAGACCAGATTTTGCGTTGTTTGCTTCTAGGCTTTCCATTTCATAGTTAAGTATTAAACTGTTTGGATTACCACTGCTCAAGGGTGCTTCTACATAATCTACAACACCGTGCACATGTAAATTAAAGTTTGCTAAAGGCGAGTTGTTGGTTGAAGTAGAAGTACCTATTCCAATATAGCCAGATTGGCTGCTGTTACTGGTATTTACTGTCCAAGGTGAATTAAATTGAGCAACCGCAGTATTAGCAAGTGCCATTGCTACACCACAGGCTAAAATTTGAACAAGTTTCTTGTTTCTTGTTTCTTGTTTCTTGATGTTTAAATGTGTTTTCATACGTACAATTTACAGTTAAGTTTATTATTAAAATCTGTATAAACTGCTGAAATATAGTGAACTATTTTTTTTAATTCATAGTAGATTTCTACTATGAAAAATTCAAACCTTCGATAAATAAACGGCTGCATAACATGATAATTTTTAAAAAAATAGACTAAATGTAATTCACATGACAGATTTTAAATAAAAATAAAAGGTTTCATCGGTAAAAAAAGGTGTTTAATCCATGTTTTTTGTGTGTTGAGGTGGTTTAACATGTAATACGTACGATGTCCAACTTTGAAAAGAGCAACTATCTCACTCACATCCTCCCACTTTTATTCGAATAAATTCTCATAAAACCCACCTCCTTCATCAAGAAGGAATAACAAAAAAGCTCGTTCTCAAATCATGAAAACGAGCTTATAAAATCTATTTATTTCTTAAAATTTAATTACAGCGTTTCTTTTAACCACTTAAAAAACTCTGTATGCCAAATTAAACTATTTTGGTAATCTAACACCCAGTGGTTTTCTTCTGGGAAATACAATAGTTTAGATTTAATATCTTGTAGTTGCGCTGCTTGGAAAGCTTCTAAACCTTGACCAATAGGAACTCTAAAATCTAAACCACCTTGGATGATAAGTATTGGTGTATCCCATTTCTCTACGTGCTCTGCTGGGTTAAATTCTTTATAACTTTTTTGTGCAGCTGTATTTTCTTTATCCCAATATGCACCACCTAAATCCCAGTTAACAAAGAATAATTCTTCTGTTGTGCCGTACATAGATTTCCAATTAAAAATTCCATCGTGTGCAATGAAAGACTTAAATCTTCCTTGGTGCTTAGCAGCAAGATAAAAAGCAGAATATCCGCCGTAGCTTGCACCAACACAACCTAAACGTTCTTTATCTACGTAAGACTCTTTAGCAATATCATCAATTGCAGAAAGATAATCTTGCATGTTTTGTCCGCCATAATCTTTAGAAATTTGCTCGTTCCATTCTACACCATAACCTGGCATTCCTCGTCTGTTCGGTGCAATAACAATATAGCCTTGTGCTGCCATGAGTTGAAAGTTCCATCGGTAAGAATAAAACTGAGACAAGGCTCCTTGTGGACCACCTTGGCAATACAAAAGTGTAGGGTATTTTTTGGTTGGGTCAAAATTTGGCGGATACGCAACCCAAGCAACCATATCTTCACCATCTGTAGTATTTACGATACGCTTTTTAATATCTCCTAAGGAAATACTCTTGTAAAAAGCATCATTTTCGTGAGTAAGTTGGGTAAGTTCTTTTGTTTTAAAATCAACGGTATACAACTCTGGTGCGTGATTCATGTCTCGTTTAGAAACAACAACAGTATTCTCTCTTTGTCCAACAATCGCATTAATATCAAATTGTCCGTTTGTTAATTGTACGGGCATTTTAGGACTTTTACCAGACTTCGGAAGGTGAATTTCGAATAATTGAACTGTACCTAAAACAGGTGCGTTAAAGAGAATTTTCTTTCCATCATCGCTCCAAATAAAACTATTTACCGTTCCATCCCAGTTTTCAGTTAAGTTCACCTTTTTCCCATCAATGAAAGTAACAATATCATTTTTATCCGATTCGTAGCCGTCTCGTTTCATTTGCAACCAAGCTAATCTGCTATCTACAGAAAAGGCCGGAGCCATATCATAGCCTAAGTTATCTTCAGTAAGATTTTTGGTTACACCTGTTTCAACGTCGTATTCATATATGTCTGTATTTGTACTAACCGCATAATCTTTTCCTTTTTTCTTTTTTGTAACGTACAACACTTTAGATCCGCAAGGATGCCAGATATAATCTTCTGGTCCGCCAAAAGGTTGGGTTGGACAATCATATGGCTCACCTTGCATAATATCAATTCTACGTGCGTTTACACCAGCAACCGAAGTAACGAAAACATGGTTGTATTTTCCGTCTTCCCATTTATCCCAATGTCTGTAATTCAAATCATCATAAATCATCACATTAGACTCTTCTAAATTTGGATAAAAATCAGTTCCAAGTACATTTTCGATTTTCACCTCATCATGTATTAATTTTTGAGAACCGTTAGAGGAAACTTTATCGTCTTTAATGTACATAGTCGGATCATCAATCTCTACGGGATCACCTCCTTCAACTGCAATCTTATAGATTTTAGTTGTTTTCTTGTTAGAATCAACATCTACCTTAGAAACACTATAAATTACGTATTGACCGTCGTTTGATAAACCAATACCACCTACTCTATTTAATTCGATTAACGCTTTTGGGGTAATACCATTTTTCTGTGCGAAAGAAAAAGCAATGCATCCCACTATACAAAGACTAAAAATTAATTTTTTCATACAATCTATCTTATAACAAAGGTTAAATTTAAACATTAGCTGCGTAAATCTGCTACATTTATGAAATACCATTAAAAGAGCATCACAATATAAAAGTCAAAATTTTAGTTATTCTTTCAACAGCTATGAAAAGCATTCTCTTTCTATTATTATTTGGACTCTGCCTATCGTGCTGCGCGCAAGAAGAAAAAAGTGTATTACAGAACAGAGTAGAATTTGAATCCTTTAGTACTACACCGCTTTATCAAAAATACGGCAATGTTAAGGCAGTTAAAGTTATTTATCATTTACAAAACCAAACACTGCACTTCATAAACGGTAATGTATTTGATTTCCATTATGAATTTGCCCAGAAAAAATTTGATCCTTTTCTGAATTTGCAAGATTTTAACAAAAACAACTATAGTGCTTTTGGAAATAGAAACTACTTATTGGGTAACATAAATTATTACGCAGAACAAAACAAATACGTATTAGAAATAGGTCCTTCAGACCAACTGTCTGCCAATCATTTACGCTTACTTTTTGACTCAGTGAAGCAAAACACCTTTTTTGGTGAACAACTTTATTTCTTTGCCAACACCAATAATGCAAGAAAAATAATAGCTGAACTGCCTAACATTCCACATCTTACGCCAGAAGATATATACGCTAACCAGCTTTATCAGCCTTTACACAAAGGACAAACAGTTGGAAAACTAAGAGTAATCAATAACATAGAGAAAGAGCTTACTTCTATCAAAAAAACAGATATTTTAGTTTTAAACGAGTCTCCTTTATACTTACCCATTTGTGCAGGAGTGCTCATCAGTAAATTTCAAACTCCGTTAAGTCACATTAGCATTTTAGCAAAAAACAGAAAAATACCGGTTTGTGCCAAAAAAAAGCTCTTCTCTATGTCGGAATTAATAAGTTTAGACGGACAAAAAGTAGTACTCACGGTAAAACAAGACACCTTCTACGTGCAGAAAAGCAAGGCAAATTTTTCGGAGATAGAAGTAAAGCAACAGAAGTTAAAGTTTGATCTATCAGTTGATACACTCGTAACGCTTAATAGATTTAATAAAAAATACCAACGAGCCATAGGTAGCAAAGCCTATAACTTTTCTAAACTCGTAGATTATGCGCAAGAAATGGACTTCAAAACACCTGAAAGCGCCTTTGCTATTCCCTTCTATTTTTATGAACAACACATGCAAACTAGTGGAGCAGCAGAATGGTTAGAACTACTCGCTACTTCTACGAATTTAGACAAAGAAGAGAAACAAAAAATTTTAGCAACGATTAGAAACAAAATATTAACACATCCGATTTCTGCCGACTTTTTGCTTACCGTAGAGCATAAAATAAAAAAGCTAGGCAATTATTATCGATTGCGTTTTAGATCGTCTACCAACGCGGAAGACATGGGCAACTTTAGCGGTGCAGGTTTATACAACTCAAAAACGGGCGAATTAGGTCACCCTACAAAAACAATTTCTAGGGCAATAAAAAGCGTTTGGGCAAGTACTTGGAATGAAAAAGCCTATTTTGAAAGAGAACTTTTTGGTCTAAATCAAACAGATGTAAAAATGGGAATTTTGGTACATCGCTCATTTCCTAATGAAGAAGTTAACGGAGTTGCTATTACTACTAATTTATACAGAAAAAACTATATTGGTTTTGTTTTAAACTTACAAAAAGGCGACCTAAATGTAGTAAATCAAAAGGATGATATAGTACCAGAGCAACTCATTCTATATCCGCCAAATACCTTTGAATCTAGTAATGTTAATTATGATATACTTTCACATAGTACTTTAGCTCCCCAACATACCTTATTAACTAAAGAAGAGCTTCAAAAACTGGCCATTATCTTAGAAAAAATAAAAGCAAAATACTACAGAGCACATTTTATTACCCGCAATTATTATGACTTTGCTTTAGACCTAGAGTTTAAACTAGCACACAACACGCGCCAATTATACATTAAACAAATAAGGCCCTATTAGCCTGCAGTTACTATTGAATTGTAATTGATGTAGACAAACTGCCTGAATACGTTATTTTAGCCTGCTCGAAACTAGGTGCGCTAAACGTTTCTCTAGCGTCATTAGAAAAACCATAATGCTCTGTTGGCACGCCAAAGAAGTTTTTATCCATAGTAGAATTGTTATTAGCATCATGATACAGCGCAATTGCATAGTTTCCTTTCGGAAGATCTTTAATCACAATTTTGGTTGTACCCTTTACTGCTTTAACCACCACATTTTTATAGGTTCCGTTTTGTTTTGGGAAAGAAGATGCCGTGTTATAAACACCCAATAAAATTTTTCCATTTGAAGAAGGGACATTCTTTACATTAACCGTTAATTGGGCCCAAGAAAGTTGTACAAAAAGACAACTGATAATGAATAAAATAATTCTCATAGTAACTTAACAACTAAAATAACGCCAAATTGTTTTAAATCACTAACTTTGCTTAAAATTATAAGGTAAGGATGGGATATTCTAACAAAGGAGGAGCTAAAAAAGCCAACTCTAAGAAGAAAGCTTCGACTTCTAAAAAAACAAGCAACTCTAAAGACTTTAAGAAAAAAGACGGTTACAAGAAACCTTTTGTTAAAAGGGAATCTAAAGAACCTATGCCTAAATTTTCTGAAGAAATAAGGTTAAATAAATTTTTATCTAACGCAGGTATTTGCTCCAGAAGAGAAGCCGATGTTTTAATTGCGACAGGAGTAGTATCAATTAATGATAAAATTATTACTGAACTTGGATATAAAATTAAGCCGGGAGATGTTGTGAAATACGACGGTGAAACGATTAACGCTGAAAAGAAACGCTACGTTTTACTTAACAAGCCAAAAGATTACATTACCACAATGGATGACCCTTGGGGACGAAAAACAGTAATGGGATTGGTAATTAAAGCCTGTAAAGAAAGGGTTTACCCTGTTGGTCGTTTAGACAAAGACACAACTGGTTTACTCTTGTTTACAAACGATGGTGATATGGCCAAAAAACTTACGCATCCGAAGTATAAAGCTGCGAAAATGTATCATGTTACCACAAACAAGCCGGTATCTGTAGAAGATATTGAGAAAGTTAGAGCAGGCTTAACATTGAAAGACGGTGAAATAAAGGTAGACCAAATTGAGTACGTAGAAGGTAAAACGAGTAGAGAGGTAGGAATTAAAATACACTCGAGCAAAAACCGTATTGTTCACAGAATATTTGAGCATTTAGGATACGAAATATATCGTTTAGATAGGGTTCAATTTGCGAATTTGACGAAAAAAGATTTACCCAGAGGATTTTTTAGACATTTATCAGAACAAGAAGTATCATTTTTAAAAATGAATTAATGAAAACAATCTTTGCATTATTTCTTATTGGTCTTTTATTTTCAGCCTGTAAAACAGCTCCAAAAAAAGAAAAAAACACGTCTCTTTTTAGCGATTACTTTTATCCAAATAGAGATAAAACTCCATTGATATATATTTATCAAGATTCGGTAAATGGTCTAAACGAAAAGTTCTTTCGCACCTATACCACAGAAGGAGAAGACCAAAATTTCTTTAACGTAGAACGCTATTCAGCAGATTTCAGAATTACGGAAGCTTACCAATATAGCTTAAGAGATAGTTTGCGCATTAACGACCATATGGTAGTTGATGGATATGGAGAAAAAAGAAAAGCCAAAGTAAGAGCAAATTACCTTTTACCTAGAACCTTGAACGATGAAAGTTTTTTCTCTTCTAGTTTCCCTTCTCAGTTAGACAGCGTTATCTTAATATACGAAGTGAAAAGTACCGTTTTAAACACAGATCATAGTGTTCAGTTTAACGGAACAGAACACCAAGCCATTGTGGTAAGGGATAGTTTAAAATATCAAGTTTACAACCCAATAACTCAAAAAGCAAAAAGCACTATTGTAGCACAAAATAGCGTTTATGCAAAAGGTCTTGGTTTATATAGCTACGGATCTGTAAAAAATAGCATTTTGTTCAAATTACAGAAAACGCTCACAGAGGAGGAGTGGAGAGCCGTCAAAAAAACAGCAATGTAACGCTAAGCCATAATTCAATTATATAGTCTATATGAAACCCCTTCTCTTATTTATTCTTCTTTTTTGCACATTTAGCGCATCGCCATCGTTTGGACAAAAAGGGCGAAAAAAAGCAAAGAATGCTTTTGCAAAAGGAACGCTATTTGGCTATTGGGGATATAATCGCTCTGCATACACTAAAAGTGATATCAATTTTATTTCTAACAACTACGACTTTACATTAAAGGGAGCAAGCGCTTCGGATAACCCTGAAAAATTTGATCCTTCTATCTATTTTAATCTGAATAAAATAACAATTCCACAGTTTAACGCTAGAATTGGATATTACTTTAAAAACCACTGGGCGATTTCTTTAGGTTATGACCATATGAAATACCTTTTGAATGATAACAATGAGGTATTATTGGATGGAACAATTGCTCCAGGAATTGATGCAAACTGGTCTGGAACTTATTCAAATTTCCCAGTAGTTACTAATAGAAAACAGTTTCATTACGAAAATTCTGACGGACTCAATTATATGCGACTAGAGCTTACACGAACCGATCAATGGTACGAGACGAGAAAAAAGAATGGATGGTTTGCCCTAAGTTCTAACGTAGGTGTTTCTTCAGGTTTTCTGCTTTCTTTTAACGACTTTAGATTTGGTGGTGAACATACAGTAAGAACTGTTTCCATAAGTGGATATGGATTAAGCGCACACTTCAATGCACGATTTGAATTTTTTAACCACATTTTTTTCCAATCCGGATTTGCAACAGGATTTAATCATCAAACTAAAGTAAAAAACAGACCTAATGACAACAGCGCAATTACTAAACAACGTTATGGTTATGCTTCTTGGGAAAGTGTAGTTGGTTTTTTGCTTTACATTCGCCCTACCAACGGATGCGGAACATGTCCTAAATGGTAAAAACCTAAATTAGTTCTTCTAATACTTGTATACTCTTTAGTTCTTTAAAACCTGCTTGGTGATATCTATAATAGATTAACAAGTTCTGTACAATCTGTTTTCTTTGTTTTTTAGGAATATCGCTTGCTAATATCTCAGCAGGATGTTTATTAACTAAATTATTAAGTATAGGAATAGACTCGTCCTTAACATATTTATGTCCAACCGGTTTACCCACAGTAAACTCTCCTTCTTCTAAATCAAAGAAACTAGCTTCTGCCAAAGGTTGAGGATAAAAACCTAAATACTTTGAATAGTTGAGTAAAAAATAGATAGGATAATTTGTAAACTCTTTTGTTTCGTGTATAAAGGCAATTTCGTTTTCTAAGAAAGTATAAAGCGCTAAATCTTCCTCTTCATTTTGAATTGTAGCAGCACAAATTTCTGCAACAAAAAAAAGTATACTTGATCGTATTGGATTAAAAAATAACTCTTGATCTACTGCTAAAATATCTATGCCAGAAATCTTTGATAAGCTAGAATCTGAGCGCTTATAACAATTTATTTCTGCTATACTCAGCGGAAACAATGCATTGCCTTTTTTCTTTTTTCCTCCTTGAAACAAAAAACTAACCAAACCTTCTTCCTTAGTAAAAAACTTTAGAATTAAGCTCGACTCACTATAATCGATTTTTGACAATAAGATGCCGTTCAGAACAAGTTTCATTATATTAGTTTACAAAAACTACTTTACCCACTTTACGTCCCTTACCCTCGTTTCTGGCTGTCCATATCAAATAAACACCTGTGCTGGCTCTTTCTCCTGTTAAAGTTCTGCCATTCCATGTTGCTGTACCTCCGTTTGAAGTAGTTTGATATACAAGATTACCCGAAACATCCGTAATTTTAACATCAGAATCAAAAGCAATACCTTGAATTGTAACTAAACCAGAATGCGTAGGCAAAACCGGGTTAGGAAATACGATTACTTCTTCGTATTCAGGATCTCCATAAGTTGCATCACCACGGAAAGAACATAAACCTTTATTGGTAGCAATAAATACCTCTCCTGTATTTTGATCAATTTCTAAATCCGTTATCTCATTTGAAATTAACGGACTATTTTCTTCGTTGAATTCAGCTAAAATCTCCAAGCCATCTTCAGAGAAAAGAAATAATCCAGCACCAGAGGTAGCAATCCATTTTCTATTGGCTCCATCTACCTCTATATCCACTATGTCAACATTCTTAAAAACTTCCTCATTATTTTCTCCAAATTCGATTACCAACTTCTGAAAATTATAATCACCAAAATCTGCATCCAATGCAGCCTCACTATTATATAAAATTCTCAATCCCTTAGTTGTTCCGACCCAAATCTCGTTGTCGAAATCAACTGCAATTGTAGTTACTTCGTTGATAGGCAATGCTCCAGTAGATTCGCCTGTATTAAAAAGCTTGACCTTATCATCGCTCGTATCTTCAAAATCAAGCCCTTCAGAAAAAGCAATTAAACCACCATCTTCAACTGCCATCCATTTAATATCATTATAATCAACTAAAACATCTCCAGTAACCCTATTTTTTGTAGCGTTGGGCAATTCAAAATCATACCAAAAGCCGTTTTCAGCCAATACTTTCAATGGTCTATTTGCATAACTATTTGCAACCCATAAATTTCCTTTACTATCAAAATTCATATCAGAAATATATGTCCACGTATTACCTAAAGAAGTAGCTTCTAAAAAGCTATTGGCATTATTAAATGTATCTACCACCGTATTACCGTTTTCAACTAAAAACAAAGGCAATTTGGAATACGTTCCCACCGCAATTTTACCATTGTCTTTTGGGTCTACTGCCACAGCCAGATAATCCCAGACTTCGGCATTTGCAATAATGGGTTGATTATCTCTATTCACGTTTGTCCATTTTTCTTCATAAAAAGAATAAATTCCCGAATTATTAAAAGAAGGATTACCACCGCTTAATCCACCAGAAGCAACAACCAGTCTATCTCCCTGCCAGTCTAATTTAAAACTTTTAGAACTACTTGGGCCTTCAACATTTAAAAAAGTAGTTGAAAAGGCATTTGGCGCCTTCACAAAACCGTTAGCGCGATCTGCAATATAATAATTGCCATCATAAAAAACGGTTGCAGCACTATTAGGAAAAACACCACCAACGTAATCAAAAATCACTTCCTTTAGTGTTTCACCAGCTTCAAAACTGTAGGTACCACCAAAAGTATTTACGAAAACGGCTCCGTTTGTATGGTCAATACCTGCTACTTCTACGCCCGATAGGAGTACCGTATTATTTGTAATATTAAAAACTGAATCTTCTGCATACGTATTGTGATTAAAACTCGCATAAATCTGATTATTCGTATAAATGAGTCCGTTATACTTACCTAAATTGGTATAGTCAATTAAGCGCGTATCTGTATTCCAAAGCGACGCATCCGCTAAAAACGGATTGTTAACGTCCGCCTTATACAAGATATTTTCACCTAACGCATAAATGGTATCGTTCTGAAAAGCTAGATCAATAACTGGAGCATTTCCAGCTGTTGGAAAATAAGTATCTTTCACCTCCATTTTCTTCGGGTCAATTACCACAATTCCAAAACCCGTAGCAACGTAAACGAAGTCTCTATATGCCTTAATTGAATAGATTAACTTAGAACCCGTTATTTGCGAGGTTGCAATAAACGGAAAATTAATAATTGATTCGTTCTCCAAAACATCTATATTTCCGCTGGCATAACCAATAAAGAGCAATTTATTTTCATCGTATCTACCAAGTGTAGTAATTTCATTATCAGACAAAGCATTGACATTATTTCTAACCGTTTTTTCACCCGAAAGAACATCATATGTAATTAAAATATTAGGCATGGCGCAATGCACTTTATCATTTACAACCTTTACATCCACAGCACTATTAGAAGGTGCGTGCAGTCTCCACTCTCCTGTGCCAACTTGTGCGTTGATAAACAAGCAAATGAAATAAAATAAACCAAATAGTACTAAGCGCATAAATATCAAATCTCTTTTCAGAACGCAAGTTCGTTAAAAATATTTGAAAAGGCTTGTATTCTTTAGAACAAACAAATTAAACAAAGTAGATTTGAAGCCTTATCTTTGTGCCATGTCTGGAATCTACATACACATTCCTTTTTGCAAGAAAGCTTGTACCTATTGTGATTTTCATTTTAGTACAACATTTGAAAAATATAGAACACAACTCATCGATGCCATTTGTCTAGAAATCAAAACTAGACAAACGTACGTGCCTTCAAAACAAATTAACACCATATACTTTGGAGGAGGAACACCGAGTTTACTTAACAACGAGGAACTGAGTAAAATTTTGAATCAAATTCATACGGTATTTACAGTAAATTCCAGTGCAGAAATTACCTTAGAAGCCAATCCAGATGATATAAATGAACAGAAACTTAATGAATGGCAGTCTCACGGGATAAACAGACTAAGTATTGGTGTTCAATCATTTAGAGAAAGTGATTTACGTTGGATGAATAGAGCTCACAAGATAGAAGATGCTCATAATGCTTTACGATCTGCTAAAAACAAAGGTTTTGAATTGAGTTTAGACTTAATGTATGGAATACCCAATTTAAGCAAAAGTGAATGGATCAAAAATATAGAAAGCGCTTTAGACTACCATCCTGAACATATTTCAGCCTATTGCTTAACGGTAGAAGAGAACACAGCCCTCTATAAGCAAGTAAAAACAGGGAAGGTAGCGTTAAGTACAAATGAAGAAGAAGCCGAGCAATTTTCTATTCTCCAACATACATTAATCAAATACGGTTATGAGCACTATGAGATTTCTAATTTTGCAAAAAACCAAAAATATGCCAAGCACAATAGTAATTATTGGTTAGGGCAACCTTATCTCGGTTTAGGTCCATCCGCGCACAGTTACAATGTAAACTCTAGAAGCTGGAACATTAAAAACAATTCCCGTTATATTCAAAAAATCAATAATAACGAAAGCGTAACAGAGACAGAAGTACTCTCACAAACAGACATTTTTAATGAATCCTTACTGATAGGATTAAGAACAAAATGGGGTGTTAATTTAACTCAGCTACAAGAGGAACTGGTCATCAGGAGCGAGTTTCAAGCGCAATTAAATAATATACTAAGTGAAAATAAAGCTTACATCTCGGAAAATCATTTAATTTTAACCAATGAAGGAAAAGCATATGCAGACGCGATTGCAGCTCAACTTTTTATTATAGACTAAAAATGGCAGAAAATTTAACAATAGCAGGCGAAACAAAAGAAGAAAAATACAAAGTACTTCTTCCACAAATTAAAGCACTTATAGCAGGCGAAAATAATACAATAGCCAATTTAGCCAATGTGTCAGCTGCACTGAAAGAAACGTTTAATTGGTTATGGATAGGTTTTTACCTTGTTACAGATGAAAACGAATTAGTGCTTGGACCATTTCAAGGACCAATAGCTTGTACTCGCATAAGAAAAGGTAAAGGCGTATGCGGAAGTGCATGGGAAAAAGAAGAAGCGCTCGTTATAGCTGATGTAGAAAAATTTCCTGGGCACATAGCTTGTAGTAGTCACTCCAAATCTGAAATTGTAGTTCCACTTATCGAAAATGGAAAAGTTAAAGGCGTATTGGACGCTGACAGCGCTGAATACAATCATTTTAATGAAACAGATAAAAAATATTTAGAAGAACTATGCACAGAATTAAGCGCATTTATTCAATATTAATTGCAGTAACCGTTCTTTCTGGATGTGGACAAGTTGGTGTAATTACAGGAGGAGATAAAGACACTATTGCACCCAAGCCTTTGGTAGATAGGGTGATTCCTCCAAATGCGAGTCTGAATAGTAAACCTAAGCAAATACAAATTCCCTTTAATGAATATATTCAGCTCGTTAATCCGCTTGAAAATATTCGTGTTACCCCAAACACCTTAACTGTTGAAGCCTCAATCAAAAATAAAACCTTAGTGTTAGATTTATCCGGAGAGTATTTAGAGAACACTACTTATTCTATCGAATTCAATAGAGCCATTCAAGATATTACAGAAAAAAATGATTCTATCTTTAGTTATGTATTTTCTACTGGCCCAATAATCGATAAAAACAAAGCTAGCTTTATTGTTGTCGACGGCTTTAAAAAGCAACCTGTAAGCAAAATAACAGTAGGGCTGTTTGATTCAATAATTGAACTAGATAATATAAAACAACCTCTATACAAAACATCGACTAGTAAAAATGGAGAAGCTAACTTTGAATATATAAAGTCGCAAAATTACTACGTATACGCTTACGAGGATATAGATCAAAACGGTACATTAACTATAGGAGAGCGTGCAGGACTCATTGATTCTGTCTATTTCATAGGTGATACAATTGGATTAAAATCAATGATAAAAATATCTGAACAAGAGCAGCCTTTTAAATTATCAACCGATTTTCTTCCGCCCTCCACTTGGAAAATATGGAGCAATGTTAAACTAGACAGTTTAGAACTTGAATTTCTAACGCCCAAGCCTAGTTTTGTGCATTATAACGACACTATTTTAGCCTTCTACAAAAATGAGAAACTATCTGCATTACAACTCAGTTATAAACAAGACACACTTACAAAAAGGGTAAAGAGCCAACAAATCGAACTTACCACGAATACCAACCTTTTAGACAATCATTTACGCTATAATCAACCCATTCGCGTCTTCTTCAATGACGCCATTGACTCTATAGATTATACAAAAATTCTCATCGATGGAAACAGCATTGAAAGTAATCAAACATCGCTAAACTCAGACAAACTAAGTTTATCGTTAGAAAATGATTTTTTTAAAGATACATCTGAGTTGTACTTTCTACCCAAATCGATCAAATTTTTATCTCTAGAACAAAACGATACGCTTAAATTCACAGTTCACAAACAACAAATGAAAGACGTTGGAAACTTAGTAGTTTTAGCTGACTCACTTTTTAAACCTGGTATTCTACAATTAATGTTGGGAGAAAAAGTAGTAGCAGAATCAAAAACTGATACAACAACAACCGCAATCAATTTTAAAGAACTACAACCCAATACATACAGCTTCAGGTTTATAGAAGACACTAACAAAGACGGTAAGTGGACACCAGGAAATGTGTATAACATGACCCTGCCAGAAAACATAATTTGGTTTACTAGTTCTTCTAAAGTGAGAGCCAATTGGGATGTTGAAGTAAAACTGACATTTTAATATGGAAAGAGCCAATCCTTTAAATACTCTATTTTCAGGTAAACGCGTCTATATCATTATTGGCTTATTTCTAATTGTATCTTGTTTTTTAGTTTATCGCAGCCTTACAGAAGTAAAGTATGTACCAACTAAAGAAAAAGGCACACACACTTGGATAGACACCAATAAAGACGGTGTGATACAATCCTTTGAAATGCTAAGTGACTCAAATGGAAACTACCAGCAGATTAATGCAACATCTGTCTTCTCTGAAATAGAACTAACCACTAGCACGCTACTTTGGATAATTGTCGCATTAATTTTTGTAGTCTTCAGAGATCTGGCCTATATGAACCGCGTACGCTTATTTACAGATGGATCTCTTACATTTAAACGAAGCTTTATAACCATAATGCTATGGGAATTCGCTTCTGCACTCACACCTGGTGTAGTTGGTGGATCCGCGGTAGCCCTGTTTATTTTAAATAAAGAAGGCATCTCTATGGCTAAATCGACCGCTATTGTAATGCTCTCTACGCTTATGGACAACCTTTTCTTCGTAATTATGATACCCGTTGTTCTTTCTATTATTAGTATAAATACAATGTTTGGAGAAGAAGCGATATGGATGACATCTATTTTCTGGATTGGTTACACAATTATTACTAGCCTCAGTATACTACTTTTTCTTGCTGTAATTGTCTATCCCAAACTGATAGGAAATACACTCTTAGCTATAACCAAACTCAAGTGGTTCAAAAGGTGGAAAAACTCTGCCGAAACCTTTTCTAAAGAAATCATTGTAACGGCCTCAATTATGAAAAAAAAAGAGCTCGTTTTCTGGTTAAAAACCTTTGGTGCTACTGTATTAGCCTGGATAAGTCGATATTTAATTATAAATGCCTTAGTAATGGCCTTTATCTCTTTAAATGCTTTGCAACACATTGTACTTCTAGGAAAACAACTGATACTTTGGTTACTTATGCTTGTTAGTCCAACCCCAGGAGCCAGCGGAATTGCTGAATTTGCCTTTTCTGAGCTGCTCAGACCGTTTTCGGACTCCCTTCTATTACTGACGTGCATTGCACTACTTTGGAGATTATTATCTTATTTTCCTTATTTATTCATTGGCGCAATAATTTTACCAAAATGGTTAAAAACGAAAAAATGAAACTACCTCAACCCATCCAAACAGGGGATACTATTGCTCTAGTTTCTCCCGCAAAGCATATTTCTGCAGATTACATCGAAGCTGCACAATCCTATTGGGAAAAGCAAGGTTATAAAGTACTTGTAGGCGAGTATGCAAATGGTCAGCACAACTATTTTTCAGGAACAATAGAAGAACGCTGCACAGATTTTCAAGCTGCACTGAACAACGACGACGTAAAAGCCATTATTTGCACAAGAGGAGGTTATGGCTGCTTACACCTTGTAGATATCATTAATTGGGCGGGCATGTTAAACTCACCTAAATGGATAGTTGGATTTAGTGATATCACCGTTTTTCATCAAAAACTAAATAGACTTAACATTTGCTCCTTACATGCAACCATGCCTTTAAACTATGCACAAAATACCCCGCAATCGTTTGAGCGAATGAACAGTCAGTTATCTGGAGAAAAAAATGCCTATGCTTGGCAGACAAACCAGTTTAAAATTGGCAAAACCGAAGGAATATTACTAGGTGGAAATCTATCTATACTGCACAGTCTTATAGGCACTGACGACCAACCTGATTATAACGGAAGCATTTTATTTATTGAAGAAGTTGGAGAATATCTATATGCAATAGACCGCATGTTCTACGCCTTATCTAAATCAGGTATACTTGATAAAATAAGCGGACTACTTGTTGGTGGTATGACAGATATTAAAGATACTGTACCTCCATTTGGATTGACTTTACAAGAAATTATTCTCAATCATTTTCCATACAGACACCTACCCGTTGCTTTTGAATTCAGCGCCGGACATATCCATGATAACCATGCACTTATTTTAGGAAAACAAACTACCTTTGAAGTCAACTCTGACGGAAGCTGTACTTTAGAACAATAAATAGCACTATTCTCGAATAAGCGTTAAATGACCTTGTCCTGCATCAGACTTACCATAGATGTCCGTGTACTCTACTACATAAAAATACACACCATCGGTAGCATTTTTACCTTCGAAGGTTCCATCCCATCCAATTGTATAATCATTAGATTCAAACATAATGCTTCCCCATCTGTTTAAGATAGTCAATTTGTAATCTTTAATGCTCATAATCATCGATGGTCCGTATACGTCATTTGCATTATCTCCGTTTGGTGTAAAAACATTCGGCATATTTACCACAACACAACCCGCAGATTCATCTGCTAGTAGAACACTTACCGCTATTTCTTCTGTACAACCATTAAGGTCAGAAACCGTTACGAAGTAATCTCCAATAATTAAATCTGTAACCACATCCAATGTATCTAACGTATCTGTACTCCATATATAAAAATAACCTGGTGTTCCACCTTCTGGATAAACAAACGCTACGCCTGACGAATCTCCAAAACATATCGGATCCGCTTCGGCTTCTAAAGACAACGGTGCGTCTGGTTGTGATACAAATGCATTAATTGTTTCTATGCATCCATTAGAATCAGTTACGACAACTGTATAGTTAGCAGACTCAAGTGTGTCTATATCTTGGCTAGCTTCAGTGTTATTCCATTGATAACTATAACCAGGTGTACCTCCCGAAACGGTTAAATCTACGCTACCGTCATTTCCACCGAAACACAATACAGGCTCCGTATTTACACTTAATAATAAACCTGCAAGTGGTTGAGTTACTTCTGTGGTTAAATCTGCCGTACAGCCATTACTATCTGTAACTACAACAGTGTAACTTCCTGCAGAAACATTCACTAAATCTTCAGTCACATCTGTATTATTCCATTGGAAAGTATAATTGGGCACGCCACCTGAAACAGACAAATCAACCTCTCCTGTGTTTTCACCGAAGCACAAAACAGGAAACATTGTATCGCTTAAAACTAAATCAGTAGGTTGAAAAATAGTATCGGTAAACAACAATAAACAGCCATTATCATCTGTAATCGTTACTGTATATTCTCCCTCAGGCTGATTTGAAATATCCTGTGTAAAACTAATATTACTCCAACTATATGTGTAGTTTCCTGTTCCTCCGTCAACCTCTATGTCAATGGCACCAGAAGCATCTCCAAAACACAACACATCTGTAATTATCGTATCAGTAATGTGTAGTAATGTATCTGGCTCATCAATGGTTAAAGAAATAAAACCTCCACAACCGTTAATATCAGTAACATCTATAAAGTATAACCCGGCAGGAACATCTACTAAATCCTCTGTGATATCTCCATTACTCCAATCATAAGAATATCCAGGCGTCCCGTTTGTTACGGTTAAATCCACTGTAGCTGTTGAATCTCCGTAACACAGAACATCTGTATGCACTTCAGAAAGCAAAATTGCATCTGGATCTGTAATGGTAATCTGAAGCGTATCTGTACAATTATTTGCGTCAGTCACTACAACTTCATACAATCCAGCAAACAAATTATTAATATCCTGTGTAAATGCTCCATTATTCCAAATATATGTATAACCAGGAGTTCCGTCTACAACAGTTAAATCTATGGAACCTTGCGTTCCATTCTGACATACTGGATCTAGTGAAACATCAGACAATTGCATTGGTGGAATTGTAGAAACAACTACACTCAGTGATTGAGTACAACCATTATCATCTGTAACTAGAACTACATATGTGCCGTCTGAAAGGTTTATTAAATCTTCTGTTATCGCACCATTATCCCAAGCAATAGTATATGGAGCTACACCACCAGAAATAGTTAGATCAATGGTTCCAGTAGTATCACCTTCACATAACAATACACTTGGTACTGCGGTAAGTGTAATAGAATCTACAGGCTCTAATATTGTAAACGACTGAATATTTACACAGCCATTCAAATCGGTTACCGTATCCGTATAAACACCCGCAGATAAATTCACTATGTCTTCAGTAATTTCAGTATTAGACCAGCTATACGTGTAAGGAGCCGTACCTCCTGAAACAGACACATCAATTGAACCCGTGGTATCATTAAAGCATAGCACATCTGTTGCATTTGCTAAAATTGAAATTGAATCTGGTTGTACCAAAAGTACACTATCTAAAAGAATACATCCATTTGCATCTGTTACAGTAATCAAATGTGCACTATCTGAAAGGTTAAAAACCGTATCTGTAGTTTGTAGAGAGGGCAACCAGTTGTACTGATAGGGGAAAACTCCTCCAGAAACCGTAATTTCGGCAGCACCGTCATTTGCCTCATAACAACTAATATCCTGACCATTATAATCAGAAATAATTGAAGCAACAGAAGTTAACGCTAACGGTTCTGTAATATCAAAAGTATCGCTTACTGTACAACCATACTGGTCTGTAATAAGCACATCATAGGTACCAGCATTTAAATTATCGGCAATAGAATCTGAATCATTATTAGACCATAGATAAGTAAACGGAGCATTTCCTACTCCCTCTATATCAATAAATGCTTCTCCTAAGTTGAAACAACTGTCATTTTTAATTTCATTTACTATCAGCGTCGGATTATCCGAGACAAATACTGGAGCTGTTGTATCCGTTATACACTCAACTCCCTGATAAAATACATGCAACACGTAGTCTCCTGCATCCGTTAATTGAACATTAGGAAGAGTAGGATTATTAATAGAGGAGGTAAACCCATTAGGACCTGACCATTCGTAGGTTAAGAAGTTTGAATTTGGAAAATCAAGCGAAAGAATTTCTCCTACACAGAGCGAATCTGTATGATTAATTACAGTGTCTGCACATTGACTCACATCTACTAGAACGATTCCACTTTCTAAAGAGGGACAACCGTTTACATCTAATAAGTCGGAGGTTCCGCCATTACTGTTGGTAATCCCTGAAATTTGACCCGTTCCAAATAAATATGCCCTATTCTCAAGTACAGAACCACATTGCCAGACAGGACAATCTGCTTCTAGTTGCACCTGGAAAGTTAGTACAACACTATCTGCACCGGTAGGAGAGTTTAACAAAGAACCTCCCGTAATACCATTGGCACCAGTACCTATTCTTGCCCTTATTACATTATCTGCAGCGATAAATTCAGCTTGGTCTGTATCAACTATATCAGTTTTCAAGCCTGCATTTGGTCCAAACGTAACATTCAACGTATTAGGAATATAACTAAGCCTTTCATCAAGCGTATCGGTTAATACCGTATTTAAAGATACATCAGACCCTATATTTTTAGACACCACTGTATATTCCAAAATATCTCCAGGTACGACAGTACCACCATTTAAGTCGGTATAGGTAACAGAAGCCCTCAAATCTGGCTCATAAATGTCAACTACAGAGGTGATTACACTAGCAAGAACTGATTCTGAAGCACTAGCTATTCTAATATTTGCACTTGTAGCTGAATTGCCTAAATAGTTAAAACTAGAGTTGTCAGGAACATATATACTTGCGTCATGACCAAGGTTGTTGTTATAATTTGGTAATCGATTAGGTGTCAAAACTCCATCATTAGATATTGTGCTGTTAAATGAATTACTGATTGGGTGTAAAGCATCACTAATATTTACAAAAGTTCCGGTACCATCAAAAGACAATTGATCTCCCGTATCACCCCTATCGCCATCATGCGCGACAACTCCAAGCTCAAATTCTACAGGACCAGCAGGAGGTGTAAGAAAACCGGATATAGGTGTTGTTGTACTCGCACCAATACTAATATTAGAAAGTCCGTTAAAAACGGTAATATTTCGCATCGACTCGTAAATATTTTTATACACCACTACTAATGTCCACCCACCAAAAGTATTGGAACCATTAAACGTTACTACGTCGGCAACAGTATATGTAGAGTTAATTTGATTCGCTTGCGCAATTGCCGTAACATCCTTAAAACAATAATACGAATTTTTATTTACGGTATTATCTATTGTATTATCTGCAGTTAACGTTTGATACGCTCCACCGTCTACTTTTAATTTAACTTGACTTCTTTGTGCGTAATTAGGAGTAGATGCTGGGTTCGATTGACTCACCAAACCTGTCCAATACAAACCTGCCCACGTAATTTCGCTGCACGCAGCAAGAGACAATTGATCGCTAGAAGACATAAATGTCGTCGGATCCAAATCAATATCTGTATATGTTGCAGAAAAGGCGTTGTTATTTCCTGAACCACCCGGAGGAAGCTCATTATTTGCAGAACATCCGTTACAATCTACAGAAACATTCGCTAACATCACTAGACCTCCCTTTTGATTGGTTTGGTGTCTGATAGTAAAAGGCACTACTGTTTGCCCAGAAACAAAAGATGCCAATAAATAAAGAAAACTAAAAGAAAAAATATATTTCATAAGCTACTGGTATAAACCTCAACATCTAAAGAAGCACACTTCAAAAGAACCTGTAGCTTAAACGTAACTAACTATGTGAACGTTGCTTTACATGTTAACTACGATAAATATAGTTTAATATTTGCAAAAAAAGCATTTTATAAACTACTTACTCGTATTTGACAACTTAACACCAGTAATCTTAAATTCCGTTCTACGATTACGTTGGTTTTCACTATCTGAACATGAACTCGTTTTTCCCTTACAATTACAGGTTACTACAGGAATATTTTCTCCGTATCCCTTAGAAATTAATTTGCTAGACACTTCAATTCTGTCTTGTACATACTTTGCTGCAGACGCTGCTCTTCGTTCAGATAACCTTAGGTTATACTTGTCACTACCTACGCAATCTGTATGTGAACCGAGTTCAATAATAACTTCTGGATGTTCGTTCAGAAACTTTACGAGCTTATCTAACTCTTTTGTGGCACTTGGACGTAATGCAGAACTATTAAAATCATAGTAAATCGTTTCAATATCTAAAGCGTCTGAAAGTTCCATTTCCGATGCTAAAACTTCAGGTTTAGGATCAATGCTACCAGAATTTATACTTAAAGCACTTGTATCATCAGGTGTAACATTTAACGTCTGTTCCTGAAAAATAAATCCTTCTTTAGTAATGTTGATTGTATAAGCGTTCGATTCATTTTTAGCCAGCGTATCGACGGCACCTTCAATCTTTCCAAACTTATCCGTTAACGCTGAAAATTTTATTACACCAGAAGCATCTTCTGTTACGGTTAACAAAGCAGCCTCAATGGGGTTTCCATCTTCATCAACTAACTCTATATCTATAGAAACAACAGGTTCTTCAGGCAAAATTACTCTGAACCTATAAATGTTATCATCTAATGCAGTAGTATTGAAACTAGACTGAAGTCTATTCGAAGTAATGAAACCAGTTGTATCTGATAACCACAAAATTGCTAAATCATCCGCTTCAGTATTGAAAGGATACTGTAAAGCGCTTGAATTATTATCGACTATCTCAAAAATATCATATCCACCAGATGAACCAACTCTATTGGAAGAGATATACAACTTTTCATTATAGACGTAAGGAAATACGTCGTTAGAATCACTATTTACTTGTAATGTGTCAATCTTTGATAAAGTATTATTTTCCCATTTTGCCCTGTAGACATCCATACCACCTTTACCACAAGAAATATCTGAAGAAAAATAAAGATATCCAGATGCTTCATCAAAGAATGGATGCGTTGTATTGTACTCATCAGAGTTAAAAGAAAAAGCAATTGGATCTGAATATCCAACGGCTGTCTTTATTGTATAAAATATACCTAAGGTTTGTTTTTCTTTTCTACCCGCAACGTTATTGGTAAAAAAGATTATATCTCCATTTTCACTTGCAGAAATTGGACCATCAAAGAAATACGAACTTGCTAAAACTGAGAGTCCGTCTGAGTTATCAATTTTAAAATCTGATACTATAGTATCTTCTAAAATAAACAAGTCCGTAAAGGCCTCCTTCGTTTTAGGATCGTACATTAAATTTCCAAACTCATCTTTGGCTGTTCCAACAAAGACAAAAGAATTGTTAAGCTTTCGAATTGCAAACTCGTTGTTTTCTGTGTTAAAATTAACAGGCACCAGTTCTACTTCTCTTTCTTGGGCAATAGAAAGCTGACTTACAATAAGAAATACAATAGCGATTATTCTTAATACACTCATATCTATGACAGACCTTTAGGTTGTAAATATTAATTAAAGAAACGTGGACCTTGGTATGAAGATCTACTTTTATTGAACATGTATCTTAAACCAACTTCATGTGTCTGATTAGTTGCTGTAGACAATTGACTCAGCGGGAAAGAGTAAGAATATCCTACGTAAAAAGTTTTCTTAATTTCATACCCTATCATTGCTCCCACAGAGCTATTTAACTGATAACTTACTCCTAAGTCTAATCCACCTTTTGCTGTAAATATTGAATTAATATCTAAAACTAGAGGAAGCGTAGGAATATATCTAGCTACCATATTTGGTCTCCATTTCCAAGTAGAACCCATTGGTAAATCTGTTCCAATGTAAGCTAAGTGTCCGCCTTTATAATCAACAAACTCTTCCATATCTCTATCTTGGAAAGTTACTTCCGCAACACGCGGTTGACTATATCCAAAGTAAAACTTTTCTGAATATAACAGTACCCCGAATCCTCCGTTGTAAGTAATCCCAGAATTAAGATTTGACATCATATCTGGATCTGCTTCTACTATATCTAAATCCTGTAAAGCAACAGTTGTATTACTTACAGAACCTTTTAAACCTAAAGACAATCTCCATTTTCGAGAAAGCTTCAAATGATAAGCTGCATTAATAGCTGTGTTAAAAGATTTGACTGGACCAAGCTCGTCTTGCATTACAACAGCACCGATACCAAAATTATCTTCTAACTTAAAGTTCCCTGAAAAAGCAGCCGTTCTTGGAGCACCTGGTAAAGCATTCCATTGAGAGATACCGAGAACACTCACATCTGAATAACTATTCGCTCCTGCTTGAGCCGGGTTTAATAACAAAGAATTGAATTGATTCATTCTAAAATTCGGCCCTTGAGCAAAGGTGTGCGTCGCAATTAATGCGACAGCTACACCTAAGATTATTTTATTTAAATTTTTCATGATATTGATCTTTGATCTCTAAAATTTATTGCTTCACTCTATTTATGTAAACAAAACCTGCTTTCGTTTTACCACCTGTTATCTTTAAGATATAGTAGTAAGTTGCATCTGGCAATCTATCTCCAGACATGTTGGTTCCGTTCCAGTCATTATTGTACTCGTTAGCTTCGTAAACTAAGCCTCCATATCTATCGTAAACCAACAACTCTCTAACCTGGTAACCTTCTATTCCAGAAATTACAAATACATCATTAATTCCGTTGCCATTTGGAGTAAATGCCTGAGGAACCATTGGTCCGTCCCATGTATCATCTCCACAAGACTCAGACGCTGTTACGAACACATTTACAACTGTTGTAGAAACGTTTCCATTGTTGTCAACCACTGTTACTGTTACTTCGTTGTTACCAACGTTATCACAAGTAAACTCTGTAACGCTCAATTCAACTGATGCAATACCACAGTTATCTGTTGTTCCATTATCTATATCTGTAAAGTCAATAAACCCTTCTCCGAATGCATCTAATGCAACCTCAAAGTCAACCACATCTATTGTTGGAGCAATTGTATCAAATACATTCACTTCTTGTGTAGTTGTTGTAATATTTCCATAAGCATCTGTTGCTGTCCAAGTAACTAATGTTGTTCCAATTTGATACGTTGTTGGAGCATCATTTGTCACAACTAATCCCGTAAGACAGTTATCAGAAGCAATTGGATTTCCTAAATCAACCGCTGAAGCTTCACAAGCATTGTCTGTGTATGCTACAACATCAACTGGTGCTGTAATTGTTGGATTAATATCGTCCTCTACAGTAACCTCTTGTGTTAATGTAGTAACGTTACCACTCGCGTCTGTTGCTGTCCAAGTAACAGTTGTTGTTCCAATTGGGAAGAATGAAGGCGCATCATTTGTAAGTGATAACAAGTTACAGTTGTCAGTAGCTAATGCATTACCTATATCTACCGTTGCCTCACAACCTCCGTTTACAGATACTGTAATGTCATTCGGCACTACTAAGTTTGGAGCTATAAGATCTTCAACTACAACATTCACACCTGCTGACGTTGCTGAACATCCTGCAGCGTTTGTGATTGTTACTGTGTAAACATCAGTCTGACTTACCGTTATAGACTGAGTCAATGCACCGTTACTCCAAGCATATGTAAATCCTGCTGGCGCAGTTAGCGTTACAGTAGAAGATGGACATATTGTTGTTGGACCACTCGCAACAATTACTGGAGCCGTTGGTGCAGCATTTACTGTTACTGATGCTGTTGTTTCATTTGTACATCCGTTTCCATTTGTTACACTGTAAGTAATTGTTGTTGTTCCTGCTGTTAAACCTGTTACAACTCCACTTGCACTTACGCTTGCAACTCCTGTAT
>Ga0209654_1000766_pt1 | contig 29488 bp, 30 predicted proteins | sample SaaInl1SG_22_DNA_FD_184646 | JGI IMG/M metagenome (GOLD analysis project Ga0209654, IMG submission 184646) | Marine microbial communities from expanding oxygen minimum zones in the Saanich Inlet - ESP_161SG_22_DNA (SPAdes) (version 2) | ecosystem: Environmental > Aquatic > Marine > Intertidal... | reverse complement strand
GTTTCCTCGTTTTTAGTTATAATAACAGTGCTAATCTTATTACTTAACATCTCAAAATAGTTATCGCTAATATACACTATTAGCCATAATGAAAATCTAAACAAATTGAAGTAGTTTTGTCCTATGCGTATTGGCTACGATGCAAAGCGAATTTTTCACAATGCCAGTGGCTTAGGAAACTACAGCCGTGATTTGGTACGTATTTTGGCAACCTATTATCCAAAAAACCTTTACCTCCTTTACAATCCAAAGAACCAAAAACTGAATCGGTGGGAACCATTGCCCAACACCATAGAAAAACAACCAAAAGATATTTGGCGGTATTTTCATTCTATTTGGCGACAAGGTCCAATTGTACGACAATTGAAAAATGATGGTATTGATATTTTCCACGGACTAAGTGGAGAATTACCTAAAGCGCTTGACACACCTTCAGTTGTAACGGTACACGATCTTATTTTTTATCGTTACCCTGAACTTTATACATCCATTGATGCAGAAATCCACAAAAGAAAAGTAAATCACGCTGTAAAATCAGCTTCAAAAATAGTGGCCATCAGTGAGCAAACAAAAGCAGATTTGGTTGAATTTACTGCAACACCTGCAGAAAATATTGATGTTATTTACCAAGGGTGTCACCCTATTTTTAAAACCACCTTTACGGAAGAAGCGCTGAACGCTGTTGCAAAAAAACATCAACTTCCTGAAAAGTTTGTATTGTGTGTGGGTACACTTGAAGCGAGAAAAAATGCGTTATCTATTGCAAAAGCACTAAAAGACACAAATTACTATATGGTTTTTGTTGGAAAGGTAAAATCATACGGGGAAGCATTAAAAAAGTATATCAAGGAAAATAACATGCTAGACCGGGTTTTATTTATACAAAATATTGACATTGAAGACCTAGCAGGAATTTATCAAAATGCGACTGTTTTTTGTTATCCGTCTTTTTTTGAGGGATTTGGAATTCCCATCATAGAAGCGCTTTATAGTGGCGTTCCAGTGGTCACTACAAAGGGAGGTTGTTTTTCTGAAGCAGGTGGTCCATCTAGTATTTATATAGATCCGCAGAGTGAAACCGAGCTTCTAACAGCCGTTGAAAGCCTGTATGCCGAATCTCATAAATCTCGAAAAAAACGTATTGAATCGGGACTTAATTATGCGCAAAAATTTAACGACAACGTTTTAGCTAAGCAATGGGATAAGCTTTACAAATCGCTATTAACATGAACAACACCATTTGTTTTTTTAATACAGCAATTCCTTGGGGTGGCGGAGAGAAATGGCATTTTGAAACCGCCATGTTCATGCATGAAAAAGGACATAAAGTTGTAGTTGTTTGTAACAAAGGGAGTGCACTGCATCGCAAACTTGAAAAGACCACGATTCCCACATTTACTATTAAAATTGGAAACCTAAGTTTTTTAAATCCAATTAAACTTTTGCGATTAATACAATTCTATAAGAATTATAAAGTCAAAATTGTTCTTCTAAACTTGTCAAGAGATGTAAAGGCTGGTGGACTTGCCGCTTTTTTATCAAAAGTGAATAGGAAAATTTATTTCAAGGGAAGTGCGAATGCCGTGCGTAATTCACGAACAAACAGATTAATTTACACTCATATAATTGATGAGATTTTGGTCAATTCGTTGGCAACGAAAAACTGCATTTACCAAAACAATAAGTCTATATTCAACAAAGATTATGTGAAAATAATTCCACATGGCGTTAATTTTGACTTGATTGAAAAAAGGGAATTCAAACCCATTTATAAAAAAAAGGGAAATGAACTTGTATTATTAAGCCTTGGTAGGTTAGAAACCGAGAAAAATCATTCCTTTTTGATAGACGTAGCCATACAATTAAAAAAAGATGGTGTTCGTTTCAAGTTATTGATTGGTGGAAGTGGCTCTCTTTATGAACACCTAAAAAGTCGCGTAGAAATAAATCAACTTGATGATGATGTTTACTTTGTTGGGTTTGTTAAAAACCCGAAAGATTTTTACAAAAGTGGCGATGTTCTTTTACTGCCATCTTTGTATGAAGGGTTTGGATTTGTCATCATAGAAGCGGCGGCGAATAAAATACCTGTCGTAGCGTTTGATAATAGTAGTAAACCAGAAATCGTAAAACAAAATTCAACAGGCATACTGACCCCCGATAATGATGTGGAGGAATTCAGTAATGCTATTAAAAAACTTTATTCTGACCGAGAACTTACTGCTGAAATGGGAGAAAACGCCTATTCTTTCACAAAGGACTTGTTTTCAATTGATGAAATTAATCTCAAAATTGAAAAATACCTGATTCAAGGATTTAACAGACGTATTACCGCAATCGTAACAACATATAACGAGGAAAAGAATATTGAAAACTGCTTAAACTCGATTGAGTGGGCAGATGAAATTTTAGTCATTGATTCGTTTAGCACAGACAATACTGTTGCGTTGTGTGAAAAATTTGGTGCAAAGGTTTTACAACGCAAATACAACTATGCCGCAGACCAAAAGAATTGGGCCATTCCACAAGCGAAATATCCGTGGATTATCTTACTAGACGCAGATGAGATGGTATCGGAAAATTTAGCTACTGAGATAAAAAACATCTTACAAACAAGACCAAAACACACCGCTTTTTGGATGCGTAGAACAAACTATTTTTTAGGAAAAAAAGTGCGTTTTTGTGGTTGGCAAAACGATCGTGTGGTGCGTTTTTTTCATCGTGATTTACACAAATACGAAAACAAAATGGTGCACGAGGAAATCGAGTATACCAAACCTTTTGGAAGTTTAAACAGTACTATCGTTCATTACACCACAAACGATTTGGAGCGCTACAGAAAAAAAATAGAGCGCTATGCACACTATGCAGCAAAGACGTATATAAAAGAGACTAAAAAGATTGGACTTTTCAACCTCTACTTAAAACCTGCTTTTAAATTTTTGAACAGTTATATTTTGAGAGGTGGCTTTTTGGACGGAAAAATAGGGTTGACAATTTGCAAGTTACGTACCCGAGAAACGTGGCTAAAGGCAAAAATTACATTAGAACACAATAATGAAAATAGACATTAATCATTTCGTTACTGCCTTAAAGCAAGGAAAAACACTGCTATACCCAGCCGATACCATTTGGGGGTTGGGCTGTGATGCAACAAATCAAAAAGCGGTAGATACCATTTTTAAACTAAAAAACCGTTCAAAAAACAAACCGCTTATTGCACTTGTTGCTGATATTGAGATGTTAAAGCAATACGTCGAAAACGTCCCTGAAAACATTGAAGAATTACTAAATAGTGAACACCCAACAACACTCGTTTATCCTAAAGGGAAAGAACTAGCAAAAGGCGTTATCAGCGATAACGGAAGCGTTGCGATCCGAATTCCAAAACCCTGTTTTGTACTCGATTTAATTGCGGCATATGGAAAACCAATTGTGAGTACCTCTGCAAACTTAAGCGGCGCACCCATTCCCACTACCTATCACGAAATAGACCCACAAATTTTGGCGCAAGTGGACGAAGTAGTACCTTTGAATAAAGACAATGTAGCACAAATTCCGTCGCGTGTGTTGCAAGTATTACCCGATGGAAGCGTGAAGCAATTGCGATGAACATAAACAAAACACATATCAATAAGGCACTTGAACTGCCTGCCTTTACTTATATCCAAAAAGCCGCAGATGCCCTTCAAGTGGAGGCATATGTTATTGGAGGGTTTGTAAGAGACACTTTCTTGGGACGTGAAACAGGTTCGGATATAGACATAGTAGCTGTTGGTAGTGGTATTGCGTTAGCAAAAAAAGTGGCTGAATTGCTTCCTGGAAAAAATCAGATTCAAGTCTTTAAAAACTACGGCACTGCGATGATTAAGTTTGGTGACACACAGCTTGAGTTTGTTGGTGCACGAAAAGAAAGCTATACTTCAGATAGCAGAAATCCTATTGTGGAAAATGGCAGCTTGGAAGATGATCAAAACCGACGAGATTTTACCATTAACGCCTTAGCACTTTGCCTAAATACCGTGCAATTTGGTGAACTACTAGACCCATTTGACGGCGTTTCAGACTTAGAAAAAGGGATTTTACGTACGCCTCTAGACCCTGATATCACCTATTCTGACGACCCATTGCGAATGCTTCGCGCCATCCGATTTGCCAACCAGCTAGACTTTAAGATTGAACAAGCATCTTTTAAAAGTATTATTCAAAACAACAAACGCGTTGATATTTTATCCAAAGAGCGAATTGTGGAAGAATTGCACAAAATATTGGCTTGTCCAAAACCTTCAACAGGGTTTTTATTACTCGAAAAAACAGGACTTTTAGCACGTATTTTACCTGAGCTCATCGCCCTAAAAGGGATTGACGAAGTGGAAGGGCAACGCCATAAAGACAATTTTTATCACACACTTGAAGTGGTGGATAATATCAGCGAATATGCTAACAATGTTTGGTTGCGCTGGGCGGCACTTTTACATGATATTGGTAAAGCACCCACAAAAAAATTCGATAATAAAGTAGGCTGGACTTTTCATGCTCACGAGTTTGTTGGTGCCAAAATGGTGTATAAGCTATTTAAACGCCTACGAATGCCCCTAAATGAAAAAATGAAATATGTGCAAAAACTCGTTTATATGAGTTCAAGACCCATTGTTATTGCACAAGACGATGTTACCGATTCTGCCGTACGGCGTTTGATATTTGATGCTGGAGACTTACTCGATGACTTGCTTTTACTCTGTAAAGCAGATATCACAACAAAAAATCCAAAACGATTTGCGCGCTATCATCAAAATTTTGAAATTGTCAAGAACAAAGTAAAAGAAGTAGAAGCTAGAGATCATGTCCGAAACTTTCAACCCCCTGTTTCAGGAGAGGAAATCATGCGTATTTTTGCGCTAAAGCCGTGCCGTCAAGTAGGGGAAATCAAAGAGGCGATTAAAGAAGCTATTTTGGAAGGTGAGATTCCAAACGAATACAAAGCTGCACATGCATTTATGTTAACCAAAGCGCAAGCAATGGGCTTATCGCCCGCCTAATTATGTATAAAAATCTACAACGCTGGACGCGTATTTCTCTCGTTATCGTGTATCTTGTTATTGCTGCAGGTGCTACGGTACGTATGACGGGTAGCGGTATGGGGTGCCCAGACTGGCCCAAGTGTTTTGGTTATTATATTCCACCTACCCAAGCCGAGCAATTAGATTGGAAACCCAATACAACATATCAAAAAGGAAATGTCATAATTGACAATGAACGCCTTTTAATTGCTTCATATAAATTTACAAGTGCTGATAGTTTTAATCCCGATTTTTGGGAACCTTACACCAAACACGATTATGCAATCTTTGATGCCAAACACACGTGGATCGAATTCATAAACCGATTACTAGGAGCGCTCTCTGGTTTAGCCATACTTATACTGTTTGGATACAGCCTAAAATGGTGGCGTAAAAAACCCATCATTTTTATTTTTTCACTATTATCACTTTTAGGGATTTTGTTTCAGGCGTGGTTGGGAAAAACAGTTGTTGATTCCAATTTGTTGCCCTTAAAAATCTCTTTACACATGTTGATGGCGTTGTTGCTTATTGGATTTATATTAGTGGTTCGAGTTGCATCTAAATCTTTTGGATTAAGTAAATTACCATCTCGAAAAACTCGTGCCCTGCTTTACGTAACTTTTGCCCTTACCTTGATTCAAATTGTGCTTGGAATTCAGGTTAGACAATTTGTCGATGTACAAATTGACCGATGGGGATACGACTTACCACAGTTTTGGTTGGCTGCACCAGAGCTCAACTTTTATATACACAGAAGCCTATCTATACTTGTATTAGCCACCAGTGCTTTGCTTTATTTCAATGTAGTAAAAGCACAAATTGAACGTGTTTTTATTCAACGTATTTTATGGCTTATTGGAGCGGAAGTGCTTTTGGGTATTGCCATGTTTTATTTGGATTTTCCATTTGCCACTCAACCGCTACATTTGGTATTAGCAACACTATTATTTGGCGTGCAATTGTATTGGATTTTACGCATTAACTTACACCGTTATGATTTATCACTTTAGACTTATTTTAGACACCAAAGAGGATGTTTTCCGCGATATCGCTCTAGAAGAAAATGCCACATTTGAAGATTTTCACAATGCCATAACGCAAGCGTTTGGTTTTGGCGGATCTGAAATGGCGGTTTTTTATGAGAGCGATGACGAATGGCAACAAGGTGATTCCATTTCATTATTTGACATGGGAGAAGATGACGCACGTCGCATGAGCGATACTTTACTACATGATATTTTCCCACACATATCTAAAATGCTCTATGTCTATGATTTTTTAAATCTTTGGACTTTCTTTATTGAACTCATCGAAACCGACGAACCCAAACCAGGAAATACATATCCATTACTTCTTTTTTCGCACGGGGATGTCCCAGAAGAAGCACCTGAAAAAACATTTGAAGCCGATAAAGACCAATGGAGTGAAGATGACTTTGACGAAAACGGTATCGATGATTTTGACGAACCCTCAGACGATTTGTATTAACGATTTACCCGTAGCATTTCGTGGTTTTCATAATTTCGCTTAACAAAATGAAACGCCGCACGAACTATTTCCCCCATAGAACGACTTTTTAGAAACGAAGACTGCTTCGTTAGTTCATAAACCTCTTTACGCAACTGCTCTATTTTCTCAGGCGTTGAGATATGGTCATTGAGCATACACTTTAGCAACTGTGTTAAACGGGTTTCGTTACTCAAAATACGTCGAGCTATGGTGGCGCGCTCTTCAATCTTATACTGGTCAATAGATGTTTTATCCAAATGGTCTTTAACCAACATAACCATAGGAAAGTTTTCTTTAAAAAATTGTGGACGATAGACCTTTAAGTCCCCTTCATAAGACTGTTGGTCAAAATCAATGGCACGGATTTTATAAATAACTTTATCAAAATCGTGAATGGGAATAATGACATAATTATACGCACGCATATCGCCTAAAAGGCGAATCATACAGCGTTCATTAAATTTTACAAACGATTTTGCAATCTGATTGCGTTCGGTTATGGTACAAGTTGGCAAAAATTCTTCAATAAATTCATCCCCAGGAATGCCTGCAATATGCTCTTCTATGAGCGTATTTTGATAAACCAAAAAATTTAAATTGTGGGGTGAAAGCATATGCTCCAGTTCTAACCCATAGATGCGTGAGGCATCAGCCTTTTTTACATAGAAATAAATAAAGTTATCGTTGAGCGTGTTACGAATTTTAACACGAAAAGGCTTTGAGTTTCCAAACGTACAATAGTCAATGCAATCTATATTGAGATAAGGAATCGTCATGGAGCTTCCGTCGGAGTGTAACAAAGCATAAACCTGTTTGAGCTGTTCATCTATTTCTATTCTGTCACTATCCGAATAAAACACCCGTACCCAAAGACTGTCCTGGTCGTGCTTATTCATTACTGCCACAGAGCCTGAAAAACGCAATAAGTCATCATAAAAAATTGGGATTTTCAACGACCGCGAATATTCCTCCAAATAATCCGCTAAAAATGGACTAATAGGATAGGTTGGTTTTTTTTTCGAAATTAGCTTATCTCGCATGCCTCAAAGTTAGGACTTTGTGTAACAAAACACAGCACCATGCGTTATTAGAACTATGAGCACCATTTTAAACGTAACCAACTTAACCAAAAAATTTGGCCGCCTTACTGCCGTAAACGAACTCTCTTTTACGATTAAAAAAGGAAATGTTTATGGAATTCTTGGTCCCAATGGAAGTGGAAAATCAACCACTCTTGGTATGATCTTGAATGTCGTAAATCCAACTTCTGGAACATTTTCTTGGTTTGACGGAACACAAAATACACATCAAGCCTTAAAGCGTGTGGGTGCTATTATTGAAAGACCCAATTTTTATCCCTATATGACCGCTGCGGAAAATCTGCGTTTGGTTTGTAGAATTAAGGAAGTACCGCAATCTAAAATTGAAGAAAAGTTAGAACTTGTTGATCTTTTGGATCGCAAAAACGATACGTTTAAAACCTATTCGCTAGGAATGAAACAGCGATTGGCCATCGCTTCTGCCCTACTCAACGACCCAGAGATTTTAATTCTAGATGAACCCACGAACGGCTTAGACCCACAAAGTATTGCCCAAGTGCGTGGCATTATCAAAAAAATTGCAGCACAAGGCACAACCATTTTATTGGCTTCGCACCTGTTAGATGAAGTAGAAAAAGTATGTTCGCACGTATTGGTCTTACAAAAGGGAACGCGAATTTACTTTGGAAAAGTAACGTCTCTAACTACTGACCACGGCTATTTTGAGCTAAATTCAACTGACGTAACAGCACTTCAAAACATCCTTGAAAAACACAATGACATTGATAAAATTGAAGTGTTTCAATCTTATATTCTTGCCTATCCAAACAAAACCATTTCTGCTGCAGAACTCAGCAAAACGCTAAATGAGCAAGGCATTATTATTACACACTTTGCGCAAAAGCACAAAAGCTTGGAGGAACAATTTTTAAGTCTAACCAAAAACCAACAAATATGAAACGATTATTTTGGATAGAGTTTGACAAATTGCGCACAAACCGCTCGACACGTATTTTAATTGGTGCTTATTTTATTTTGCTTACTTCTATTGCGCTCATAGCAGCTATAAAATTTGACATTGGTTTCATTAAGTTTCACTTGGCAGAGCAAGGCATTTTTAATTTTCCATATATCTGGCATTTCAATGCGTTTATTGGGGCATTTTTTAAAATTTTCTTAGCAGTGGTTATTGTCTCCATGACTGCTAACGAATACAGCAATAAAACCATCAAACAAAACTTGATTGACGGGCTTAGCAAGCGGGAGTTTTTACACTCCAAATGGGTAATGATTCTAACTTTTTCAGGGATTTCTACCCTTTTTATTTTCGTAGTTTCCCTGATTTTAGGCAGTATGTATTCCAATTACACTGAAATTGAAATTATTTTTAAAGACTTAGAATACTTATTGGCATACTTTTTAAAGCTAGTCGCTTTTTTTACATTTTGTTTGTTTTTGGGAACTGCTATCAAGCGTTCTGCTTTTGCATTGGGTTTTTTGGGTGTTTGGCAAATGTTTGAGGGTATCTGTTTTGGACTTCTTAAATGGAAATCGCCTTCTTGGATTGATGCAGATCAAGTATTCAGACTGTTTCCACTTAATGCCATGAGCAACTTGGTCCCAGAGCCTTTTTCACGCCTTTCTGCGGTGCGCAACCTTGCAGAACAAGTAGGTGAAATGATGCAAACCAATACTATCGTACGTTTTTGGGACATTGTAATTGTGCTTGTTTGGTCCTGTATTTTTTATTTACTAACCTATAGACTACTTATGCGTCGCGACCTCTAAGTTTTTGCTATTTTTGGCACGCTATGGAGTTCGAGCTTATTTCCGATTTTAAACCCACTGGCGATCAGCCAAAAGCGATTCGTGAATTGGCGATGGGACTTGCCAAGCAGGATAAATTCCAAACACTTTTAGGAGTTACTGGTTCCGGTAAAACCTTTACAGTAGCAAATGTTATTGCTGAAACCAGGCGTCCTACACTTGTTTTGGCGCATAATAAAACGCTTGCAGCGCAACTGTATTCAGAATTTACGCAGTTTTTTCCCAATAATGCCGTTGAGTATTTTGTGTCTTACTACGATTATTACCAACCCGAGGCGTATATCCCAACTTCGGGGACCTATATTGAGAAAGATTTATCCATTAATGATGAAATTGAGAAGTTACGTCTAAGCACCACGTCTTCCTTGCTCTCGGGCCGACGCGACGTGATCGTAGTGGCTTCGGTTTCTTGCCTTTACGGCATTGGAAACCCTGTGGAGTTTAAAAAAAATGTGATTCACATCCGGGTAGATGAAGTAATTCCTCGAACAAAATTACTACATCAATTGGTACAAAGCCTCTATGCGCGGACTACTGCCGATTTTTTACATGGGAATTTTCGTGTAAATGGAGATGTCATTGATGTGTTTCCAAGTTATGCCGATCACGCTTTTAAAATTCATTTTTTTGGAGATGAAATTGAAGCCATTGAAGTCTTTGATCCGCTTACGGGAAATATCAAAGAAAACTTTGAGCAACTGACAATTTACCCTGCAAATATGTTTGCTACTTCGCCCGAAGTGCTACAAAACGCTATTCATCAAATTCAAGATGACCTTACCGCACAAGTAGATTATTTTAAGGAAATAGGCAAACATTTAGAAGCCAAGCGATTGGAGGAACGCACCAATTTTGATTTGGAGATGATTCGAGAATTAGGTTATTGCTCAGGAATAGAAAATTACTCTCGTTACATTGACGGGCGAGCACCGGGCACAAGACCCTTCTGTTTGTTGGATTATTTCCCAGAAGATTTTTTAATGGTGGTGGACGAAAGCCATGTAACCCTATCGCAAGTGCACGCCATGTATGGAGGTGATCGTAGCCGAAAAGAGAATTTGGTAGAATACGGATTCCGACTGCCAGCAGCGATGGACAATCGTCCATTGAAGTATGAAGAATTTGAACAACTACAACGGCAAGTTATTTACGTGAGTGCCACTCCCTCAGACTATGAACTGGAGCAAACGCAAGGCGTTTATGTAGAGCAAATTATTCGTCCGACTGGTCTCCTAGACCCGATTATAGAAGTGCGCCCAAGCTTAAATCAAATTGATGATTTGGTAGAAGAAATTCAGCTACGTACCGAAAAAGATGAACGTGTTTTGGTGACTACGCTTACCAAACGCATGGCGGAAGAACTCACCAAATACCTATCGCGTATTGCCATTCGCTGTCGATATATTCACAGTGATATTGACACGCTTGAACGGGTTGAAATCATGCATGATTTACGCAAAGGACTATTTGATGTATTGATTGGCGTAAACCTGTTAAGAGAAGGGCTAGACCTTCCCGAAGTTTCGTTAGTTGCCATTTTAGATGCTGATAAAGAAGGTTTTTTACGTTCGGCACGTTCGCTAACGCAAACTGTTGGACGGGCAGCGCGAAATTTAAATGGCATGGCGATTATGTATGCAGATAATATGACCAAAAGCATGCAAAGAACAATTGATGAAACGCAGTATCGCAGAGCCAAGCAAATGGCGTATAATGACAAACACAATATCACACCACAAGCGCTAAACAAAGCGTTAGACGAAACTTTTGAACGTATGAATACTACTCCCGAGTCGGCAACTTTTGAAAAAGAAGATATTGCATACTTGTCTAAAGATGCGCTTCAAAACAAAATACGTAAGGCACGAAAAGACATGGAAAAAGCCGCTATGGATATGGATTTTATCCAAGCGGCTCATTTTAGAGATGAAATTGAGCGCATACAAAACCAACTAAAAACATTGGCTTAATACACGAACATTTACTTAATTTCAATCTGCTTTTTAGGTTCAGGTATCGCTTCTTGTAGTTTTGGCAAGTCAATAGTCAAAATACCATTGTCGTATTTTGCTTTGATTCCTGAAGTATCAATCGTTTCAGGTAATCTAAAACTGCGCTGAAAACTATCGTAAGCAAACTCACGTCTCGTGAATTGTGCTGTTTTATTTTCATCTTTATGTGTGGATTCACTGGAAACCGTCAAAACGTGGTCGTCTAACTCCACATTGAAGTCCTTGCGGGTTTTACCCGGAGCTGCAACTGATACTTCAAAAGCGGTATCTGTCTCAGCGATGTTTACAGAGGGTATATGTGTACGTGACGTTGTTGTGGTTAACGGGAAAGATGTTCCGAAGAATTCATCTAATAAAGAAGGAAATAATGGGTTTGTATTTCTACGAACTAAATTCATGATGTTAGGTTTTAATGTTATACACCTAACCCATGGCAATTTGCATACCGCTTAAAATTAAATGCCATTATGACATATTTACATGTATTTTAACTGACAAGTTGTCAATTATTGCAAAACTGCCTGAACTTTATCGGCAGCTTCTTGGAATAAAATGGCACTTTGCACTTCAAGACCCGAAGCGTCAATAAGTTCTTTTGCGATATCTGCATTTGTTCCTTGAAGGCGTACAATAATGGGAACATTAATTGCATCCCCCATATTTTTATAAGCATCTACAATACCTTGCGCTACACGGTCGCAGCGTACAATGCCACCAAAAATATTAATCAAAATAGCCTTAACCTTGGTGTCTTGTAAAATGATACGAAAAGCCGCTTCAACACGTGCTGCGTCTGCTGTGCCACCAACATCTAAAAAATTAGCAGGATCTCCACCAGCTTGTTTAATCAAATCCATCGTAGCCATAGCAAGGCCGGCTCCGTTTACCATACAACCTACATTCCCATCTAAAGCAACATAGTTAAGTCCCACTTCGCGGGCAGCGACATCTGTTGGGTTTTCTTCACGAATATCGCGCATTGCTTCAAAATCAAGATGACGGAACAACGCATTTTCGTCTAGTGTTACTTTAGCATCAACAGCAATAATTTTATCATCAGATGTTTTTAACACTGGATTAATTTCAAACAAGGCTGCATCTGCGCCAACATAGGCTTTATATAATGCCGTGACAAATTTGGTCATTCCCTTGAAAGCAGTGCCAGATAGATCAAGATTGAAAGCGACTTTTCGAGCTTGAAAAGGGATCAAACCAACAGCAGGATCAATTTCTTCAGTAAAAATAAGTTCTGGTGTTTGTTCTGCTACGGTTTCAATATCCATTCCACCCTCCGTTGAATACATAATCATATTGCGTCCTGTTGCACGATTGAGCAAAACAGAAATATAAAATTCTTTAGGCTCAGAATCTCCAGGGTAATACACATCTTCTGCCACCAATACTTGATGTACTTTTTTTCCTTCTGCAGTGGTTTGTGGTGTTACCAATTGCATACCAATGATATCATCAGAAATTTGGGCTACCTCCTCCAAAGATTTAGCCAGTTTTACACCGCCTCCTTTTCCACGACCACCAGCATGGACTTGTGCTTTAATGACATGCCAGCCTGTTCCTGTTTCTTCTGTAAGCTGCTTGGCTGCAGCAACTGCCTCATCTGGAGTAGTGGCAACTACACCACGTTGAATGCCTACCCCAAATTGTGCTAAAATTTCTTTTCCTTGGTATTCGTGTACGTTCATTGGTCTTGTTTAAGGCACAAAAATAGACAATCGAGAGAGCATCTGCATAGAAAAAGAGAAAGATGTTTGTTTTAAATATAACAATATGTTTTATTTTTAATATATTTTAAAATTCAGCTAACTTAAAACCCATCAAACACCTACATTTGCGCAAAATATTTCGCCATGCAGCATCAAGATTTAGTACAAATAAGTGAAGATTTTGGAAGTCCAATATATGTTTATGATGCACATATAATGGAACAACAATACACACGTCTTACCCGTGCTTTTAGTGCTGTGCCACAGTTGCGCGTAAACTATGCCGTAAAAGCGCTTTCCAACCTTAGCGTTCTGAAATGGATGCATCATTTAGGTGCTGGATTAGACACCGTCTCTATTCAAGAAGTTCAACTTGGGCTTGCGGCAGGCGTTGCACCAAACGAAATTATTTACACTCCAAATGGCGTTTCACTTTCTGAAATTGAGGAAGTAGCGCAAATGGGAGTTCAAATTAATATTGACAATCTAGATGTATTAGAACAATTTGGAACAGCGCACCCAACCGTTCCTGTGTGTATTCGTATCAATCCGCATATTATGGCGGGTGGGAATGCAAACATATCAGTTGGACATATTGATTCAAAATTTGGCATTAGCATTCATCAAATGCCACACTTACTGCGTATCGTAGAAAACACAGGGATGCGCATTAATGGCGTACATATGCACACGGGTAGTGATATTTTGGATATTGAAGTGTTTTTACATGCTGCAGAAATATTATTTGATACGGCACGCCACTTTACAGATTTGGAATTTTTAGACTTTGGCAGTGGTTTTAAAGTACCCTACAAACAGGGCGATAACGAAACCAATATAGAGGAGTTAGGTGAAAAATTAAGCGTTCGCTTTAACGCCTTTTGTGCCGAATATGGTAAAGAATTGGTGTTGGCATTTGAGCCAGGCAAGTTTTTAGTAAGCCAAGCCGGTTATTTTTTAACGCAAGTAAATTCAGTAAAGCAAACCACGTCCACTGTATTTGCACAAGTAAACAGTGGCTTTAACCACCTTATACGCCCTATGTTATACGGCGCACAACACAGCATTGAAAACATTTCTAACCCAGAAGGGCGTGAGCGTTTTTACTCTGTTGTAGGCTATATCTGTGAAACAGACACCTTCGCTAACAACCGTAAAATTACTGAAATCAGCGATGGTAATGTATTGTGTTTTCACAATGCAGGTGCCTATTGCTTTAGTATGGCAAGTAACTATAACTCACGCTACCGCCCTGCCGAAGTGCTTTGGTATAATGGCGAAGCGCAACTCATACGAAAAGCAGAAACGTTTGACAATCTGGTGGAAAACCAAGTAATCCTGGATTTTTCGCCTGTGGAGGTTTAGTAAAAACGAAATATTATTTTATCGATTACTGCTGCTTTTTAAACTTCTCAAAGTCGTTTTCTTCAATTACTTTGGGCCAATTGTTATTGTCCTTATTGATGTCGGCGGTTGCGTTATCAGGGTCAACAACAACGCCCACCAACTCTTTGTCCGTGGCAATATATTTACTAATCGTTTTTTCGTTTTTACGCCATACTTGTGCAGGATAGGTTTTACGCTCAGAAGTACCGTCGGCATATATATACTCCACAATCAACGGCATAACTAAGCCGCCTGGTTTTTCGAAAACAACTTCGTAGAACTTCTTGTTTTCCTTACGATTTTTAAGCTCTTCAGGCGTTAAGTTTTCTAAGCTTCTTTTGTAATACAGAGAGAAATAACGCTTATCATCACCTAGTTTTTTTATGTCTTTAACATCTGTAACACCCATGTCCACAACATCCGTCGTAAAAAACCATCCACGCCAGAACCAGTCCAAGTCAAAAGCAGATGCGTCTTCCATGGTGCGGAAAAAGTCTTCGGGAGTTGGGTGTTTAAACATCCAACGTTGTGAAAAAGTTTTAAATGCATGGTCAAATAATTCGCGACCCATAACGGTTTCACGCAATATATTTAGGGCCGTTGCGGGCTTGCTGTAGGCATTTGGCCCCAGTTGATATACGTTTTCAGGGTTTGACATAATAGGCGCAATAAAATCTTGATCACCTGCCATATAACGCACAATATTTTGCGGATCCATATCGTCTGAAGGATAGTGATCTAATCCAGGAATTGCATCTGGGTGTGTTTTTCCAAAATCTTGCTCGGCAATGATTTGCACAAAGCTGTTCAATCCTTCATCCATCCAACCCCATTGGCGTTCATCGGAATTTACAATCATAGGAAAAAAGTTATGTCCAACTTCGTGGATAATAACCCCTATCATACCAAATTTGGTGCGATCGCTATAATAGTCGTTTTCATCAGGTCGTCCAAAATTGAAGCAAATCATTGGGTATTCCATACCCACATCATCGGCATGCACAGAAATGGCTTTATGGTAAGGGTAATCAAAAGTCATGTTAGAATAAGACTTTAATGCGCTCGCTACTGTTTTGGTGGACCATTGTTCCCAAAGTGGATTTCCTTCTTTGGGGTAAACAGAAACCGCCATGACATCGTTTCCGTTGACATCCACATTCATCATATCGACGATAAACTTACGCGAAGAAGTAAATGCAAAATCACGAACGTTTTCAGCTGTAAAATGCCAGGTTTTTGTTCCAGTAGGCACACTTTTTTCGTTGGCCTCAGCTTCTTCTTGTGTAACAATAAAAACGGGCTTATCGAATGATTTTTTAGCCTCTCTAAAACGCTTCATCATCGCAGAAGAATAAACCTCTTTTCTGTTTTCTAAAACGCCTGTTGCTTCCACAATATGATCGTTTGGCACCGTGATTTTTACATCGTAATCTCCAAAGGGAAGTGCAAATTCACCATTGCCCCAGAACTGTTGGTTTTGCCAACCCTCAACATCATTATAAACTGCCATACGCGGAAAGAACTGAGCAATGAAATAGGCGTAATTATCGTCTTTTTGGAAATATTCATAACCCGAACGCGCATCCCAAAATTGACGATTTGGAATATTATAATGCCATTTTAAACGAAATGAAATCGCTGTGCCAGCCGTTAAGGGTGTTGGCAGGTCTATTCGCATCATGGTTTGATGAATGGTATAGGACAAGTCATCGCCTGAAGTAGTTTTTAATGCATCAATTTTAAAACCACCATCAAACTTTTCGTTGAGTAAAAATTCGTTTACAAAACCTGGGGCAACACTACGTTGTGTGCCGTAATAATTACTCCCATTATTTAATCGGTCAAAAGATTGCCCGTCACGCGCACGTACATTTTGATCCATTTGTACCCACAAATACGTTAGTGTTTCGGGAGAATTGTTTGTATAGGTAACAACTTGATCTCCAAACAACTGCTGTGTTTCGTCATTGAGAACGAGTTCCATCACATAGTCTGCCTGCTGTTGGTAATATGCTGGGCCTGGTGCACCAGAAGCAGTACGATATACATTGGGCGTAGCAAGTTCATTGTAGAGCTGTCTGAATTTATTTTGATTGGTGTGTCCTTGCGGCGTCTCTTGGGCAAAAGAGGTGAAAAAAGTAGCCAGTAAGATGGTGGTAACAATTTGTGCGTATTTCATTTGCATTAGATTTTTGTTAAAGATATTGGTTTGTTGGAAAATTAGAAATCAAATTGAGCAAAATTAACTTCCTGGGTATGTAAAAAGCTTTTTTTAGCTGTTGATGTTGTGAGTGTTACAATATTTTTTTGTTCGGGAAAAGTGGCTATCAAAAAGGTGTTTGACCATTCCAAAACATCCATTTCTGGCACTTGATCAAAAGATGCGTAAAGATATGTTTGGTCTTGTTTATATTCCCTACCAACAAAGGAAAAATAGGAATCAGCTGGAAGTCCGTAAACAACAAAGTGTTCTTTAAAGTAATTGGAAATTAAGACTTCCACATCATCAACTGCTTTGTTATCAGGGTCTAAAGTAATGGAAGCACCAACATGCTTAGACAAAGCTTTTGAAAAATCGTCGGTAAACACACGAACCACTAGCTGTATTTGCTGCTTTTCGGGTTTGTAGTACATGTCTGTTGTACTTACATAATACTTATGGGGCACAAAGGCCAAAAGCGGCATAAGTAGCAAGAACAAACGCATTAGTTTTTTTTGTTAAATTTTTCACTTGCTTTTACCAGAAAATCCATGACTTCGAAATCGGATTTCTCCTCTAACAATTCTTTGGTTTTGATTTCACCATCGCAATAAACCAAAAACAATCCGATTTTTTCTTTTGAGATATTAAGTTCATCCATGAAAAATCGGTCGTCGTAAAGCTGACGCAGCACCGCACTGGGTTTGAGGCTGTACACTTTTTCATCGCTTTTTTCTTTCCCTACCAGGCGATACAGTGCTTTAAAAACATTTACAAAGTTTACTCCGTTATAGAGCTGACCTTGTCGCATCAGCGTATTTTCCACTCTTGTAGATCGGTCACGTTCATAATCAAACCCTTTGAATTCCTCAGAACGTAAATCCAAAAATTTCTGCCGCTGTTCGGGGGTTACTACTACCTCATCAAGTTCAGTAACTTTTTCGTTAACATCAATGACAAGGCGTCCACGTTGTAGGATTTCTTTATTGATTTTTACCACACGGATTTGATATTGCAAAGAGGTAAAAACCAATTCATCGTTCATCATTACTTCAATGGCAAACTCGCCGTTACCGTCACTGATCGTAGCTTTTTGGGTGGTGGAATTTACGACGTTAGCAGCCACAACATTGGTGTTTTGATATAGAATTTTACCACGAAGCCAGGTGCGGTAATCGGACTGCGCCATAGCCAAAGACGCAAATAAAAGAGTAAATAGTATATATCTCATAAAAACAAAAATTGGGTTGGCTTGAATCAAAAAACGGGCAATTGATCAACGATTAATGAATATACACAAATATACATTATTCACATAAACGCTTCACGAAATGAAAGCCCAAATGATCAAAACCTTCGCGGGCATACAACCGATGCGAAGCAATATTTTCTTTGTAGGCGTTGAGTTCCAACGCCTCGTAGCCTTCTGTTTTTAATTTATCCCCAATCCAATGCATAAATTGTGTACCCAAGCCTTTTCCTTGGTATTGGGGCATAATATAAAAGTGGTCTAACTCACAGCTTTTTCCCGAATAGTGTCGTGTTTGATACCACAACCCACAAAGCCCTATCAGCTTTCTCCCATCATAAAACCCCACACAATCATACTCGTGTTGAAACATACCCATAAAACGCTTTTCATGAATCTGATCCGTATATTTATGCTGCGTGAAATCTTGCATTAACGGAATGATTTCAGGTATATTCGCTACTTTTAAAAATCGAAATTCAATTTCCATAACTTTTTGCAAAGAGCCACAAACATACAACTAAAACCAATCTGTACGAAAGACACTTACATGGTGCGACACCCTGTTTTGCGTAACGGCTTGCCTATTGAAACCTGCGCTTTTGACCGAGACGAGGACAATGACACCCTGCACCTAGGTGCATATATAGATAAAAAACTCATTGGCGTACTTACGCTATTACCGAATGCTTCCGATGTACAGCTGAGAGGCATGGCAGTATTGCCAGAAATGCAAAAACTGGGCATTGGGTATCAATTGATTTTGGAAGCAGAAAAGCGAGTAATACAAATGGGAATTTCCCTGCTATGGATGAACGCCCGACTTATAGCCGTTCCATTTTATGAGCGTTGTGGCTACCAAAAACAGGGAGAAAAATTTAGATTACCTTATAGCGGAGACCACTATAAAATGATAAAACACCTATGCGCCTAAGCCTATTTTTTGTTTTGCTCTGTCAAATTGTAGTAGCGCAACCCACACTCATACAAACATTAGGTTTGGACGATTCGCATTTGGTATAATTGGAGGGAAACCAACTCACAGCAAAAACAGCCACAGCCTTCTGCGCCATGCAAGAAGCGGCACTGCAAGACGGCATTGACTTGCAACTGGTCTCGGCATACCGTTCTTTTGAGCGCCAGCAATATATTTGGGAAGACAAATACAAACGCTACACTGCAGAGGGGATGACACCCAAAGACTCTATAGACCGAATTCTGCAATATTCCACCATACCAGGTACCTCACGCCATCATTGGGGTACCGATATTGACATCACAGACAACAATGCACCAAAACAAAAGCGAGTATTAGTCCCTGAAAAATTTCACAACAACGGACCCTTTGCCCCATTGCGAAAATGGATGGAGGAAAATGCCAATCGTTTTGGGTTTTATTTGGTCTATACCAGCGATGCTTCTCGCACAGGATTTTCGTACGAACCCTGGCATTACAGTTATTTGCCCGAAGCCCAACACTACCAAAAACAATACGATTCCCGAACCGCTTTTGCCTATTTTAAATCGGTGGGGATTTATGGTAGTACCTATATTGATGTTGATTTTTGGGAGGAGTATTACGCGCTATTCTTTAAAGGAATTAACGTCGAATTAACAACATCCAATCTTTAGTTGGCATAGCTTTTGAATTCTTACAGGAATGAAACAGTTACTTGTGTGTTTATTCCTATCTGCATTTTTCGTAAGCTGTATCCCACTAAGTTTTGCCCCAAATATTGAAGCGGATAAGGTCAAAATTGCCAAACGTTTTAAGCGTGATTTACCCAAGCGTTATGGGTTTATTTTTGAAGACCCAAAAGAGGCTAATGAGTTCTTTACATTCATGAACACCAAATATGAATTACCGGGCATAGATCGTAAAATTCCTTTGTGGATTGATAAAAAGCCATTTATCATGAACATATATGAGCGCAGACGCACCGCTAGCACTTTGAATTTTATACCTATTATTATTGACGCTGCACTTTCTGGAGAAGATGGCGGAGTTCCCGGTTTTTTCAATAGTTTTTATACCACTCGAAATGAAAAATGGTTTATCATCATCACACTCACCGACCTAAACGGAGAAGATGCCCTTGCTCAAAACTACATGTGGCGTGATGCTTACCTCAGCTTTTTGCGCAACCTCCAAAAAGAGTATTTAAATACTGCCAATTATATGGAGGCTTATTTTAGAACTAAAAAATAGATTCCTGGTAAATTACTGGAGCGCATCTGGGACGTGTAACATAACTTTCTTAAAATGGCATGCGTCGCAGACCTGCCTGGCGGCTAGACAGGCGCGCACCAGAGGGATTATAGTTTTGCTTTAATTTCAATTTTCCCTTGATTCGATTTGTAAGGTTCAAATATTATAATTCTTTTGTCTTCACCATAATAGTCAGTATACCACCTCTCATTTATTTCGCCAGAGAGTTTTAAAATAGGTTTACTATTCTTTGAGTTTAACTTTATCAGAATTGTATCATTAGTATACCCTTTTATCCAAATATTCATCATTGAATATGGGTAATTCTTATATGGTTTTAAAACTATAGTTTTTGATTTTGTAAAATCATTAATTTCCAATTTCGCATCATCTTTACCACAAGAGATTAAAAGAAACAATATTATATATTTAAGTTTTCCCACTATATATTAGTTTGTAGGAATTAATTGAGATGAATCTGTAGCTCTCCAAAAACCTGTTGTAAATTCTAAATGACTTAAATATCTTAATTCACCATTATCTAAAGCTTGTTCGACTAATTGATATAACTTCCCTGTACCATAAGCAATTTGTCTTCCCTGTGAATTATTGTGAAAGTCCATTTGAGTTTCTTTATAGTGATTTGGATAATCCGAGTTATAAGTTATATCTTCGTGCGCGGTAGTTAACCGTTCGGTTAATGTTTCACCAATATATATTGTGCTTAAAGCATTCCAAAAAGCATGTTTAAAAGCATCTCCTCTTCTATTTCTTACTGGTTTCGAAAAATGGGTTTCTGCGTAAATATAAGCCTGAGTGGCGGCTCGTAAATACCCTTCTTTTTGTAATAAATTTAATTTATCAAATAATTCTCTTTCCGAGGTTGTCATTCTAGTCTTGTAATTTTGTGCTTCGACTGGGTCATAAATTAATCTGTCCTCAAAATCCACTTCTCCACCATTTTCAAGGGCTTCAATAGCCGCTTCTGCAAAATCTTTTCGTGTAGAAAAATTATTTTGAATTTCGTTATCTTCTTCTAAGAAATAAAACATTGATTTCAATATACTTGGGTTTTCTTCAAGGTACTCAAAACTAGCTGGTTTCTGAGCCTTAAGTTCATGCATAAAGTAAAAAAACTGTGTTATATAACTTTGTTTTTTTGCATGGTCTACTATTGAGGTTTTTTCTGATGTTATGTGTGAATTAATTTGACTTACATAAACCTTTTTATAGTATTCGCTTATCGTATTTTTTAATCCTGCCATTTTGTAGGGGTAAAAGTACTGAAAGGGCACATATGAGCTTCCAGTAGTATTTCGAGGAATTCTAATATCCTGTACAGAAAAAGTTAAAACTAGCTGTGTATGATTTACTGGAGAGCTGTGTCCAGTACCAATGCCAATCGTGTATGACCCCGTAAATACTCCAGCCGCTTTGAGCGAAGCAGTTACGTGATAAGGAAGTGTGTTTAATGGTGGTAAAACGTAACCAATTCCAGACACAGTTGAGCCCGGGTATCCCTTTCCTGTTGGAAGTGGTGTCCATTTTGGTGCGGTAGTACCTCCGTTTTGACAACTACATTTTCTTGCACTAGCTAGACTTTGCGTTGATAGCTTATTTATATTTTGAATACTATCATTATCTGATTTTTTTTCTTCTAAATCTTAGGTTTCATCTACATCTGAAAGCTCCATAAAAAATATTTTATCCCAAAACCCATCATAACTTTTATTTTTGATTGCCATTACAAATTCATCTGGTGTAAGGTCATACCTAATTAAGTTACTTTTTAACTGATTATTCTCATCATAATACGTGTGAAGGTTGAATTTTCCTTTTGAACTGGTTGTCGTGTCTGGTAATTCAACTTCAAAAGTATAAGAAGGTATTCCTTTTTCATTTCTAACTTCAGCAAAAACATCTGTGTTGATTTCAATTTTCTGAAGTGCGGTATCATTTAAGTTTCTACTATAATGCGATTCAGATTTTATTATTGAATTATTAGATTCTGCAGGAAACAAAATTTTTAACGTAGAGAGGTTTTTTGTTACGTTAAACTTCAAATCAATATCACTTATTTCATGTTTATACAATAACTCAATATGGTTGTCATTTTGCTGCTCTTCGTTTGAAAAATCTTCTGTTTCTAACTCCTTAGAACAACCAAAAATAAGTAACAGTAAAATAAATGAAGGGACGATTTTTCTCATGATTTAGGTTTTAGCAACCCCAAAAAACCAACTTTATCAATAGAAGTATAAGTATCACCTAGATGTTCACATAAAGTAGGTTGGGCGGAGTTTGTTGAATGTAAATATAACAAAAATTCAGTCCGAAATTTACTTTACACACTTTACAGATTACCATATCTTTGCACCACAAAATAACCTTATGAGCAAACGTGTTCTTTTAATGATTTTAGACGGTTGGGGTATTTCTCCTGACCCCGCAGTTTCAGCAGTTGCACAAGCCAAAACCCCTTTTGTAGATAGCCTTAGCCATGATGCCGTGCACAATGTACTTTACACAGACGGTATGCACGTTGGTCTTCCTGAAGGACAAATGGGAAACAGCGAAGTAGGGCACGTAAACCTAGGTGCGGGTAGGGTGGTCTATCAAGATTTGGCAAAAATCAATATGGCGGTGGAGCAAAACACACTCAAAGACGAAGGGGTCCTCAAAGACGCCTTTGCATACGCGAAAGCAAATGACAAAGCCGTTCACTTTGTGGGCTTGGTTTCCGATGGTGGTGTACATGCTCACATCAATCATATTGAAGGCTTGTTAAACGCAGCACACGAAGCGGAAGTACCCAAAAGCTATGTGCATGCCTTTACTGATGGCCGTGATGTAGATCCCAAATCTGGATTGGGGTTTTTGAAGAAAGTACAAGAAATGTGTTCCACAACAAATGCGCATTTGGCAAGTGTGGTAGGACGTTATTTCGCTATGGACAGAGACCAACGTTGGGAGCGCATCAAAAAAGCGTATGATGTACTCGTTCACGGTATTGGTACACAAACAACCAACCTTGCCGAAATCATGCAAGCCAATTATGATGCGGGTACAACAGACGAATTTATTGAACCGATTGCACTTCCCGAAAATGGAGGTATCGAGGCGGGGCGTATTAAGACTGGTGACGTGGTTATCTTCTTTAATTTCCGTACCGATCGCGGACGTCAACTCACTCAGGCGTTAAGCCAAAAAGCCTTTCCAGAACATAATATGGAGCCACTTGCATTGCACTATGTTACACTAACCAATTACGATGAATCGTTTCAGAACGTGCATGTGGTATATGACAAGGAGAACATTCAAGAAACATTAGGTGAAGTTCTTGCCGATGCGGGTAAAACACAAATCCGCATTGCGGAAACAGAAAAATACCCACACGTTACCTTTTTCTTTAATGGTGGTCGTGAAAAACCTTTTGAGGGGGAAGAACGCCTTTTATGCCCTTCGCCAAAAGTAGCTACTTATGATCTGCAACCCGAAATGAGCGCATTTGATATTCGAGATGCCATAGTTCCCAAACTAAAAGCGCAAGCAGCCGATTTTGTGTGTTTGAATTTTGCCAATCCAGACATGGTAGGCCACACAGGTGATATGGCTGCTGCCATAAAAGCCTGTGAAACCGTAGATGACTGTACAGCAGATGTGGTAGCAGCAGCCAAAGAGGGCGATTACTCCGTTATTATCATAGCAGACCACGGTAATTGCGACACCATGATTAACCCAGACGGCAGCCCAAACACCGCTCACACTACCAATTTGGTGCCTGTTTATTTGATTGACAAAGACGCGAAAAGCATCGACAAAGGGGCGCTTTGCGATATTGCACCTACTGTCCTTGAGCTAATGGATGTTGAACAGCCCGCTGCCATGACAGCAAAATCATTACTTTAGCTTTTAAAATACGCTCCATGAGAACGCTGATTCTTTTTCTTTTTGTCATTGTTAGTGGATATGCTACATCGCAAGATTTGTTAGGTCCAATTACGTTAGATGAATTAAAAAACAAGCCTTATGACGAATGGTTTACTACTGAACATGACAATTACAATCCATTTATCAAAACAACAAATAAGCTAAAACCATTATTAGAAAACATCGAACTCAAGATATTTATGGGAACATGGTGTTCGGACAGTCAAATGCAAGTACCTGCCTTTTTTCGAATTTTAGATGTTGTTGATTTTAAGGGAAAAGTATCCATCATTGCTGTGAATGAGGACAAAAAGACACCCTCGGGTAGTGCCACTCAAAACGGGATCACCCATGTTCCGACGTTTATTTTTTATAATAACGGCAAGGAAATGAATCGGATTGTAGAATCGCCTGTTGATTTTTTAGAAGATGATATACTTGCCATTCTAAGCGGAACAGCATACAAACACACCTATCAAGATTAATGTCGCTACAAAAAACAGCCGAAGAAATTGAATTGATTCGCAGCAGCGCCTTGTTGGTATCAAAAACCCTTGGTATGCTGGCGTCGGAAATCAAACCCGGTGTTACTACACTAGCACTCGATAAAAAAGCAGAAGCATTCATAAGAGATCACGGTGCTATCCCCGGATTTTTGGGGCTTTATGATTTTCCGAATACCTTGTGCATGAGTCCTAACGCACAAGTAGTACATGGCATTCCAAACAACACCCCACTGCAAGAAGGCGATGTTATTTCTATTGACTGTGGCGTCCTCCAAAATGGCTATTATGGCGATCACGCCTATACCTTTGAAGTAGGCGAAATTGATTCGGAAACAAAGAAACTTTTGGATAGAACGAAGACTTCACTCTACAAAGGAATAGAAGCATTCCGAATAGGAAATCGTGTTGGCGATGTGGGCTTTGCTGTTCAACAATACGTAGAGCAATTTGGCTATGGGGTGGTCCGCGAACTGGTCGGGCACGGGTTGGGAACCACCATGCATGAAAAACCTGAAATGCCCAATTACGGAAAACGTGGCAGAGGAAAAAGTTTTTTGGAAGGTATGGTAGTCGCTATCGAACCCATGATAAACCAAGGAACACACCGTATCAAACAACTACAAGACGGTTGGACCATACTCACCGCTGATGGCGCCCCAAGCGCACATTTTGAACACAACGTTGCTATTGTCAACGGAAAGCCAGAATTGCTATCTACTTTTAAATATATTTACGATGCATTGGGCATTTCATCTGATGAAGAAGATGCTTTTAGGGTCGTTCCATTAAGCGTATGAAGGCTTTAGCTAAGCTTATCCTTGGACTTTTTCCTAGAACTGTTTTACAGCGGTTGGCTGATGTATTATTGCCTGTCCTTGATTTATGGTATCGCGGGAATGCATTTACCGACCCCATTAACGAAAAATCATATCGTAAATTTTTACCCTACGGATATGTTAAGATACGTCAAAACGTACTTAGCCCTGGAACACTTTCATTGGAACGCCACCGTCTAATTTGGCTATACTTAAAAAACGAAACTGACTTTTTCCAAACGCCATCAAAAGTGCTACATATGGCACCTGAAAAAGCATTTATATCTAGATTAAAAAAGCTTCAACATTTGGATTATATAAGTTGTGATTTAGAATCACCACTTGCCGATGTAAAAGCGGATATCTGTGCGTTGCCTTTTGACGACTGCAGTTTTGATTGGGTTTTATGCAACCATGTCTTAGAACATATTACTAATGACACCAAAGCGATGCAGGAATTGTATCGGGTACTAAAGCCCAGTGGAAAAGCGCTGCTTCAAGTTCCTTTGGATCCCAAACGAGACACCACTTTTGAGGACAATAGCATTACCAACAAAGCCACTCGAACCAAAGTTTTTGGTCAGTATGACCACGTAAGAATTTACGGTGTGGATTATTTCAAGAAGCTTCGCACAATTGGATTTGAAGTAAATGAATTGCAATACGGAAAAACGCTTTCTGAGAAAGAACGCACAAGGTATGCTGTTGTAAAGACGGAATATATTCCTGTGTGCAAACGTCCTACTGAGGCGTAAAAGAAAAGCCCGCGCTAGAAACAACTTCAACCGAATCTTTCACTGCCAAAACCCACATAGCTTCAACATCGTTCAAGGAATCTATAAGGCTTCTTCCCTTTTCAAAGGGCATTGCCATAAGAGCCGTAGCATAGGCATCGGCAAGCATGGTAGAAGAAGCCAAGACAGATGCACTCAATACATTACTTTGCACTGTTTTACCAGTTTTGGGATTAATGGTATGAACATATTTTTTACCTTGCGCATCTGTTCTAAATTTCCGGTAATTACCAGAAGATGCCAAGCCTTGATTTTGAAGAGGTAGTGTAACGATAAACGCTCGTGTTCCCTGTTGTTTTGGGTGGTCAACAGCAACCCGCCACGGCACTTCTTTTTCAGGGTTTATACCCGCGGTAAACAACTCTCCTCCTACTTCAACAAGGAAATTCTCATAACCCAACGAACGAAGCATATTTGTAAGCGCATCAACAGCGTACCCCTTTCCAATGGCGTTAAAATCAAAATATATGTTTTTGTTTTGCTTGAGTACGGTGCCATCATCTGCTAAGGATACACGTTGAAACCCAGTGATATGAAGTAAGCTATCAACTGTATTATTATCCATTTCAATACTTGGCTTTTCAGGCCCAAAACCATAAGCATTTACCAATGCACCAACCGTAGGGTCAAAAAAGCCGTTGGTTTGTTGCCACACCAATTTAGAAGCACGAAAAACAGTTTTGAAATCATTATCAGCAACAACTATTTCCCCTTTGTTAATTTTAGAAATGATAGAATTTGGCCAATAGGTTGACATGGATTGATTCATGCGCAAAAAAACGGCGTCAATCGAATCTAACACATTTTCATTTACTTTTATATCGGGATATAAAATAGAATACGTGGTGCCGAGTGCATCACCATGTACACGTTGAATTTTTAGCTCATTACTACATGCGCCAAAAACAACAGCAATTACAAGAATACTAAATCTCCTGTAGCCCAGAATAATTAATCGCATAGGGTTCATTTTTAAATAGTGGTTTGTCATAGTCGGATGCATGGGCAAGACCAACACCTGCAAAATAGGTCTTTGCTTTAAATTTTATAGCGTGTTCTTTTACCTCTTGCATTAGTTTATTATCATAAAACTTAGGGTTATTGGGATAAAGCACATGTCGCACCACCACAAAATGAAGTGTTTTGTCTTTTGTACACACAAACTGTGGATCTTTTTGGGCCTCGCTATTTACTGCTAAAAACTCAAAACCATTAGCTTCAAGAGATTTTCCCACTGTAGTCATGGCGAGTTGGTGAAGTTCTTTTTCTGTAAGCTTTTGCATAATGCAAACCTAATAAAAAAAGAGGCCGAAGCCTCTTGTTTGTTATCCGCCGAAATCGTCGAAACGAACATTTTCGTCTGGCACACCAAAATCTTCTGCCATTTTTTCAACAGCTTGATTCATCAGTGGTGGTCCACAGAAATACACTTCAATATCTTCAGGTGACTCGTGGTCGTTTAGGTAATTGTCGATAACCACTTGATGCACAAATCCAATAAAGCCATCTCCCTCACCATCGAGTCCATCTTTTACTTTCCAATTGTCTTCCTCAGAAGGCTCAGACAAGGCCACGTAAAACTTAAAGTTAGGGAAGTCACGCTCTAGCGCACGGAAATGCTCGGTGTAGAACAACTCACGTTTAGAACGACCACCATACCAAAACGTTACTTTACGACCTGTTTTAAGGGTACGGAATAAATGATACAAATGCGAACGCATGGGTGCCATTCCTGCACCACCACCCACATAAAGCATTTCTGCTTCAGAGTGATTGATAAAGAACTCGCCATAAGGTCCAGAGATGGTAACAGGGTCACCTTCTTTTAGTGAGAAAATATAAGATGATGCTACACCAGGATTTACATCTGCCCAACCGTTTTTAGCACGGTCAAAAGGAGGTGTTGCAATACGAACATTAAGCATCACTTCTTTGCCCTCTGCAGGGAAGGAAGCCATAGAGTATGCGCGCTCTACAAGTTCTGGGTTTTTCATTTTTAAATCCCATAACTTAAACTTATCCCACTCCAACTTAAATTTGTTTATATCCTCGGGGTGTTCCTCTGGGTGTGCAGAAATATCAATATCCTTGAAATCAACTTCACATGCAGGTACTTCAATTTGAATATATCCACCCGCTTCATAATGCATATCTTCAGGAATCTCTACCACAAATTCTTTGATAAACGAAGCAACGTTCCAGTTTCTAACGACTTTGGCTGCAAATTTTTTAATCCCAAAGACTTCTTCTGGCACTTCAATGACCATATCTTCTTTAACCTTGACTTGGCAACCCAAACGCCACCCTTCGGCAATTTCTTTTCTTGAAAAGTGCGGTGCTTCGGTAGGAAGAATTTCACCGCCTCCATCTTTGACGATACACTTACACTGAATACAAGTACCACCACCGCCACAGGCAGAAGGTAAAAATATTTTATTATCACCAAGAGTAGAAAGTAACGTACTTCCCGATGAAACCTCTACGTCTTTTTCGCCATTGATAAAAAGCTTTACTGGTCCTGATGGCATTAAGCGCGCTTTTACGCCCAACAACATACCAACCAACAAAAATGTGATGGTTAAAAAAACAACAATACTTGCAATAATTACTGTAATATCCATAGGGTTATTATAATTTGATTCCCATAAAACTCATAAATCCGATGGCCATAAGGCCTGTAATAATAAACGTAATCCCTAATCCACGTAAGGGAGCAGGAACGTTTGAATAGGCGATTTTTTCACGAATAGCAGCAATGGCTAAAATAGCCAACAACCAACCAATTCCAGAGCCAAAGCCGTAAACAGCAGACTCGCCAATAGAAGCAAAACTCTTTTGTTGCATAAATAATGATCCACCCAAAATGGCGCAGTTCACAGCGATTAGTGGTAAGAAAATCCCCAACGCTCCATAAAGTGCAGGTGCGAATTTCTCCACAATCATTTCAACCAATTGCACCATAGAGGCTATCACGGCAATAAACATAATAAAGCTTAAAAAGCTAAGGTCTAAAGCTGCATAGTCTTCCCCTAACCAAGCCATTGCGCCAGGTTTAAGCAGGTAGTTATCTAACAAGTAGTTAATCGGTACTGTTATAGAGAGTACAAAGATTACAGCAAAGCCTAGTCCAACAGCTGTTTTTACTGTTTTAGATACCGCCAAATAAGAACACATTCCCAAGAAATAGGCGAAAATCATGTTCTCAATAAAAATACTTTTTACAAAAA
>Ga0209654_1000765_pt1 | contig 29521 bp, 55 predicted proteins | sample SaaInl1SG_22_DNA_FD_184646 | JGI IMG/M metagenome (GOLD analysis project Ga0209654, IMG submission 184646) | Marine microbial communities from expanding oxygen minimum zones in the Saanich Inlet - ESP_161SG_22_DNA (SPAdes) (version 2) | ecosystem: Environmental > Aquatic > Marine > Intertidal... | reverse complement strand
GGTATAGATTTAAAGCTACACATAAAAGAAGAAGATATTTTAGAGGTAATAAACAATGAAGTACTTTAATTATAGCGAATTTGATAGTCCTGATGTACAAGGTAGCGGTCAGCTAATGGATAAGACATTACTTGAAATGTTAGATGAGGTACGTGATAAATTTGACAAACCAATACACATAAATAGTGGTTATAGAACACCTGCACACAATGAAGCTGTTGGAGGTGCAGAGAATAGCAGTCATTTAAAGGGTTTAGCTGTTGACATAGCTTGTACAAATAGCAAAGATAGATTTGATTTAATTAACTGCCTTTTAGATGTAGGGTTCAGCAGGATAGGAGTAGCAAAAACTTTTATACACGCTGATATAGACCCTGATAAGTCTAACGGTGTAATGTGGACTTACTAATATGAGCATAGCAATTATATCCTTGTTCCCCACTTCGTTTATTGGTGGTATATCTTATTACCCAAAAAATGAAGAATACCCATTTGACGAACTAAACATATATTTATTTATAGTACAGTTTCAAATTAGAATGTATGAAAAAGCAATTTAAAGACACTAAGGTTGGTAGGTTTTTAGTAGGCGACAAAGGTTTATTTAAGAATTTAGCCGATACGTTGCCCGATAAGGGCTTTTTAGGCGTTTTAAAGAACTTAATTGATAAGGAGAATACACTAAGCCCATTTGAAAAAGAAAAGGCGTTAGAATTGCTTAAAATGGATTTATTAGAAATGGAGCAAATTACTAAGCGTTGGGATGCTGATATGGCTTCTGATAGTTGGCTAAGTAAGAACACAAGACCTGTGACACTTCTTTACTTAACTTTTATGACTACTTTGTTTGTTATTTTAGATAGTAGCGATAGCCCTTTTAAAGTGGGTAGTGAGTGGGTAGAGTTGCTTAAAACTTTGCTTGTTACTGTTTATGTTGCTTACTTTGGCAGTAGAGGTTTTGAAAAATACAATAAAATTCGTAAGTAGTATATATATATATATATAACTATATATAACTATATATGATATTGATATATAGTATTAACAAGTATATAACATATAACTACTATATAGCATATAACTATAAATAACATATAACAATAAATAAAAACAAGTATATAATATATATGTGTTTAAAAGTATTTTTTTAGATGTTTAGAAGTATGGTTATCTTTGGCATATGATAGAGAATATATTAAAAGAGCAACTAACAGACAAAGAGAAAATAGATAAACTTTTAGAGTTAGATTGCAACCTATATACAAACTTAGGCACAGATAGCACAAAGACTGAGAAGCAAGAAGTAAAACGTATGTCAAAAAAAATATATAGAGCCATACAAACTATAAACGAGCCTATTGGTAAATCATTGTTACAATCAGTTGACAAATGACACGTAAGGGAATTGTAAAAAAATTAGATACGTTATTCAGCTTATACATACGCAATAGGTATGCGGTTGATGGTATTGCTGAGTGTTTTACTTGTGGTAAAAAAGACCACATTAGTAAACTACACGCAGGACACTTCCAAAGCCGTAAACACTATGCCACACGTTGGGATGAGGTAAACGTACAAGTACAATGCCCTAAATGCAATTTATTTGGTCAAGGGGAGCAGTATAAGTTTGGGTTAAATTTAGATGAGAAATACGGAGAGGGAACATCTCAACAACTACAACAAAAAGCACGTAACACAGTTAAGTTATCAAATGATGACCTAAATGAGTTAATAGAAAAGTATAAAGATTATTAAAGTATAACCTATGCTTGTAGGTTAGTTTCTCTATATGTTTGTTCGAAAAGGGGTTGGTTTAATTACTGACCCTTTTTTATTTAAAAATAATTTATATATTTGCCCTATGACATATATAGAGGATTTATTACGGTTACGAGAAGCAGAAACCGAAGCATTACGAAAAAGAGTAGAAGTGCTTGAAGCTAAATTAGAGGTGCTAACAAATCAATTACAAGAAGATGAATTATACAAGTAAGATAGTAACTATCAATAAAACAGATAGTTTTAAAACAGGAGATGGTAAGACTATGAATAAATACGTAGTAACATTTGCCAACGGACATAACCCACATATTTACGCTTTAGGAGAGTTTAAGTATGAGGTAGGAACAGAAGTTACATACGACTTAGACCAAAACAAAAACAAGGCTAAGATTGTAAAGAATGACTTTCCAAGAGGTAACGGAGTACCTTATCAATCAAAAGGTAATTACACTAATAAAGACCAAATAATTATTAGACAAACAGTAATTAAAGCTGCATCGGAGTTTCACGCAGGAACTTCATCAACAGCAGAGGACGTAGTAAAAACAGCAGAAACATTTTTAAATTGGATAAACAATGACTAAAACTTGGGTAAACGGAATAAGGGTATTTGACAATAAGCAAGACTGGATTATTTGCGATGTTAAAATTAACCCTGATGAGATGATAAATTGGATAAATGAAAATAGAGCAAACGTAAATGAGCGAGGTTCTATTCCAATAACTATCGCTAAAAGCGAGAAAGGACTGTACTCTATGCTAAACACATACGAGGTGCAAAAGTCAAAAGAGGTAACAACAGCACAACATTCTCCTGACCGAGAAGAAGATTTGCCTTTCTAATGTTAATAGAGATTGACCAACACTTAAAGAAGTTAGACGAATACCGAGCAGGGACTTTAAAAACAGGTCTCCGCTTGGGTATTCCTCGACTTGATGAACACTTTAGGTTTAAGTATGGAGATTTTAACATTATATTAGGACACGCTAATGTGGGTAAAACATCTTTAGTACTTTACTTAATGACACTATACGCTTTAAAGCATAAAGTCAAATGGCTTGTGTTTAGTAGTGAAAATGAGCCATATTCTATTATAAGAAAAATAGTAGAGTTTTTAGAGGGTAAGCCAATAAACAAAATAGAAGAAACACACTACAAGCAAAGAGTAAAGTGGATAGATGAGCATTTCAAATTTATAGATGGTTCAAAGCTATACACATACAAAAGTTTATTAGATTTAGCACAGCACGTAAAAAAAGCGTGGGATTATCAAGGTTTTTTATTAGACCCTTACAACTCACTTAACAAAGACAAAGATGTATTAAAGGGTATATCAGGACACGAGTACGACTACCAAGCAACAAGTGAGATAAGGATATTCTGCAAAGAGAATAACATTAGTACTTGGGTGTGTACACACGCTGCAACCGAGAGCCTAAGACAGAAACACCCTAAAGGACACTACTATGAGGGGCATCCTATTCCACCAAGTGCAGCATCAGTTGAGGGTGGGGGTAAGTTTGTAAATAGGTGTGATAATTTTTTAGTAATACACAGATATATTTATAGTCCAAGTGATTGGATGTATTCACACTTACACGTTAAGAAGATTAAAGACGTAGATACAGGTGGACGACCAACACCATTAGAAGACCCTATAAGACTTGAAAGCGTAAAGAATAACGTAGGCTTTGAGATAGAGGGTAAAAACCCAATAGAGTATCCTAAACGAGAACAACAGCAGCTAATATGATAACCGACATACTAACAAGTAAACACAATAAATGGATAAGCTATTGCCGTAGTTGGGGGTGCAATCCTGACACATCAGAGGATTTAGTACAGGAGATGTATTTAAAACTATTAGTACTTATACAAAACGGAATAGACATAACGTATAAAGACGACATAAACGACTTTTACATTTATAAGGTGCTTAGGAGTATGTTCTTAGATTTATGCCGTAAGGAGCAACGTACACAGGTTGTAGATTTAACAGACGATTATATAAACCACATAATAGAAGAAAAGACAAAGGTTGAGATAGAAGATGAAAACATTTTTGAAGAAGCCTTTGACAAAGTAAGTGAAGCACTAAACGAGTTGCATTGGTACGACAAAAAAGTATTTGAACTTGTACAGGACACAGGTAACATATCAGCACTATCAAGAAACACAAACATAGAGTACAGAAGATTGTATAATACCTATCAAAAGGTTAAACGCAAAATAAAAGAGAAACTATGAACAAACAAGTGGCTAAAGAATTAAAGGACTTTACTGAAACTGTTTGCGATAGATATTCAAGACAGGATAGGAGCAAGAACTTTAATAAGGAAACTTTTGAGGTTCAAGAGATAATACCAACAAGCGACCACACAGCTACTGTAATATATCAAAAAAACACAGGTAAAAGGGCAGCTTTCTTTTTTTATTACATACCTGCTTTTAAAAAATGGAATTACTTTGTACCTACTGATAGTCACATAAATGGTATGAGTTGTTTTGCAAACCAAAAAATAGAAGTTGAAAGACATAACTATAAATATAATTTTAAATGAGATTAGGAGATTTAGTGTATTACATAACAAAGTACACAGGGATAAGATATGTGTGGAAAAAATTACATCCTGACTGTGGGTGTGATGACAGAAGAAAGAAGTGGAACGATATACAACTTTAATATGCCAAAAGGAAAACTTGACGAACATCAGATATTACAATGGGAAACTTTTATAAGTCTTAACAAGAATGTACTTGAAAAAGACGAATTTAAAATGATATGTAAGATACACGCTGATGTATTCGCACACCCATACCACGAACCTTGCACGTGCAGCCCGAAGCGCATCAAGAATTGGATAGCACAAATAAACAAGGTATATGAAGATAGAAACAGTAATTAAATTTGAAAAGGCACTTGTTGCTTCATTGAATTTAGATGGTTGGAGATTGGTACACACAGGCGAAACTACACTTCCTTATGACGCACAGGGAATAACACCTAAAGGCTACAAGTGTGTAATCGAAATGAAGTTTAGAGATAAATACTATGACACTAAAATACTGGAGGTTGCTAAGTATAAAAACCTTATGAAGATGGATAGCGATATACAGAAGTTTTACTTCGTAAATGACCCTAAAGGTAATTATATGTTTTGGCTTAATGATTTAAAGTTAGATGACCCTGAGGAGTTGTATTGCCCAAAAACTACAATGTGGGATACTAAGAAAAGAAAAAAAAGTGTATATTTGCTAAGAGAGGAACAAAGTATAATAACAAACATATATGATAAAAACGACATACCCTGAGTACATAAATGAAGTATCAGAACATTTAGGTAAATTAAGAAACGACCACAATAACGATTTAAGAAAAAAATACCCTAAGTATGAAATGGGTAAACTTAATTTATATGTAGATGTATTAGGAGTAAAAGGAGAACTTATACTATCTAATTATCTTTATAGTATTGGAGCAAAACACGAATTACAAATACTATTAGATGACAGCCCTGTTTGTTCTTGGGATATTAAATTAGGAGATACTACTTTTGATGTTAAGACTTTTGAACACCCTAAAGGTAATTTTTTAGTAAATGAAGAACAACACCATAAAAAGAGAGTAGATTATTATGCTTTTGTTTTGCCTGTTGAGAATAACAATGCTTATATATGGAAGTATAAATATGAAGATGTTAGCAAATGGAATGTAAAACATTTTGGACACGCAAACGCATACCATAAAAAAGTAACTTATGAATAAAAAGAGAGCAAGTCAGTCCGCACGTATAATAGAACTGGAGCAGCACGTAGTAAAGCTGTATATGATATTAGAACAAGTAGTAAATAAATTAAAAGATGCCGATACCGACACCAAAGAAGAACGAGAAAAGGAATGATTTTATACAAAGATGTATAACTGACCCCACAATGATAAACGAGTTTAAGAACACCGACCAACGATTAGCAATATGCGCTAAAGTATATAGAGATGGAACTATTTGAGTTGAAGTTTCAAGGGGATTTTGGAGCAGCAAGTGATGTAGTACTTAAAGCACTAAAGAAAAACCCTGACAACAAACAGTTAGAAGTAATGAGTAATTATTTAAGTACGTCTTATTTATATGTAAATTCATTACAGATGCAACTTCAAGAAGCTAAAATAAGAATAGATAAACTAAGAGAAAGTAGAGATGAAGCGTTAAAGGACGCTGAACAATACAAAGATTTTTACAAACAATTACAAGAGAAACAATTATAGTAATTTAAACAAACTAAAAACAGAGAAATTATGAGCATACAATTATTAAACGGAGAGAAGTGGGATAAGCAGGAGTTACTTGCTAAAATGGATGATGATAGTTTTTATTACGGACACTTAGGCAAACACGCACTAAGTAGCAGTAGCATTAAATTATTACAGTCAAGCCCTAAAAAATACCATTATGTTACAAAGTACGGACAAAGTGAGAGCCAAGCCCTAAGAGATGGGTGGTTATTCCACACAAGTATATTAGAGCCTGATGTATTCAACTCACAGATATTTGTGGATGTACAAAGCAAGAACACAAAAAAGTATAAGGAAGCACTTGCAGAACACGGTAAGGTGTTTACAATGAAAGAAAAGTCTGACGCTGAAAGATTAGCAGATGCGTTTCTAAAAAACGAACAAGCATTACAACTCATCACAAAATGTGATTTTGAAGTACCTGCTGTTGGTCTTATAGACGATTTACCATTTAGGGGTAAGGCAGACGTATTAGGTAGGCACGGTATCGTTGATTTAAAAAGTACAACCGACATACGGGCATTCCCATACTCATCTAAAAAATATGGTTATGATATACAAGTTTATATCTACTGCCAATTATTTGACATACCTTATACAGAGTTTCAATTTATAGCTTTAGACAAAGGCACACTTGATATAGCAATATACGATGTATCAGAAGACTTTTATTTAGAGGGGGAACGTAAGACCTTAGAAGCGATAGACAGATACAGAACTTTCTTTATAGAAGATGCAGACCTAAACAGTTACACGTTAAGGGGTACGCTATGATAACCAACGAAAACAATATGGATTTAATGGCAAGGTATCCTGATGGGTATTTTGATTTAGCTATTGTTGACCCACCTTATGGTATTGGTATGGGCGGAGGTAAGTTTGGTAATAGCAAAACTGATTTTAAACAATTTGCAGGTAGCGATGAGTGCATACCTGACGCTGCTTATTTTAAAGAAATGATGAGGGTAAGAAAAAACTATATTGTTTGGGGTGGTAATTATATGTCAGAATATCTACCTCCAAAATCTTGCTTTGTAGTTTGGGATAAAGTTCAACCTGAGCAATTTACAATGGCTATGGCGGAGTTGGCTATTACGTCATTTAACAGCCCTGCAAAGATATTTAAGCAAAGAATAGTTGGGGCAAATAAAAACGGTAAAATACACCCAACACAAAAACCTGTTAAACTTTACGAATGGTTACTTATGAATTACGCTAAAGATGGGGACAAAATACTTGACACACATTTAGGTTCAGGGAGCATAGCAATAGCCTGCCATAACTTAGGCTTTGAACTTACAGCTTGCGAGTTAGATACGGATTACTATAATGCAGCTATCAAGCGAATAAACGAACACAAACAACAAACAAGACTATTCTGATGCAAGACTTTATAAACGACATAGAGATGATACAGTTAGCAATAAAGTTAGGAGATTATTACGATGCCTTACAAATGCTACAAGAGGTTAAAGAAGAAATGCTTATATTAGACGCATTGAATTATGAGTAAAGAAACACTAATAAAAAGTTACTCCTACTTTAAAGGGGAGTTACAGAGAGCATACGAAAACACAAACGAGAAACTAATAAACTATTATATAGATGAGATACAAAAATTACTTACAAGGTACTACACAGGAACAGAAAATAAAGATTGAGAAACTAAAAGCAATCATAAAAGAACAGACAGGATTAGACATAGACAAGGTAAGTAGGAAGCGAGAAGTAATAAACGCACGCAAAGCATACTACAAACTACTCCACCTAACTACTAAGCTAAGTTATACAACTATGGCTAAATCAGTAGGTAAAACACACGCAACTGTATTACACGCACTAAGACACTTTGACTTTGACTATAAGACAGACAATGAATTTAAAGAGTTGTACGACAATTTATTTACGGTGTATGTAGATGGCAAAGAAATAGACAATACAGATAAACTTGTATATGAGAACTTAAAGCTACAAGAGAATATACGTATATTGAACAATGAATTAGAAGAACTAAGAAGCGAACTAAAAAAAGCAAGAAGCAATAACATAAGACCCCGTAACCAACAAACAACTATATACGCTTCATCAGAAGTAATAGAAGCATTTTAGATATGAAAATAACAATTAAACATTACGAGAAAACATATAGCATAGACTTAGGTGCAGATGACATTAAATTTGATGACTATATGGAAGCTATAAAAGATTTAAGTAAAGCACTTTGGTCTGAGGATTTAGTAAATGAATACTGGGAATAAAAAAAAGTATGCCTGAAAGCAAGTTAATAAATATGGGGATGTTTAGTGTTTGTTAGTAGGGCATAAAATATAAGATATGAAAAGAACAGCAGAAGAATTATACGAGTACGAAACAAACAGAATAGAAAAATACTTATATAAGTTAGATACTATATTTAAAACATATATGCTACCTGACGATGTAAGACACGAACTAAAAACACTTATAGAATGGTACGGACACGCAAGAGCAATAAAGTCAAAGGCATACCAAGAAATGAAAGCAAATAAAAAAGAGTAATTATGAAAAGAAACTACACAAAAGCAATAGTATGGTTAGTAGTATTTGGCATAACAATACTTATATGGGGCAGCATATATAAATTAGTCTTTTAAAAAAGTAAACTAATTACGTTATACTATTATGTACAACACAGAAGAAATAAAACAAATGTCCTTAGATGCAATAGAAGAACACAACCTTTTATTCATTGGGGATATATTTGCTTATGTACCTTTTTCTAAGGCTACTTTCTATAATCATAAATTAGAAGAATTAGACGATATAAAAAGCGCATTACATAAAAACCGTTCAGATATGAAAGTAAAGATGCGCAAGAAGTGGTACGAAAGCGATAACGCTACACTACAAATAGGGCTGATGAAGTTAATTAGTGATGACGAAGAAGCACACAGGCTAAACGGCACTAAGCGAGAAATAAAGCACGATACAAAACAAAAGAGTTTTAAGGTAGAAGTGATTGACCACAATACAAGTAAATAAAGTATATAACCACCTAACCAACTCTAATAGAAAAATAACCTTAGAGATAGGAGGTACAAGAAGTGGTAAGACATATAACATCTTGCTATGGATTATCTTACACTACTGCCAACACAACGAAAACAAAACGATTACTATATGCCGTAAAACGTTTCCTGCTGTTAGGGCTACTGTAATGAGGGATTTTATGGATATACTCAAACGTATGGACTTGTACGATGAGCAACACCACAATAAGTCAAACCACGAATATAAGTTAGATAGCAACCTAATAGAGTTTATCAGCTTAGACCAACCACAAAAAGTGAGAGGGCGCAAAAGAGACTTACTGTTCTGTAATGAAATGAACGAGTTGGACTTTGAGGACTGGCAGCAACTTGTATTTAGAACGACAGATAAAATAATAGGCGACTTAAACCCTTCTGATGAGTATCATTGGATATGGGAGAAGTTGGAAGCAAGAGACGATGTAGAAACCTACCAAACAACTTACTTAGACAACCCTTTCTTAGACGATAGTATAATAAGTGAGATAGAACTACTAAAAGAAACAGACGAGACGTATTGGCGTATATATGGACTTGGAGAAAGAGCAATATCTAAAGCAACTATATTCAAATACACGGAGATTGATAGCATACCTGACGATGCACAGCTTGTGGCTTATGGGATGGACTTTGGATTTAACGACCCTACTACACTTATTGCAACATACAAGAAAGAACATAACCTCTACTTTAAAGAACTTCTTTATAGGGCTAAAATGACCACAGAGGACATACACCAATATATGAAAGGTGTAGATTTAAATGGTATGACGTATGCCGATAGTGCAAGACCTGAGATAATAGAACAGCTAAGAAGATACGGACATAAGATACTAAAGTCTTACAAAGGCAGTAATTCAGTATTAGCAGGGATAGACCTACTTAAAAGATACAAGTTACACGTTACAAAGGATAGCGTGAATATGATTAAAGAGTTTAGAAGCTATAAGTGGAAAGAAGATAGAGCAGGTAGAATAACTAACGTACCTGAGGATATGTTTAACCACACACTTGATGCAGCAAGATATAGTTGCTACTCCATACTATCGAAGCCAAACTTTGGTAAGTACTATATTCATTAAGAAGCGATTAGCTTCGCTTACTAAAAAAAACTTTATAAACATTTTGTAAATAAATATATTTGTGTATATTTGTACCAACAAAGACAGAGAAATTATGAAAGTTACAAAATTAGGAATAGGAACTTACAAAGTAGTAGATGCTCAGGGCACTTGGATAGCTCGAGGAGGAGAGGCTACAATTAACGGAATGTGGACAGCCAACGACTGTGACAACGTAAATGACCTAAGCTCAGAGAACAATTGGGCTGTTGAGTTTAAAACTTTTAAACAACTAAAGAAATACTCACAATCATTTTAATTCGCTACTAATAAAATAAAACAAACATTATGAAACGAAAATTAGAGAACTTTATATTTTACTTTATTATATACTTTGCAGCATTTGGCTGGACTTGTTTATTTTTGCAACTTTGCGCACACGCTGATAAATGGTTAGGGTTATGATAGTAGAAGTAGGAAACAAACACTTTAGATGCAACGGAGAATTAGAGATTATGCAGGAGGTTTACTGGAATGAAACATTTGAAGAATGGACACCTGTACTATGGGAGCAAGAGATGGAGAGATGAAAAACATTAACATTACATTATTAGAAGCTTTAGATTTTAAAATTGGATATATAGAAGATTGTTTTAAATATCCTGACACGCTTGAAGATGATTTTGAGTTTAATTCTTTAGATGAAAAGATAGAGTATTGGAGATACAAGTATTTACAATATAGCGATGCAAGAGAACAAATAATAAAACTGATAGATGAAAAAGACTAAGAAACAAATAAACGAGAAAGTAAAATTTATACCTTTAGCTGAATGGCAAGAAACCTATGTGTATCATAGAACAAACAAGCACAGCAGACAGGTAGATGAAAACGGTAAGAGATGAAACTACACAAACTAAGAAGCGGTGTAATAATAACACACACCGACATAGGAACAGGAATAAGCGTAAAAGCAAGACACCCACAGGATAAAGATTATATAGTGTGGGATTTACTACACAGAACACAACAATTTTATAAAGGAATTTAAATAATGGGGTGGCTACCTTACAGCTATTGTTTTGATTTAAATAATAAGGGCAGTAAATAGTCAAATCCGCTGCCCTTTTTTTATATACCTACTACACTTCTAAAAACTTCGTATATATACGTTATATTTATATGAAGTATCAATTAAACGTACCAACAAGCCTTAGTGATATTACACTTGGTCAGTATCAGCAGTATATTAAAATGCCTGAGGGTTTAACTGAAAACCAAGTAGCCCTAAAAATGATTACTATCTTTTGCAATGTTCCTGATAAGGTTGCAAGGCTAATAAAAGCATCTGACATACAAGAAATAGTTACAAAGCTATCTAAGATGTTTGACAGTACACCACCACTAACAAGACGCTTTAAAATAGGCAACGTAGAATATGGGTTTATACCAAACTTAGATGAAATGAGTTTTGGAGAATATATAGACCTTGATACATACTTAGGGGATTGGGAAAACATTGAAAGGGCAATGGCAGTACTTTACAGACCGATTAAAGGCACTTATGACACTTTGTATAACATAGAGCCATACGAGGTTAAAGATGCAACTGTGTACAAGAATATGCCTTTAGACGCTGTATTAGGTTCTATTGTTTTTTTTTACAATTTAGGGAACGAATTATGTCAGACTATGATAGCTTATTCACACAATCAGGAGGGCTTACAGCAGAAAGCAACTTTGGAGCAAAATGGGGTTGGTATCAATCAATATACGGACTGGCTAACGGAGATATTACAAGATTTGAAAGTATCACTAAATTAGGTGTACACGATTGTTTGTATGCGTTGGAGTTTATGAAAGAGAAAAACGAATTAGAAGCAAAAAGGATAAAGAATGGCTAATATAGCAGCAAGAGGGTTTTACTTAGTACTCGATAAGATAAAAGATGAGTTACTTGCAAACGATAGCGTAAACACAGTAACAACAGGGGATTTATTCGATATTGATTTGAATAAACAAAATATGTTTCCACTTACGCACATTATAATCAATAACGTATCAATGCAGGAACAGGTTTTAAATTTTCAGCTATCTATATTGGCTATGGATATTGTAGATACTTCTAAGACCAAAACAGCAGACGTACTAATAGGCAACGACAATGAGCAAGACATTCTAAACACACAATTAAGTGTAATTAACAAACTAATAGGAGCGTTAAGACAGGGTACACTACACTTTGATAAATTCCAATTAGTAGGCGACCCTACTTGTGAGCCTTTTTATGATAGGTTTGAAAACGAATTAGCAGGGTGGAGTTGCGATATTAACATACAAATACCAAACGACCAAGACCTGTGCTAAACAATACGGAAGACATATTAGAAAAATTTGCTAAGAGAGTTATACAGCAATCACGTACACGCCTAACTAAAGGCAAAATGAACGTTGATAAGAAACTGTATAATAGTCTTAAATACAATTTAAAGGTTTATCCTACTGCTTTTATGTTGCAGTTTTTAATGGAAGATTACGGCAAGTTTGTAGATGAGGGTGTAAGAGGTACAAAGTCAAGCGCAAAAGCCCCTAACAGTAAATTCAGATACAAAGAGAGTAGCAACCTTGTAGGCTTAGAAGCTGCAACTGGTGTGTTTGGTAAATGGGCCAAAAAGAAAGGCTTTAGGCTAAGAGATGCAAAGGGTAAGTTTGCTAAAGGTACTTACAAGCGTATGGGTTTTATATTAGCACAGTCCATAAAAAAGAAAGGTATTAAAGCGACACATTTTTTTAGTAGGAGTTTTGAGCAGACATACGACAAACTACCAAAAGAACTAATAGACGCATATAGATTAGATTTAGAAGAATTTTTAACATCATCAACAAGTGGCAACTAAAATAAACACACGTAGTCCGTTTTATGTAAAGGTTAGCAATGCAAGTTTGGCATCGGCTACTTTAGAACTTTATATATACACAGGAATACTAACAACAAACAAACCTGCATCAGCGCAATATACAATAACTAAGAATGAAATATCAGGCAACAATTATGTAGTTTTCGAGATTAGCGAACTTGTAAGAGATTACTTAGATATAGAATTTGATGGGGAATACGATAGCCAAACTGTGTGGGTTGAAGCAGACATAGAACTATTTAACGCTATAAATGGCGGAGGTACAAGTTTAGGTACAAGTAACACAGACTACATTGCCTTTGACGGTTATGGTTATTTTGAGGATGGCATCAATCCTGAACTAAGCAGAACGTACTTACAAAGTAATAACAAGATATTTAGATTAGATGACCAAAATGTAAGAGTACCTGTATTCACAGAAGATACAGATAGCGTTTCTTTTTTATATCAAGGCGAAGTTAAAAGAGTACAAGCCATAAGTAGTAGCACCAATACAAACGCACAAATAGACTACATTACAGTATCAGGCAGCGACAATACAGACACTTACAAAGAACGTGTATTAGCTGATGGTGGTACATTTGAGGACAATAGCCTTTTAGATGCGTTTTTAGATGCTGTTGATATAGGACTGGTAGACGAACTATATATAAATTCTTTATTAGGAACAGAAGTAAATGAAGATGGCGATACTGTAAACAATTACAAAACAGAAGTTATTAAAATAGTTACAGAGCCTTGCTCAAAGTATGAGCCGTACAAAGTAACATTTGTCAATAAGTTTGGAGCATTACAAGATATGTGGTTTAGCTTAAAAAGCACAGAGAGCCTAAACACGACAGGAGAAACATACAAAGCAAATGTAGTGGACTTTAGCACACTAACATACGCAACATACAAACCACAAGTAGCACAGTATAATATATCAGGAAAAGAAAGCATCACTTTAAACACTAATTACATAAGTGAAGATTACAACGAAGTAATAAAGCAGCTTATGATGAGTGAGCAAGTATGGATAACCAAACTAACAGACACAGAAGAAGTATTAGCTGTAATTCCTAAGACACAAAACGTAACATACAAAACAAGTTTAAACGATAGACTTGTACAATACACAGTAGATTTTGATTACGCATTTGACAAAATAAACACAGTAAGATAGTGCAAAAGATTGAATTATACATACAGGGTCAAAGGGTTGAGTTATTTAAAGACGAAAGTATTACAATAACTGAAAGCATACAGAATGTCAAGGATATTGAAAAGGTATTTACGGCATTTACACAGTCGTTTAGTGTACCTGCTTCTAAGACAAATAACAAGATATTTAAGCACTACTATAACTTTGATATTATAGGCGGTTTTGATGCACGTAAAAAAGTAGCTGCTACTATTGAGTTAAACTCTATGCCTTTTCAAACTGGTAAAATAAAGTTAGAGGGTGTGGATATGAAAAACAACAAACCACACACTTACAGGATTACGTTCTTTGGAGATATTGTAGATTTAAAAGACAAATTAGGAGAAAAGAAACTATCGGACTTAGATTTATCTGCTTATGACTTAGACTATGATGCTACAACAGTTGAAACAAAACTAACAACAGAAGAAAGCAGTAGCAATCACATTATAGCACCTTTAATTACACACAGCCAAAGATTATTTTATGATAGTGGTAGCCACGATGAAAACGGAGATGGTAATTTATATTATGACACAGGGCATACACAAGACCAACACGGTGTAAAGTGGAACGAGTTAAAATACGCTATAAGGGTAAACAAGATTATAGAGCAAATAGAAACAGATTTAGATTTAGAATTTAGTAGCGACTTTTTTAAGAACACAAGTTTACCTGAGTTTGACCATTTATTCTTATGGCTACACAGAAAAAGTGGTAAGGTAGAAGATTTATCAGGCACTACAACAGCAGCAGAAACTTTAGTAGATTGGAACCAAGAACCGAGCGATGGAGAATTTATACTAATAAATACAACATTCACATCTACTTATTCTCCAACAGACCCAAAACTTACAAGGTTTCAACTGCTTATAGATGTAGCAGTAGGGGAAACAGATGCTTTTGATATACGCATAGAGAAAGATGGTAGCACGGTTTATTCTAAAAGTAACCACACAGGAGATATAACAATAAATGGCTTAGGTGCAACTCCTGATTTTTTATACGACATAGGTAGTTATCAGGTTTTTATTACTTCTGAAAACGCTATAACATTTACTAAAATAGAGTGGGAGGGTTCTTATGATGTTGGTGGTGCTTTAGAAGCAATAGTAGATTATAGTACAGGCACATTTACAACAAGTACCACATTTATTTTTAACATAAGTAAACAAATGCCTGATATTAAGATTATAGATTTTCTTACAGGATTGTTTAAGTTGTTTAATCTTACAGCTTTTGTAGAAAACGGAGTAATACAAGTAAAGCCTTTAGATGATTTTTACGCAAACCCTACAACATACGACATAACAGAATTTATAGACGTAAACAGTAGCAAGGTAGATGTGGCACTTCCATATAGAGAAATAGAATTTAAGTTTAAAGACACTAAGACGTTTTTAGCTAATAGGTTTAGTGAACTTTCTAACAGAGAGTGGGGAAGTATAAAATACAACGCAGGGGAAAACGACTTAGCAGGTCAATTATATAAAGTAGAAGCACCTTTTGGTCATTTATTATACGAAAGACTAAACGATGTAAACGGTGGTACACAGAAAGACATACAATGGGGGTATAACGTAGATAAGAGCCAAAACGCATACTTAGGTAGTCCGTTACTTTTTTATCCTGTTTATACATACACTAATGAAATATCTTTTGTAGATGCAGTAGATGCTAATAATAAACCAACTTCGCATACAGATATACTTTACGCTAATTTACCATCTAACACACCTGATTTTAATTCAGCTACAAACGCTCATCAGTTAAATTATAACATTGAAACAAATGAGTGGACAGGAGATACAACATTTAACGAAACATTATATCAAGAGTACTATTCAAGTTATATAGCTGATGTTTTTAACACTAAGACACGACTAACGAAGCTAAAGGCGTATTTACCATTAAAAATATTATTAAACTATAATTTAGGAGATACGTTTGTAGTAGCAGGAATTGCATACAAAATAAACAGTATAAGCACAAACCTACTAACAGGGGAAAGCAACTTAGAACTATTAAACGAGGTATGATACAGAACATTTTAGAATTACTAAAGTTTGCAAAAGGCGAAACAGAAAACATACGCATAGCACAAGGTAAATATGAACTACCAAGTGGTTTAATGGGTACAGGTAAAAAGATTAAAAGAGAAGCAGGATGGAAAAAGTAGTAATACAGTTAGAAGCGGACACTACACAGGTTGTAAAAGGCATTGACAAAGTAGATGAAAGTTTACAGGAAACAAATCAAGCTGTTGGTGGGCTTACTAATTCACTTGACAAAATGACTGGTGGAGCAATAACAGGATTTAGAAATTTAAAAGGCGGTCTTGTAAATGCGGTAAAAGGATTTAAAAGCCTAAAGGTGGCAATAGCTGCAACAGGGATAGGTGTACTTGTTTTGGCTTTTGGTTCATTGGTTACTTTCTTTACTAAAACACAAAGAGGTGCTGACCTACTAAAAAAGGCTATGGATGGTTTAGGTGCTACAATATCCGTACTTACAGACAGAGCGAGTAGCGTAGGCGAAGCGTTTACATTATTTTTTCAAGGAGAATTTTCAGCAGGGTTTGATAAACTAAAAGAAAGCGTAAGCGGTGTAACAGACGAAATAGTAAAAGAAACTAAAGCAGCTTATGAGTTAGCAGGTGCATTACAAGCAGTAGAGGATAGAGAAATAGGTCTTATAGAAAGCACAGCAGAAAGACGTAAAGAAATATCAAGATTACGATTAGTAACAGAAGATGAAAATAAAAGCTACAAAGAGCGTATTGCAGCCTTAGACGAAGCTATTAGGATAGAGGGCGAAATACTACAAGAGCAGTTAGACATTGCAAAAGAAAGAGCGAGAATATCAGCAGAACAGGTAGCACTTGGCGAAAGTAGTAGGGATGAGATTAGACAAAACGCACAGCTACAAGCGCAAGTATCTGAGTTAGAAGAAAGGTCTTTACAATTTAGTAGGTCTATATTCACAAGACGTAACGCTTTAATAAGACAGGAACAGGCGGAGCAAAAATCACTACTTGAAGCACGAAAGGTAACATCTATAAGCGAACAATCAGACTTAGAACAAGGATTATCTATAAAGGCTGAAATAGCAGCAAAAGATATACTACTTACTAAGCAGACGGAAGAACAGAAATATAATTTAATATCTGAGTTTGCACAATTAGGAGCAGAAGCAGAAATTGAATGGGCTGCAATGACCCAAAAGCAAAAAATACAAACTGTACAACAAGGTTTATCAAGTTTAGCAGCTAACTTAGGAAAAGAAACAGCAGCAGGAAAAGCAGCAGCAATATCGAGCGCACTAATATCCACATATCAAGGTGCACAAGATAGTTACAAGTCCTTAGCAGGTATTCCTATCGTTGGTCCTGCTTTAGGGTTTGCAGCAGCAGCAGCAGCGACAGTAGCAGGTTTAGCAAATGTAAAAGCAATTACCTCAACTAAAACTCCACAAGTAGCAGGGGGCGGTGGCACACCAAGCATAAGCGCACCAAGCACACCAAGACCACAACCCCCTGCATTTAATATAGTAGGAGCAGGAGCAGGTAATCAATTAGCAGAAACAATAGCAGGACAATCACAGAAGCCTATAAAAGCGTTTGTAACATCACAGGACGTAACAACGGCACAAAGTTTAGAGCGTAATATAGTAGAGGGTGCATCAATTTAGTAAAATTAAAAATAAAGACGTTATACTTATATGAGAATTGTTGAACTTATTTTAGATGAGGATAGTGTTTCAGGTATTGAAGCTATATCAATAGTAGAAAACCCTGCAATAGAAGAGGACTTTATAGCACTAAATAGCCAAGAATTACACTTAGCAGAAGTAGATAAGGATAAGCAGATACTTGTAGGGGCATTGCTTGTGCCTAACAAGCCTATATACAGACGCAAAGGAGATGATGAGTATTATATATATTTCTCTAAAGATACTATCCGTAAAGCTGCTGAGATGTACTTAATTAAAGGTAACCAAAACAACAGTACTTTAGAACACCACTATAAATTATCAGGACTTAGCTTAGTAGAAAGTTGGATAGTAGAGGACGATGTACACGATAAGTCAAGAAAGTATAATATGGATGTTCCTGTGGGTACTTGGATGGGAGTAGTAAAGGTAAATAATTCAGAGGTTTGGAATGACTTTGTAAAAACAGGCAAAGTAAAAGGTTTTAGTATTGAGGGGTATTTTGTGGATAAAATGGAACGTCCTAATGAGCCTATAAACGACTTTGAAGAAGAAGAAGCAGAAGAAATGCTATCTTATATCCGTAGAATAGTAAAGAGCGACAAACGGCATAAAAACGGTCAAGCAGAAGAATTAGAAAGCTACACAGACTATCCTGACGCTGTAAAGAACAACGCTAAAAGAGGTATAGAACTAAACAACAAAGTAAACAACAAATGTGCTACTGATGTTGGTAAGATACGAGCGCAACAATTAGCACAAGGTAAACCAATTAGTGAACAAACTATAAAGCGTATGTACTCCTATCTAAGTAGAGCAGAAGAATATTACGATGAAAGCAACACAGAAGCGTGTGGTACTATATCATATTTATTGTGGGGTGGTAAGGCTGCTAAACGATGGGCTGAAAGCAAACTAAAAGAGTTAGACCTTATAGACCTTAAAGCACCCTGTCAAGCAGGATATGAGCAGTACGGAATGAAAGAAAAGAACGGCAAATTAGTGCCTAATTGCATACCTATTAAGTAATGGCAAAAAAAATAGAAGTAGCGCATATAGTAAAACCTAAAATAAAAAGAAAGGGTGTACACGCTAAAACTAAAATGAGTACAGTTAAAGGTAGTAAGCTATATAAGAAAAAATACAGAGGACAAGGCAAATGAGAAGATTTTTAACACCATCAAAGACAAGTCCTAAAAGCAGCAGACGTGGTTGTTTGTGTGCTGAAAAAAACACTTATAGTACAAAATGCTGTAAGGGTAAACTAATCAATCAAGGTATTGGTAAAATTTAAAAATGTAAAATAGTTAAATAAAATAGTTATAGTTATATGAAAGCAACTGAAATGTTAAATAAAATTAGAACCTATCTTGGAGAAGAAACTACTGAAATAGTAGATAATATCGAAGAAAAGGTAGAGTTGGCACAGGCTAAACTCGAAAACGGTACTGTATTAGAAGCAGAGGCGTTTGAAGCAGGTAATGAAATTTTTATCGTATCAGAAGATGAGAAAGTTGCAGTACCTGTTGGGGAATACGAAATGGAAGATGGTAAAATTCTTGTAGTAACAGAAGAGGGTCTTATTGCTGAGATTAAAGACGCTGAAAGCGAAGAAGAAGCAGAGCAAGAAGATTTAGGCTATGTTACTAAAGAAGAACTTGCAGAGGTAGTTTCAATGATTGAAGAAATAAAAGCAATGATTGAAAAGAAAGAAGAAATGAGCGAAGAAGTAGAAACTACTAATGTAGAAGAAACTGAATTATCAGAGGAGCTATCACAACCTGCTGCTGAGCCTATTGCTCATAACCCTGAACAAAAAAACAACAACATCGGTGTTAAGTTTGCACAAAACAGAAGACTTACAACATTCGATAAAGTATTATCAAAAATTAACAACTAAATAAATAAAAAATGGCTAATCCAACAATTACAGGTTCAAGTTATGCAGGAGAGTTTGCAGGGAAATACCTTGCTGCTGCTTTACTAAGTGCCGATACTTTAGATAGTGGTACAGTTACTATCTTACCAAACGTGAAATATAAAGCTGCTATGAAAGTAGGTTCGTTCTCTAACTTAGTGCGTTCTGCTGATTGCGACTTTGACGATAGCACGTCAACAATGACACTTACTGAAAAAGTGCTTACTCCAACTGAATTGCAAGTAAACTTACAAATTTGTAAGAAACAACTACATTCAGATTGGGAAGCTGCACAAATGGGCTTTAGTGCTTTTGATGAGTTACCACCTTTATTTTCTGACTTTGTTATCGCACAGGTAGCTGCTGAGGTTGCAAACGCAACTGAAACATCTATTTGGCAGGGTAGCACAGGAGAGGGTTCTTTTGATGGTTTCTCTACTCTATTGGCTGCTGATGCAACAGTAGTAGATGTTACTGGTTCTGCTATCACTACTTCTAATGTTATTGCTGAATTGCAAAAAGTAGTAGATGCTATTCCAAGTGCTGTTTATGGCAAAGAGGATTTAAGCATTTATATTCCTACAAACGTAGCAAAGGCATATATTGGCGCACAAGCTGCTTTAGGATACAGAGATTTGTATAACGTAGGGCAAACTGAGATGAACTTTCAGGGTGTAAACCTTATTACGGCTCGTGGACTTGCAGATGATACAGTAGTAGCTGCTCAAAAAAGTAACTTATTCTTTGGAACAGGTCTATTAGATGACCGTAACGAAGTTAAAGTTATTGATATGGCTGACCTTGATGGTTCGCAAAATGTACGTGTTGTAATGCGATATACAGCAGGTGTACAGTTTGGCATCGGTTCTGATATTGTTTACAGAGTAAACGCTTAGTAATTAACTAACATAAAAGGGGTGGGATAGGTATATGCCTACCTGCCCTTTTTTATTAAAAATATAAATATGGCTTGTGCAATAACTAAAGGTAGAAGTTTACCTTGTAAAAATTCAGTAGGTGGTCTAAAGGCTATCTACATTCTCGACTACTCATCAACGGTAGCCGATTTGACAGACGCAAGTGGTACTATTACACTCCCTACTGATGGAAGTGCAGAGTTTTTTAAGTTTGACATTAAAGGTAATTCTTCATTAGAAACATCTGTAACATCAAGTAGAGAAAACGGTACTACTTTTTACGAAACTACACTAAATGTTACATTTACTTTTTTAGACGTAGCAACCCAAGAAGAAATTAAACTATTAAATGCAGGTAGAGCGCATTATGTAGTTGAGGACTACAACGGTAACTATTTCTTAATTGGTAAGGAACACGGTGCAGAAATTACAGGTGGAACGATTGTTACGGGCGCAGCTATGGGCGACTTGTCAGGGTTTACACTTGTAGCTACTGCACAGGAAACAGCACCACCGTTTTTTTCAACTGCCCCTGATGTAAGTGCAACTACTCCTATTGACCCTGATGCTTAGTAGGTAGTTTTTATTGATTTGTTATAAGGGGGGTGTAAAAACCCCCTTTTTTTGTGCCTTATAGTAAATTTAATTATTTGTACGTTATACTTATATGAGAATACTTACAACAAGTACTGATGCACAAATAGTTAAGTTTATTCCACGATTATACTACACGGAAGCAGCTATGATTGTAAGGGATGACACTACCAATGTAGCAACCGTTACTGATGTTACCTTTACACAAGATGGCGATTATTTAACGCTATCACACGCATTTAATTTAGTAGAGGGTAGGTTTTACGATTTAGAATTTACACGTGACCCTGATATATGGGGGCAAAGTTTAGACCAATGGGAGTTAGAGCAAAAGCTATGGAATGACGATGAGGGTATTACCTTACTTGTTTATAGGGATAGGATATTCTGTACAGACCAAGATGTTGACCAAACACAAAATAAATACTATTCTCCTAATAAAAACGAATACAAGTCAAACAATACATTTGACAATAATTATATAGTATTATGATACACGCATTAAGTTTATCAAATTATGTTAGCCCTACTATTGAAGAAAAAAAGAATAAGGCTTTTGTAACATACGGAGATAAAAATTCATACTTTCAATACCTAATAGACCGTTACAATGGTAGCCCTACAAACAATGCTATTATAAACGCTTTAAGTGCTATGATATACGGCAAGGGTTTAGACGCTACTGATAGCCAAAGAAAGCCCGAAGCATACGCACAAGCTATAACATTATTACATAAAGACTGTGTTAGAAAGCTATGTAGCGACCTTAAATTATTTGGTCAATGTAGTATGCAAGTAATATACTCAAAAGACCGTAAAAAAATAGCAAGGGTTGAGCATATACCAGTAGAACAATTGGCAGCCGAGAAATGCAACGATAAAGGCGAAATAGAAGCGTATTACTATTCAAGCGACTGGGCAAAATACAACCGTATTAACCAAGTAAAGAGAATACCTGCTTTTGGTATGAGTAATGAAGCTATTGAAATAGTTTACGTTAAGCCATATAGAGCAGGGTATAAATACTATGCTACTCCTGACTATCAAGGTGGTTTACAATATGCAGACTTAGAAGAAGAAATTTCTAACTTTCATATAAACAACATTCAGTCAGGCCTTAGTCCGTCAATGCTTATCAACTTTAATAGTGGTACACCATCGGCTGAGGAGCGAGAAATGATAGAAAGACGCATCTATGATAAGTTTTCAGGTAGTAGTAATGCAGGGAAGTTTATATTATCTTTTAACGATAGCCCTGAAACAGCAGCTACAATAGACCCTGTACAACTTAGCGACGCACACAATCAATATCAGTTTTTAAGCGATGAGAGTAGCCGTAAAATACTTGTAGCACACAGAGTAGTTAGTCCTATGCTTTTAGGTATTAAAGACAACACAGGGCTTGGCAATAATGCAGACGAATTAAAGACAGCATCCATACTAATGGATAACACAGTTATTAGGCCATTCCAAAACTTACTTATAGATGCATTTGATGCTATATTAGCGTATAATGGTATTTCTCTTAATTTATACTTCAAGACGCTACAACCTTTAGAATTTACAGAAATAGATAATGACCTTGTAGATGCTGAAACACAAGAAGAAGAAACAGGTGTAAAATTAGCAAGTGATATAGATAAGTTTGTAGATACAGAAATAGCGGATGCACTTATAGACTTAGGCGAAAACGAGGAGGATATTTTAAAGGACTTTGACCTAATAGACGAAATAGAAGTAGATTACGACAATGAAGATGAGTTTGACCAAAAAATAAAAGAGTTAAACGAACAGACTGAATTAGCAAGTACAGGTAGTGCAAAGCCTTATCGTAAAAGCGACCAAGATGGTAAGAGTAAACAAAAAGGTCAAGAAGATAAAACGTACTTAGTTAGATATATGTACAACCCTGCAAAGACTAAAGACACAAGTAGGGAGTTTTGTAAAAAAATGGTATCAGCTAAAAAGGTGTATCGTAAAGAGGACATTAAGGCTATGGAAACTAAAGCTGTAAATGCAGGTTTTGGTAAAGGTGGTTCTGATACTTATTCTATTTGGCTTTACAAAGGTGGTGCAAGATGCAACCACAAATGGTTTAGACGTATTTACGCACGTAAGGATGGCTCAAAAGGTTTAGGGAATGTAATTAGTACAACAGAAGCTAAAAGTCAAGGATTTAAGCCTGAAACTAATGCACAAAAAGTACCTGTTGCGCCAAAAGATATGCCGAGAAAAGGCTACACGGCTGCTTATTGGAATAAAATGGGATTTAAAAACTAACATATGGCTACTGCATTATTTATAAATAGAACAGACCTTGTAAAAAATAGTATCATTGATGGCAATGTTGATACTGATAAATTTATTCAGTTTATTAAAATAGCCCAAGAGGTACACGTAAGAAACTATACAGGTAGTAAATTATACGACAAACTACAAGCTGATATTATTGCAGGTACGCTATCGGGCGACTATTTAAGTTTAGTAGATGAGTATCTTGCTCCTATGCTTATTCATTTTGCAATGGTAGAGTATTTACCTTATTCTGCTTATCAGTTAAAAAACGGAGGTTTGTTTAAGCACACAAGCGAGAACAGCGAAACACCAAGCAAAGATGAGGTTGATTTTATTGTGCAAAAAGAACGCAATTTGGCAGAGTACTATACAACAAGGTTTATAGACCATATGAGTTTTAATAGTAACTTATACCCTGAGTATGAGAATAACTCAGATGACGATATTTACCCTGACAAAGACAGTTTATTTAATGGGTGGGTTTTATGAGGATATACAAACCAAAAAACGAAGATATAATAAAATTAAAAAGTTACTTAAATGGGTACAACTTTAGAGGGCAAACAAATAAACCAAACGTATCAGGGGTTACTAAAAACCACCGATAACAATGAGGTTGGTGCTTCTGCTAAAGAAATAACTGATGGCAGGGGTAACGGAACGGGGGTTACTTTAGACAATAGTGGTAATATAGTGGCTAATGCTACTGTTACTGCTAATTCTTTTGTTGGAGATGGTTCACAGCTTACTGGTTTGCCTGTTACTTCTGTTAATACCCAAACAGGAGATGTTGTTTTAGATGCTGACAATATAAGCGACACAAGTACTACAAATAAATTTACAACGTCATCAGACATATCTAAACTTTCTAACATAGAAGCAAATGCAGATGTTACGGATGTTGCTAATGTTACTACTGCTTTAAATTCAATTAGTGCTACTGAATTATCAGACATTACAGGTGTTGGTAGTGGTTCTATTATTACAGGTGTAGAGCGTACAAAACTTGACGGCATACAAGATAACGCACAAGTTAACCCTACTGCTGCACAAATAAAAGCATCGTATGAAAGCAACACAAATACAAATGCCTTTACAGACGCTTTAAAGTCAAAACTACAAAACATTGAAGCAGGAGCAGAGGTAAACAACATAAATTCTGTAAATGGTCAAGTAGGAACTATAACTTTAGGGCTTCTTAATTTAGACGATGTAGGTGCAGATGGTTCATCAGGCGAAGTGCTTACAACAGACGGGCAGGGTAATTTTACCTTTCAGCCATCAGGAGGTGGAGAGGGTTTTGTAACAAGAGTAAACGGTGCTACTGGCAATGTAGTACTTGATACAGACGATATTGATGAGGGTACAACAAACCTTTATTACACAGACGCAAGGGTAAGCGCAAATACAGATGTTGCAGCTAATACAGCTAAAAACACTTACCCAAGTGCTGATGCTACAAAAGTAGGGCATATAAGCGTAACACAAGCAGTTGATTTAGACACCTTAGAAAGCGATGTAGCAACGAATAACGCTAAAGTGGGTATAACCACCCAACAAGCTAACGAAATAGCAACAAACACGCTTAAAACAGGTATAACAACTGAACAAGCAAACGCTATAACTGCAAACACAGCAAAAGTTAGTATGGTTCTTGGCACAACGGCAGGAACAGCTTTAGAGGGAGATACAACAACAATAACAGCACAACAAGCGTCTGATATTACAACTAATAACAGTAAGGTAGGAATAACAACGCAACAAGCTGCTGATATAGTTACAAACAATGCGAAAGTAGGCATAACTACTCAACAGGCTAATGACATTACAGCTAATAACGCTAAAATTAGTTTTGATAGCGCAAGTAGTACAAAGTTAGCAGGAATTGAAGATGGTGCAGAAGTTAATCCAACAGCAAGTGAAATAAAAACATCATACGAAAGTAATGCTAATACCAACGCCTATACTGATGCTGAAAAAACAAAATTATCAAACATAGAGGAACTTGCACAAGTAAATGTAAATGCAGATTGGAACGCAACAACAGGCGACGCTCAAATACTAAATAAACCAACTTTAGCAACAGTAGCTACAACAGGGGCATATAGCGATTTATCAGGCACACCGAGTTTAGCGACAGTAGCAACAAGTGGAAGTTACACAGATTTATCTAACACCCCTACAATACCAACAAACAACAACGAATTAACAAACGGAGCAGGTTATATAACAGATGGTAACACAGGTTGGGATAACACATACGGTTTTATTACAGCTTCAACAACCGACACACTAACCAACAAAAGTGGTAGTAATAGCCAATGGACTAATGATGCAGGCTATATAAATGAAGCAGCACAAACATCGCACACAAACGCAATAGGTAACGCAATAGACTTTAGTGCAAGGGTTACTTTAGCAGGTGGTGTAGCAGAGGGAACAAGTGGAATTATTAAGAATTTACAAAGTATATCATAATGAGTTTATATCAAAAAGCAAGTTTAGTACAAATACCAAGTGGGTATAAGGCAGCAGATGCTAAATTATATTCAGTAGTGCCTAATAGTGGCGATGGAGATTTTACAATAGATAGCGATGCAGATGCTACACGAGTAAACAAAGATGGTTTAATAGAAACAACAGTAGCAAACCAAGCAAGGCTTAACTATGACCCTACAAACCCACAAGACCCACATTTACTTTTAGAGCCTACAAGGACTAATTTAATTACTCGTAGTTATGAGTTTGGTACAATTTGGGCAAAAGGCGGAAGTACTACTGTAACTACTGATTTTTCTACTGCCCCTGATGGAACTAATACAGCTTCAAGGTTACAAATGCCATCAGGCTTTGGTACTTATTTATCAATAGCAGCTTCAATGTCAAGTGGAACAAGTTATAGTTTAACTTTCTATATAAAAAACAATGGCGGTCAGGCTTTAGATTTTGGTGTGTGGCAACTTTCAAGTGGTGGAACTAAAACAGACAGCTTACTTGTAACCCCAACGGATGAATGGGTAAGATATGAGTTAAACTTTACGGCAGATAGTAATAGTAATTACGTTTTTTTAGACAATAACAACAATAGTAATAGTGTAGATTGTTTAATATGGGGCGCACAATTAGAAGCAGGAAGCTATCCAACATCGTACATCCCAACATCAGGAAGCCAAGTTACAAGGACGAAAGACACCTGTATAAATGGCGGAGATGATGCTTTATTCAACGATAGCGAAGGTGTTTTATTTTTAGATGTTGAAATACCCAACAATTCAAGCGAAGTAAAACAAACGTCTTTAAATAACGGTACAACAAATGAAGCTGTAAAGATTTTACAATTAAATGGTACTACTTTTAGATTTGAAGTAGTAATGTCATCAGGCACAAATTTTTCGCAAGATATAACAGTAAGCCCTTACCAAAGAAATAAATTAGCGTTACAATATAAAGCAAATGAATACAAAGTGTTTGTGAACGGAGTTAAACAAAGTGTAACACAAAGAAGCACGTTGCCAACAGGTTTAGATAGGTTTAACTTTAACAGAGGTTTTTCTACAACAGATGATTTTACAGGCAAAATATACCAAGCTATATACTTTAACACAGCACTAACAGACGCAGAACTAACAACACTAACAACGTAATGGAACTATTTAAAAAATACGAGTTTAACTCAAAGGAACAAGCAGAAACAAAAATAGCTGCTTTACCACATACTACTGATGAACTAACAGAAGAAAACTATTTAGATGGTGGTCATACTATTGTACATTTAGGTCATTTGTGGATTACAGAGCCTACATACGACATTGAGGGTAATATAGAAACAGAGGGTGTTGCGTCTGATAAATACAGCGTAGATGTTCTTTGGCAGGGTTTAGAAAGCAGTCCTTATGGTTGGGCTTCTTATGAAATTACAGTAGAGGGTAATGGTGTACATACCTTTGCAGGTAGAAACTTTTAATAAATAAGTTATGGCACAAGAGATAGGAGAGGGAACAAAAGTAACGCTTGACTTAAAAAGCATAGGTATGGTAGTTGCAGGTGCTATCTCTTTAGCAGCTATGTATTTTGCCTTGAAAGCTGAAATAGAAGTAGCAAAAGAGTTACCGAAGCCTACTATTAGTAGAACAGAGTACGACCTTAAAGACCAACTTATCCGTGAGACGATTATGAACACACAGAGAAAGGTTGAGGAGAATAGCGCAAAGTTAGACAGGATAGATGAAAAGCTATACGAAATAATAGAAAAGAAATGAGGACTTTGATATTTTGTCTGTTTAGTTGTTTTGTGTTTTCACAAAAATATACTGTTGTACAGATAAATGCACAATGGAATGAGGTAAACAAAGTAGAACTACCTAAAGAGATAAACGGTGCTAAAGTCTTGTATGCTTATTTAGAAGACCAAGTAGAAAGCCTAAAGAAAGAGATTAAAGTAGTACCCACTATTTTAGTTTACAAAAACAATACACCAATAGCGCAATTTGAAGCAGGTATAGATTTAAAGCTACACATAAAAGAAGAAGATATTTTAGAGGTAATAAACAATGAAGTACTTTAATTATAGCGAATTTGATAGTCCTGATGTACAAGGTAGCGGTCAGCTAATGGATAAGACACTACTTGAAATGTTAGATGAAGTAAGAGAGATTGTAGGAGAACCTATAATTATTAACTCTGGTTTCAGAACACCTGCTCATAATGAATCTGTTGGTGGTAAAACGCCTGATGAAAATGGTAATGGTGGAAGTAGCCATTTAAAAGGTTTAGCTGTTGATATAGCTATACGCCACTCAAGAATGCGTTTTAAGTTGTTAAACGCCTTATTAGAAGTCGGTGTAAATCGAATTGGTATTGCTGACAATTTTGTACACATAGATATTGACCCAGACAAAGATAAAAACGTAATCTGGACTTACTAATGAATAAGCTATTAAACTTAATTACAGGCGGTTTAATAAAGGATATAGGCGGTATTATAGATAACCTTACTACTACTGACGAAGAACGCCTACAAGCAAAGCAAAAGATAGAAGAACTGTTAGAAAAAGCTGATAAAGATGCGCAACAACAAGTTACAGAAAGATGGAAGTTTGATATGCAAAGTGATAGTTTTCTGTCGAAAAACATTAGACCGCTTACTTTGGTATTTCTTACAGTTATGTTTACCTTATTGGCATTTACCGATGGAAACATTGGGCAGTTTAGCATACAGAAAGAATATATCCCTATTTTTCAAACATTACTCATTACAGTCTATGGTGCGTACTTTGTTGGAAGAACTTGGGAAAAAAACAAGAAGAATGGCAAAGAAAATAATTAACGACTTTACGCCAAGCGGAAGAACAAAGCGACCAAACGTACATTCTAAAAACGCTTCAGTAGGTCAAAAGGGTTATAAGAAAAAATACAGAGGTCAAGGACGTTAATAACTTCTGTGAATTTAATACCCCTTTATGAATTTAATAGGGTATATTTGTTGAGTGTCAGGTTTATCCCTGTTTTTCATTTGTTTTTATTTTGTTTCATAGAGTGGTAATCTTTTTAGGTTGCCACTTTTTTTGTATATTAGTTGAATGGATAGAAACCAGAAGGGTTGTTTTGCAGAATATAAGTTCGCCACAAGAGCGATGGAGAATGGGTTTAATGTGTCTATGCCACTTTTAGATTCATCTACTTATGACTGTTTACTTGAAAGAGATGGCAAAGTATTTAAGATTCAGATTAAATATGTTAGTGCTGATAGGCAGAAAGATATAGGTCATAACAACACCAGAGT
>Ga0209654_1000763_pt1 | contig 29526 bp, 32 predicted proteins | sample SaaInl1SG_22_DNA_FD_184646 | JGI IMG/M metagenome (GOLD analysis project Ga0209654, IMG submission 184646) | Marine microbial communities from expanding oxygen minimum zones in the Saanich Inlet - ESP_161SG_22_DNA (SPAdes) (version 2) | ecosystem: Environmental > Aquatic > Marine > Intertidal... | reverse complement strand
TGGCACTAGAAGAAGATTATCGCAGTGGAAAAAAAGAATTCAGTTCAGGCAAAAGCTATTTTGTTCCACTGAATCAAAGAAATCCAAGACTGGTTGACGCTATTTTCGAGGAGAGAACCACTTTTACAGATAGTTTATTCTATGACATTTCAGCCTGGACATTTCCACACGCATTCGGCGTATCCAGTGAAAAGGTGTTGAAAAAACCATCCGTCAATATGACTCCTGTATCTGCAATTGAAATGCCAACAGGTAGCGTTGAAGAAAAAAGTAATTACGGTTATCTTTTCGAATGGCACGACTACTATGCACCAAAACTGCTTCATGCCCTTACTCAAAATGGTATTAGAGTAAAGGTAGCAATGACGCCTTTCAAACTTGCGGGTAGATCGTATGATTATGGGACCTTGATGATTCCGTTACAAAATCAAGAAAACAGATCAGATGAGATTTATGCAATGCTTTCAGATTTTGCATCGAGGCATCCACTCGAAGTTCATTCAGCTTCAACCGGTCTAACAGAAGGGATTGACTTTGGAAGTAATGATTTCGATGCCGTTGAACCTATTTCTGTGGCGCTATTAGTAGGTACAGGAATCAGTTCCTATGATGCTGGGGAAATCTGGCACCTATTCGATCAGCGTTACAATATCAAGGTAACCAAACTTGAAGCATCGAGAGTTTCTTCGGTAAACTTAGATCGTTATACCGATATTATTATTCCTAGCCTTGGTTATGGCCCCAACCCTCTAAACGATGCTTCAGCATCAAAACTGAAACAGTGGGTACGTGAAGGAGGAACACTTATCGGATATCGAAATGCCTTAAACTGGTTGAACTCTAACGAACTCCTAACTTTTAATACACGACAAGCAAAGGTAGCAGCCGCAAAAAACCTGAGATTCGATCAAGCAGAAAATTACTACGGAGCACAGGTAACGGGTGGAGCAATCTTCGAAGCAAGTATTGATCGATCACATCCCATCAATTTCGGATATGCTACCGATAAAATTGCACTTTTCAGAAACACTAATCTCTTTATCGAACCCCGTTCAAATAGTTTTGAAAACCCATTAACCTATACACAATCGCCACTACTTAGTGGATATATTTCTGAAGAGAATTTAGAAGCACTAAAAGGCAGTTCAGCGCTTTCTATAAAATCGATAGGACGTGGAAAAGTGATCGGATTCACCGATAACACGAATTTTAGAGCATTCTGGTTCGGCACCAATCGCTTATTGATGAATGCTTTATTCTTCGGTGACTCAATGTAAGATTACCAACCCTTGCGTTTCGCTAGGTTTTCTAAGTGAGCGTAATGGTGGCCACTGTGCCAAGCATATAGGAGCGTATTCTCTTTGAGATTACGCTCCTTATTATTTTCCGGATGTATGAAAGCCTTTTCTAAATCAGAGGTACTTAGGCTTCTGATAATAAAAACAAGCTTGCTATGAATTGCTTGAATCAGATTCAATGAACTCTCGATAGGCATCTTCGCATCACTGAGTGAAGCCCAACCATCCTGGTCATAGGCCTTGATAAGAGGGGTTTGCTCAGACAAGGCCCACTTATACCTAATAAAACTATGAGCATGACTATCGGCAATGTGATGAATAAGTTGTCTTGCCGTCCAGGATCCTTCACGATAGGGAGTATCCAACTGTAGATCATCCCAGTTTGCAACTAAGCCCCTTAGTTTACTTGGAAACTGCTCCAACTGTTCAGTAGCCACGAGGATATCCTCTTCACTTATTACCGCGGGCAATTGAAAGGGTCCGATTGGGTACTGCTCGGTGATCATTATCCGACTTTTACCAGTTCTACATCAAAAACTAAGGTAGCATTTGGTGGAATTACTCCTCCTGCACCACGCTCTCCATAGCCGAGGTAGGACGGAATTACAAAACGTGCTTTATCTCCCTCTTTTAAGAGCGCGATACCTTCATCCCATCCTTGTATTACTTGTCCGATTCCTAAAGTAAAAGTAATGGGGTCTTTACGGCGATAAGAAGAGTCAAATACTTGACCGTTATCGAGGCTTCCTTCATAATGAACTGAAACACTCTTTCCTTTTTCGGCTTGAGCACCTGAACCCTTTTGAATAATCTTGTATCGCAGTCCAGAATCCGTTTGATCAAAACCCGCAGCGAGTTTATCGAGTGCTTCTTGAGCCGCTTTTTTGGCTTCTTCCTCACGCTTCGCTCGAGCATTTTCAAAAACACGAAAAGCCTCTACGGCATTCCAATTCTGTGCAGCATCTCCTACTCGCTCAATGGCTAAGGTTTCAATAACATCACCTTGAGCAATCGCGTCTACTACTTCTTGCCCTTCAACTACCTTACCGAAAACGGTATGTTTTCCATCTAGCCAAGGAGTTGCAGTGTGTGTAATAAAAAACTGGCTTCCATTGGTTCCAGGACCAGCATTCGCCATAGAGAGTACGCCAGGGCCATCATGCTTTAGTTCAGAAACGAACTCATCGTCAAATTTATATCCTGGGTCACCCGTACCTGTTCCTAACGGACATCCGCCTTGAATCATAAAATCAGCGATCACTCTATGAAATTTTAAACCATCGTAGTAAGGTGTACCCTGTGGTTTTGCTGAATTTTCAAGATTACCTTCGGCTAATGCCACAAAATTCCCTACCGTTCCAGGGGTTTTATCATGAGTAAGCTGAACAAGAATTTGTCCTTTTGATGTAGTAAATCGAGCGTAAATACCCTCCTGCATAACTGTAATTTTAAGTAAGTTGTATTAATTCGTTTGAGGCAAATAATTATCCATCAAATAGATAAGCGCTGTCATTGCAGCAGCCCCTAATTCTAATTCTCTTTTGTTAACGTGCTCAAAGCGATCGTTATCTGAGTGGTGGTGATCAAAGTAACGTTGAGAGTCAGGTTTCAAACCTGCCAGAATTAACCCTTGAGGTTTAAGCGGACCAATATCCGCACCACTACCCCCTAATTCAAATCGGTCAGAGAGATAAGGATAAAAGTACGTTGACCAGGATTTGATTTGCTCAAATGTCTCTTTATCGGTGTCAAAAGAAAAACCTCTAGGGGTAAAACCTCCACTATCACTTTCTAAGGCAAACACATGCTTCTCGCCTTCAGCTAATGCCACTCTAGCGTATTCATTTCCTCCTCTTAATCCGTTCTCTTCATTCATAAATAGAACCACCCGGATAGTGCGTTTCGGACGATAGCCAATCTGTTTTAACAGGGATAAAACATCCATCGATTGAACTACTCCCGCTCCGTCATCATGAGAACCATCTCCTAAATCCCAAGAATCTAAATGTCCACCGACAACCATAATTTCATCAGGATAAAGACTCCCTTTAATCTCACCGATAACATTATACGACTTCACATCAGGAAAGTTTCTACTATTCTGTTTAAAGTAGAATTGTGTTTGTTTGTTCAGCGAAAGCGTTGCAGACAATAAATCGGCCCCTTTAGTACTAATGGCTGCAGCAGGAATACGCTGATCCAAAGGCAAGTCTCCATAACTCATTGCCCCAGTATGAGGAAAGTCATCTAAACGCAAGTTCATTGAGCGAACAATGACACCAACAGCTCCAAATTTTGCGGCAGCTTCAGCTCCAGAGTAGCGCTGATCTACACATCCTCCATAGGCAGCAAATGTATTAATCAGGGTTGGCTCCATCGGACGATTATAAAAGACGATTTTACCCTGAATTTTTGGACGACCTAACTGCTCCAATTCATCGAGTGACTTTACCTCAACCACTCCAGCCTTTAAACCCATACTTGAGGTGGCTATAGATCCACCAAGGGCCGTGATAGGGACCGTAGTCGTCACCCCAGGAGTCGTCTCAATGTAAGCAAATTCAGGAGCTCCACGGACCCACTTCGGAACCATTACCGGTTGTAGATAAACACGATCTAAACCTAAAGCTTCTAATTCTGTTTTGGTATACTCCACCGCTTGTTCAGCCTCAACCGATCCAGACAATCTACCACCTATTTGTAAAGAAAGAAATCGCAACCAATCGTGAGCCTTACCGCTAGTAAGGGCCGTATCAAAAATCTGCTTAATAGTTGTTACATCTTCCTTCTGATTTATCTCAGAGGTCTGAGCCATTGAAATTTGGAAGGAAACCAAAAGAATAAAAGCAAAATAAAATCTCATAAGGCGAATGATCTAACTAGTTCTAGAGTGATTTTATCCTCAGACAAAATCATTAATCGTTCTACAATGTTGCGAAGTTCACGAATATTTCCAGGATAAGACCTAGAAACTAACGCCTTTAACGCATCTTTATCAATAGGTTTATTCACGACCCCCATCTGCTCTGCAATCTGAGTTGAAAAATGGTCGATTAGTTGAGGAATATCCTCTTTACGACGATCTAGTGCAGGTACTTCGATAAGAATAACACTTAGTCGATGATATAAATCTTCTCGAAAACGACCTTCTTCAATCTCATGACGAAGATCTTTATTGGTAGCCGCAACCACACGAACATCAACTTTTATGGGCTTTTCGGCACCGACTCTAACAATTTGAGACTCTTGAAGAGCTCTTAGAACTTTTGCTTGAGCAGACAAGGACATATCGCCTATCTCATCTAGAAACAGGGTGCCTCCATGAGCAATTTCAAATTTACCAGCACGATCCTTATGTGCCGAGGTAAAAGCACCTTTGACATGACCAAAGAGCTCACTTTCGATAAGTTCAGACGGTATAGCGGCACAATTCACTTCAACAAAGGAAGAACTTGACCTTGAGCTATTCTGGTGAAGCGCCTTTGCGACTAACTCTTTCCCAGAACCATTCGGTCCTGTAATTAAAACTCGTGCAGAGGTATCAGACACCTTATCAATCATCGAACGAATAGCATTTAACGCCACGCTATCGCCAATCATTTGATCTGATTTAACGAGTCGCTTTTTTAGACGCTTGTTTTCTGCCTTTATTTTCTTTCGTTCGAGGCCATTTTTTGCCGTGGTCAATAAACGATTTAGGTCAGGTGGCTTAGATAAGTAGTCAAATGCTCCTAACCGCATGCACTCCACTGCAGTTTCAAGATCACCATGCCCCGATATCATAATCACGGGCAATTCATCAGTGCGATCACCAATAGCCTGTAAGACTTCGGTTCCATCTTTTTTTGGCATTTTAATATCACAGAAAACCAAATCAATCGTATCGTCTTGATCGATGATTTGAATCCCCTCTAAACCATCCTTAGCTTCAATAATCTCATGACTCGGATCAGATTGAACCAAGATCTTAGAAAGCACACGTCGAATGCTTTCTTCGTCTTCGATGATTAGTATTCTTGCCATTGAGAATAAAGGTAAGACTTTGAAAAGGCATAAAAAACAAAACCCACCCTTAAAACGAGTTCTAAGGATGGGAAAAATTGCTATGAAAAAGAAAATAATATTGGTTTCCCAATACTAATGGCTAATATAGTACTTATTTCGTAACCTCGTCTTTTTCATCAAGAAAACATATCTCGGATACGATCGAAAGTCGATTTATCATCCTTTTGCGGATCTGGAGTAAAGTTCTTGTCAGAGGCCCACTTCTCAAATTGCGCTTCTTGCTCAGAAGTCAATTTTTGGGGGGTCCATACTAAAACATGTACGAGTAGATCACCTCTTCCGTATCCGTTCAAACTCTTAATTCCTTTACCTCTAAGTCTAAGGACTTTCCCTGATTGAGTACCCTTATCGATTTTGATTCGCACCTTTCCAGACACGGTATCAATCTCTTTAGAGGCGCCTAAAACGGCATCAGAAAAACTAATTCTGAGATCAAAATGAAGATTTTCACCTTCTCTTTTCAAAGTAGGATGTGATTCTTCCTTGATCGAAACAATTAAATCTCCTGCAATTCCGTTACCCGGAGCATCATTACCCTTGCCGGACACCTTTAACTGCATCCCGTCTTCAACTCCGCCAGGAATTTGAATCGAAACTGTTTCTTCTTTCACTATTAAACCTTGAGCATCAGCCCCTGCTGGCTTTTGATCTAACAATTGACCCGAACCTTGACATGTACCACAAGGAGCTGCCGTTTGCATTCGACCCAATATGGTATTCTGAATCTTAGTGACCTGACCGGTTCCATTACAAGTTGAACACGACTTATAAGTAACTCCTTCTGCTTGGACCTTTCGCTTTACTTTAACCTTTTTCTCGACACCTTCTGCGATCTCCTCTAAATTTAATTTGAGCTGAATTCGAAGATTTGTTCCTTTAACACGGCGTGCTCCACCTCCACCGAATCCACCGAATCCGCCAAATCCACCGCCAAAAGCACTGCCAAAAATATCTCCAAATTGACTGAAGATATCATCCATATTCATGCCGCCTCCAGCACCTCCATTTTCAAATGCTGCGTGTCCGAATTGATCGTATTGTCTTCGCTTCTCAGGGTCACCCAAAACCTCATAAGCCTCTGCAGCCTTTTTGAAGTTTTCTTCTGCAGCGGTATCTCCCGGATTTTTATCTGGGTGAAATTGAATTGCCTTTTTTCGATAGGCCTTCTTAATTTCTGCCTCAGTGGCAGATTTTGAGACCCCTAATATTTCGTAAAAATCTTCTTTCATTGATTATTGGCCCACAACTACTTTAGGGTGTCTAATTATTTGATCTCCAAGAGTATATCCCTTTTCGACAGTATCGATTATTTTTCCTTTTAGTTTTTCCTCTGGAGCTGGAATTTGAGTGATTGCATCATGTACCTCAGAATCAAAGTCGGCTCCAGCCTCAACGCTTATTTCAGTGAGACCCTTCGACTTTAGAACTTCTTTAAACTTATTTTGAATGAGTTCAATACCTTTTACTGTATCTGCATCTGCGGATTTTTTGATCTCTGGTAAGGCGCGATCGAAATCATCAAGTACCGGTAATAAAGCCGTGATTACTTCACGACCCGCTGTCTTAAACAAATCGATACGTTCCTTCGTCGTACGTTTTTTATAATTCTCAAACTCGGCAAACAATCGTAGAAACTTATCCTTCTCTTGCGCTAATTGCTCCTCAATGGTAGGCTCGGCGGTTTCCTGTTTCGCAGTTTCCTCTGCAGAAGTTTGCTCTACTTCGTTAGATTCAATTTCATGATTATCAGTTGAATCGATGGGATTCTTTTCACTGTTTTTCGACTTACTCATTTGATGTGAAAATTAATTTCTGAACTAAAGACAAAAGTATTGCCAGAGTAGGCTTCTGTGCCAAAATGTCACTTTCTTGTCTGAATTAAATCGGTCAAGGCCTCAGTCAAGTTGGGATAATGGAATTCAAAGCCTTCGTTTAGTAATCTTTCAGGGATTACTTTTTGTGACTGAAGTACCATTTCAGACATCTCTCCCAGCAGCAGTTTAATCATAAATTCAGGAGATCGCTTTAGCCAAAACGGACGTTTCATCACCCTTGCTAATCGTTCAGATATTTCGATTGCTTTTTCTGGATAGGGAGAAACCACATTGTATACTCCCTCATTCTTTGAATCTAAACTATGAATAATTGCTCGAACGAGATCTTCAATATGAATCCAAGACTGCCACTGCTCACCAGCTCCCAAAGCAGCCCCTAAACCTATTGAAGTAGGTTGCATCAGCTTAGGCAGCGCACCACCACGAGTCGAAAATACAATACCAAACCGTAATTTACTCACTGAGATATTTAATGATTCAAAGTGATCTGCTTCAGCTTCCCATCGCTGCACTACCTCACTTAAAAACCCAGGGTCTGATTGGGTGCTCGCTTCGGTATAACTATTCTCAAAATCACTTTTGTAAAAACCGATAGCGGAGGTAGAAACCAACCGCTTCACTGAATACTTTGAGTTAGAAAGTGCGCGATTCAAGGTTTTTAATCCGTTCACGCGACTCGACAAAATTTCAGCTTTGTAACGCTTACTCCAACGATTGGCTACCGTGGCTCCTGCAAGATTAATAATAGCGTCGACCCCCTCTAAGGCCCCATCCTGAACTTCGAACTGATTTGGGTCCCAGTAAAACGCATCTGCACCATGAAGAGTCTTGGCATTTTTACTTCTAGTTAGATACCGACATTGCCACTGATTAGAAGTTTCTAAATACTGCAGCAAAGCAGTTCCAACTAAGCCGGTCGCTCCAGTAACTAGGACTGTTTTACTCATGATCGTGTTGTTTTTGTAGCTCGCAACATCTCCCTTTTACCCGGAGGTCCTGACAAACGCTCTACCCATAAATTAGCAGCTTCAAGTGCCCGCCTTACACTCCCTTTAGCAGCGTAGGTAACAAACACCCCTCCTTCATTCAACATTTTGGCACATTTTTCAAACCATCGAGCTTCCCATAATTCAGGTTGAGCTCTTGCCCCAAATGCATCGTAGTAAATAAGATCAAAGCTCAAATCAGAATCAAAAGACTCAAAGGTTTGGTCTACCTTATAAATGGTTTTATTTGGCGCCAATTCAATCTGTTTATTCCATTCCGCCTCATGTAATTTTAAGTACTGATGGTAATTTCCCCACCCCTCAGCATTCATGGCTAACCATTCTTTCGATTCTAGAGGGAAAGCCTCGAGGCCTAAATAAGAAAGACGAACCTCTGAATGCTCTAAATGGTCGAAGGTGAGTAGCGCATTCATTCCCGTCCCTAAACCCATTTCGAAAATAGATAAAGACTGAGAGTTAGGGTTTTGTGATAACCAATGTCTTAGGCCTGCTTCAATAAACACATGTTTGGCTTCGACAAGGGCTCCATGTCTTGAATGATAGGTCTCATTAAGGTCAGTAATTTCAAGTGTATTACTACCATCCCCTGTTCGAATCACCTTTCGTTTCATAGTGTAAAAGTAATCTAAGAAATACTACTTTTGTAGGGTAAGTATTCATTAAGATGGAAATAGAAAAAGTTGCTCAATCTAAACTAGAGAATCTTAACCTAACCAATCTTGGTTTCGGGACTCAATTTACCGATCACATGGTAATCTCTGATTTTAAAGATGGTAAGTGGTCCTCTCATACCATTAAGCCTTACGCTCCTTTTACCTTAGAGCCGTCGGCTAGTGTTTTTCACTACGGTCAAGCACTATTTGAAGGAATGAAGGCTTATAAAGGAACAGATGGGAAAGCGTACCTGTTTAGACCTACTGAAAATATCAAGCGATTTAATCGTTCGTGTGAGCGTATGTGTATTCCACAAATCGATGAAAAGGCCTTTTTAGAAAGTCTCAATGAACTCATCAAATTAGAAAAGGCATGGATTCCTACCGATGAAGGAAGCTCACTTTATATAAGACCTTATGTATTTGCCACCGAAGCTGCGATCAAGGCGAATCCCTCTTTAGAATATCGATTTGCTATTATTTGTTCACCGGTATCTGCATACTTCTCAAATGCCATTGCGGTTAAAATTGAGGAACGTTTTTCCAGAGCGGCTCCAGGTGGATTTGGATATGCGAAAGCAGCAGGAAATTATGCAGGGCAATTCTATCCGACCGAACTCGCTAAGGCAGAAGGCTATCAACAAGTCGTATGGACTGATGCTAATACCCATAGTTATATCGAAGAAGCAGGCACCATGAATATCTTTGTTCGTTTAGGTGATAAATTATTCACTAGCCCTACTTCAGATACAATCCTTGATGGTATAACTCGTAAGAGTATGCTCACCTTGTGTAAAGACCTAGGCATCGAAGTCGAGGAGCGATCGGTAGCGGTAGCTGAACTTCTTAAAGGCTTTGAAACGGGCGAATTAAAAGAGTTATTCGGCGTGGGAACTGCTGCCGTAGTAAGTGAGATCAATAGTTTTGGATACCAAGGCATCCAATACAGTATCGATGAGGTAGAAAATCCTTACGCCCCACTACTTAAAAAAGCATTAACAGACATTCAATTAGGACGTGCCGAAGATCCTTACGGATGGAGATATGAAGTCATTTAATGTTTAGTACTGGCCAACTTATTTTTGCAGCACTCTTCTTTGTGGGATTCGTGAGTATCATAGCAATCTCTTACCGCAAAGACAAGCCTATTCATACCAAACAATTCAAAGGATCACTCTGGGTACTTGTTGCCTTCATCGTATTTATCGCGCTACTTACAGGCCTCAAATACGCCTTAAGATGAAAACGCTACTCCCATTTCTTTGGGTTTTTCTCGGTGGTGGAATCGGCAGTATGCTGCGCTACCAACTTTCAATAACGTTCAACAAGGAAGGAGCTCATTTTCAATGGGGAACCTTTACGGCCAATCTTATCGGATGTTTATTACTCGGTCTATTCAGTGGCCTGTTCAATAAATCTGACCAAGGGCAACTTCAACTTTTTTTACTTACCGGATTGTGTGGAGGTTTTACCACTTTTAGCACTTTTTCAAAGGAAGGACTATCTCTATTAGAACGGGAGCTCTACGTACCCTATGCCTTATATACCCTAAGTAGTCTCCTCTTCGGAATCCTATTTTTGGTAATCGGCTATCGAATCATTCGATAAGCATTTCTTCATTTTTTACGATTCTAACAATTTATAGTTAGACCTATTTCGAATATCACACTTTTAAAAGTGAAAAATTTGAAAGATGTGAAAAGATTTCAATAAAACACTGAATTTTTTATTGTGTTTTGTTCATTTCTATACATTTACCGCAACAAAATCGAAAAAACCATGAAAAAAATTGAAGCAATCATTCGCAAGTCAAAGTTTGACGAAGTGAAAAAAGCACTGCACGATGTTGGTGTAGTATTTTTTAGTTATTGGGATGTTACCGGTGTGGGTAACGAAAAACAAGGACACGTATACCGAGGCGTGGTTTACTCAACTTCAGATATTCAACGTAGATACCTTTCTATCGTGGTTTCTGACGAATTTGTTGAAACAACTGTAAAGACCATTATGGAGACTGCTCGAACAGGAAACGTAGGGGACGGAAAAATCTTTGTTTGCCCTGTTGAAGAAGCGTATCGAATTAGAACCGGAGAAAACGGTTACGACGGAATTAACTAATCATCAATCAAAAAACGAAAACCATGGAAACTGCTTTATTTACTGCTAACAACATCTGGATGATGATTTGTACGGGGCTTGTCTTCTTCATGCACCTCGGATTCTCATTTCTTGAAATTGGACTTACGCGCCAGAAAAACACAGTAAACATACTATTTAAGAATATTTTTATCATCACTGCCGGTTTACTTCTCTACTATATAGGTGGTTTTAATCTAATGTACCCTGGATTTGAAGATGGCGATTTTGGATTTTTCAAATTCGCAGGTTTCGGAATTGCAGCTCCTGAAGGAGGAATGACTCCAGATTACGCTAGTGGAGGTTATACGTGGTGGACCGACTTTTTATTTCAGGGAATGTTCGCCGCAACAGCAGCCACTATTGTATCGGGGGCAGTAGCAGAACGCGTAAAGCTTCAATCCTTTTTCTTGTTCACTATAATCTATGTAGGTCTAGTATATCCTATTGTAGGATCTTGGCAATGGGGTGGCGGATTCTTATCTAGCCTAAGCTATGGAGAGGCAGAAGGGTTCTACGATTTCGCAGGATCTACGATCGTTCACTCAGTGGGTGGATGGGCTGCACTCATCGCAGTATACTTATTGGGTCCACGAATCGGAAAATACACCGAAGATGGTAAGGCCAATGCAATCCCGGGTCACAGCCTTCCATTCACTACTGCAGGGGTCCTTATCCTATGGTTAGGATGGTTTGGATTTAACGGTGGATCAGTGCTTTCGGCAGATCCAGAACTTACTTCACTTACTCTAGTAACTACCTCTCTTGCAGCTGCAGCCGGTGGTATGTCAGCTTTTGTATTCTCATTATTCAGATATAAGAACTTTGATTTAACCATGTTCTTAAATGGAATCTTAGGTGGACTAGTAAGTATCACAGCAGGTGCTGATCAAATGTCACCAAACGAAGCCGTTATAGTCGGTGCGATCGGAGGTATCCTTATCGTACTTGCCGTAACACTTCTCGATAAATTATTACTAGATGACCCAGTAGGTGCTATTGCTGTTCACCTGGTAACCGGTATGTGGGGAACGCTAGCGGTAGGTTTATTTGGAGCAAAGGCTTCAATGGATCAATTTCTAGTGCAATTGGCTGGAGTAGGTGCTGTTGCAGCCTTCTGTAGCGTAACTGCCTTTATCATTCTTATCAGTTTAAAGAAAACAATGGGGCTTCGCGTTTCTCGCGAAGAAGAAATCGAAGGGCTCGATATTCACGAGCACGGAATGGACGCTTATCCAGATTTCAGACTCAACCAACATTAACAGTAAGGGGCGCACAACAACGAGCGCCCCTTATTTTTTTACACTAATCATCATCAAAAATCGAACACCATGAAAAAACTTTTCACAACCCTTGCTATGGCTATAATAGGTATTGCTGTAGCTCAAGAAACCAAACCAACCTTCTCACTTTCAGGAACCGTTGATACCTACTTCAGAAGTAGCGAATATGCACCAGGGACCTCGTTTGCTAATCTACCCGGCTTCTCATTGGGAATGGCCAACCTCATTTTCGCTTATGAAGGAGAAGATCACGGATTTGTAGCGGATTTAGTAATGGGCCCTAGAGGTACCGAAGCCGTTTTCAATTCTTTTGGATCCTCAAACATGGTCAATCAGCTCTATGTATATTACAATCTAAGCGATAGTGTAACCTTGACCTTTGGTAACTTCAACACCTTCTTAGGCTATGAAGTAATTTCACCAGCTGCTAATTTTAACTATTCTACATCGTATTTATTCTCTTACGGCCCCTTCTCGCATACGGGTCTTAAACTAGATGCAGCACTTAGTGATGACATTTCATTGATGCTTGGTATAATGAATCAAACCGACTATACGGAAGGTAATTTTGACAGTGCCGGTAATGGTGCAGCGTTTGACAAGTATATGTTCGGAGCTCAACTTGGTTTATACGGTCAATACTTAAACCTTCTGGCAGGCGAGGATTACACTCAAATTGACTATACCGGAGGATTCGATCTATCTGAAGGGTTTTACCTAGGCATTAACGCTTCAAAGGCATCATTAGCGGATGGGGCTGAGTTTTCAGGTATTGCCCTCTATCCACAGATTGGTCTGTCTGACGATTTCTCTTTAGGATTACGCGGCGAATTATTTAAAGATAATGGTGCAGGAATTCTTGGAGAAGGAGAACTCGATAACACTTCGTTAACCCTAACAGGAAGTTATTCAAGTGGAAACTTCACATTCAAACCAGAATTTAGACTAGATAAAGGTTCTGAAGCCTTCTACGCAAATGAAAGCGGAAGTACAGATAGTCTATCTTCATTTGTCTTAGCTGCCATTTACAGCTTTTAACTAAACTAAACAGCAGAAAAAAAGGAGGCTTTAATGCCTCCTTTTTTATTTCTTAAAAAGATCGAAACTTTTCTCTCCGGCAAGAACCGAGATGTCAAGATGATTGGCACTAGGTACTAAAGGACAAGAGTATTTTGGGTTGTAAGCACAGTAAGGATTATAGGCCTTATTAAAATCGATCAAAACCGAATCCTTTAAGGGATAGGTAAGATCGATATAACGTCCTCCTCCATAAGTAAGATCTCCATTCGTTAAATCCGTAAACGGTAAGAAGACATAATCGTCTGATGCGTCAACTTCACGATAAACCGGTAAAACATGGCAACGATCATTGAGCTGAAAAAATAAATTACCGTAAACAATTTCATTCGTAACCGAACTAGTGGTGGTTTTCATTTGAATGGTATCCGCTTTAAACGCTTCACGAAAAAGAGCCTTCACCTGATATTTATCTGTTGGTGTAAAAAACTCTAATCCGTCAAACCTTTTCTTTTCTTTCGGTCGAAGCGGCGAAGTATTAGGATCCAAAAAATATTCGTTCTTGTTTCTTTGCCACTCATAAACGGCTTGTAGATGCTTAGGTACAGTATCTAAGTTAACACGAGTAACCTCAGCGTGATATCGCTTCTCCTGACAGGAAACAACCGACAACCAAAGAGTAAGCAATAACAGATTAGTTAAAATGTGGACGCTGTATCGGAGCATTTTTAATCACTTGAGATAGAACAATGTGCGTTCTAGTTTCACCGTACGAAATTAATAAATCAATTAGCTTTTCTAGGTGTCTTTGGTCACGCAACACGACCTCCATGATAATATTCTCATTCCCGGTAACTCGATAACAATTGCGAACCTCCTTTAAAGATTTGACTTTTTCAAGGAATGGCTTAAGCATTCCCACAAAAGCGCGAAGGTGAATGATGGCATGTAATTGATAACCGAGAGGCTCAGAATCGATAGCGAGCTGATAACCTAGAATAATACCACGGTCTTCTAAACGCCTAATTCGATCTGCTACGGCAGGAGCACTGAGCCCGACGATCTTTGCGATAGCAGACTGTGGTGTCTTAGCGTTTTGCTGAAGTTGTTTCAGTATTTGCCAATCAATTTTATCTAATCGATCCATAGATTATAAAACAAAATATTTTAACTAAAATACCTTATTTATATTAGTTAATATACAATATCACCTTATAATATATATTCATAACCCCATGGAGTAAAGTAATTTCGTAGGGTATGTTAGCATCAAGAACCCTATATCAGCGAACCCTTACGATTTGCGACCTCACCGAAAAAGTGAGTCAGGCTTCTGCGTGCCAGCCGCGACTAAAATCCTTTAGTTTAGAGCTATCCAATCATTTAATTAGCGATAGTATTCTGTTGAAGTCAAGCATACAAAATGCACTTTCAAAAGACCTTAATTTTCATGGGCAAGGCAAAATCGTTCAGTTTGCCTTGATCTTAGTTAGAAATCTGCAGTATTACCTAAAAGGTTTAGAATATGACGCTAGCCTGCCTAGTGATTATACCAAAGCAATTCTAGACGAACTGAGAAAATACCAGCGGTATCTTTCAATGAATCACAAAAGGTGGAGTAGACTTATAAACTAGAAAGTCCTCTTAAAAACTCGAGTGCCTTTTCGTTAAAAGTCTGTGGTCTTTCAACATTTACAACATGACCACATTTTTCAACTACAAAAAGATCGGCTAATGGATTAGCACCTACTAATTCTCTTATTGGAGGGAGAAATAAATAATCCTCTTCACCCATCAAATAGAGTGTTGGCACCATCGATCGAGTTTCCCGATAAAAACGTAGAAGTGGGTTGAGATCAGCCGTCAGTTTAAACCATCGTAAGAATTCCTTCTGATACAATTTCTTCGCCTCTCGAACAAAAAGGTTTCTAGACTCTTTGTGATTTTTATTGGGCATTATAATAAAGGCAAAGAACCGATATAACCATAGATAAGGAATCATCGACTTAAACCAATTACCCAACTTCATCAATAATTGAGATCTAAAATCCAATTTTACAATAGCACCTCCAAGGACCATCGCGTGTATCCTATTAGGGTATCGATCCTCGATATTTCGAATAAGAATAGTACCTAGTGAAATCCCTATAAAGTGAGATTTTTTAATACCCAGATGATCTAAAACTTCAATAATATCATCGGTGACTGAATCAAAGGTATAGCGCTGTAAGGCTTTAACTAGATTCGATTTAGAATTTCCATGACCTCTGAGATCTAATAATAGTACATTAAAATGCTTTTTAAAATCTCTAATCTGGCGAAACCAAATCGTAGAACTACCTCCCGCTCCATGAACGAAGGTTACCCACTGATCACTATCAGCCTCGGTGTAGGTAGTGTAATGTAACATGACTATGAATCTAGCAAACTTTTCATTTGCTCTTGCAGTTCTTTGGCAGAATTTGCAGCAGCCTCTGCAAAATCTTGTCCAGAACTTGCATAAATAATACCACGAGAAGAATTGACAAGCAGCCCAACCGAATCGTTTTTACCATTGTCGTAAACTGCCTTAAGATCACCTCCTTGAGCACCCACACCAGGAACTAGAAAAAAGGCATCAGGTGCTAAACCTCTGATCTCCTTTAGTCGGTCTGCTTTGGTAGCGCCCACCACATACATCACTCGCTCAGAGTTGCTATAATTTTGAGTAGTTCGAATGACTTGTTCAAACAGTGTTGCACTATCGGCTCCATGGTACTGAAAGTCTTCAGCACCTTTATTTGAGGTTAAAGCAAGAACAATGGGATACTTTTCTTCTTGCTTCAAAAACGGTTCAATAGCATCACTCCCCATGTACGGAGAAAGCGTAACTGAATCAAATCCGAGCCCATTATAGAAAGCTTCAGCATAACGCTCGGCTGTATTTCCGATATCTCCACGCTTGGCATCAGCGATCGTAAAATGATCCGGATAGCTTTCATTAAGATAAGCTATGGTTCTTTCAAGCGATCTCCACCCCTTAACTCCATAGGCCTCGTAAAAGGCAAGATTAGGTTTATACGCTACACAATAATCCGCAGTCGCATCAATGATTGCTTTATTAAATTCAAATAAAGGATCTTCGGCAGCTTTTAAATGTGCGGGTATCTTTTCGAGATCGGTATCTAATCCGACACATAAAAAACTTTGCTTCTCTCGTATTTGCGCTACTAGACGATCTATTTTCATATTAGAAAGACTCAGAGGCCTCTTTTAATTTCTCTGTGTTATCTACTAATTGAAGCTCATCGATGATGCGTTGAATATCACCATTCATGATGTTTTGAAGATCATAAAGTGTGAGTCCAATTCGGTGGTCAGTTACGCGACCTTGAGGATAGTTGTAGGTTCTAATCTTTGCAGATCGATCACCTGAGCTCACCTGTGAATTACGCTTAGCCGCATCTTCTTCTTGACGCTTGGCAAGCTCTAAGTCATAGAGACGAGATCTTAATACCTTGAAGGCCTTTTCTTTGTTCTTGTGCTGAGATTTTTGATCCTGACACTGTGCCACGAGACCCGTTGGTAAGTGAGTCAATCGAACCGCAGAATAGGTCGTATTCACCGATTGCCCGCCAGGACCTGAAGAACAGAAGAAGTCGATTCTTACATCTTTCGGATCGATTTGAACATCAAAGTCCTCAGCCTCAGGAATAATCATAACCGTCGCGGCACTGGTATGTACCCTTCCTTGGGTCTCAGTTTGCGGGACGCGCTGAACCCGATGCACACCAGCCTCAAATTTCAAGGTGCCATAAACGTTATTTCCCGTCACCTCAAAATGGATCTCTTTAAAACCACCAGCCGTACCTTCATTTAAATCAATCACATTGGTCTTCCAACCTTTACTCTCACAGTACTTAGAGTACATTCGATAAAGGTCACCAGCAAATATACTGGCCTCATCTCCACCAGTACCGGCGCGAATTTCCATAACAACATCTTTCGCATCCTCAGGATCTTTCGGGATAAGTAGAAACTTTATTTCTTCTTCTAGCGGAGGTAGGGCCGATTTAGCCTCGTCTAATTGCATTTTGGCCATTTCAACCATTTCTGCATCCTCGGCAGCTGAGATAATTTCTTCAGCTTCCTCAAGGTTCGCTAGTAAGGTCAAGTATTGCTGTCGCTTCTCAACGATCGGACGCAAATTGGTGTATTCCTTATTTAAATTGACATATCGCTTCTGATCAGCAATCACGTCGGGTTGAATGATCAGGTCAGAGACCTCATCATAACGTTGTTTAATGATATTTAATTTATCAATCATAGGTGCGCTTTGCAAGACTCAAATATAGGCCATTTGAGTAGATAGAATTTAAGATCTAGGCGTATTCGAACTGCCCAAATTCACTTCTTATAGTTAACTTCTTTTGGGTAGAAGCCTCTACCCTTCCGATCACTTTAGCTCGGATATTGAAGCTCTCGGATATACGAATCATCTCAGCTGCGGTTTTCTCATCCGTATAAGCTTCAAGGCGATGACCGGAGTTAAATACTTGATACATCTCCTTCCAGTCCGTGTTCGATTCTTTCTGAATCAATTTAAATAGTGGCGGAATTTCAAATAGATGTTCCTTTATCACATGAACTTCATCGACAAAATGCAGCACTTTAGTTTGTGCTCCACCACTGCAATGAACAAGCCCATCAATCTTCTTGCGATCAATGGTTTCAAAAATTTTCCTCATAAGTGGCGCATAGGTTCTCGTGGGAGACAGTACTAATTTACCTGCGTCTAAAGGGCTATCCGCTACTGCATCAGTAAGACCAATACTTCCACTATAAACCAAGTCGCTCGGTACCGATGGGTCGTAAGTTTCAGGGTATTTTTCAGCAATTGTCTTAGAGAATACATCGTGTCTCGCAGAAGTTAATCCATTACTTCCCATACCCCCGTTGTATGTATCTTCATAGGTGGCCTGACCATACGATTCAAAACCTACAATGACATTTCCCGGCTTAATATTTGCATTGTCGATTACCTCATCTCTTCGCATTCGAGCAGTCACCGTAGAATCAACAATTAGCGTTCTAACTAAATCACCTACATCAGCTGTTTCACCTCCAGTGGTATGAATCTGAACTCCAAAGTCGGCTAATTGGCGTACTAATTCCTCAGTACCATTGATGATGGCTCCGATCACTTCGCCCGGAATCAAATTCTTATTTCGACCAATCGTAGAAGAAAGCAAAATCGATTCTGTAGCGCCTACACAAATCAAATCATCCAAATTCATCACCAAAGCATCTTGAGCAATCCCTTTCCAAACCGATAAATCCCCAGTTTCTTTCCAATAAGCATAAGCTAGTGAAGATTTTGTTCCAGCGCCATCAGCATGCATCACAATACAGTGATCTTCACTCCCTGTTAGATAGTCAGGAACAATTTTACAAAAGGCCTTGGGAAACAATCCTTTATCTATGTTTTGAATCGCTTTATGAACTTCGTCTTTGGTAGCAGAAACCCCTCGCTGATCGTATCGTTTTGAAGAATTCGAACTCATGAATAGGTATTTGAGGCAAAAATAGAACTAATGTTTAACAAATAGAGCCCCACTTAAATGCACATTTACACAAAATGGGTGCAGTTTTTTAACAAGTTTATAATTATTTGATAACTATGGGTTTAAGAAATAGAATCCGACAAGAATTCAATTACATTTGGGCTTTAATGAACTAAATCCGATTCAATTACATCATGAACAAAGCGAAACTTGAGTATATCTGGCTTGATGGTTATACTCCAACACAAGAACTGAGAAGTAAAACTAAAATAGTTTCAAACTTCGATGGTAAATTAGAAAGTTGCCCAATCTGGTCTTTTGACGGTAGCTCAACTCTACAAGCAGAAGGTGGATCTTCTGACTGTCTTCTTAAGCCAGTTAATATTTACCCAGATCCGGATCGTTTGAACGGATTTTTAGTAATGTGTGAAGTACTTAACGCAGACGGTACGGCTCACGAGTCAAACCACAGAGCAACCATCGATGACGATGATAACGATTTCTGGTTTGGATTCGAACAAGAATACTTCTTAATGGACAACCAAACTGACTTACCACTAGGATTCCCTAGAGGAGGTTTCCCTGGTCCTCAAGGACAATACTACTGTTCAGTAGGTGGTCGTTACACTTGGGGTCGTGACTTCGTTGAAGAGCACCTTGACATTTGTCTAGAGGCAGGTCTTAACGTAGAAGGTATCAACCAAGAGGTTGCGCCAGGTCAATGGGAATTCCAAATTTTCGCCAAAGGAGCTAGAGAAGCAGGTGATCAAATTTGGGTAGCTCGTTACTTATTAAACAGAATTACCGAGAAATACGGATACTACATTGAACTTCACCCTAAACCAATCAAAGGTGACTGGAACGGTTCTGGTATGCACGCTAACTTCTCAAACAGCACTCTTAGAAATGCAGGAAACCGTGAGACTTACGAGAAAATATGTGAGGCTTTCCGTCCAGTAGCTAAAGATCACATCGCTGTTTATGGAGCCTATAACAACGAGCGTCTTACAGGTAAGCACGAAACTCAATCAATCAATTCATTCTCTTATGGAGTTTCTGACCGTGGAGCATCTATCCGTATTCCAATTGCAACTGTTGAAAACGGTTGGAAAGGATGGTTAGAAGATCGTCGCCCTGCGTCGAATGCTAACCCATATGAAGTAGCAGGAATCATCATTAAAACCGTTAAATCTGCAGGTATCTAAGCCTCAGTTTAACACAAATACAAAGGCCACCTATTGGGTGGCCTTTTTTTATCTCTTGTTTTTTCGATTAAAGAATCACCTTATATACGAAAGATCCATAGATGGAGAGAAGCACCAATCCTTCCTTCCAGCTCAATTTCATTTTACTCGGAGCAAATACTAGAGGAAAAAGTACAAAGGCAATAAAAGTCATGAAAAATAAGTCGTTGGAAATAAACCCTTGATCCTTTACTGTGATTGGGCTAACTATCGCAGTGATTCCCAATACCGACATGATATTAAAGATGTTCGACCCAATCAAATTACCCAGTGAAATTGCCTTCTCCTTCTTAATCACTGCAATTATAGAGGCAGCTAACTCTGGAATACTAGTACCTATAGAAACCACCGTAATTCCAATCACACGGTCGCTTACTCCTAAATCTTCTGCAATACTTACAGCCGCCTCCACAAGCCATTCTGAACCTAACCAAAGCCCCACACCTCCAACAACGAGGTAGAAAAGTGTCATAGGAACTGATAATAACTCGTCATCACTTGGCAGCTCATCAACAACAGCTGGGCCTGATTGCATTTTGAGAAGCCACCACAAAAAGGCAATCATTACAAAAACCAAAACTCCACCTTCTACACGCGAGAGTACTCCGTCAAAATACAGAAAGCCCAATAGCATCAATGAGGCAAGCATCATCACAGGCCAGTCAATTTTGTAAAAAGATGAGGTAACCTCCATAGATCCAAAGAGAAGTGTGACCCCAAGTACTAAACCAATGTTCGCTGCATTAGAGCCTACCACATTACCTAAAGCTAAATCCGGATTACCCGCAAGCGCTGCCTTCAAACTAACCACTAATTCAGGTAAAGAGGTAGCGAAAGAAACCACTGTCATCCCAACAATAATTTTAGGAATAGACAACTTAAGGGAGATTGAAACCGAAGATTTAAGTAAGGCGTTGCCACCAAATATTAGAAGGGCTAACCCTCCTAGCAACAAAAGAATTTGCGTCATGCCCCAAAGATAGTTTTCTTCGCCTTATCTTAAACAGCAGGAAACCAAGGACATGAAAAAGATTTTTTTTCAAATACTCGCTAAACTAAACCGATCCCTTCTACCCTCACTTAGCAAGAGAAGAGTTGATTTAGCCAAAGCCACTAATACGCAGAAGTTACTGATTGCTTACAGGTACTATGTAACTACAAGAGCGATTGAATAAGCAATAAATGTATTAGGCAAAACAAACTGTCGAAAATCGATAAAGCCTTTGGCAATTTGATAATATCGGCTATATTTGCACCCCATAATCGGCCTCGTGGCGCAACTGAATAGCGCATCTGATTACGGCTCAGAAGGTTGCAGGTTTGAATCCTGCCGAGGTCACTTAAGAATCAAGATAAAACTGGCATCCATAGGGTGCCAGTTTTTTTATGCCCAGTTTCGAGGCAAGCTAGCTTGCAAGAGGAAGTGGGTGTAAAAAAACTAAGGGCTACGAAGCAGCGACTGTTTTTTCTTGATTTAGACTACGGAGCACAAAGGAAAACCCGAGGCCCAGTCGAGGGTAATCCTCAATACATGATCTCAAGTACGATTATCGTGCAAACTACTCCCCAGACAAAGGCCAAAAAAGCAAATCCAAATAAGCCAAGCTTCTGTAACAACCAGTAATTAATCTTGAATCGAAAGGGAATTAGACGATCCATTCCCTTTTTGGTGAACGAATACTGCTCCATAAGTTATTGATTAAGGTTTCCCCTAAGTTACTAAATATTAGGCAAGTAAGAGTGTAGCCGTGGTTGCTAACACAAAGACCAATAGCGTAATCACAAACATTGAAATCGGCTTTAACCACCATCTATTATCTCCGTTTCGTTGTACATAGACAATGTAAAACGTGTTGATTACCACTAGCAAGATGAATAGATTATTCATCACATCAGCCACCGTTAATATTTCACTGCTAATCGCAGAGTCAACAAAGTATTTATTACCTACTACAGCAATAATAGAACCAATAGAAAGTTCAATTCGCGACTCAAATTCATCCTTGGTAATAAAGAACGCTAGCCAAGAGATAAACATTGCGATAAGGCCTCCTGAAAAGAGTTTCAAAAAGAGCCATGAATTCTTTCGAGAAATCATCATGTGAAACTCTCCGATACTTCGAACCTCAGCTCTACCGAGGTCTTCGTCGTAGATGGTAGTTTCTTCAAAGGTTTCATTGAATAAAATCGTATCGATCACAAAACCTCTGCGTAAGTTTCGAACTCCAGAAAAGTTCGGTGGAAAGACTTTCGAATCACGAATTCGAACTAAGGAACTGTCCTGTAACGATTCGATTCTCAAGGTCACTTTTTGAACATCGAACGGATATCTGGTCATATCCCAATTGTGATACATCTCAGTTTCTAGATACTTAGAAAACTGAGCCTCACCTTCAAAAGTCCCATCATAATCCCAGGGAGTTTGCTTGAGATAAGAGTTTTCAGGATGAACTACTCGAAATAAATTCTTTCGCTCCGGCATTAAGTAAAGGGTGTCTCCATTAGTAAGCTCATAGGCTACCTCTTTATCATGGTAGGCATATAAACTCGATTTTATAATGTAGTTCGGCTTATTCGTTTCAAAGGATAGAAGATCTTCAAGTACAAACTCAAACGATAATTCTACGGGAATATCTAATTGAACCGAATCGGGATCTTTAAATGAATATACTCTACTCCAATACGGATGTTCTTTAATCGATTTAGTCTGAATCTCACCTAATTCACTTTCTCGATAATCTTGCTCACTGCATGAAATCATCAGAAGAAGCACAAAGAGCCCTAATAGTTGTCGTGAAAACATATGAGCAATATAAGTTTTTGCTCGAACACCATAGATATATTCATTAATTTTCGGTAATGAAACTCACGAAAACAGCCACGCTATTTTTCGCCTTGTTAGTATCCACGCTAGCAACCGCTCAAAGCTTCAAAGGAAAAAACACAAAATCGGCTGACCCCTTAAAAGAATTAGGGATCACTATCGTTCAAAGCGATGCTGAGACCGCAATAAATGTTTCTGGAATTGAAAAACTTATCGAAGATTCAGAAACCCGCTTTAAGTATGCACCTAAATACCTTGACTGTTTAAACTGCAATGAGCATTCACTAGAAGTCGTTTATGAAATTGTAGGAGAATATACTTTTGGCGGACATTCAGGCAGTAAAACCTTTTCATTACGGTACTCACCGACAATAGAAAGCAGAAGCGCACACAGTCTTCAAATGATGGAGAGAAACGGAGAGAATTTAATTGCCGCAGATAGCTTTAAGCGAACTATTACAAAAGGAACAACACTTTATGTCAAGTTGATTGAAGTTCGCGGATATGTGGTTAATAACAGCATCCGAACCGATAAAAAATTCTATCGATTAGGTAAGCTTTTTAAATTTTAAACCTCCTCAATAGTAGCCGTCAAACCTGCCTGTAGAAGCGCTTCACATCTTGGTCTTAAATCGTCGTAATCTCCTTTTTTTACTGAACACTTGCCTTTGAAATGAACAATAAGGGCACACTGATGAGCTTGTTCTTCTGTATGCTCACAATAACGCACTAGCATTGCGATAACATGATCGAATGTGTTGTAATCGTCATTGTGCAAAACAATTTCATAACCCCTGGCTTCTAGGGTTTCAACCACTGCATCTGTTTGTTCTTCGGTTTGACTAAAACGTACGAAATGAGTCATTAATTTTCAAATCGGAATTTTGCAGCAACCCAGCGGTCTAGATCTGAAGACTGGAAAAGACTGAGACCATGCACCGAAAAAGTATCTGTTATCATCGAAAGGTCTTCGATATAAAACCCACTTACCCATAATTCCGATGAAGCATTCATTTTGGTTACATAGTCTGATACCTGATCGAGAAGAATATTACGATTAATATTAGCAAGGATGATGTCATAGGACCCTTTAGCTTTTTGACAGCTATCATCTTGCCAAGCATCAATTGAAACTTTGTTTCGCTCTGCGTTTTCAAGGCTATTTTCAATACACCAAGAGTCAATATCTATCGCATCACAACTTGCTCCTTTTAGCGCCGCTAGAATAGCCAATATACTCGTACCACAGCCCATATCGAGCACGCGTTTATTTATTAGAGTATCTAACTTGCTCAAAAAATCGAGCATTTGATACGTGGTTTGATGATGACCTGTTCCGAAACTCATCTTTGGCTCGATAACCAACTCATAGTCTGCTTTGATCCGATCATGAAAGGGTGCTATAACCGACACACGATTTCCAACTACAATAGGCTTAAAATCAGATTCCCATTTGGCATTCCAATTTTCCTGTTGAATTTCACTGATAGTCCATTCAATAGATTCTGCAATACTAATGCTGTAAGGAAAGTGATCTTCAGCACTCAGCTCGTTGGCATTAAAAAGGGATTGATCCACATAGGCCTTGACCCCGTCTTCGGTTTCTAAGAAGGTATCAAAAGGCAAAGCTGAAAGCTCATCCACCAATACATCCCGAATAGGCTCTAGAGGCTTAACCATAAAGGTAAGCTCGAAATATACAGGATCTACACTCATTACTCCGCAGCAGCAACGATAGCTAAAAAGTCTGACGCAACGAGTGATGCACCACCAATTAGACCTCCGTCAATATCAGGATTCGCGAAAAGATCCTTCGCATTTCCAGGTTTCACGCTTCCCCCGTATAGAATTCGAACCTCTGAAGCAACCTCAACTGAGTAGGTATCACTTAAAAACGATCTGATATGCGCATGCATTTCTTGAGCTTGTTCTGGCGAAGCAGTTTCTCCGGTACCAATAGCCCAAACAGGCTCATAAGCTAAAACTACTTGACTCATTTGTTCGGCAGTCACTCCTTTTAGTCCAGAACTCAATTGCTTAGAAACTACCGCAAAGTGAGAACCGTCTTTTCGCTCTGAAAGCTGTTCTCCAAAACAAAAGATCACGCGAAAACCAGCTTCAATCGACTGAAGTACCTTTTCATTAATAATTTCATCCGTTTCACCGTAAATATCGCGACGCTCTGAGTGACCTAAAATCACCTGATTAACACCGATAGATTGAAGCATATCCAGTGAGGTTTCTCCAGTAAAAGCCCCATTTGCAGCAGCATTTACATTTTGAGCAGCAACAGCAATCTTTGTGTTTGATGTAGCGTTTACCGCACTTTCTAATACCACAAAAGAAGGAGCAACCACTACCTCTACGTTTGATGGTAAACTCATTGAAGCTAACTCTGATAAGAGTGACTTCGTTTCGCTTAGATTCTTGTTCATTTTCCAGTTACCTGCTACGATTGGAGTTCTCATTGTATTCTTGATTTGATGATTAATAGATATCGTTAATATGTTTTTTATCAGTGATTTCACCTTGACTAAGCCAAAGCACACCAGGGTTTGAACGCACAATTGTTTTCACCGTTGTTTGGTCACATTGGTACCAGCGAATTACCGTACCATATTCTTCATAGAATTTATTTACGCTACTATCTGAGGCAGCTGTCATACCGTAAATCACATACCCTTTCGTTGCTTTCTCCTCGGCAAAATTGACCACCTTATCAAAATCGTTTAATGAGGCCGATTCAAAATCGTAAGAAGTAATTAAGATCGCCTTTTCCTCCCCTAACAAACTCGATGTGTAATCTTCTCCATCCAACATCATTGTGAAATCGTGAATCGGAGGCTCGAAAGCCGCTTGTACTAATTCTGTCTTCACACTACCCGTAAAGTTCGCGTCAGAAAGATCAGGAAAACTACCTGAAGTAATTTCTTCGAACACCTTTCCGTCACGCTCAAAAGTCCAGATATAACGATATTCTTCGGCTGGTGCATCTTCAGGAATCTCCATTTGTTCAGGAATGGATACTCCAATTTTATAGGGGCGAAAATCAATTAATGGCAGGTGGCTAAGCACCCAATAACCCAAAAACAGTGACCCAACAAGAGAAAGGCTCATTAGGCGAATAGACCATCGGTAAGACACCCAATAGTTGATATGCTTGTACCCCCAATAAAGAATCAGAATGGCAATAAGTAAAATGACATCTTTAGTAAAAGATTCCCAAGGGGTGAGTTTAATGGCATCCCCAAAACAACCACAATCAGTGACTTTGTTGTAGTAGGCTGAATAAAAGGTTAGGAACGTAAAAAAAGTGATCAGGCCCAATAGATTGAAGACCACTAATCGCCTCCAAATACCAATTAGTAGCGCTACACCGAGTAACACCTCAAGAATCACTAAAAACACCGCTAACGGAAGTGAAAAGACAGATAGAAAGTCTAGGTTAAAAACCGCAGGACTAAAATATTCATCCAACTTAAACGAAAAACCCAATGGGTCGTTAAGCTTAATGAGCCCTGATATAATAAAAAGGAGCCCAACAAATACCCGCATGATCGATACTATAATCTTCATGCCTGTCCTAGGTGTATAAGTGCAAATACTGCATAGTTCAACATGTCCTGGTAATTCGCATCAACTCCCTCGCTAACTAAGGTTTTTCCTTGCTTATCTTCAATCTGTTTTACCCGAAGTAATTTTTGTAGGATCAAATCAGTAAGCGAACTCACTCTCATTTCTCTCCATGCCTCTCCGTAATCGTGATTCTTATCCATCATCAATTGTTTACAGCGATCGGCCTTTTCTTTATAGAGTGCCACCGCTCTTTCTGCATCAATGTCTGGATTTTCAGCGATACCCAAATCAATCTGAATAAGTGCCATAATGCAATAATTGATGATGCCGATAAACTCTGACACCTCACCCTCCTCTACCTTACGTTCAGAGAGCGTCTGTAAACTCCTGATGCGCTGAGCCTTGATGAAGATTTGATCGGTTAAAGAGGGTAATCGTAAAATACGCCAAGCCGTTCCATAGTCATAGGATTTCTTTTCAAAGAGTGATAGACACTGGTTGATAATCAAATCAAATTCAGCAGAGGTATCCGCCATAGCTATATTATCTTTAAGGGTTGCCGTAACTTAGAGGCAGTTAAATTACAATCGTTCAAATATAAAGGTATCAGATGACAATTCTTTTGAAAAAACGACTGATCGATCTAAGCACTCCAAAAGTGATGGGGATTCTAAATCTTACTCCGGATTCATTCTATGACGGAGGCCGATTAAAGTTCGACAGCCAAATCTTGAAGTTAGCTGAAAAACACTTGAAAGATGGAGCTTTTGCACTCGATCTAGGCGGATATTCCTCAAGACCTGGTGCCGATCACATTTCAGAAGAATACGAACTAGGAAGAGTATTGCCAGTGGTCGAATTACTCACTAAAGAGTTTCCTGAAGCGCCACTCTCCATCGATACTTTTAGATCAACAGTAGCAGATGCCTGTCTGAAATCAGGAGCATCAATGATTAATGATATTAGCGGGTCGCAAATAGATCCTAAAATCTTAGAGGTAGTCGCTGAACACCAAGTTCCCTACATCGGTATGCATATGAAAGGAACTCCTCAAACGATGAAAGACCTTTGTCAATATGACGATCTAATGGTTGAAATGAGAATGTATTTCTCAAGTCTGATCAAGCGTTGTACTGAGCTGCACATACACGATGTCATTATCGACCCAGGATTTGGTTTTGCAAAAAACACAGAACAAAACTTTCAAATATTGAGGGAGCTAAAAGAATTTCAGCTGCTTGATTCTCCTATTTTAATCGGTCTAAGTCGAAAATCGATGATTTATAAAACCTTAGGCACCAATGCATCTGAAGCACTCAACGGTACCACCGCACTCAACATGATCGCATTGCAAAACGGCGCCTCTATTTTAAGGGTACACGATGTAAAGGAGGCTATGGAGTGTGTTACACTATCTCAAAATTTGTAACTTTCAACTCAACCAAATTTCGACCGTGAATCCATTCGAGTTTATCGATTTCAAAATAACTGATGCGCTTGACATACTGCTCGTTGCGCTCCTGCTATATAATATTTATAGAATTGTTAAAGGAACCGTAGCCATCAATATCTTCTTAGGATTGGTGATTGTGTGGACATTCTGGAATGTAACCAAACTACTTGAAATGAAGATGATTAGTAGTCTGGTAGGCGGATTCATGCAGGTAGGGTTCATCGTTCTAGTTGTCGTTTTTCAGCAAGAAATACGAAAGTTCTTGTTAGTTCTCGGGTCTGGTAAATTCTCCACGAAAACAATGAGTCGATTCTTCAGATTCTATGGAAACAAACCTGCAGAGCCTGAAGTCAATGTAGAGGCATTAATCACTGCATGTAAACATCTCAGTCAACAGCGTTTGGGCGCACTCATTGTGATCGAGAGAAATAACAGCCTAGAATTTTTAAAAGCTTCTGGGGACCGAATGAATATTGAGATCAATGCTCCTATTTTAGAGAGTATCTTCTACAAAAACAGTCCACTTCATGATGGAGCGGCCATTATTCAAGGTAATCGGATAACCGCCACTAGGGTCATTCTGCCAGTGAGCAGTGCTTCTGATATTCCCGCCCATTACGGTTTAAGACATAAAGCAGCCTTAGGTATTACCGAAAACACCGATGCGATCTGTCTAGTTGTCAGTGAAGAACGTGGAGAAATCGCCTATGTTAGAAATCGAAGCTTTATCAACTTCGACAGCGAACAGGTACTTGCCGCTAAGATTAAAAGAGATTTAGCCAGTTAGGCCTCACTAGGCACCGCAAATTGGGCTTGATAGAGCTGATAATACATTCCTTTTTTGGATAACAACTCCTCATGCGACCCTCGCTCTACCACCTGTCCCTGATCCATTACAAGAATTACATCTGCCTTTTGTACCGTCGCTAATCGGTGAGCGATGATGATTGAAGTTCTACCCTCGGTTATCTTTTCTGTAGCACGCTGAATTAGTTGCTCCGCATAAGTGTCAATCGATGAGGTCGCCTCGTCAAGAACTAGAATGCTCGGGTTTGCCACATATGCCCTTAAGAACGAAATAAGTTGTCGCTGACCACTAGATAAGGTACTACCACGTTCATTAATTTCGAAATGGTATCCGCCCGGTAAAGCCTCTATGAATTCGTGTACACCAATTGCTTTGGCTGCCTCTATAACAGCATCAAGAGTGATATTCGGATTTCCCAGGGTGATGTTCTTTTCAATGGTATCTGCGAACAAAAACACATCTTGAAGTACCACCGAAATATGTGTGCGCAGTCCCTTCAGTGTCATTTGACGGATATCTAGGTCATCAATCTCAATAGCTCCTTTCTCAATTTCGTAAAAACGATTGAGTAAATTGATTAATGTAGACTTCCCAGCCCCTGTCGCCCCTACTACAGCGATACACTGCCCCGGTTCGATATTGAAATTAACTCCTCTTAAGACAGGCTTTTCAGGGTCATAGGCAAATACAACATCTTTAAAAGCTACTTTTCCTTTTACTTCACCTAATTCAGTATCACCTTCTTCTTCTAACTGCCCCGTGTCATCTAAAATAGCGAATACTC
>Ga0209654_1000761_pt1 | contig 29552 bp, 23 predicted proteins | sample SaaInl1SG_22_DNA_FD_184646 | JGI IMG/M metagenome (GOLD analysis project Ga0209654, IMG submission 184646) | Marine microbial communities from expanding oxygen minimum zones in the Saanich Inlet - ESP_161SG_22_DNA (SPAdes) (version 2) | ecosystem: Environmental > Aquatic > Marine > Intertidal... | reverse complement strand
CTTCGTAAATAACTTGGGTTGCACCGTTTGCCAGTGGTCCGTACGCAACGTAGGAGTGTCCGGTGATCCAGCCAATGTCTGCGGTGCACCAGTACACATCTTGCCCTTCGTGAAGGTCAAAAACATTCTTGTGGGTGTAGGCAGCCTGGGTTAGGTAACCACCGGTGGTGTGCAAAATGCCCTTTGGTTTTCCAGTGGTGCCAGATGTGTAGAGAATGAATAGCGGGTGCTCAGCATTGAAGCCAGCGGCAACATGCTCGGTTTCAACCGCATTCATCTGCTCTTCCCACCAAAGATCTCTTGCGGAATCCCACGCAACGTCTTGACCGGTTCGCTTAACAACCAGGACATGTTCGACACTCGGGCAGCTGTCACCTTCAAGTGCTGCATCAACAGCAGGCTTTAGAGCGGTTGCCTTGCCTTTTCGATAACCCCCATCTGCGGTGATCACCACCTTGGCTCCGGCGTCTTGAATTCTTGAAGAAAGAGAGTCAGCGCTAAAGCCCCCGAATACAACGGAGTGGACGGCGCCAATTCTCGCGACCGCCTGCATCGCGATAATCGCCTCAGGAATCATTGGCATGTAAATGGCGACCCTGTCGCCGGGCTCAACCCCCATTTCAAGAAGAACATTGGCGGCTTTTTTCACTGCATTCAAAAGGTCAAGGTAGGTGTAAACCTTTGTGTCGCCTGGTTCACCTTCGAAAAACAAAGCGACTCGCTTTCCCCAGCCGGCTTCAACGTGTCGGTCTAGGCAGTTATAGCTGATGTTGAGCTCACCATCTGAAAACCACTTTGCAAAGGGAGCGTTGCTGAAATCAAGGACTTCAGTGAATGGCTTATGCCAATCGAGTTCATTCGCCTTTTCTGCCCAGAATGCCAATCTGTCGGTCTTGGCAGATTGATAAATGTCAACTTGCGCGATCGCCTTGGCAGCAAACTCTTCGCTAGGTGCAAAGCTGCGGCTCTCGTGCATAAGGTTTTCGATTTCGTGTTGCTCAGACATCGTTGTCCTCCATTTGAATCTTTTTAGTTCTGATACTGCTGACGTTCTCAAAAGGCTACTCCTTCTCTAGACCGAGAAATCAACTACGGAAGGCTCTTTTCAGAGTTAAATCTCTCCAAAATCAAAGATAAAAGTGTATTTTTTGTGAATTCCCCCTTTATGGGGGACAAAATTCTAGTTTCTTCTGTAGAATCGGGGGACTGACTAGATCAGTTGCGGTGTCTCACATCCCCCATGTGGGCATCGCCGGCGGCGGGTTTCCCCCAAACCTGCCGCCATCCTAGTTTTCCCCAGATGTCTTTTCCTTTCTGAAATACCCCTGCTCCGTGCCGAAGTATTCGGGTTATGAGCGCAACCGCACCAGGAATCTGGCAAATCATCGACACCCCCGGGGTCACTGATCTTGTTATCGACGGATTCGATTCTGCAAGGGCAGATTTTGGCGAGGGGTTTCAGGACCTACCTTCGCTCTATTCTGATGACGAAGAAATGTCTCGAGAGATCATTTCACTGGCACTGGAAGCCGGCTCGCGAATCGACATAGCTAAACCGGTCGCAGACTTTGTCTATCGTGGAGCAAGATTTCATGCCGTGCTGCCCTTCGGGTTAAGTGACAAACCACTGCTGAGTATTCGGGTTCACCCGGAAGATTCTCACACGCTCGACAGCCTTCAGCATTCGAGAATGGCCTCACCGGTCCAGGTTGAATGGCTCAGTCAGCAGATTCTTTCTGGCAAGAACATAGTTTTTAGTGGCCCAACGGGTGTCGGGAAGACGACTCTGCTGCGTGCTGCCCTCCAGGGTTCCAGGGAGCGAATCATCTGCATTGAGCAGACCCCAGAGTTACTTCTCCATGCACCTGCCATCGCATTAACCGAACGTGAAGCGAATCAAGAGGGGGTCGGCCAAATCGAACTTGATGAACTGATCGTTCATGCACTTCGCATGAGGCCGGATCGCATTGTCGTAGGCGAAGTTAGGTCAAAAGAGTTTCGGGTACTGCTGCAGGCAATCAACAATGGCCACCGTGGCACGCTAACCACTTTGCATGCCAGCAAGCTCGAGAGCGTTGCTGATCGATTTTTGGTGCTCGGGCTACTGGGTGGCTTCAGTACAGAGCTGACATCCAGGCTCGTCGCTCAGTCAATCGACTATGTTGTCCAGCTAAACCGAGTAGACAATCATCGACAGGTTTCTGGCATTGGAAGACCAGCGTTGGTAGGCGGCAGTTTGGTCATCGAAAAGTTGTTGCTCTGATGCGGCCGGCCATGCTGGCAGGGCTTCTTTCGGCTGGAGTACCTTTTCCAAAAGCCGTTGAGTTGGCCGACCCGACATACTTGCCCCCAAAATTCAAGAGCTTTATCGCCCTGGCTTTCGAGCTAGGTGCACCGCTGGTTCCCACTCTGAGTCAACTGGAAACCCAATTGCGACACGAGGAGAGAACCTCTCAGGAAATCGCTCAGGCGCAGGCAGTTCCGCAGGCAACCAGAACGCTTCTTATATGGCTACCAGTTGTCAGCTTCGTGCTGGCCGAAATCATGGGACTCGGAACCTTCAGGGGAATTTTTCATCCGCTTGGAGCAGTGGCTGCGTTGCTTGCAGCAGGGCTGCTATTTCTCGGTTACAGGTTATCGGGCAAAATGCTTGCAAACTTTATGGCTGAGCGGGAGGACCCAACACTGTCGTTGATGGTGCTGCGCATTTCACTATCGGCCGGTGAGCCGCTAACAAAAATCAAGTCTCGCCTCGCTAGCTACCCAGATGGCGGGGCTCTGTCACTGATTGAGATTTCGATGAAAACTGGGGCAAGGCTTACTCACTTGATTGAGTCAGAACTCGAGCAACTCAATCAAAAACTGCTTTCTGAGCGCATTGAGGACGCCCGCAAGCTCTCGGTCCGATTGCTAATTCCGTTGTCTCTAACGACGCTACCCGCATTTTTGCTGCTTACCCTGCCGCCGATAATCATCGGCCTAACCCAATAAAGAAAGGAAACAAAATGCAACTAATCAAATCCGAAGATGGTGCCATCACGGCCGAATACGCAATCGCGACACTTGCAGGTGTCGCTTTCGCTGGCCTGATGTTGCTGGTTCTGAAATCCGAGGGAGTCAGGTCCCTGCTGTTCAATCTGATTGCTAGTGCTATTGGCATTGGATAGCGACCGGGGAGCGGTAACGGCAGAGTTCATGCTGCTGTTGCCGTCCCTGATCATCATGTTCACGTTCGCTCTGGGATCGGTCACTTTTGCCACTGAGCGCATCGCGATTGAATCCAAAGTGTTTGAGGTAACCAGGGCGATTTCTTTGGGTCAGGAGCCAGTAGTCGACCATGAATATCGGCTCACAAGATTTGTAGAGGGGAGGAAGGTTTGCGTCACACTGTCACGTCAACTGCTGTTACCAATCCAAAGCACGCTCTGCATGCTGCCAGTTGGAAAGTAGATCAGGGCTCTGCCGCAGCTATGGCGCTAATTTTTATTGGAGCGATTACTTTTCTGCTTTTGGCCGTGACGCTCACCACGGATTTGGCTCACACCAAAGTCAGATTGCAGCTTGTTGCAGACGCTTCTTCCTTGACGGCCGCTGACACAATTAGGGGCCTGGTTTCTGGGATTCCTTGTGAAAATGCTGAGCTGATTGCAGTTTCTAATGGTGCTTTCATAAAAAAGTGTCGTATTGTCGGAACCGATGCGAGCGTCACACTGACCAAGCAATCGGGTTTTGCGAACCTTTCTGCAGACTCGGTCGCCGGCTCGCCAACGTAGATAACTAGGAGCATTTTGGCTAAGAAACTCGTGATTGTTGAGTCGCCCGCAAAGGCTAAAACAATTTCCAAATACCTAGGCAATGATTTCGAAGTTCTTGCATCCGTTGGTCACATCAGGGATTTGGCCGAGCCGCGTGATGTTCCGGCGGAGAAGAAAAAAGGGCCGCTTGGCAAGTTCTCGATTGACGTCGACAACGATTTTCAGCCCATGTACGTAGTGTCTCCAGGCAAGTCAAAAACAGTCAGCGACTTGAAAAAAGCCATGAAGGACTGCGAGGAACTCTTTCTCGCAACAGATGAAGACCGTGAGGGCGAGGCGATCGCATGGCACCTGCTTGAGGTCTTGAAGCCGAAGGTTCCAGTTCACCGAATGGTTTTTAACGAGATCACCAAAGATGCAATTGCTGAGGCTGCTAAGAACACTCGAGCTCTCGACGACAACCTTGTTGAGGCTCAAGAGACCAGGCGCGTGGTTGACCGCCTGGTTGGCTATGAGATTTCTCCGGTTTTGTGGCGCAAAATAAACAGGGGACTTTCCGCTGGAAGGGTTCAGTCTCCTGCGATGAGAATGATTGTCCAGCGCGAACGAGAGCGGATGGCATTTTCATCTGCTGCTTACTCCTCTATCACTGCAACTCTCGAGAAGGATTCAATTGACTTTGAAGCCAAGCTAACTATTTTTGACGGCAAGAAGCTTGCCGGTGGAAAGAGTTTTGATGCCGACGGCAAGTTGGTTCAGGATGTTCTGGTGCTAGCAAGTGCTGAGGCCAAAGATCTTGCCAAAAACCTTGCCAAAGAAACTCTTGCGGTTACCGGAGTTGAAGCAAAACCTTCCACCAGAAAGCCATACGCGCCTTTCACAACCTCAACCCTTCAGCAAGAAGCGTCCAAGAAACTTGGCATGAGCGCCAAGCAAACTATGGATACCGCTCAAATGCTTTACCAAGAGGGCCACATCACATACATGAGAACTGACTCTCCTAACCTCTCCTCGCAGGCAATCTCGGCCGCGATTACCGCTGCCAAAGAGCTTTTTGGTCCGGACTCGATTGCAGCGGCACCAAGAACCTATGGAGCAAAGTCCAAGAACGCACAAGAGGCCCACGAGGCAATTCGACCGTCAGGAGAGAGTTTCGCTCACCCTGACGAGCTCAAAAAAGTGCTGCAGGGAAGATCACACCTTTTATATGACTTGATTTGGCGAAGAACAGTTGCATCTCAAATGGCAGATGCCAAGCTTTCAACCACCACGGTGAAGTTCCAGACCACAGTAGATTCCAAGGTGGCTGAATTTTCAGCGTCTGGAACCACAGTGCTGTTCCCAGGCTTCATGGCTGTTTATCAAGAGGCCCAGGAAGACGGCAAGGAAACCCAAAGCGCAAAGATGCCATTTCTAGAGGTGGGTAATTCGTTGAAGGTTTCTGAAATCGAAGCCAAGGACCACGCAACCTCTCCTCCTGCCAGATATACCGAAGCCTCGCTGGTCAAGGCTCTGGAAGAGCAGGGCATTGGTAGGCCCTCAACCTATGCCGCCATCATCTCCACGATTATTTCCAAAGGCTATGTAGTCAAAAAGGGCAGCGCGTTAGTTCCGGAATGGATTGCCTTTACCGTCACCAGGTTCCTGGAGGAAAACTTCGGTAATCTAGTTGACTATGCGTTCACCGCAAAGATGGAATCCGACCTTGACCGGATCGCTCTTGGGGAATTAGACCGTTCAACCTGGCTAAAGACTTTCTACTTCGGTGACAAGGGTCTGCAGTCAACCGTCGAAGGCCTTGGTGAAAGCGACCCCAGGTTGATAAACACCTTTGAAATTTCAGAAGGCATCAATCTGCGCACCGGTAAGTACGGTCCGTATCTTGAGGTCATGGAAAACGATGAGCGTAGAATCGTCAACATTCCAATCGATCTGAGCCCAGATGAACTAACTCACGACAAGGCGGTAGAGCTTGTAAACGCGCCACCTGCAAGTGACAGAGTGTTGGGGCAAGAACCTGAAACAGGCCTCGACATCATTGTGAAAGATGGTCGTTACGGGCCATATATAACTCTGGTCGACGAGAGTAACCCAAAGCCAAAGACCGCTTCGCTGTTCAAGACCATGGCAGTTGACACTGTTAGCTACGAGGAGGCGCTAAAGCTTTTGTCATTGCCAAGAGTTATCGGCGTCGACCCTGAAACCGAAGTTGAGATCACGGCTCAAAACGGAAAATTTGGTCCGTACTTAAAGCGCGGCACGGACTCGCGTTCGCTCGAAACAGAAGAGCAGATTTTTGAACTGGACCTTAAAGGCGCTCTGGAGATATACAAGCAACCGAAGTATGGTGGCCGCCGGACGGCAGCAACTCCTCTAAGAGAGTTTGGAGAAGACCCGGCCTCGAAGTTGAACGTTGTTGCCAAAACTGGTCAGTTCGGCACCTATGTTTCGGACGGTGTTGTGAATGCAACGGTGCCAAAGGACGAGCCTCTGGACGAGATAAGCAACGACCGTGCCTATGAGCTGCTGGCCATTCGCCGTGAGAAACTGGGTGTGGAGCCAGGAGAGGCTCCAAAGACCCAGAAAAAGACGACCAGAAAAAAGCGGTAGACATGTTCATAACCTTTGAAGGGATCGACGGAGTTGGTAAATCCACTCAGTTGGACCTTCTAGAGGCGTGGCTAAGCGAAAATGGCCATGAAGTTCTCAGGACAATGGAACCGGGTGGAACCGAGCTTGGTAAAGAAATTAGGCACCTGCTGCTACACAGAAAAGGTGACGTGACTCCTCGGTCAGAAGCCCTTCTTTACGCCGCCGACCGAGCGCACCACGTTGCAACAAAAATACGCCCCGCTCTGGATGCTGGAAAAGTCGTGCTGTCTGATCGCTATTTCGACTCTTCAGTTGCCTACCAAGGGGCAGCAAGAGAGCTATCTGTTAGTGAAGTCCAGGAGATCTCCCTCTGGGCCGTTGGTGGCCTGGAGCCGGACCTCACCTTTTTGCTGGACCTGCCGGCCGATGAGGCTTTGGCTAGGCGAGATGACACCGGAACAGCTCCGGATCGACTTGAAAGTGAAAAGGTCGATTTCTTTGCCCGGGCCAGAGCGCAATATTTGGAGCTCTCGACCAAGCCCCGATTTGAGGTCATCGACGCATCAAGGTCCGTTGATGCAATTCACAAAGTGGTGATTGCCAGAGTTCAAGCCTCGGGGTTGAACTGATGTCATCCAAGGTCTTTGACGAACTGCTTGGCCAACCCGAAGCCATAGAGCAATTGCAGAGGGCCGTTTCAGCTAAGACTGACGGAATGCACCACGCATGGCTTTTTAGTGGCCCAGCTGGATCTGGCAGGTCCCTTCTCGCTAAGTCCTTCGCTGCAGCGCTTCAGTGCGACCAGAACGGCTGTGGCAGCTGCCAGCAATGCTCTCTGGTGATGGCAGGTGCTCACCCGGATGTCTTAACTTTGGCAACTGAGCGAGTGGTAATTAGCATCGATGAGGTGCGGGACCTGGTTCAAAAATCTCAAATGAATAGCACAGTGGGCGAATATCGAATCGTCATCATTGAGGACAGCGATCGCATGGCGGAACGAACTTCTAACGTTTTGCTCAAGGCACTTGAGGAACCACAAGAAAAAACGATATGGATTCTCTGTGCTCCAAGCGTCTCTGACTTACTACCCACCATTCGTTCTAGAACCAGAAGCTTGTTGCTGAGACTTCCCAGCATCGAGGAAGTCGCGGAGCTTTTGGTCCAGCGCGACAAGGTGGATAAAGAGGTTGCACTGAAAAGTGCCAGACAGGCTCAGAACCATGTCGGAATGGCAAGGAGGCTAGCTCTTTCTCAAGACGCCAGATCCAGACGAACAGAAACTCTTCGAGAGATAGCTGGAATAACAAACCTCAGCAAGGCAATGCTTGCCGCGGAAAAACTTCTGGGCGTTGCCAAAAGAGATGCCGAGGCTCTCGCTGAGGAGCGCGACAAGAGCGAAAAAGAGCACCTCATGGTTGCCTACGGGCTCGGATTAGACGAACGAATTCCCCCAAATTTGAGGTCAGCATTCAAGGACTTGGAAGACAATCAAAAGCGTCGAAACACCAGAGCTCTCAGAGATGGAATTGATCGCATTTTCACTGATGCTGAGAGCTTTTATCGAGACGTTTTGTCTTTGCAGCTTGAGGCAAACAGCGATCTAATAAATGCCGAAATGGCCGATGAGCTCCAGCTACGTCAACTCGGCACCTCTGCCGCAAGCAGCATTGCTGTCTTAGATGCCATTGCCGAATCCAGAAAGCGCCTGGCATCTAACGCGAGAGACCTGCTGGTTCTGGAATCGCTCTGCACTCGGATGATTTTGAGACAAGATGTTGCGGCTTAGAGCTTTATTGCTCGTTACCGCAATTGCCCTTAGTGGCTGCACTCAAGTGGTTGAAAATAACCCAGTTGAAAATGTCGCTAGCGGAAGTGTTTCGCTTTTTGATCAAGTGCTGGAGTGGGACAGCTGCGACGACGGCTTTGAATGTGCTGAGGTTGCAGCGCCTATTAATTGGGAGAACCCGGAGGGTGATCTGTTGTCGATTTCTCTGATGCGTTCGGCTGGGACAGCTGGGCTAACACCCATGCTGGCTAACCCAGGTGGCCCAGGATCCTCTGCCATTGAGTGGATGCTCGGTTCTTACCAGGATTTGGGAAGCCAATACCTACGGGATAACTTCCAAGTAATTGCCTTTGACCCTCGAGGTGTCGGCAGGAGCACCCCGGTCACGTGTAGCAACCTCGGACTCAAGGACCAGTTGCTTTATGGGTCCTCGCCCTACCGATTTGCCACTGACGAAGACATTGCCTATGCCGCGGAACTTTCAGCTAGATTCGGGGAAAGCTGCCAAGGCACTATCAGCACCGGGTTTTTCAACACTCAACAAACAGCCAATGACATGGAGTTGCTTCGGGTGGTTACTGGCGGTGGCCATCTCAACTTCTTGGGCTTCAGCTATGGGACAGAGCTTGGCGCTACATACGCGGTGCTCTTTCCAGAGCAGGTTGGATTCTTTGTGTTGGATGGTGCAGTTGATCCAACCATTGACCCGGATCTCGCCCTCCTGGGTCAGATAAAGGGTTTTGACAAAGCACTTGAGGCATACCTTGTTGACTGCTTTGAACAAGTTTCTTGCCCACTTCCCAGGGACCTAGGCGAAGCCAAAGACACTATCGCTGGAATTTTGGCAGGCCTTGAAAATAGAACACTTCCCACCGACTACGAAAGAGATCTTTCGCTGTCTGCAGCTATCGCCGGAATGATCGTCACGCTTTACTCCGAAGCAAACTGGGAGTTTCTATCAATTGGCATCGGAGATGCTCTAGCGGGCGATGGCACGACGCTACTGCTGCTCGCCGATTTCTACAACGACAGGGATCCAGATGATGGCTACCTCACAAACCTGGTTGAAGCCAACTATGCAATCGCTTGTGCCGATGAAAAGACTTACCCATTAGCCGAAAAAGACCTCACCGCAGAAATAACTGACGCAAGCCAAGTTTTTGGAAAGTACTTTGCCTACGGGGAAAGCTCCTGCGAAGGTTGGCCAGCCGGAATTGGTAACCGAGTATTGAATTTCGAAGTCACACCAAAAACTGCCCCACTGATCATCGGCACCACCGGTGATCCAGCAACTCCCTATGAGCAGGCAGTAACGTTGAATTCGCTGATTGGCGGGTCGAATCTATTGACCTATCAGGGCGAGGGGCACACCGTTTACGGTTCCAATTCTTGCGTTGGCGGGATAGTTGACCGCTATCTGGCAGGTGAAGACCTATCAGGCCAACACCTGACTTGTTAGCTGGACTTTTCTAGAGATAAAGACCAGCAAGAATAAGCGCAAAAATTCCAATGAAAATGGCAGGGGTCACAAACTTGACTACTTCTAGCCAGGGCCTGAAGCCAATTAGCCTTGACCGCAAAGCAGACTCACCGGGTAGCTTCTTGAGGTCATCTAGCACTGCTTGGGCCTGAGATGCAGCTGAGTATTCAGCCAAGGCACCAAGAATCCCAGAGGCCAGCAGGATTAGAGCAAAGGCGTGGATAATCGCCATCTCATAAGTGGCAATCGTAGGAGTCGCAAATGCTGCAAATGCCAGCAGAGCCGTTGGCGCGAGTTGAGCCAAAATTATGTGGAGTCGGTTTTTTTCAAACTCGCGGATTAGTTCGGCTTCTGTCATGGTTAGGTCCTTTGATCGTCATAAACAAGGTTAGGCAACACATTGTCAAATAATGCACTCCAGGAGAGCCTGTCGCGCAGATTTCGCAAACTCCTCTCGGGTGCAAAGGACGGAGTACCGCCCTGGCTAGAGGTTGTTGCCGCAGGTGACGAGCCCGGCTTTTACCTTCCAACGGATGCCCCGTGGGTCGTTCACGGTGACTTCTCAACCTTGGTCGGTGGCGTAAGGGCGCTACTCATGCAAGCACTGCACCCGGGCTCACTCACCGGTGTATCACAGCACTCAAGATACGAAGCAGATCCGCTCGGGAGACTTTCTGGAACCATCAGGTGGTTGACGGTAACCACCTTCGGTTCAATTGAGGCCGTAAAGGGTGAGGCCGGCAGGGTAAACCGCATGCACAAATCGGTGAGCGGCGAGTACGAAACATCAAAACAAACAATCAAGCCCTATAAGGCGGCTGACAAAGACCTGTTGCTCTGGGTGCATGTAGCGTTCATGGACTCCTTTTTGCGCGCCCATCAGCATTACTCCAGAAAACCGATTCCGGGTGGCGCTGATGCCTACGTGGCGCTGTGGTCAAAATCCGTTGGACCGCTGGGGCTAAAGACTGTGCCAATGAGCGAAGCCGAGCTTTTGGAAACATTGGATGGGTTCAAGCCAGAGCTGACGGTTACCGAGGAAACCAGGGCAGTTATTAAGTGGATCCGGAAAGCACCACTACCGCTGCTTGCAAAGCCGGTCTATGCGCTGTTATTTCACTCGGCGCTCGCATCTATGCCAAAGCAGTATCAGGACATGATCGGCCTGCGATCTTGGCCGCTGTGGTTACTTAGGCCAGTCACAACTAACTTACTCGGCTTCATGCGCTTCGCAATTGGGCCTGATTCTCCAATCGAAGATGCCGCGCTAGACCGGCTCAAACGAGCTGGAGTAATTTAGACCTTTGCAAGCGCCTTGAATTTCAAGATGCTGGCCGGAATGAAAATAACCAGCAACGCTGCAATTCCAATCAGCACAATTGGCAAAGCGTTCTGAGTGGTGAAGCTATCGCTCACAGGTATGCCAACTGGGATATTCCCGAACAGCTCTCTACAGGCTTGAATGAGCGCACTCACCGGGTTCCACTCGGCAAAAATTCTCAACGGCGTTGGCAAGGTGTCACTTGGCACAAAGGCGTTAGACAAAAATGTCAGCGGGAACAGCACCAGGAAGCTCACGTTGTTGATGATTTCAGGTGATCTAACTGACATTCCGATTAGCACCATCACCCAGCTGAAAGCGTAGCTAAAGCCTAAGAGCAGGCCAATGGCCAACAGGGCTTCCGGGATTGAGCTGTTGATGCGCCAGCCCACAGCAAAACCGGTCAAGAGCATGGCAGCCATGGATGCTGCGTTTATTACTAGGTCGCCAGCTGTTCTTCCAATCAGAAGAGCCGCGTTGCCCATTGGAAGAGTTCGGAAGCGGTCTATGATGCCGTCTTTCAGATCCTGAGCCATCGCGGAACCGGAATAGGTGGAGCCAAAGACAACTGTTTGGGCAAAGATGCCAGCCATCAAAAACTGCGTGTAATTGCCACCTTCAATGTTGATGGCTCCTGCAAAGACATAGTTGAAAAGCAGCACGAACATGATTGGCTGAATCAGAGTAAATACAAAGATCTCTGGATCGCGACGAAGCTTGATGATGTTTCGTTTTGTGGTAACCCAGCTATCGGAAAGCCCCTGCTGGAGCTTGCCTGTTACGTCTACCTGGTAAGAAATAGTCATTATTAGGCTTCCTGCTCTGCTTGGTGGCCGGTGAGACTCAAGAACACATCGTCAAGGGTTGGACGCCTCATCCCGGCGTCATTTAGATCAATGTTTGCCTCTGCAAATATTCTCAGTGCTTTCTGAAGCATTACAGCCGCGTCATCCACAGCGACAGATATTGTCCTGCCGTCGTTTGCTTCAAAGACCGTCTCTTTCGAAAGGCTTGAAAGTAGCTCTTTGCCTCTTGGGATGTCATCCGGAGAAACAAGAGAGACCTCAACGTATTGTCCACCTATCTGTCGCTTCAACTCGTCGCTAGTTCCTTCGGCAATAACTTTTCCGTGGTCGATAACAGCGATGGAGTCTGTCAGCTGATCTGCTTCCTCAAGATACTGAGTGGTGAGAAGGACCGTTGTTCCTGCCGAAACTAAGTCTTTGATGACCTTCCAAAGGTCAAGTCGGCTTTTTGGGTCAAGGCCCGTTGTCGGTTCATCGAGGAACAACACCGGAGGGTTCACGATCAAAGCACCCGCTAGGTCGATACGCCTTCGCATTCCTCCGCTGAATCCCTTGACAGGCCTGTTTGCTGCTTCCACAAGATCGAAAAGTTCGATCAGTTCGTTGGCACGTTTCTTCGCGTTCTGGGGGCTGAGGTGATACAGGCGCCCGATCATTTCAAGATTCTCAAACCCGGTGAGCTTCTGATCCACGGCAGCATATTGACCTGATACGCCAATCATTCGGCGTATCCTATCCGGCTCCTCCGTGACGCTCACTCCATTGATAAATGCCTCACCCGATGTTGGCACCGTCAAGGTTGTAAGTATCTTCACGGCAGTTGTCTTGCCGGCACCGTTTGGGCCAAGCAGACCCTTTACGGTTCCCTGGGGTATGGACAGCGAAAGGCCATCCAGCGCCTTTACTTCGCGGGTTTTGGTCTTGTAGTACTTCTTTAGATTGTCTGCTTCAATGAAACTCAAACTAACTCGTCTCCAAATGGTTATGGCAAGGCCTCAATTCTAACTTTTGCCAACCAGAAACAGCGTGTCCAATAAGCTATTGACATTGATGTGTTGGCAACGAAGAAACACAGCTTTCGCCACCTTAGCTCAGTCGGTAGAGCAGCTCCCTCGTAAAGAGCAGGTCAGCGGTTCGATTCCGCTAGGTGGCTCCAATAAAAAGCGAGACTTTTGCCAGAGTTATCGCTATTCCGGGATTTGCGGGCTGCAGATCACTCCATCCAGGTTTTGATCTAGGTGACGCAATGCAGCGTAGTACTGGGTCGACACATACGCTTCATTTGCCCCAGAGAGCTCCCTGGCCTCGAAACTCTTAGCCCAGCCTGCACTGGCGTGAATCTCACTTAGTTCCTGACATGTTCCAACGATAGGAATCATCTCGTAGTCGGTCGGCAATCCGTGCTCGCTGTTCTCTGGAGACTTTGGAATTGCTAGTTCCAGTTCAGTGCAATTTGCCCACCAGTCCCTGTTCATTGCGAGACAATCCTCACTAATTCCAAATGACTTCGGGTTCATGCCCTCTGAGTGCGAGTGTCCCTCTGAGTTTTTTTGGTCCGCATTCGTATTCAATGACGCGTCGGTATACCAATCTGTTTGTTGTTCAGATTTGTTCCATGCGGGGCAACCAAGTGTTGAATCGCAGTGGCCACCTTCTTCGTATAAGCGCAAGTGCAATATTTTGAATTTTTCATAGAAATCTTCGAGCTCAAGTCCTATTGATTCCCTGAATGCATCGGGAAATATCATCCCCGAATCCATGTTTTGCCAAACCTGTAACACTGGAAAAAGGCCAACGTTTGCAATCAGAAATTCCATTGCAACTTGGCCTGAATAATAATTTTCTACGCCACCCGCGAGATTACGACTTTTGGTGAGAAAATCCAGATCAGACAGGTACTCCCCATCAATAAAATATCCGCTGCGGTCTGTTGGAACAAATGTGGCGTAGTTTTGCAATTCCAAATATTGCGTCATCGCTCGGCCAAAAAATTCACCCGCCCCCTCAAAAAACCAAACCGGGCCTGTGCAGGAATAAGACCTGCAGCTGGACAATCCGGGAGCTCCTCCCGGGTTGATTTGATCGTGAATTATGTGGAAGAGTTCATGAGAGGCAATGGTCAACCTTCGCTCCTCAATGAATGGGGTTCCATCACGAATGGAGCCTAGAGAAATTCCAGTCCAAGCGACTTTATAAGCCGCGCAGGCGCTCGCGTAGTCTTGCTGTAAGTCGAACCCACAGTTTCCACCGAATTCATCAGACTCGTAGCCCTGTTCGGCAATTACCTCTTTAGCAAATTCGTAACTGCCCCCGATTACGGGGATGTCTTCCGTGAGGTAGTTACAAAAACTCGCAACCATCCCATTCGCAATTTCCTCCAACAGGTAGTGGTGCTCGTCCAGGAGAGGTTCGCCCATGAAAAGTATTGGTCTAATTTCACAACTGTCGTTTCTCACGCTGTCAACATCTCTAAACAATTTGAACAGGGCGGTCTCGATCATTTCTTCTCTTGAGACATCGATGGACCACGCAGTGTCAAATGACGCTGAAAGCTGCGGCTGGAAATTTCCCATGGATTCTGCGCCCGCTGGACGTGACTGAGGGGAGGGACCAATTTCTGAAGGTTGCGCGGTGCATGACGACAAAAGAAGAACCGTCGCGACAGTCGCAAAAAGCTTTCGCATTCAATTACCCCCAATACCAAATAGCAACTCCTCCTATTTTAAACATAATTCAAAGAGGCCCTTAGCTTCCCCTTCGGGGGACAAGCTCAAGCAAAAACTCAAGCAAAATAGCTGACACAGCCTGACACGGTGAGGCCACCTCTGACACATGAACCACCTACGATTACAGGGTAAGCAGCTTGTTTACAGGGGTATAAATCTCCCTCGTAAAGAGCAGGTCGCCAGTTCGATTCTGGCAGGTGGCTCAGTGAAGGGTAGCGCCGGGGAAACAGCCGCAGCAGCTGCAGCTTGGTTCCAACCTCTCCCTGATCGCTCCCAAGTCATCTTGCACCGACTGCGCGGTTTCTTCGGTAGGCACATCGCCAAAATTGACGTTCACATAAAATTTCCCATCAACAACTGACTCCAGCCTCACCACAATTCCTTCATAAGACAGCGTCTCGCCCGGTCGGACCAGAGCCTCTGAGAAGTGCCCACAGTGATTTCTCTCTACCTCGGCGTTGTCCGGAAACAGGTAGTAGGCCCATTTTTCGACATCGGGATCATTCCCGCACTCGTTAGGAATGTGATCTCTGTGCTTCGCGGTGGGGTCAACTCTGTAAACAAGTAGTCCAAAGTCACTCTGGGACCAATAGCTTCTTTCTCCCGGCAGCCGCGCCTCAATGGCGAGAAGCTCGTCCTCATCATTGATGCTTGGAATTGCAATCAATTTGCGATCACCGCCATACGACTCCAGAGGGGTGAGAACGGTCCGAGTCTCTGACTCCACTGACCTATCTACGCAGTGAACTTGGCTGTCATCGAGCCAAGTAACTAGGAATTGCTCCCAAGCAGAAATGGCCTGTGACCACTTACTGCCATCAGGGTTGTAAGGGTAAAGCACTTGTCCCACACCGGTTGGCCAGCCGTTACCTGGCGCGTGAAGGTTGAGACCCATTTCATGCAAGATTTCGTGCAGCCAATGACCGTAGGCAAACCTCTGTTTGTGCTCAATAGGGTGGCCGCGATTGCTTGCGTGGTTCCAGGACGGAGCCCACAGCAAGTTAGGCCTGAGCGCCTCGTCTTCGTAAAACAGCTCATTGCTGCCGATGCGAAGCGTGTACCTTGTGTCTCCAGACGTAGCTGCTGCAGCGGCACCTGGTGCTTCAAAGAGGTTGTCCCATTGGATGTAGGTAGCGTCGAAGTCAGCGAAAAGCATGCCGTCGGGAAGCTGGTCCTCCAGAAGTTCGGCAATATACAGCTCGCGATCCTTTGGGAAGTCTTTGGCTTTCATGGGCAGCTCTAACCAGTAATTCACAAACTGAATGTTGAACTGAAGTTTTCCTTGAGACCAAAACTCTGCCCAGTCCTCTAACACACCCACATGCGTCTCCATGAATTCAGCTGGAGTCTCCACGAATCGGGGGGTGTCCTCGAACGCAACCAAAATAAACAACCAATCAAGTTGTCCCGTGGTGGGAACGGTCAGCTCAACCAGTGGAAAGCCGGATGGTCCGCCGTAACTAAGACCGTCTACAGTATGGCCACGGGCTTGACCCCTGAAGGGCTCCGGCCGAGCATCGGGTATCTTGCAGAATTGGGCTGGTTGAGGCGAATCAGTGAGATCCCAAACCATTTGTGAATCTGCAGTTGTACTGTCGGGCTCTTGCTGGGGCCCAGATGAGTTCATCGCAAAACCGCAGCCTGACAGCAGAGTCACAGAAACCAGTAGCGCAAACAGCTTTTTCAAACAACCCCCCGCTTGAAGCCTCCAACCTAAAACCTACTCTACGCGAGTCAAACCCGGCTAGGCCATTACTAGGCTGCGAACAGAGAAACGTGAGACAAACAGCCCCATTCATCGACGTTGGGATATTCTGAACATCAAGCTCCCCAGGCTAAAGGGATCATTCGCTCCCTCGTAAAGAGCAGGTCAGCAGTTCGATTCCGCTAGGAGGCTCTCCGGGAATGTTGTTCGGACCTTTTCATGTTGGAAACAACAAGATTGAAAGGCACTTATGAGGTCAGTAGTAACGGCAGCTCTTGTCGCAGGGCTTGTAGCAGTTCCATCCAATGGCTTTTCTAGTGAACCTGAATCGATTGCGGTGTCTGCTGGCAAAAGCGCGCCAGTGATTGTGAAGTCCTTGAGTGATTATCCTGGCAGGTCCCTGTACGTAACTGAAACTCAGAAAACCCAGGTTAGGTCGGTCCTAGAGCAACTTGATGGCAATACCAAATTCATTTGCACCGGTGCAAGAGTCATCGAAAACCCCCACCGAATGAACGTCGCTGTTCGAATGAGAGCAAAGCTAGTTTGTGAGTATGCGAAGTCACTCAGGCCAGACTTGAGCTACTGGTATCAAACCAAGCTCACCCAGCACGACAATTTCAACGGCCGCGTGATAGTGGTTAGCAAGTAGGGGGCTCGCGACAGTATTGCCGGGGGGTAGGTTTTCAAAGGCAGTATCTCTTGACGAATTTACAGTCTTTGGCGGCCACTACTTTATCGAGGCAATGATTTCATCGATTCTTTGTTTCATCGTCTCTGAAAGCTCAGGATCGTAATTTTCTAGATAGTGATCCCAGCGATCTACTTTTCCTGTTGTGGCTCTCAACTTTCTGATCACAGATTCATACTCGGCCCTGGTTTCAGGGATAGCCTCCCGATAAAGCTCAAGGCGCTCAATGAATTCAGTGGCTGGAGGAAGGCCTGCAAGGCGAACTCGGGTTGCTGTAGTTGGAGGAACTCCCCAGAAATCAAATATTGGAGCAAGGTTCACATTGGCCCTGCGCGAACCCCACAGAATTGTGTCCTGGTCCTTCATGCTGGAGGTTCCAATTTGGTAGAAGACCTTATGGATTTCACCCACGACTTCCCAGCCGTAGAGGTCAGCTATTTCTGCAATTCGAGCCCAGCTTCTGGTCTGATACTGCATTTCGTTATCCCAGGCATCGAGGCACATCCGCTGGTTTGCTTGCCAGCTGGGTGAGAACATGGTGTCTTGAGCTGATTCTATAAATCCGTAATCTTGAAAGCCCGACAGGCGCAGAGCTGTGTCCATATCAGCGTTCAGGATTTGGTTGTAGATCACGGTCGCCAAAAGGTGGACGTTGGACTCACCCTCGTTGCAAACCCCAGCTTCAAAACCAGCGGTGGGCAAATTATAAGCGTGACCAATTTCGTGCCAGACAATAAACGTCCCACCCTTGAGGTTCGAGACACTCTTGCTAGCCAGATCAATCGGTGACCAGGCTCCGTCATCCTGTACGAAGTCCTTTACTGTCCGAACATCACCGACGACCTCATCTAGCGCTCCGAACCAGGGGTAGCTCACCGGGAATGGGTTCACAGAAGCGATGGTGGAGTCCAAGGTGAGCCACTCTTTTCGGAACCTCTCCGCGGGCCGACCTGCCATAACGTTAGTGACTTCAATTGATGCATCCATCGCGGCCATAATCGGCTCGGGGTCAGTGAAGAGATGAGCCATTCCCACCGGGTAGGTCAAGTTAAATTTCTCCCCCAGGAGTTCAAACCAGGGGACAGCCTTGGTCGCAACGGCAGTATTGAATTTTGCAAGGTTATTGTCTTCATTTTCAGGTTTGGCTGTTGAGTAGGTAGGCATTTCAACAGCACCGTCAATCAGGATCGTGGTCTCCCCGAGCGCGGACCCATCAGGGATGCGCAAATAGATTGGTCCTCCGAATGGATTGTCAATCTCGAACTGAGCGCGGTCAACAGCGAATTTTCTTGTTATCCGAGGAAAACGATTCCAGTCTTTGCTCTCTCGAATTATCTCTAGGTCCGCGTCTTGGAGCCCAACCTGGATGTACCACTCTTTATCTACAGCACTCTCTGGAACAGTTACGGTCGCAATTTCACCCGGCGCCAAGTACCTGCCGGTTGGCCTGAGTACTTGGTGTTGGCCGGCGAGGCGGTATTGCGTATCGGTGGCGTACGTCCCGTCAATTGTGATTTCTGCCGCTTGGCGCGGAACATCATCGCTTACAAACCCGGGAAAGAGCTCCGCGTCGGCAAAACGTATCGGACCGGTGGTCTCAGCAGAAAGATCATCGACAATCCATTGCTTCAGCAAAAACTGCAGCCTGTCAATCGAAGGCAGGGCTTCCATGGCGGGATTTTCTCCCAGAATTTGATAGATTGCGGACCGCGTTTTGATGAAGTCCAAGAACCGAAGGACCGTTGGTCCTATACCTTCCCATTGGTATTCAAATTTTGCTTCGAACTCGCGAACTAGAGCTTCTTGATTGGCAGCACTGACAGAACCGCTAATAAATTGCGTCAAAATCGCAGATAACCGAGCGGAGTCTTGGGCCACGCTACCGGTTCGAATGTCAAGACGCGCTATGTCTATGCTCAGCTGGGAATCATCGTCCCCTCCCACATTTTGGTATAAATCCTCCGGGTGGCCTCCCAGGTAGAGCGTGAAGTCTGGGTCGGCAAAGTTGTATCGAATGATATCGGGATTTGCTCGGTCCCATTCGACCAACCTGATTGATGTCTTCTTCCCGTTCAGGGTAAACATAACTGTGGGGCTATCAAGGGCGAAGCGGAAATCAACCGAAAGTGCGTTCCATCCCGATGACAGACTGGTGAGATTTCTTTGGTAACCCTCGATCAGGTAGGTACCGTCTGAGGTCCACAGCGTTAGACCTTGAGCTTCGCAAATGATCAGAGAAAAACCGATCGAGTCACGCCACCCGCCATTGGTGCTCACCAAAATTCGGCAATAATCTTCGAAGCGGTTCTCTTCTGCCCCATCCGCTCTATCAAACCTGAAATCAAGGTCAAATCGATATTGGTTCGAGCACTCGAGCCCTTTATCACCGGTCGACTGCACTGCCAGGATGTCGTAGGGCTTCTGAAGTGAAATCAGAGCTTTCCCGCTAGCTACCGCCACCTCGTACTGTCCCACGGAGAAGTCTTTGGGGCGTGACATGTCTTCGTTTCGGATCGGCTGCATGACCAGACTCGACAGGGCATCGGTGTTATCAACCGGAAGTGAAGCGGCGTTGAAATCAAAGTTGTGATTGGCCAGGATGTTACCTTCGCAGGGTTCAGGTAACGGTTGGTGTCGACCAAAAACTTCACCCGGATACTCAGGTAGCTGGTCAGTTTCTTCACCGAGGGTTGGAACTTCCGTAGCCTCGGTTTCACCGGCCAACAGCGGCCCAGGCTGCTCCGAATCATAGATAAGCGAGGCCACCGCAAATCCCTCGAGAAGGAGCAGCACCAGGGAGCCAGCTAAAACTTTCCGAGGGTTATTGCCTTGGCTGAATTTTTTCCATAGCGACTTCATTGCATCATCCCTGTTCGCATCGGACTTCGGAATCATCAGACCCGAGGACGAAGTAACCTCGAGGATCAGTACTTATCCCAGGCATCAAGGACGAGCCATCCGTGTGGACCAGCAGACTGACAAAATTACTTTGAAGGTCGAATGCGTAAAGCCCCGCGGGTAATTTCACCCGCGCGATTCCTCTGTCGTCCAGACTCACCGCAGCCCCCTCAAAGGTTGGCTTGAGTAGAAAAAATGAGGCGAGGGACTGAGGACTGCCCTGCGAATCTGTTACGAAAAAGAAGTTGACTTCTCCAGGCTGTGCCGCAGGATAATCTTCTGGCGTTGCCACGTCGCGGGCGCAGCCTTGAGAAAACCCATACCGGTCCAAGAGCTCACTGGTCATCTCCTCGAGTTCAGCTTGCAAGTCTTCAGAGAATTCACCAGCGGCTCCTTCAGCTAGAGCCTGTTTGATAACAAAGATCTCTTCCACTGCAGCCAGCACCCTCGATCGCTCAAGCTCGATACCCTCTGCCAAATTCTCACCGCCTGACATTTCATCGGTGAAATCTTGCAGCACTGGAGCATCTTCAGCTGTTTCAAGATCCTCTTTTACCGCTGGGGCATCAATAGTGGAGGTGGCTTCGAGTGAGCCAACAGTTTCCGAATTGAAAAATTGTTGAATCGAGCTCCGGTAGTCAGAACTGAGTGAGATCGAAGTGGTAAATAGCAGCCCCAGAATCGCGAGAACGGCGGTCACGCTTGCAATGATTGCTTCGACCGGGTGGCTGCGCGACCGGCTACCATCTGTGCCTTCAGGGCCCGACGGTGTCTCAGGTGCAGCCCCTGATTCGCTCCCCGTGTGCTCACCCAGCATGATTCACTCGCTCCTGAGTCATCGTTATTCAAGCCTAATGTTAAGCTAACTTATCTCCATTCATGAACTGTCGCAATCCGAAAATAGCTGGATGTAATGGACCTCAAGTCTCAGGAGCGGATCACTGATTGATGGGCCGTAGTCGGAGTTGCTGCTCGCAGACAAACAAAGCTATTGTTTCCAGCAGAAAATGTATGTTAAGGTAACTTAACTTTAGATGATGCGGCAAACCGCACTTGGTTACTTATATCGCAACAAACGTTCTAACTTAAGGGGCAATATATTGAAAAATCATCACAACGACAATGAAACTGTTCGCCCAGTCGCTCTTCGATTAGCCGCTCTTGGCATGGCAAGCATTCTGGCACTGTCCCTGCTAACTGCGTGCTCTGCAGATACGGGCGACAACGCAGGCTCAAGTCAAAACACTCAAGCCACTGAAAACCAGGCTACTGACAAGTCAGATAGCCCAGGTGACAACGAGGATGCGAGCCAAAACACTGAAGTTACTGAGGGCTCAGATAGCACAGGCAACAACGAAGATGCGGTCCAGAACACTGAAGTTACTGAGGGCTCGGATAGCCCAAGCCAAGAATCCTCAACCGATGAGACTCAATCAGCGACACAAGACAGTGTCACCCGGGAACCAACCAGGGTGGCGGCGAGTTTCGCAAAGGGAATCAGCTCAGCGGAGGTTCTTGCCTGGGTCAACGCGGCTACCGGCGAAATGGTAAATCCTCCAACGGATTTCATGGGCTTGGTGTGGCCAATTGGCAGGCAATTAGACGATGAGCCGGATCCTCAAGTATTCGATGGCGATCCCTTCTTAGAGCACAGCGACGTGCTTTCTCCCAGTGAGCAAGATGAGGTAGCGAAGTATTTCAGGTCCTGGCAGGCGGCCCTAGTCGGTTGCGATCCCGAGGACGCCCGCGACTTCAACGAGGGAGCAGATCGAGTGGAAAGATGGATCAAGGGCTCGGCAAATGTGGCGACCGCTCCAGACCCATGTTTTGAATCCAGGTCCGCAATTGTTGCTTGGTCCGCTGATCAAGACAAGACCACTGCGAAGCAGACGTTCTTTCACGAGTCATATCACGGGCTCTCCAATTACCTCCTAAAGCAATGCAGTCCGATTTTGAATCGGCAAGAAGATGACATGAATGACCTGCGTTGGTTTGCCGAGGGCACGGCCGATTATTTCGGTGTTTACATGGCGGCTAAGGACGACGGCAGAGATAACTACGTGCAAACGATGTTGAAGCGTGCATACCTTGACCTTCAAGGAGACCCTGGAATGCCTTTGGGGGCAAACACCTATGTTCAGGCTGCCGCAATGGTTTTAATGATCGAGCGCGGCATGATTACGGAAAAGCAGATCATCAACGGAAGCCTGTTCAATAACTGTGACTGGATCAACACTTTCGATCCAGCTGCGAAGGGCATTGATTACATTTTTGAAAACTTCAACAAAATTGAAGTCTCTGGCGACAAGTACTTTTACTCCGATGCAACCATCGAAGGATAACCCTGCGATGGTTGCATCAAAGTACTAGAGCGATGCTTGGCTTGATGCTCTAGCGTCTCAACCAGGGACCGGTATCAGCCCATGGTTGAATAATTTCGTTTTGCCATTGGCCATCTGGATGCTCGACTTGAATAACGATCGGCACCCAGCCGACCTCTTTTCCAGCCGGGGGGTTTACTAGCAGCCCATTATCGATTTCCGCCAGGTGAAAGCGTTCTTGGTTAGCGGGTCTTTCTAGTAGGTTTACGCTGCCATCCCACTGAGTGTGCATGGTTTCGATGGTCTGCTGGAGATCCTCGAGGTAAGCATTGGTATAAAACTCAGGGTATTCACGCCTCATGTTCCAAAACACTGGCTGGTCAACAAACCTGTACCAGCGGTAGCTAATCTGACTGCCATCGTCGAGTGTGGTCTGCAACACTTCTTCGTCGCAACCATTTGGATCTTCACAAACCCAGCAGTCGGTGTTGAATGTGTCGTCCGAAGAAAGATCAATCTCATCGAAGTGATTTTGAAGATTTGTCGGGCTTTCAAGGTTGCCGTAGTCCATTTGCCTCAGCTTTTCTGGCACAGCATCTTCAGAAACAGGAACCAGCTTTCCTTCCACGATTTCGTAGTAGCTACTGAGCGTTCGGTCAGCTACAGGCGTTTTGGACCAGTCCACGACAATGCTTGTTTCATCGTTTCTGTCGGTAGCCAGCAGTTGAATGTTGAAATCAAGGCTGCTTCCGTCGTAGTAATCCTCGCTCCTAGGCTGAAGGCCAAAAAAGTCAACAAGTGGCCCACTGTCCTGGTTTCCTTGAACATGCATAGGAATGCCTAGGTTGTCGAAGTTTTTCTTCCAGTCAGAGTCGGTTGAGTCGGACCTAAATGTTTTTGAGAAAGCGTGGTAGAGCTTTGAGTCGAAAGTTTGAATGTTCTGAGCAATTGGCTCTTGGTCAAAGCTGTTTGGAATCTTGGGTGGATAGGCCTTTATGAATGTCTGTCCGTCATCCTCGATTGCAAATAGCGGCACCGGAGGCATTTCGATGCCAGTCGGGATGTACTTTCTTGCTGGGGAAACGCCATGAGTTTTGTTGGGGTCTGCCCACCACTCTTGGTACCAAGATTCATTTTGTATTTTCTCAAGCAATTCGGTTTCGGTTAGTTTCTCGTTTAAAAAATCAACCAAAGCCTGCCCGGCTGGATCTGCCAAAGACTCGCCCACTGTCCAGTTGAAGACATCAGCAAGCATTTCTAGGGAATTCCATCTGGCCATACGCAGGTTCCAGTGCTGCGGGGTGTAGCCGATGACTGGCCCCGAGTAGTTTGCAGCGTCAATCACAAAGGTCCAGGTAAGAAGGCCGGGAGCGTCGCCAGGGCTCACTGCTCCAATTTCGTTACCAATAATTGGAAGGGCAACCCAAGAGGTGCCCACTGAAATACCACCATCGTCTGTGTAAGGTTCTTGATCTTTCTCGAAAGCAATGAGGTTTGGTGGGGCCATCATCTTGTTCGAAAGAGTCACTCTGCCAAGAACGTCACAAGAGATCCGTCTCTCATAAAAACCCCAACCGCCGCCGGTATCGCTGTCTTGGCTGTAAAGGTGGGTTGCAGCTGACGCCATGTACTTGGGGTAGTAGCTTCTGCCCATTTTGTCAGCGACAAAGAGCCCACCCTCAATGGAGTTGAACGCCCCATTGTGATGGGATTCATCTCCAACCCACTGACCCCACTGACCAAACTGACCAATGGTGGGCACTTTGTCCAAAAGGCGATAAACGCGGAGGTACTGGGACACTCCAAAGACATTAGGCACTGATTCGCTTGTTACAACCTCCGAACCACGCATGTTGATGTGTGACGTGTAAGGAGCAACACAGTTTTCGGCATCAAGTTCGCTGATTAGATCTTGAAAGACGGGAACCGCATCGGGCTCTACGAAGTCACAGTGCTCAGGGAGGTAAACGCCGGGAAGATAACTGGAATCAAAACTGACCGGTTTAGACGAGCCAGCAGGAGAAGAGCTTGCGGTTGGATCTTCTGCCGGGGAATCTGCACTCGGCAGAATCGTGCCTTCGTTGGAACAGGAAGACAGGATCAGAGCCATTGTGCTGGCTAGCGCAGTAACCACTGCAAGCTTGTTCTTGCGAGATCGGGACATATTTCCTCCGAAGTTCTTAGGGAATCAAAATATTAGTGTATAGATAACTTTACAAATAGAAGGATTTGTGTATGCTTTCTTAGCATGACGAAAACAAAATTTGATTGGGCGATCTCCACAGTCTTGGCACTGGTTGTTTCGACGCTGATAGCCACACCCTTAGCTCAGGCTGACTACGCTGACCCAAAAACAACAACTGTTCAGGTGAGTATTGATGGCAACACCATTGGATTGTCAAACACGGCAACAAATCATGCCAACGATGCACTGAACCGAGCTTTTGGTGGCGGGAACTTCAGTAACGACTCCTCCGAGAGTGAGCTCTCCGCAATGTATACCTCAATCGACGGTGGACAGTTTTGGGCACAGGCCCAGGGCGGCATAGTGGAAATTGATTGCGGTGGCGGTGCCTCTGAGTATTATCAGCGCTCTAGCGTCCAGCTCACAAACCTTCCAGCTGGTACTAAGGATGTTTGGGCGTTCTTTGATCCGGCAGTTGGTTCCGGCAGCGTAGTCAAAACATTTCCTCATTTCAACTACATGGACGTAGATGCAATTGCAAACAAACGAATCTCGAATTCTGCTTCACTTCCAAAACTCTGTGACGGCACAACTCAATATGTGGCTGGCACGCCCGGAAACCTGGTCTTGGGCGCCGGTGGCAATGTTCGAACGACATCTGGCGTGGTCCAGAATGACATAACCGCAACTTCAACAACTTTCGATGTCTATGTTCCGATGGATGGCGAGAGCAACGGAGACACCTCCATATTCCTGGCCCTTGGCATTGTTGTTGACATGGGCGGGGACGGAGTTCTTGATGACACGACGGACGATGTTGGCATCGAGACTTGGATTTCAAGCAAACCGTGGTGGGGACCTGGCGAGAATGACTCAACAGACGTACTTTTGGAGCCCTGCTCCGGTCCCGGCGCAAGTGACAACCCATGTGTCGTGAACACGTCAGGAGTTTTCGCAGCTGACGGGACCACTCCGCTTGACGCCGGCTACTCCGTGCAGCTTTCAATGGAGGGGGATGCTGAAAGCTTTGCGATGAAATTGAAACTTGCTCCAACGGCTGCTATTTCTGGGGCATTTGCGATTGCAGAAGACTCAATAACGAACATAGCGGTGAGCTGGCCAACGGATGGTGACCTCTTCGGAATCGGGGCACTGCCCGTGGGATCAGGCGCAGCCGAATTGAACTTTGCAAACGTATTCATTGACACTCCAATTCTGGTAAATCCTGAAACTACAGCCCAAGACTCAAGCACTAACCGATGGGACATTGCCGAGTCAGACAGAGTAGTTACAACTTTGATTGGAACTGCAAAAGAGACATCGGCTGCTATCTCTAGGCAAACCTGGTGGCCGCAATGCGAGGTTGTAGTAAGCGGTGGATCTGTTGGGTCAACTGGGTGCGGCGAGGGCATGACCAGCTACGCCAGCGCAGACTACTTTGTGCACTCGAGTGTCCCTGCGGAAATGAACCTCTTGGTTGATCAGAATTTAACCGCTGTTGCCGGGGGGCTGGTTTCGACCAATGGTCAAGGATTTGCGTTTGGGGATGTGAGTGCGGGGTTCCAATTTGCCGTGTCCGGTCCCTCATATAATGCTGCCAACCAAGCTAGAAGTGCTGAAGGTTTTTACTACGTATGCATTCCCTCTGCATTCTTAGCGGATGGCTTTGACGTCACCGCGGCAGAAGCTGCTGCAGAGTGGGAAGGTCGAAGAGACGGAGCGGTGGTGGCAGACACTGCTTTTGCGACTGGTACCTGTGGCGATGGTTCTAGTGGGCTTGTGGCTTCCTTGAATCCATTCGGGTATTCCTCGCCACTCTTTGCGCTGCAGCCAGTTCCTGTGGTGGCTCCCGCATCATTAGTTCCAGGGCCATACATTGGTCCACTTCCAACTGGCATTTCCACTAAAATTGCCTATGCCGGAGAGGAAATATCGGTTTACGGAAAAAGATTGGGCTCGATTACAGCAGTCACGCTAGACGAAAAGATGGCCAAGATTATCTCGAAAGACGATAAAACGCTTTTATTCGAGATGCCATCGAGCCTCTCGGCCGGCTTGAAGGTGCTGACAATGACCTCCATTCACGGCAAGCTCTATTACTTTGCAAACCTTGAGCTGAAAGAAACGCCGTTGCCAGAAGGTGAAAAACCCCTGCTGGACATCTCTGATTCAGGTGTAGTGAACGCCGGGTCCTTCAACGGCTACGTGGCCGTCTATGCAAAGAATCTGAAGGGCACAACGCTGTCATGGAAGATTGCGGGAAAGTGGTTCAAAGTACCCGTTACAAGTGACTACCAAGTGTTCCAGCGAAAGACCAGTGCCGTGGGTATCGAAGTAAATGTCGATCTCTATACTGACGGAACGAAACAATTCAGCAGGAAGATTCTCACCAGGTAGCGGACTTGAACTGAGCGTTACTTCCTCAGAAGCTGGCGTGAAAGAAACGCCGGGAAGGCACTAAATTATTGGTGAGAGACAGCGAGTTTCCCACCAGAAGGAAATGAGATTCTAAATGCATGACAGCCGCAACAGAATCGGGCTAGTCGAGGACAACAGTCTGCTCCGCCTAGCCGTAGCCTCATCTCTGGAAAAAGAGAACTTCGAGATAGTTTTTTCGGTCGCTACAGCGGTCGAAGCTCTCTCGCAGATCGAAGTCGGTGAAATCGACGTTTTAGTCGTAGATCTTCACCTGGGAGAGACAATTAACGGCATAGACGTCTCTCTTTTATGGCAGAAAGCAAACCCCGAGGTTGGCGTGGTTTACCTGACCAGCTACGAAGACCCACGGATAATCAATGGCGGTAGGTCACAAGTGTTGGCCAAAAACTCTGTTTACGTCACGAAGGATTCCATTACAGACATAGGCCAATTGGTGGGTGCGATCAGGTCTTCCCTTGAGGGGAATCCCAATGAGGGTCCCGCATTGACTGGCGATCTAGCCAAACTGACTGACGTGCAAATGGAAACTCTCTCTCTGCTTGCCCTAGGTCATTCCAACCGGGAAATCGCAAGAATTCGTGGTATCAACGAGGATTCAGTTGCTATCTCGTTGAACCGAATCTCTAAAGTCCTTGGTTTGCCAGCTCAGATGAACAGGAATCAGCGTGTTCATCTTGCTCGAGTGATCTTAAAGGGGCAAGGCCAGTGAAATGAAGCTTCTGAGGGACTCCTATAACGCCATAGGGGGCCCGTGGTTGCTGGATCGACTTCAACTCGTCTTGATCGGCGGCCTTGCGGTGGTGTGGTTTTCTATAGCTCTGCCAGATGGCTACACATGGGACTCCTATATTTTTTCATTCCTAAGAAACATTGCTGTCTTTGGAATCTTGCTGGGTATCTGCGAAGCAGCCAATATGAGCATTTTTGCTCAAACCAGAGTGAAGCCTGCCAACCCACTGTATGTTTTCGGTTTTGGAGCCCTACTGGGCTCGGTGGCCTATGCCTCTCACGTGGCAATCGGGTACTTGCTGCCGATCGAGCAAACCTCCTTTGATCTTGGCGGCTTATGGGTTATAACATTGATCGGCGCCTTTGGCATTCCAGCCCTTTCAACAGCCGAAAGGCTACGACGCTTATCAAGAATCAGGCGACGCATTGGCTTGGAGCAGAAAGCCCAAAGTATTGGCAGCAACGATCTTCTCGAGCAGCTTGGCTCCATCTTTGATGACCTCTCTAAGAATGTTTCTCTGAAGTTTGAAGAACTCAGGAAAAGCCAAGGAATCACCAGCAGGGCCTCGTTGGAGCGGGTCATAACAGAATGCATCAAACCCCTGTCTAAGGCCCTGACCAGCCTCACGCAACCAACATCAAAATATTTTGTGATTCGAGGCGTCAGTTCGGAAGCATATTTCGTTCGCCCATTTCACTTTCCAATCGCCACCAGCATCATTTACAGCGTCGCTTTTTTGATCGTGAACCTACTGCTCGGAGAGTTTTTGCTCGCTGTTATACCTGCAATGATCAACTGTTTGATACTCTCAGTCGCACTTCTGATTGCCAAAGAACTTTGGGAAAAACTTGGCAAGGGAAAAGGTGCGCTCGCCATAGTGATTGCGTCTTCGATAGTGGCCTTTCCGGTGACAGCGGTCAATCAGTTTTTTCTGCTGGGTGGCACAGATCCCGTCCGATTCCTGGCTGGCTGCCTGCTTAATTTCGTGGTTCTGGTAGCCATGATTATGTTCACGGCATCCACTTTGTTTTCGGCGAAAACCGACTTGGAAGAATACTCGAGACTCTTGAACGCTCATGAAGGCGGTGCGCTTGGGCGAGCTTTTCGTGCATTGATTTACCGTCGCCTCTCTCAAAAATTGCATGGAGCAGTGCAGTCAGATGTCTTGGCTTTGCAGCTTTCTCTGGACGAATCTGTGCTCTCGGCATCTCGTGAACTTGAGAAGACGGTGCTTGAATTTATCTCAAAAGCCAAGATTGAGTTCTTGGAGGAAACCCAAAGTCCGCTTTCAGAACGCTTTAGGCAGTTGACAGAAATGTGGTCTTTTGTGGCTAACATCAAGGTTTCAAATAGCTGCGAAAACCTTACTGTGCTGCAGGAAAATGTTTGCTTCATGGTTATTCAGGAGGCAATCACCAACTCCATTAGGCATGGGTCAGCTGACCAAATCGAAGTTCAGCTAAGTAATGAAGAGCCCGGTGCGTTCCAGATTTCAGTGGTGGACAACGGAACTGGGCCTCTTAAGCAAAGCTCACGCTTGGGGTCTGGATTGAAAGTGCTTTCGACCCTCACGGAGGATAATTATGCGCTGGTTTTCAACGAAAACGGCGGCGCAAGCTTGAGGGCCACGGTTTACTCTTGAGGTAATTGCCGCTGGCGGTTGTCATTCGGTCAAACAACTAGATTGCTAAAGAGCCTGACCGCGAGAGTCCTACTTCAGAATTTTAAAAGCCTCGGCAAAAATAGCCAAGTCCTGCCAGGGCATTCCGGTTGACTTATAAAACCTAATCCCAGAGTCTTTTGCTTCGATTTGATCTTGTCCTTCGGCTCCAAAAAAGAGGTCTCGAACCTCAATGAGCGACTCTTCAGCAATTGATTGATCTAGCAAAGCTAAGACAATGTCACCGGCCTCTCGAAGGCACGCATCATGCTCTTCAATAAACACCTGTGACACCCTGACAACATCGCTACCAATTTCCCGAGCACTTGCCTCATGGGAGCCAACCGCAGCAATTACACAATCTGGTTTGATTTCAGACAATGAAAACAGCGGGCTTCTGGCTGTTGTTGCCGTGATAATTAGGTCTGCCTCAGCTAATTTCGCAGGAGTGCCAACG
>Ga0209654_1000760_pt1 | contig 29554 bp, 40 predicted proteins | sample SaaInl1SG_22_DNA_FD_184646 | JGI IMG/M metagenome (GOLD analysis project Ga0209654, IMG submission 184646) | Marine microbial communities from expanding oxygen minimum zones in the Saanich Inlet - ESP_161SG_22_DNA (SPAdes) (version 2) | ecosystem: Environmental > Aquatic > Marine > Intertidal... | reverse complement strand
ACAACGTGTCTATCGAGGTGACCTTGATTGCGCCAATCGCGATGGAAGAAGGCTTGCGCTTCGCTATTCGTGAAGGTGGTCGTACAGTGGGTGCGGGTGTGGTCGCTAAGATCACGGCTTAATCACTCTTGAGCTTGCTGACTTCCGAGCGTGATGCTCGGTAGCCAGCATGTTTCAACTAACCCTCTCAAGAGAGACTTATGCAAAAACAGAAAATCCGTATTCGCCTGAAGGCGTTTGACTACAAGTTGATTGATGCGTCTGCCGCTGAAATCGTTGACACTGCGAAGCGCACGGGTGCAATCGTTAAAGGTCCCGTGCCATTGCCTACCCGCATGAAGCGTTTTGACATTTTGCGTTCGCCCCACGTCAACAAGACCAGCCGCGACCAGTTGGAAATCCGTACCCACCAGCGTTTGATGGACATTGTCGACCCGACTGACAAGACGGTTGATGCGCTGATGAAGTTGGACTTGCCAGCTGGCGTAGACGTCGAAATCAAGCTGCAGTAAACGTTGCAGTAGCGTTTTTGCCACCAATTCCCAGAGTCCCTTGTGTTACTCAGGGAATTGGTGCTACAATCGCAGGCTCTGCCCAAAATGGGTGGTGTGTGACACGCGAATAGCGCGTTGCAAAGGCTACGCCTCAAGTAGCCAATTAATCAAATCAGCCCCGGCCAATTGAAGTCGGGAACGGAGAAAATAATGAGTCTTAGCAACTCCCTCGGGTTGTTGGGTCGCAAGGTGGGCATGACACGTCTGTTCACCGATGACGGCGATTCAGTGCCCGTCACGGTGGTCGATGTATCTGACAACCGTGTGGCGCAAGTCAAAACCCAAGCCACAGATGGCTACGATGCGTTACAAGTGACGTTCGGCAAGCGCCGTGCATCTCGCGTGACCAAGCCTGCGGCAGGCCATTTGGCCAAAGCCGGCGTTGAAGCGGGTGAAATCATCCAAGAATTCCGCGTAACCGCTGAAGTCGCTGCGCAGTACGCTGCTGGCGCCTCAGTGCCGGTTACGTTGTTTGCTGCGGGCCAAAAGGTTGATGTGCAAGGCACGTCAATTGGTAAAGGCTTCGCCGGCACCATCAAGCGTCACAACTTCAAATCACAGCGTGCGTCGCACGGTAACAGCCGCTCACATAACGTGCCTGGCTCTATCGGCATGGCGCAAGACCCAGGCCGCATCTTCCCAGGAAAGAAGATGACTGGTCATATGGGCGACGCGACCGTAACAACTCAAAACCTTGATGTGGTTCGCATTGACGAAGCCCGTCAGTTGTTACTCATCAAAGGCTCTATTCCAGGTGCGCCCGGCGGTTTTGTGACCGTTCGTGCGACTGTGAAAGTGGCCGCAAAACAAGGAGCGAACTGATGCAAGTCGAACTCCTGAATGACCAAGGGCAGGCCGCATCTAACGTGGATGTGCCCGATACCATTTTTGGTCGCGAGTACAACGAATCATTGGTGCACCAAATCGTCGTAGCCTACCAGGCTAACGCGCGTCAAGGTACCCGTGCCCAGAAAGACCGTGGCACGGTAAAGCACTCAACGAAGAAGCCATTCAAGCAAAAGGGCACGGGTCGTGCACGTGCGGGTATGACGTCTTCTCCCATCTGGCGTGGGGGCGGTCGCGCTTTCCCTAACTCGCCTCTGGAGAACTTCACACAGAAGGTGAACAAGAAGATGTACCGTGCTGGTATGGCTTCTATCTTCTCCCAGTTGGTCCGTGACGGCCGCTTGGCTGTGGTGGAGTCGTTGACGTTGGAGTCGCCCAAGACAAAAGTCTTGGCCGATAAATTCAAGGCGATGAACCTCAAATCTGTTTTGGTGATTGCTGACGAGGTAGATGAAAATTTGTACCTTGCTTCACGCAACCTCCCCAATGTGATGGTTGTTGAGCCACGCTACGCTGACCCCGTGTCTTTGGTCTTCTTTAAGAAGGTCGTTGTCACCAAGGCCGCGCTAGCCAAACTGCAGGAGATGTTCGCATGAACGCCGTAAAGTTTGACGAAGGTCGTTTGATGCAGTTGTTGGTAACACCTATCGTGTCTGAAAAGGCCACGATGGTTGCTGAAAAGTCCAACACTGTGACGTTTAAAGTGTTGCGCGACGCGAGCAAGCCTGAGATTAAGGCTGCTGTTGAGTTGCTGTTTAAGGTTCAAGTGAAGGCTGTGGCCGTCGCGAACCAAAAAGGCAAAGCAAAGCGTTTTGGCAAGACGGTTGGCCGTCGTGACCATACCCGTAAGGCGTATGTCACGTTGATGCCAGGTCAAGAGCTGAATATCGGTGGGGAGGTCGCTTAATCATGGCTGTTATTAAAACAAAACCAACGTCGCCGGGTCGCCGTCACGTCGTCCGTGTTTCACGTGACCACCTGCACAAAGGCGAAGGTTACGCCCCCTTGTTGGAGCCACAATTCCAAAAAGCGGGTCGTAACAACAACGGACACATCACGGTTCGCCATAAAGGCGGCGGGCACAAGCACCACTATCGTGTTGTGGACTTCCGTCGTGACAAGGATGGCATTCCAGCGAAGGTCGAGCGTATTGAATACGATCCAAACCGTAGTGCCCATATCGCACTCGTTTGTTATGCAGATGGTGAGCGTCGTTACATCATCGCCCCCCGTGGCGTTGAGACTGGCACGCAGCTGATGTCGGGTGCGGAAGCGCCAATTCGTGCAGGGAACACCTTGCCGATCCGTAATATTCCGGTCGGTGCAACCATTCACTGTATTGAAATGCAAGTGGGGAAGGGCGCTCAGATCGCCCGTACCGCAGGTGCTTCTGCTGTACTGATGGCCCGTGAAACGGTCTACGCGCAGGTTCGTTTGCGTTCTGGCGAGGTTCGTAAGATTCACGTCGACTGCCGAGCAACCTTGGGTGAAGTCGGCAACGGAGAGCACGGCTTGCGTCAATTTGGTAAGGCGGGTGTGAAGCGTTGGATGGGTATCCGTCCAACCGTTCGCGGTGTCGCCATGAACCCTGTTGATCACCCGCATGGTGGTGGTGAAGGTCGTACCGGCGAAGGCCGCGTACCCGTCGATCCTTGGGGCAATATGACCAAGGGCTACCGTACCCGTAACAACCGTCGCACGCAGAACATGATCGTTTCGCGTCGCAAGAAGTAAAAGGTTAACGAAATGACTCGTTCACTAAAAAAAGGTCCCTTCGTTGACCATCACCTTCTTGCCAAGGTCGAGAAAGCTGTTTCGACCAAAGACAAGAAGCCAGTTAAGACATGGTCACGTCGTTCAACAATCCTGCCCGATTTCATCGGTCTGACGATTGCTGTTCACAATGGCCGTCAACACGTGCCCGTGTATGTCACCGAACAAATGGTCGGTCACAAACTCGGGGAGTTCTCCCTGACGCGTACTTTTAAAGGCCACCCGGCCGATAAAAAAGCGAAGAAGTAAGGAAAAACCATGGAAACCCGCTCTATCGTTCGCGGCGTGCGTTTGTCTGTTGACAAAGGACGACTGGTTGCCGACCTCATTCGCGGCAAAAAAGTCGATCAGGCACTCAACACGCTGATGTTTACCCAAAAGAAAGCCGCTGGCATTATCAAAAAGGCTCTTGAGTCTGCGATCGCCAACGCCGAGCACAATGACGGTGCAGACATTGATGAACTCAAAGTCACCAGCATTTACGTCGAGCAAGGCGCCACATTGAAGCGGTTCACAGCCCGTGCAAAAGGCCGTGGTAACCAAATCAGAAAACCCACCTGTCACATTTACGTGACGGTTGGCAACTGAGAGGTCTAAATATATGGGTCAAAAAATCAACCCCACCGGATTCCGCTTAGCGGTCTCTCGTAACTGGGCAAGCCGCTGGTACGCCAGCAACCGTGACTTCGCTGGCATGCTGGCTGAAGACATCAAGGTGCGTGAGTACCTAAAGGAAAAGCTGAAAAACGCGTCTGTTTCTCGTGTCTTGATCGAGCGTCCTGCTAAGAACGCCCGTATCACCATCTTTTCAGCACGCCCAGGCGTGGTGATTGGTAAAAAAGGCGAGGACATCGAGAAGCTCAAGAAAGAGTTGACCGAGAAATTAGGCGTGCCTGTTGCCGTGAACATCGAAGAAGTTCGCAAGCCAGAGATCGATGCTAAGTTGATCGCTGATAGCATCACCCAGCAGCTAGAGAAGCGCATTATGTTCCGTCGTGCGATGAAGCGTGCGATGCAAAATGCGATGCGTCTCGGCGCACAGGGCATTAAGATCATGTCTGCTGGTCGTTTGAATGGTATTGAGATCGCGCGTACGGAATGGTATCGCGAAGGTCGCGTGCCACTGCACACGATGCGTGCTGATATCGACTACGCAACATCAGAAGCCAAGACCACATACGGCATCATCGGCGTCAAAGTTTGGGTTTACAAGGGTGATACCCTGGGCCGTAACGATGCGCCAGTGGCTGTTGAGCCGCGTGAAGAGGAGCGTCGCGGACGCGGCCCTCGTCGCGATGGTGAGCGCCCAGCGCGTGCCGGTCGTCGTCCAGCGGGCAGCAATGCCGCGCCAGCCGATGGCAGTGATAAACCCGCTGAAGCCACTGTTGGTGAAGCTAAACCTGCCGTTAAGCGCGTACGTAAGGCCGCGCCCGCTACAGCATCTGCGGACGGCAAAGGAGAATAACTATGCTGCAACCTGCTCGTCGTAAATTTCGTAAAGAGCAAAAAGGCCGTAACACAGGTATTGCTACAACAGGCAATACCGTGGCTTTCGGTGACTTCGGTTTGAAATCAATCGACCGTGGTCGTCTGACTGCTCGCCAAATTGAGTCCGCTCGTCGTGCCATTAACCGTCACGTTAAACGTGGTGGTCGTATCTGGATTCGTGTGTTCCCTGACAAGCCGATCTCAAACAAGCCTGCAGAGGTGCGTATGGGTAACGGTAAAGGTAGCGTTGAGTACTACGTGGCTGAAATTCAGCCAGGTAAGGTACTTTACGAAATCGTTGGTGTGACCGAAGAGCTGGCACGTGAAGCGTTCACCTTGGCTGCTGCCAAGTTGCCGTTGCGCACCACGTTCGTCACGCGCATGCTTGGCCAGTAACAGGAGAATGAATATGAATACGACTGAACTGCGCCAAAAAGACGCTGACGGCGTCGCGACCGAGGTGAAAGCTTTGCAAAAAGCCCACTTTGGCCTGCGCATGCAAAAAGGCACACAACAATTGACCAACACTGCCACATTGAGCAGTACACGACGCGCTATCGCTCGTGCCAAGACGATCTTGGCCGAGAAGTTAGCCGCTAAGTGAGGAGCGAAGTAATGACTGAAGCAAAACCAACACGTAGCCGTACCCTGATCGGTACGGTGGTTAGCGACAAGCGCTCCAAGACAGTGACCGTCTTGGTCGAGCGTCGCGTTAAGCATGACTTGTATGGCAAGATCATTGCGCTTTCAAGCAAGTACCACGCGCACGACCAGGAAGACCAGTACAACCTGGGCGACGTGGTCGAGATCACAGAAAGCCGTCCGCTGTCTAAGACCAAAAACTGGGTCGCGACCCGTTTGGTCCAAAAGGCGGAATTGGTTTAAAACTCATTTGCCTTATGGCTTGTACGTTTTAAAAGGCGACCAACGATGTTGGTCGCCTTTTTCGTTTGTAATGTGACTCCAGAGCAAGACGCTAGCGATGCGTTGCTCTAGCAATCACACCACCCGATTCATCAATAGGAGAAACATATGATTAAAGTTGGCGATAAATTACCTGCAGTGACCCTGCGCGAATATCTTGAGGTAGCCGGTGAAGGCTGCAGTATCGGACCCAACGACGTCGATGTGGCGGCGGCCAGTGCCGGTAAGACCATTGCGTTGTTCGCCCTACCCGGTGCGTTTACGCCAACTTGCTCGGCTAAGCATGTGCCTGGCTACCGTGATAGCGCAGCGGCTTTCAAAGCGGCGGGCGTAGACGAGGTGTGGTGTGTTAGCGTCAACGACGCTTTTGTGATGGGCGCTTGGGCGCGCGATCAAAAGACCGAGGGCTCGGTGCGCATGATGGGTGACGGCGACGCGGCATTCACCCGTGCGGTTGACTTGGTATTGGACTTGTCCGGTAAGGGTATGGGCGTGCGCAGTCAACGCTACTCCATGGTGGTGAAAGATGGTGTCGTGACCCACTTGAATGTGGAAGGTCCGGGCGAGTTCGCTGTTAGCGACGCGCAAACCATGCTGGCGCAATTGGCCGGCTGAGCGGCGTGAACAGGTGGTGTGGCGCTGGTATCAGCGTCCCGCCCCACGTCAGGCGGGGAGGCATGCCACCCTTGCTCGCGTGTTAGAGCACTGCCTTTAGGTGATGTGCGCCGGGTATCGGGCTGTAGTAGTACGGCGCGATCAAGTCGAAGCCAAGTTGGCTATAGAGCGATCGGATCGTTTCGCGCTCATCAAGGGTGTCGAGCAACATAACAGCGTATCCCGCTGCACGCGCAGCGTCCATGGTGCGTTGTAACAGCTGCGAACCTAAACCGCCCCCCCGGTGTTCTTTTCTAAGGTACAGCCGCTTAAGCTCACAGCTATTTGGATAGTCGTTGGGTGCGGCGCGCCGAAAGGCACAACAACCCGCAGCGACATCGTCAACACGCACGATCAGCAGTCCGCCAGCAGGCGCCGCGTACTCACCTGGTAGCGCCGCAAGCTCTGCGTCTATTCCTTGAAAATCTAGATTGACGGATGCGCGATCGCCAAACTCGGCGATAAGTAGTCGCGCGTCGTTCAGTGCGCCGTTCAATGCGTCGTTCAGTGCGGCGACGGTGCTCACCCACTCAAAGGTGATCGTGGGCCTTTCCTTGGGGTTAACCGCCAGCATAGACCACGACACCCCTTACCAAGCCATAGCAAAACAGCCAAATGATCAGCGCACTTAGCCGATTCTTTGCACGGTCTTCACTGGATACACCGCCGTCACGCAATGGGACGTCGCCATGCAACATCGCGGGCACCAAGTTTTGCCGCCGTCTAAAAGCGTAATACGCAATGGCCCCAATGTGCAGAGCAACCAGCACAATGAGGACGACCTTGCTGACGTCCTTATGTACCCATGTCAGTGTGCTCACAAACGCCGAGTCGACCCAGTGTGAAAAAGGGCCACTCATAGAGATATCGTCGTCGCTAAAAAGACCCGTGGTGACCTGAAGCGCGACGGCCCCGAGCAACCCCACTACAGCCCAACTGCCGGTGCGGCTGTGGCCGAGCGGATGCGCGGCCTCTGCCGCGTTGCCAGCCTGCGCTCCCAAGGGCGCTAGCGACCACCTAAAGTTACCAAAGCGCGACCAGTAACCGCCGAAAATCCCCCAGACCAGACGGAACAATAGGAGGCTGGCAATCACATAGCCAATCTGAAAGTGCCACCCAAGCGCGGCATCGTCTTCTAGGTTGCCGGTGACAACCATTGCGACAACTCCTAACACCAAGGTCCAGTGAAACACCCGGGTTGGAAGGTCCCACACGCGTAGGGTGGGCGCCGCTGCATTGTTGGTTGGTGCCATGTGATGTCCCATAATAAGAAGCGTAGCATAAGGCTAACCGACATCTCTCGGTCTGATCATCAACTTTTTGAAAAGCGGCACTTCCATGAAATTTCTTCGACAAGCTCTTCCCACCCTGATGATGGCGGCGGCACTGTTGGCCAGTCCGGCTGCCCACGCGCAGTTTAAAAATGCCGAGCATGCAGCGAAATACCGTCAGGGTGCATTCACGGTGATGGCTGTGCACTTCGGCAACATCGGTGCCATGGTGAACGGTAAAAAAGATTTCGATGCCAAACAGGCTGAAGTGGATGCAAATGCCGTAAAGGCGCTAAGTGCCCTGCCATGGGCGGGCTTTGGCCCGGAGACCGAGTACCTCGAAACCAAAGCGCTTCCCGAAATTTGGCTAGAAAAAGAGAAATTCCTAGCGGCTGCTACCAAGTTGCAAACAGCAACAGGTAACCTCGCAGCAGTCGCGAAAACGGGCGATGCGGCGAAGTTGAAGGTAGCCTTCGGCCAAACGGCTAAGAGCTGTAAGGCTTGCCACGACGCTTACAAGGAGTAAGTGCGTGCTCGCTCACTTGAAGCGAGTGGCCCGCTGTCATGTTTAACTGGGTTCTGCAAGCAAGGTATCAATAAAACGGTGCAGTGCCACAAAGTCTGGCGGCCCAACGAAAGACTTCAGGACCTGCCCTTTTTTATTGACAACAAAGGTGGTGGGCGTCAGCTTGACGTCGCCCCACTGCCTAGCGACTTCCCCCGATTTGTCGATTGCCACCTTGAACGGCAGGTCACGGCTATCTGCAAAGTTCACGACGAACGCCGGCGGGTCGTAGCTCATGGCCACCGCAACCGTCTCGAACCCGCGGTCGGCATACTTTTCGTGCGTCGCGATGAGGTCTGGCATTTCCGCAACGCAGCTGGTGCAGCTGGTTGCCCAAAAGTTGACGAGTACCACCTTGCCGCGTAGCTCACTGGTTGTCACAGTCGACCCGTCTAGCAATAGAAACGTGGACGCCGGTGCGGCCCGCTGCCCACCACACCCTCCAATAAACACCGCCATGCAGAGCAGCAGCGGATACATAAAACGCGCCCGCAAGCGCCGCCCATAAAGTGAGGTGAGTTTCATATACGTGAGACCTAAATCGAAAGTGAGCACTAGGGTTTAGCGGGGCTGAGCAAGAACGGCCTTGGCAGACACGCGCATCCGCTCCTCTAAATAAGCCGAGTAAAAGTCGGGCACCGCAATACCCAGCAGCCGCTCGGCGACCTCGTTTCCTCGCTTGTCAAAAAACAACAAGGTGGGCGAAAAGCGAGCCTGCCAACGCTTGCTAATATCTGAGCTGGAGCGATCGATGCCATCAAAGTCCGTGACGCGATTGCGGGTGTCGCTAATGGTCAGTTGAACAGCGAGCAACTCGCCGTTTTGCATCATGGGCACCAAATAATGGTCGCGTACCAGATCACAATAGGGGCACCCCGCCACGCTGGTCATAACGATCAGCGCTTGTCCTCTTCCATTCGCTAGAAAGGCATGCCGGTTGAGATCGGTTGCAAGTGGTAGGTCCATCGACGAATTATCTCTGATGCTAGGCAACAATACCTTGTGCTTTGAGCGCCAGTACCGCCGAAGGTTCCATGCCAAGCACATCGGCCAAAATCTGCTCGGTGTGCTCGCCCAACATGGGGGGCGGCGCTCCATGAAGCACCGGGGTCTCACTCAATTTCATAGGGCTGGCGACCAAGCGCACATCATCCGCTAGCGGGTGCTGCCACGTGTCGACCATTTGTCGCGCGTTGACCTGTGGGTCGGAGAAAACCTCGGCCAAGCTGTTGATCGGCCCACAAGGGACTTTGGCTGCCTCCAGCGCAGCGAGCCAGTGTGACTTGGGCTGCAACGCCATGACCTGTGCAATGGCGGGTACCAATATCTCCCGGTGTCGCACCCGTGCGGCATTTGTTTGGAAGCGGGGGTCTTGCGCCCACTCGGGGTGGCCCAGTACCTGCGAAAATCGCGAAAACTGCCCATCGTTGCCGACCGCGACAATCAGGTGTTGGATGTGCCCACTGTCGTCAGCAAGCGCCTTGAACACTTGGTAGGGGACGATGTTGATGTGCGCGTTACCCGCGCGCCCCGGTGTCGATCCATGAGCCTGACCATGCACCAAATAAGTGGCGCCGAGATTCGCCAGCATGGCCACCTGCGTATCCAACAGCGCCATGTCAATGTATTGGCCCACCCCCGTGCGTTCTGCATGCCGGATAGCGGCCAAAATCGCGACGGTTGCGTACATACCGGTAAAGAGGTCGGTTACCGCAACGCCAACCTTTTGTGGCCCTCCGCCAGGCAGATCGTCACGCTCGCCGGTTACGCTCATGAGCCCGCCCATGCCTTGAATAGCGTAGTCGTAGCCTGCGCGCTCAGCATAGGGGCCCGTCTGACCAAACCCGGTCACCGAGCAGTAGACCAGTGCGGGGTTGACCTCGCGCAAACTGGCGTAATCCAGACCGTAGCGGGCAAGGTCACCCACCTTGAAATTCTCAACAAAAACCTGCGACTGCGCAGCCAACTGCTTGATCAGCGCCTGCCCACCTGGCGTAGCGATGTCGCAAGCGATGCTGCGCTTGTTTCGATTCGCGCCCAGATAATAAGCGGCTTGAGCCGTGTCTTCACCCGCACGGTCAGACAGAAAAGGGGGGCCCCATCCACGGGTGTCGTCACCGGAGCCTGGGCGCTCAACTTTAATCACGTCTGCCCCTAAGTCTCCCAATGTTTGGGTGCACCACGGCCCAGCAAGAACCCGCGAGAGGTCAAGGACTCGGATACCATCTAGCGCATGAGAAGTTTGATTGTGGTTCATAAGCGTATTGTGCGACTTTTGTGTGTTGCTGCATGCACATGGGCGATAGCCGCGTGTAGTCCAACCTACAACTGGCGTGTCCAAGCGTTAGACGACGTGGCCGCGGACGCCTTGCTCCCGTGCAAGCCAGAGGCGGCGGAGCGCTTGGTGCCGCTGGCCACCCCACCAGTGACTTTGCACGTCCGTGCCTGTGACGTGAAAGGGCAAACGTTTGCCATCTCTTGGGCCTTATTGCCGGTTGGTGCAGACCCGGTGTTGGCATTACAACGTTGGCAGCAGGCCGCAGCAGCCGCCGTTAAGGCAGGGCCTATTGCGGGTGCGCCAACACCTTGGCGGGTTGCGGGTAGCGATGAGGGTATTCGTCTGCTCTCTCAAGGTCAGCGTCACAACGGCGATACCATTGCCACCGAGTGGCGCTATGCCAGGCGAGGGCAGGCGGTGATACAACTGGCGATTTACGGTGGTGTGGATCAGCCAGAGCGCATGACACAGTTTTGGGAGAGCCTCGCATGGCGAAAGCGCCCCTAATTGGCGCGCGGTAGTGACAGGCGGCCCTTTAGACGCGGATAATGTATCCGTATGACAACTCTGATGGTGATCGCCCACGCCCCCCTTGCCAGTGCCTTGCGCAGCTGTGCCGCCCATGTCTTTCCCGATGAGGGCGAGTCTATTTTGGTCTTGGATGTAGAGGCAGGGCAATCGCCCGGTGACGTATTAGAGGCCGCCCAGTTGGTGCTGGGCGCCCACGCACCCGCGCTGATCTTGACGGATATTTTCGGCGCAACACCCGCGAATACAGCAAGCAAACTTGCAGATGGCAACCGCTGCAAGGTGCTCGCTGGCGTTAACTTGCCCATGTTGTTACGGGCCCTGACTTATCGCAATGAGCCCTTAGACGTGTTGCTGGAAAAGGCGATGACTGGCGGCGCACAAGGTATCTTGCCGGTCGATTTGACGACCCCCCAAAAACAAGCGAAACGAGCCCATGATCCGAGAGAACATCACTATCAGCAATAAGCTGGGCTTGCATGCGCGGGCCTCGGCGAAACTAACGAAGACGGCGAGCGGCTTCGACTGCGATGTCTGGATGACCCGCAACGAACGCCGTATCAACGCCAAAAGCATCATGGGTGTCATGATGTTGGCCGCCGGTTTAGGGAGTACGGTGTTGCTTGAAACCGATGGTGCGGATGAACAGGCCGCGATGGACGCCTTGTTGGCACTGGTCAACGATAAGTTTGGAGAAGGCGAGTGAGTTTCGCTCTCCACGGTCAGGCGGTATCGCGGGGAATCGTGATTGGCCGCGCGGTGGTCATGACCACCGGCCGTGTGGACGTGGCCCATTATTTTATTGAGGCCGATCAAGTCGGCAAAGAAATACGCCGACTAGTCGCTGCACGCGACGCGGTGGCCCGAGAAATTAGACAGCTCCAGTCGGGACTGGCGAATTTCCCAGCCAGTGATGCACCCGCCGAATTAACGGCCTTGTTAGATGTGCACCTCATGCTGTTAGAGGACCAAGCGCTTGCGAAAGGCGTGAGTGACTGGATTGTTGGGCGACACTACAACGCGGAGTGGGCACTAACCGCGCAGTTTGAGGTCATCTCACGCCAGTTTGATGAGATGGAAGACCCGTACTTGCGTGAGCGTAAGGCCGACCTTGAGCAGGTGGGCGAGCGCTTGCTAGCCGCCCTACGCGGTAAAGCCAAATCGCTCTTTGACCAAGTCACCGCCGACGAGGCAGACGCCCATCGTGGACGCACGGACGTCCCGCCCGTGCTCGCTGACAAGTTACAGCCAGATGACAGTCCCCCATTGGTGCTTGTCGCACGCGATCTGTCGCCGTCCGACTTGCTGCAATTTAAGCAAAGTGTCTTTGGTGGGTTCGTGACGGAAGTCGGTGGAAAAACCTCACACACAGCCATCGTCGCCCGCGGCTTAGACATCCCTGCGGTGGTTGGGGCACGTCAAGCCAGCCAACTGATCAGGCAAGACGACTGGATCATCATTGACGGTGATGAAGGGGTGGTGATTATTGACCCATCACCGCTACTGATCGAAGAGTATTTTTTCAAGCAACGACAAGGTAGCGTTGAGCGCGAGCGCTTGCATCGTTTGCGTCATACCCCCTCAGTGACCTTAGACGGCGCACCGGTTCAGCTCATGGCCAACATCGAGCTGCCTGCGGACGCTGAGCCTGCGCTGCAGGCCGGGGCGGTTGGCGTGGGCTTGTTTCGCACCGAGTTTTTGTTTATGGGGCGAACCAACGAAGGATTGTCACAACTGCCGGATGAGGCCGAACAGTTCTCGGCTTACAAGGCGGTGTTGGAGGCGATGCATGGCTTGCCAGTAACCATCCGAACCATTGATATTGGCGCGGATAAGCCCTTGGAGCGCGGCATGCGCCCAAGCAGTGAGGACCACTTAAACCCGGCACTTGGCTTGCGTGCCATACGCTGGTGTTTGGCCGAGCCCGCCATGTTTTTGGTGCAGCTTCGTGCGATATTGCGCGCGGCGGCATTTGGACCGGTGAATCTGTTGGTACCCATGCTCGCCCACGTCAGTGAGATCAAGCAAACCTTGCTGATGATTGATCGCGCCCGCGCGCAGCTTGACTCAGAAGGGCTCGCCTATGGTCCCGTGCGTCTCGGTGCCATGATTGAGGTGCCCGCCGCTGCGCTAATGGTTGATATTTTCTTAGAGCATTTTGATTTTTTATCGATCGGAACCAACGACCTGATTCAATACACACTGGCGGTGGATCGGGTGGACCAGTCCGTCACGCATCTTTATGACCCTTGGCATCCCGCCGTACTTGGCCTGATCGCCCAAATTGTTGCCCGATGCCAAGCGAGAGGTAAAGACGTCTCCGTGTGCGGTGAAATGGCTGGCGACGTCGCGTTTACCTCGTTTTTATTGGGTTTGGGGCTCCGAAACCTGTCTATGCACCCCACTCAAATTCCCGCGGTTAAGCAGCAAATTTTGCGAAGCCATGCGAAAAATTTAGAGCCATGGAGTCGCGCCGTTTTAGATAGCGCCGACCCGCAAAGTGTCGCGCTTACCTAAGCGCAACCGTATGGCTGCTGTTGCGCCACGCCACGTTCTAGTGGCACTCGTTGTTGCGCAATTCACGGGAACCTCTCTCTGGTTTGCGATCAATGCGGTTTTGCCGGAATTGTCCGCGCAGTTCGGCTGGCCTGAGGACGCGGCCGGGCTGCTCAGCGCGTCGCTGCAAGGCGGCTTCATTGTTGGCACGTTGTGCTTTGCGCTGACGATGTTGTCGGACCGGTTTGATCCGCGGCACGTCTTTCTGATTGCCTGCATGGCGGGCGCTGTTTGCACGCTGGTCGCGTGGCAAATGGTGAGGCACTACGAGTGGTTAGTCGTCTGGCGGTTCCTTACGGGCGTGTGTTTGGCGGGTATTTATCCCGTTGGCATGAAGATCGCGGCCCAGTGGTTCCCCGGTGGGTTGGGGCGTGCGCTAGGGTGGTTGGTCGGCGCACTCGTTGTCGGCTCCGCGAGTGCGCATGGATTGCGCGCGGTGATGGGGGCCTTGCCCTGGGATACCTTGATGCTGGCGGTGGCTGCACTCGCGGCGTTGGGTGGGTTGCTGATCCGTAGCTTGCCAACGCCCCCGCCCCCGCTAACCGCCTCACAACCGACCCGGTTCGCTTGGTCGGCATTCTCAGTGATGTGGACAAATCCAACGGTCCGAAGTTCTGTACTTGGCTACTTCGGCCACATGTGGGAGCTTTATACGTTTTGGGTGTTGTTACCGTTTATTCTCATGACCCGTGTCGAGGGCGTTGCGGTTTTATGGTGGTCGTTTTTTGTGATGGCGAGTGGCGCTGTGGGCTGTGTGGCTGGGGGCGCCGTCGCAAATCGCTGGGGAAGTGCGCGGGTCGCAGGCGCCCAACTCAGCACCAGCGGCCTATGCTGTTTGCTCGCGCCAGTTGCCCTAACAGCAGGAAACGCGCTCTTCTTTGCGTGGCTAATTGTCTGGGGCATCACGGTTGCAGGGGATTCACCTCAGTTTTCGACCCTTACCGCTAGGCATACGCCGGCCCACCTGGTGGGCAGCGTGTTGACCATGACCAACAGCATTGGTTTTGCGTTGTCGATCGTGAGTATTGTTTTGTTCACGCAAGCCATGCCGCACTACACGATGGGGACGTTGCTACCTTGGTTGGCGCTTGGCCCGGTGTTGGGTGTTTGGGCACTCAAACACACGATGCAGCGGAGAAGTTAGTCAGTAATACGAGTACCGATCCAAGCGCCTGAAATAATCAGCACGGTCGCCACCGCAATAGGCAGTTGCAAGGCCTGGTTGTTTTGCAGCAGCAGCAATATGGTTGACAGTAGCGGTGTCGCAAAGGCAAGTAGCCCCACTTGCCTAGCATCCGCGCTGCGCAGTGCGATGTGCCATAAATAAAATGCACCACCTAGCGGGCCTAAGCCAAGCAGTCCAATTAAAAATAAATCCTGCGCCGCAAGCACGGTAGTGGGCTCAAGGACCGAGTGCGCACACAACGAGAGTGCGCCACTGACCAAGCAGAAGCTACCAATCGCGCCGGGCTTTAAATGGGTGGCCCGTTTGCTAAGTAACGAGTAGCTGCTCCAAATCCATGCCGACCCCAAAGCCAATGCATAGCCCACCAGCGCTTGAGGGTGGTGCGTGTTTGTAACGGAGCCGTTGGACAGTATGGCAATGCCCGCACCCCCGAACCCCAGCACGGCAGCCAGCGCATATAGCCACCGCCACTTAACCGAGGGTAGAAAAAGAGGGGCCATCACAACGATTCCGAGTGGCCACAAATAGTTGACTAAGTTTGCAGCCACCGGCGGCGCCAGGCGCAGCGACATGAACAGCAAAAAGTGAAAACCAAACAAGCCGTAAACCCCCAAGGCGAGACTTCGCCAAGAAACACGCCAAGCGCTGACATGTAGGCCGTTAAATGGCAGCGCAACCAAGCCACCTACCAGAAGAGATAGACCGGTGAGCAACAGCGGCGGCACGTGTTGCAACGCGACACCCAGTGGCGCTAGGATGGCCCACAGGGCGACCGCAGCCGCGGCCAACCACAGACCGGCGTTGCTCCTCATCGGGGGCGTTGCTTACTGAGTTGCGTCAGGTAAGCCAGCCGCGTGTGCTTGCACATCAGCGTGGTAGCTGGATCGGACCATGGGGCCAACCGCCGCGTGGCTAAAGCCCATGTCGCGTGCGCGCGCCTCAAACATTTTGAATGTATCTGGATGGACGTATCGGCGCACAGGCAGGTGGTGTCCGCTAGGCGCTAAGTACTGGCCGATCGTGAGCATATCGATGTGGTGGTCGCGCATATCTTGCATCACGGCAAGGATTTCTTCATCGGTTTCACCCAAGCCCACCATCAGGCCACTTTTGGTGGGCACGTGTGGGAACAGCGCCTTAAATTTCTTGAGCAAATTCAGGCTGAATGCATAGTCAGAGCCCGGGCGTGCTTCTTTGTACAGGCGCGGGGCGGTCTCTAGGTTGTGATTCATAACGTCTGGTGGCGCCGCCCGCAGTATCTCTAAAGCGCGGTCGTCGCGCCCTCTGAAGTCGGGCACCAACACCTCAATTTGGGTGTGCGGAGACTGTTTGCGCACCTCTTCGATGCAGGCCACAAAGTGACCTGCGCCACCGTCGCGCAGGTCATCCCTGTCGACGCTGGTGATCACCACATAGTTCAGTTTGAGTGCGGCGATGGTGGTACCCAGTTTGCGTGGTTCGTCGACGTCGAGCGGATCGGGTCGGCCATGGCCCACATCGCAAAAAGGACAACGGCGTGTGCACTTATCGCCCATGATCATGAAGGTCGCCGTACCCTTGCCAAAGCACTCGCCGATATTGGGGCACGACGCTTCTTCGCAGACCGTGACCAGGTTGTTACTGCGCAAAATATCTTTTATTTCGTAGAAGCGGGTGTTGGGGCTGCCGGCCCGCACACGAATCCAGTCAGGCTTTTTTAGGGTCTCACCGGGGACGACTTTGATGGGAATGCGCGACACCTTGTCCGCAGACTTTTGTTTAGCGCTTGGGTCGTATGCTTTGGTGGTGTCGGTCATGTTGGGGCTGGCCGGGTGGCCACTGTGTCGTTTATGGGTAATCCGATGACGGGGTTTGTGCAGCGAGTCGTCAGCCTGCCGCTCTTAAACCGCGCCGAGAAACTGGCTGAGGTAACGTTCAAGTGTCTGTTCAACATCTGATAAACGGACATCGACCCCTATTGTATGTAGGTCAACGGTGCGCAGGCCAGCATAGCCACACGGGTTGATGCGATCGAAGGGGGTTAAATCCATGGCCACGTTTAACGCGACGCCGTGATACGTGCAGTGCCGCGACACCTTGATGCCTAAGGCGCTTATTTTCCCCAAGCCGGCAAAGGGGTCTTCACCAAGCGTTGGCGGCGGCAGTTGGGCGTGGTCATGTGGGGCACTTAAGCGCACATAGATGCCCGGCGCCGAGCGTATACGGTGGCCAACAACACCGAAATCGCCCAGCGTGCGAATCACCGACTCCTCCAACTTATAGACGTACTCTTTTACAAAATAACCCGCACGCTTGAGGTCGACAAGTGGGTAGGCCACCACTTGTCCGGGGCCGTGGAACGTAACTTGCCCACCCCGGTTACTGGACACCACCGGGATATCACCTGCGTCTAAAACGTGCGATGCCTTCCCCGCCAGCCCTTGCGTAAAAACAGCCGGGTGTTGGCACAGCCACAAGGCGTCCTGGGTCTCGCTGTTGCGGCCTTGCGTAAAGAGGCGCATGGCCTCAAAGGCGTCTGCGTAAGGGACCAAGCCCAAGTGCTTAATGTGCATGCGCGCGCGGCCTACAGCACCACTTTCACCATCGGGTGGCTTGAAAGCGTACGGTACAACTCGTCCAATTGTTCTCGGCTGTGTACATGGACTGTCAATGTGACGCCCTGATAGTTGCCATTCTTGCTCGCTCTCAATTCGATGGTCGTGTCATCAAAGTCAGGGTCGAATTGACGCGCGATGTGACTTAAGGCGGGCACCAGATCGGGCTGCGTGCTTCCCATGACCTTGATAGGGAAGTGGCAGGGATATGTAATTAAGGACTCTTCCGGTGGGATGGTCATATTTCAGCCTAAAAGGTGACGGGACGCCACGAAGCGTTGGTTAAGCCCTATTATCAGCCCCCAGCATTTGTGGTTTTTTTGCGTATTCTGGTCCAACGGCGTCGAACATGGAGGGGCTTGCGCAGCGTTCGGGTTTACACGTATAATTCGCGATTAACCTGAGTGAGTCCACGGGACCGTAGGGTGCAATTAGAGTGCTACCAGCGAGTGAGGGTAGCTTTTCTTTTGTAGACGTGCCGGCCAGTGAGGATACCGATCATGCAAACAACTTCAAAGCCTGTAAAGGCGGGGTTGGCTGAGGCAAGGCGCTCCCGATCTGCGGATCCATCACGGTTTGATGATGAGCTAGACGATGCTGGTGATGAGTGGCAACCCCTGTCACCGGAGGCAGCGGCAGCGTGGCGAGCCAGGCAGCCCAAAGCGGTTGTTTGGCGTCTCTTGGGTTGGCAGTCTTTTGCGGTGATCGCGGGGGCTGTCCTCTTGTGGGTATTGGATGCGCTTGGTTTATTCAAGCGCGTCAGTGATTTCAACCTCGCTGCATCCTTCGCTTATGGCGGTGGTGCGGTGGTAGTGCCAGCGGTGCTGATGGCCGTTGGGTTGCAAGGGCGCTTGACGCGCCGCCTGTCAACAACGCCAACAGGCGCGTTGCTGGGTTTTGCAATTTGGGAAGGTTTTAAGGTGTTGGCCTCTGTGATCTTGTTGTTCACTGCGCCGCACTTTGTTGTTGGTTTGAGCTGGTTCGCCCTCTTGGCGGGTCTGTTGGTGGCGCTGAAAGTGCATTGGTTGGTTCTAGGACTGTCCCAATGGCGCGCAAGGCGCTCTGTTTGAGTTTTGAAGGCTTTACTTGTTATGTCGACTGAGGCACACGCACCTACAGCTAGTGAGTACATTGTTCACCATTTGCAACATTTGCAAACGGTCAAGCAGACGTCAATCATTGACTTCTCGGTCTATAACTTGGACTCAATCGTCGTTGCCGCTATTCTGGGCGCACTCGGCTGTTTCGCCATGTGGTTGGCGGTACGCAACGCGACCGCTGGCGTGCCAGGCCGCGTGCAAGCGGCCGTTGAAATTTTGTTCGAGTTGGTCGACAACCAAGCCAAGGCAGTGATTCACAATGCAGAAAGTCGCAAATTAGTCGGCCCACTGGCCCTGACGGTATTTGTTTGGATTTTCCTGATGAACTTTATGGACATGATCCCGGTTGACTTGTTGCCTTCCCTCTGGGGTATGGCCTACGAGGCGGCTGGCTATGGAGCAGCGCACGACTCTTATCTGCGCGTCGTGCCGACGGCTGATTTGTCGACAACGCTTGGTTTGTCCGTATCTGTTCTGCTGATCTGCCTGTACTACAACATCAAGATCAAGGGCTTGGGTGGCTGGGCGCATGAATTGGTGTGCGCGCCGTTCGGCACCAGTAAAAATCCGATTTTCGCGGTCATCTTGGGCATCGTGAACTTTGCGATGCAGATGGTGGAGTTTGTTGCGAAAACCGTGTCACATGGCATGCGACTGTTCGGCAACATGTTTGCGGGCGAGTTGGTGTTCATGTTGATCGCCTTGATGGGTGGTTTCTTTGCGCTGTCGACAACGGGAGTCCTCCTGTTTGCGGGGCACATCATTGCCGGCACGGTGTGGACGTTGTTCCACATCTTGGTCATCGTGTTGCAGGCCTTCATCTTTATGATGCTGACGCTGATCTACACGGGTCAAGCCCACGACGCACACTAAGCGTTGGGGTGGCGGGTTGAGTCTTTTTTGTTAGTTTTTGCTTTTATTTTTTTGTTCTAAGGAGTCATCATGGATAGCGTATTAGGTTTGGTTGCACTGGCTTGCGGTTTGATCGTTGGTTTGGGCGCTATGGGTGCATCTGTCGGTATCGGCATGATGGGTGGTAAGTTTCTCGAGTCTTCTGCTCGTCAACCTGAGCTGATGAACGATTTGCAAGCCAAGATGTTCATTTTGGCTGGTTTGATCGACGCGGCCTTCTTGATCGGTGTGGCTATCGCACTGTTGTTTGCATTCGCTAACCCCTTCGTCGTAGCCTAATTGGCTCCTTGCGCGCCGCTACATCAAGGCCTTCGGATCTTGGTGCGGTGCGCGTCGTGGTTAACTTAAAAGATCAACAAAGAAAGGCGTTGCGATGAATATCAATGCAACCCTGTTCGCTCAAGCGATCGTATTTGCGATTTTGGTTTGGTTCACGATGAAGTTCGTGTGGCCACCGATTGCGAAAGCGTTAGATGAGCGGGCATTGAAAATCTCTGAAGGTCTGGCTTCCGCTGAGAAGGCCAAGATCGAATTGGCGGCTGCTAACAAGCGCGTCGATGAAGAGTTGGGTAAATCCCGTAATGAAGCCGCTGTGCGCTTGGCAGATGCCGAGCGTCGTGGACAAGCCCTCATCGAGGAAGCCAAAACACGCGCAAGCGAAGAGGCTGCCAAGATCATGGCTAACGCTCAGCAAGAAGCGCAAGGTTTAGTCACCACTGCGCGTGAAGCATTGCGTGAAGAGGTTGCGCTACTGGCCGTTCAAGGTGCTCAGAAAATTCTGCGCCGCGAAGTCAAAGCTGCTGATCACGCTGCAATGCTGACAGAGCTGAAGACACAACTTTAATCAGCAAGGTAGAACATGGCCGAACTCGCCACCATCGCCCGCCCCTACGCTGAGGCCCTTTTCAAGGTCTTCCAAGCCGACGCGCCTAATGCGTTGAACTGGTTGGACAACGTCGCTGCTGTTTCCTCGGATCCGGCACTGCGTGATCTGGCAGCAAACCCGAATGTTGCGGCAACGAAAGTTGCTGGCGTCTTGTTGGGTGCTGTTGAAAAGAGCTCTCCGGTGCCTGAGGTCGGTGCCAATTTTGTGCAATTGCTGGCTGAAAATCGCCGCTTGAGCGCACTGCCCGAAATTGCCAAGCAGTTTCGCGTGTTGTCCAACGCCAAAAATGGCGTGTCAGTGGGCGTTGTTTACAGCGCCTTTGAGTTGGATGGCGCGGCATTGGCAGATCTATCGTCCTCGCTTGAGAAGCGTTTCGGCAAACGCCTGACGTTGACACAGGCGGCTGATGAGTCGTTAATCGGTGGCGTTCGCGTTGTCGTGGGTGATGAGGTGTTCGACACTTCGATCAAAGCTCGTTTAGAACAAATGCAAGTAGCCCTGACGGCGTAAAGCCATCAAGCGACTAGCGGTTAAATAACTTAGGAAAGAAGGAAAGAGTCATGCAACTCAATCCCGCAGAGATTTCTGATCTGATCAAGTCCCGTATCGAGGGCTTGGGCGTTAGCGCGAATGTGCGCAACGAAGGTACGGTCGTATCCGTTACCGATGGCATCTGCCGCATTCATGGTTTGTCCGACGTAATGCAGGGCGAGATGTTGGAATTTCCCGCAACCAAGGATGGTGTCGCGACCTACGGTCTCGCATTGAACTTGGAGCGCGACTCGGTTGGTTCCGTGATTTTGGGCGAATACGAGCATATTTCTGAAGGCGACACCGTGAAGTGCACGGGCCGCATTTTGGAAGTGCCTGTTGGCCCTGAATTGCTTGGTCGTGTGGTGAACGCATTGGGCCAGCCTATCGACGGCAAGGGCCCCATTGACGCCAAGATGACCGACGTCATTGAAAAAGTCGCACCGGGTGTGATCGCACGTCAGTCAGTTGACCAACCCATGCAAACCGGTCTGAAGTCTGTTGACTCCATGGTGCCGGTTGGTCGTGGCCAGCGCGAGTTGATTATTGGTGACCGCCAGACGGGTAAAACCGCTGTGGCATTGGACGCCATCATCAACCAAAAAGGTCAAAACATGACCTGCGTCTACGTCGCGATTGGCCAAAAAGCCTCGTCGATTAAGAACGTGGTTCGGGCTTTGGAACAAGCGGGCGCAATGGCCTACACCATCGTGGTTGCCGCGTCGGCGTCTGAGTCCGCTGCGATGCAATATGTGTCTGCCTACTCCGGCTGTACGATGGGTGAGTACTTCCGCGATCGCGGTGAAGACGCACTGATTATTTATGACGACTTGTCTAAGCAAGCGGTTGCCTACCGTCAAGTGTCATTGTTGTTGCGTCGCCCACCAGGGCGCGAAGCATACCCCGGCGATGTGTTCTATCTCCACAGTCGTTTGCTCGAGCGCGCTGCGCGCGTCAGCGTCGACTACGTAGAGAAGTTCACCAACGGCGCGGTCAAAGGCAAGACCGGCTCATTGACGGCACTGCCAATCATTGAGACCCAAGCGGGTGACGTTTCTGCCTTCGTGCCAACCAACGTAATTTCGATTACGGACGGTCAGATCTTCTTGGAGACCAGCCTCTTTAACGCCGGTATCCGTCCTGCGATTAACGCCGGTATTTCTGTGTCTCGCGTGGGTGGTGCAGCGCAAACCAAGCTTATTAAGAGCTTGTCCGGCGGTATCCGTACCGACTTGGCGCAGTACCGCGAATTGGCCGCGTTCGCCCAGTTTGCGTCTGACCTGGACGAGGCCACACGCAAGCAGTTGGACCGCGGTGCCCGCGTGACTGAGCTGCTTAAGCAAGCGCAGTACAGCCCGTTGTCGATTAGCTTGATGGCGTCTACGCTGTTTGCCGTAAACAATGGGTACATGGACGATTTGGAAATCAAGCAAGTGCTGAGTTTCGAATCTGGTTTACATGCTTTCCTGAAGGACAAGCACGCGGCATTGTTGGCATCTTTGGAAGCCAAGCAAGCCATGGACGACGCGGCTAAGGCCGAGTTGACCGCCGCTGTGACCGAATTCAAGAAAACTGGCACTTACTAAGCCAATAGGCACCCGAACAAGGAGCTTCAATGGCATCAAGTAAGGAAATTCGCGGAAAGATCTCCTCGGTAGAAAATACCAAGAAGATCACGAAAGCCATGGAAATGGTCGCCGCGTCCAAAATGCGTAAGGCGCAGGAACGCATGCGTGCGGCCCGCCCTTACAGCCAGAAAGTGCGCCAGATTGCGGCTAATTTGAGTCGTGCGAACCCAGACTACAGTCACGCGTTTATGCGCGCCAACCCTGAGGCAGACACCGTCGGCTTTATTTTGGTAACGACTGATAAAGGTTTGTGCGGCGGCATGAACACCAACATCCTGCGCTCAGTAACGGCGAAGATCAAAGACTTGCAAGCGCAAGGCAAAAAGGTCAATGTCGTTGCGATCGGCAGTAAGGGCTTGGGCTTCATGAACCGTACGGGTGCAACCGTGGTCTCTCAAGCCTCTGGCTTGGGTGACACCCCGCACCTTGACTCGCTGATCGGCCCATCCAAGGTTTTGTTTGACGCATACGCCGCTGGCGAATTGAGTGAAGTACACCTGTGCTTTACCCGCTTCGTCAACACGATGCGCCAAGAGGCAACCATCGAACAGTTGTTACCGATCAATGCGGATGACTTGGAAGCAAGCGCACCCCAGCATTCTTGGGACTACATGTACGAACCAGAGCCAGCGGCCGTTATTGACGACCTTTTGCTGCGCTACGTTGAAGCACAAGTGTTTCAAGGGGTTGCTGAAAACATGGCGTCTGAGCAATCAGCGCGTATGGTGGCCATGAAGGCTGCAACCGATAACGCCGGCACGGTCATCAGTGACCTCAAGCTGGTCTATAACAAAACCCGTCAGGCTGCGATTACCAAGGAATTGTCCGAAATCGTCGCCGGTGCTGCAGCCGTTTAAAAGCCGCAGTTCTACAGAATTTAGAGAAACGTAAAGGTACCAATCATGGCTAACGCTCAAGGCAAGATTGTTCAGTGTATCGGCGCCGTTGTGGACGTCGAATTTCCACGCGACCAAATGCCCCGCATTTATGACGCCCTCAAAATGGATGGGTCAGAATTGACCCTAGAGGTCCAGCAACAGTTGGGTGACGGCGTGGTGCGAACCATTGCCCTGGGTTCTTCCGATGGCTTGCGCCGCGGTATGGTCGTGTTCAATACCGATGCAGCGATTTCCGTGCCAGTTGGCAAGGCCACGCTGGGACGCATCATGGACGTGCTGGGTAGCCCCATTGACGAGCGCGGCCCCGTTAGCGCCGAGTTGAGCGCATCCATTCACCGTAAGGCGCCTGCCTATGACGAATTGTCTCCTTCGCAGGAACTCCTCGAAACAGGTATCAAGGTGATTGACTTGGTTTGCCCCTTCGCAAAAGGCGGCAAGGTGGGTCTGTTCGGTGGTGCTGGTGTGGGCAAGACCGTGAACATGATGGAGTTGATCAACAACATCGCTAAGGCACACAGCGGCTTGTCCGTGTTTGCCGGTGTGGGTGAGCGTACCCGTGAAGGTAACGACTTCTATCACGAGATGGCTGATTCTGGGGTGGTGAACCTCGAGAAGCTGGAAGAGTCTAAGGTCGCCATGGTCTACGGTCAGATGAACGAGCCACCCGGTAACCGTTTACGCGTTGCCTTGACTGGTTTGACCATTGCGGAGTCTTTCCGTGACGAAGGCCGTGACGTGCTGTTCTTTGTGGACAACATTTACCGTTACACACTGGCCGGTACCGAAGTGTCCGCTCTGTTGGGTCGTATGCCTTCGGCGGTGGGTTATCAGCCTACGCTGGCTGAAGAGATGGGCCGTTTGCAAGAGCGTATTACCTCTACAAAAGTGGGTTCTATCACGTCTATTCAGGCCGTTTACGTGCCAGCGGATGACTTGACCGATCCCTCACCAGCAACGACGTTTGCTCACTTGGACTCCACCGTGGTGTTGTCCCGTGACATTGCCGCCTTGGGTATTTACCCAGCGGTGGACCCGCTTGATTCAACCAGCCGTCAGTTGGATCCCAACGTCGTTGGTAACGATCACTATGAAACCGCTCGCGCGGTGCAGGGTACGCTGCAGCGTTACAAAGAGTTGCGAGACATCATTGCGATTTTGGGTATGGACGAATTGGCGCCTGAAGACAAGTTGTCCGTGGCGCGTGCGCGTAAGATGCAGCGTTTCCTGAGCCAACCTTTCCACGTAGCTGAGGTGTTTACTGGCTCACCTGGTAAGTACGTATCCTTGGCAGAGACCATTCGCGGCTTCAAGATGATTGCAAGCGGCGAGTGTGACCAGTTGCCAGAGCAGGCGTTCTACATGGTTGGCACGATCGACGAGGCCTTCGAGAAGGCCAAGAAGATCGCCGGTTAAGGTTTGTTGTCAATGCCGACGTGTGAGTGCATGCGCTCACGCTTTGGTAGCGACTAATTAAGGAAACAGCATGAGTACCATTCAGGTAGATGTCGTCAGCGCAGAAGCCCAAGTCTTCAGCGGCCAGGCGACGTTCGTTGCTTTGCCCGGAGAGTCAGGCGAGCTGGGTATCATGCCCGGCCACACGCCGTTGATTACCCGCATCAAGCCCGGCTCCGTACGGATCAAACTGGAAGATGGCTCGGAAGAATTCATCTTTGTTGCGGGTGGCATTTTAGAAGTGCAACCACAACATGTCACTGTCTTAAGCGATACCGCTATTCGTGGCAAGGACCTTGATGAGGCCCGTGCTGAAGCCGCCCGCAAAGATGTTGAGGAAGCGATTGCGTCCTCTAAAGGCGAGTTCGACATGGCTGCCGCGCAGGCCGAGCTGTCAGTACTGGCTGCGCAAGTGGCCGCACTGCGTCGGTACCGCAAGCAGCATTAAGGGCGTGGGTTTGATTCGGTTGTACGTTTGCAAAAGCCGACTTCGTGTCGGCTTTTTGCGCTTTAGTGCATACTGACCCCAGTGTTTGAAAGCCACTCGGACCCATGCCTAAATCACCCCACCTAATGGTTTCACCTGAAGACGTTGAAGCAGCCTTTTATGAAGGCCTGCAAAACGGGGAGGTCGAGCAGGTGATGGCGTGTTGGGCCGAGGATGAGGAGTTGGTCTGTATTCCGCCTGGCGGCGAACCTGTGCACGGGCCCGCTGATATTCGCGCCCTGTTTACGGCGTTGTTAGCCAACGGCTCTATCACGGTGCGGCCTATGCACGTGCACAAGTCACATGGCTTGGCTCAAGCCATCCACACCGTCACTGAGCACGTGTCTGTTATGACCGACGAAGGGCAGGCCGTTGCGCAGTTGTATGCGCTGAACGTTTTTCATAAAACCCCACACGGTTGGCGCTTGGTGGCACACCACACCAGCCCGGGACATCTCGCCGATGTAGCTGGTGTGGGCGACTCAGGGGAACCGTCCTCCGTGTTGCATTAACCATGTTGACCTTGCAATCAAATTGGCGGTACAGCCCACCGTGGTGGTTGCGTGGCGGGCACGCGCAAACCATCTGGTCTGCGCGCGTCGCTAGGCATTGGCCTGCGCAATCGGACAAGTTATACCAACACCTTTCCCGAGCTGGACGAAGCACGGTCGGTGGTGTCATCTCTGGCTGGCGTGAGCCGCCCCTACCGACTGAGTTCGCTGCATTGGTGCCGCATTGGCGGCGTGAGCGCTGGACCACGCCGGATGAAGACTTCATTGACGTAGATTATTTGCTGTCGACGGGTGCGGCGCTCGCCGAACCTAGTACCCACAAAAAGACGCCGATCGTCGTGATGTTCCATGGTCTCGAAGGGTCGCGTCACAGTCACTACGCGTACGCGCTTGCCCACGCCTGCAGCGCGCGGGGGTGGGGCTTGGTGATTCCCCATTTCCGAGGCTGCTCAGGTGAATTAAACCTTGGTCCGCGCGCCTACCACTCTGGGGACTACGCCGAGATCGACTGGGTATTACGTCGCGTCGCCAACGAACACCCCGGTGTGCCCATCGTTGCGTTGGGTTACTCTTTAGGCGGTAATGCGCTGATGCGCTGGGCTGGCGAATTCGGCGTTGAAGCCGGGCGTGTTGTGCGCTCGGTTGCCAGCGTCTGCGCACCGCTTGACCTGGTGGCCTCTGGACAGGCGATTGGCAAGGGCGTGAACAAGTTGTTGTACACGCGTATGTTTTTGGCCAGCATGCAGCCAAAGGCCAAAGCCAAGTGGGCCCAATACCCCAACCTGTTTAATCTGGATGCCGCTTTAGACGCGCGAACCATCTTGGAGTTCGATAACGCGTTTACCGCACCCGTGCATGGGTTCAAGCACGTCTTAGATTACTGGAGCCGTGCGTCGGCCAAGCCGCACATGCGAAGCATTGCCGTTCCGTCGCTGGTGATCAACGCCAAGAATGACCCGTTTGTTCCGATTGCGAGCGTGCCGAATCAGTCAGAGGTTGCGGACGCTGTGACAGTGCTGCATACCGAGGAGGGTGGGCATGTTGGCTTCGCGCAACCCATTGCGTCGCGTAAACCGCCCGGCCACATCGCGGCGTTGCCCAACGCCCTTTTAGATTGGTTTAGTGAGCATCTCTCACTGTCGATTACACCGACGAACAGCCCAAATCAAACCGTGCGTCCCAGCTGAGATGGATGACCTTGTTCGCCAAGCAATGGGCAAGTGGCCTAATGTCCCCAACTGTTACGGCTGGTTGGCACTCAGTGCCCGTGGGGACTGGTACTTAAGGGATGACGCCGCGCAGGCTGCAGGGCCATTTGCTGGCGCAGAGTCAACGGTGACCTCCAAGGGTTCCGAGTTGCGTCATGAGAAGCTCATCGGGTTTATCAACCGCAATTACGCCGCAGACGACGCAGGTTGCTGGTACTTCCAAAATGGACCGCAACGCGTCTATGTTGAGTTGGAGTCCACACCACTCATTGCACGCTTACTGCCTGATGGGGCTGTGCATGCACATACTGGTTCGAGCTTAAATATTCAGCGTTGCTTGGTAGATGAGGCCGGACATCTCTATCTCGATTGCAACGAGGGGCTAGCCCGCTTGCACACCCAAGATCTCGTTGCCGCTGTGCCCTTTATTGAGCAAGGCCTATGGGTGCCACAGCTCGCCAACGGCGACGACCTCCCCAGCCGGTTCGGCTACGTGTGCAGCCCCCAACTGCGCGCGTTTAAGGCGGAGCCAAAGAAGAGCGACTAAGCGACGCGAGCGTAAAACCGTGTGCCGCTGCCACTTGCATAGAGGCATAAAAAAAGCCGGCAAAGCCGGCTTTTTCTGAGCGTCAGGCAAATTACTCTGCTGGTTTTTGAGGAACTGGGAAAGACGCCCCTGATTCGTTGGCCATGTATACGACTGCGCGACCAATCTCTAGGTCGTTGAACTCACCGCCGCCTTGCGCGCCCATCGCGCCTTTTCCTTTGAGTGCGTGCGTGAGCAAGGTGTCATAACCCTGCCCGAGGCGTGAACCCCAAGCCGCGACGTCGCCGACCTTGGGTGCACCCGCGGCGCCCGTCGTGTGGCAGGCTGCGCATTGGGCGGTATATACGGCCATGCCTTCACGCAAGGGGCGGTTGGCATCGCGAATCTCCACAGACCCCACGCGCTGAATACGCTGCGCAATCGCCTGCTCAGTTTGTTCGGCGCCAGCACTCGGCTTGGCGTCGGAGGTGACGTATTTCACTAAGCCGATGATCACGAACACCGGTACGACAAATGAAAAGAAAGACAACAGCGCCAATTGCTTGGGTGTCTTTACTGGGCCAGTGTGGTGTCCGTTATCGCTCATCGCGTCCTCATCACAAATAAAGGGGTCAAATCAAATAGGGAGCACGGGGCGTACATATCAGACGATGTGCGTTTGCCCAGTGCAGTCTAAGATTATAACCAGTCCACCTCCTAAAAGCGGCCGCGTCCCTGCGGGCTGATAGAATAAGCCCTCTCTCAGTGCGGCTGTAGCTCAGTGGATAGAGTATTGGCCTCCGAAGCCAAGGGTCGTGGGTTCGATCCCCGCCAGCCGCACCAAACCAGCTAATGGCCTCTCCGTCAATCGGAGTCTGAGCGTTAGCCCGTTGGTTTTGGTGCAGGGGTTGGGAGGCGTAATTGCCGTGCTGTTTCTTTAGTGACCGCTGTTTGGTGCAACGCCTAACAGTCCACAAGCAATGCGTCGACCTTCTGAGTCATGAATAACCAGCGCGTGGGATAAATTTTGCGCATAGTCATAGCCTGTCTGGATGGTGAACTCTCCTTTGGCTTTGCCTTGCTTATCACTATTCCACGTAGCCTTTTTCCAGGTATCTTCGCCTAAGTCGGGGGACCAATAGTGGCCTCCAACTTTTTCAGCATCACTGCATGTGCTACCCGTATGTATATGAACACCGCCTGAACTTGAAGGCGTTGTTTTTTCTAAATCATAGGCAACTGACAACTTGTTTTGATGGAATTTGACCGAAACATGACCGGTTGGTGCGGCGAGTGTCGATCCGGGATATTTACCTAGATCTGCGTTCAATGCGTCCCCGGCTGTCGCATGCACTGGTAATAGCGCCGCACTGATCAAAATAGCAGATGCGGTGAGTGTTCTTGTTAACGATATCGTGGTCATAAGTAAGTAGCCTTTTAAAAAATCTTAAGTATTTAGAACAGCCCCGACCATGCGCCACATAAAGCGGCACTTGGCAGAGGCTGCGAGTGTTTCAGCTTGTGTTGCTAGGCCTTAGCCCTTAGGCCAAGTCGAAGCGATCTAGGTTCATTACCTTGGTCCAAGCGGCCACGAAGTCTTGCGCGAACGATTGCTTGGCATCGTCGGACGCATAGACTTCAGCGAGCGCTCGAAGCTGTGAGTTAGAACCAAACACAAGGTCGACGACAGTGCCCGTCCACTTGACTGCGCCTGCCGCGCCTGCACGACCTTCCAAAACGCCTTCGTCCTTTTCCGAGGGCTTCCATGTGGTTCCCATGTCCAACAGGTTCACAAAGAAGTCGTTGCTTAAGGTTTCTGTTTGCTGGGTGAACACACCGTGTTTTGAGTGCGCAAAATTGGCATTTATGCTGCGTAAGCCGCCAATCAACACCGTCATCTCTGGCGCGGTCAGCGTGAGCAGGTTAGCGCGGTCAATGAGCAACTCGGCAGCTGGGCGGGAGTGCCCCTTTCTGATGAAGTTACGGAAGCCGTCAGCAGACGGTTCCAACACGGCGAAGCCTTCGACGTCGGTGTTCTCTTGTGTGGCGTCCGTGCGACCGGGCGTGAAAGGCACTTTCACCTCGGTGCCGCCTTTCTTAGCGGCGTCTTCCACGGCGGCGCAACCACCCAGAACGATCAAATCGGCCATGGACACTTTTGTACCGTTCGACTGTGCGGCGTTGAAGTGCTTTTGG
>Ga0209654_1000758_pt1 | contig 29612 bp, 30 predicted proteins | sample SaaInl1SG_22_DNA_FD_184646 | JGI IMG/M metagenome (GOLD analysis project Ga0209654, IMG submission 184646) | Marine microbial communities from expanding oxygen minimum zones in the Saanich Inlet - ESP_161SG_22_DNA (SPAdes) (version 2) | ecosystem: Environmental > Aquatic > Marine > Intertidal... | reverse complement strand
CCGGGGGGAACAGAGCGTCTGATGACCGCACCTGCTGCCCCATACGCGCCATCTCCCACCTCGACAGGTGCGACAAACACAGTGTGCGACCCGGTCTTGACATGGGCCCCAATGGTGGTGCGGTGCTTGCTGCGCCCGTCGTAGTTGGCGGTGATTGCTCCGGCCCCAATATTGGTCCCCTCGCCGATCTCCGCGTCGCCGATGTAGGACAGGTGCGGAACTTTGGCACCCCGGTGCAACGTCGAGTTCTTGATTTCAACAAACGCTCCGACTTTGCCCTCCTCGCCAACGCTGGTGCCCGGACGCAGGAACGAAAAAGGCCCCACCGTGGCGCCTGCTCTGATCTCCGCCCCCTCGGCATGGGTGCGAAGAACCTGGGCACCTGGCCCCACCACGGTGTCTCTCAGGGTGGTGTCCGGCCCGATGGTGGCACCCGAGGCGATAGTGGTGGCTCCGTGAAGTTGAACGCCCTGCAAAATAGTGACATCGTCAGCGAGCTCGACACCCACGTCGATAAAGCAGCTCGCGGGGTCCACCACCGTTACACCGGCGAGTTGCCATCCCCTGACGATCATGCGGTTCAGGCGAGCCTGCACGTCACCCAGTTGGGCCCTGTCATTGATCCCCTCCAATAACCAGGAATCCTCGACCCGCACAGCCTGCACAGCGTTGCCGGCGCGAGCCAGCTGCTCGATGACGTCGGTGAGATATTTCTCACCCTGCGCGTTGTGGGTGTCGACCTTCGCGAGGGCTTTGGTCGCGGCGTCCCGAGCGAAAACATAGGCGCCAGCATTCACTTCCGTGATCGCTGCCTCCTCCTCGCCTGCATCGCTCTGCTCGACCACACGCTGAACCAGACCGGCATCATCGCGAATGATCCGGCCATACCCGGTGGGGTCCTCCAGGAGTGTGGTGATGACTGTGGCGATGGCGTCCTGCTCGCGGTGGTGGGCAATCACAGCTCGGAGGGTGTCGGAATCCAGCAGGGGAACATCCCCGCTGATGACCACGACGTCGCCCGTGAAGGACTCGGGCAGTGCCGCAAGCGCAACCTCGAGAGCGCGGCCTGTTCCGGGAACCTCGTCCTGATCGATAATCACCGCCGCGGGAGCGTGTTCGGCGATGACCGCTGCGACGTCGTCGCGCTGGTGGCGCACCACAACCGCCACGTGGTCGGGCTCGAGTGCCTCGGCGGTAGCGAGAACGTGGCCTATCAGGGGAACACCGGAGAGCTCGTGAAGAACTTTGGCCCGCGTCGACTTCATGCGTGTTCCCTGGCCTGCGGCCAAGACAACGACTGCCAGCGAGTGCGCGCTCATACCCTCATTTAAGCCCATCTGGGGCCTTTGCGCGACGAGACTGGCGGAAGGATGCTGGCTCCGCCCCCAGGATTCGAACCTAGACCTAACAGCTCCAAAGGCTGTCGTGCTGCCGTTACACCAAGGCGGAAGAGGCCCTAAGGCCTCCCCTAGTCTGCCAGAGGACCGATAATGGTGTGATGACCACGCCCGCTGACGATGTTGACCGCATTGTCGAGGCATGGACTCGCGAGAGACCCGATCTGGACATCACCCCGTTGGAGGTGCTCTCTCGCGTGGCGCGAATCGCTAAGCGCGTGGACAAGTTCCGCAAGGAGGCTTTCAAAGCCTCACACCTGGAGTCGTGGGAGTTTGATGTATTGGCTGCTCTCCGGCGTGCGGGGGCGCCCTATCAGTTGAGCCCCAAAAGCTTGATGGCAGAAACCTTGGTCAGCTCTGGAGCCATGACCCATCGGTTACGCGGACTGGAATCTCGCGGGTTTGTGACACGCTCGTCTGACCCCGACGATGGGCGGGGAGTTGTCGTGCGGCTGACCTCGTCGGGGCAAGCCGCCGTGGACTTAGCGTTTTCCACGCTCATCGAGGCAGAACACTCCCTGATTACCGCTCTTGCCCCGGGCGAGCAGGCAACCGTTGCCCGGGCACTGCGCTCGCTCAGCCTCAACGTAGAGAATCGATAGGGCTCGCGCCCATCTCGGCATGGAATACTGCTGGGAGCCAACCCCTCCCAGGAGACACTGTGACCACCCCGAGCACGTCAAGCCCCGCCCTTCGCTGGTGGATCGGAATCTCCGCACTCGTCATCGTCGCGGTCGACCAACTCACCAAGTGGTGGGCGGAGACCTCACTTGAGCTTTTTGAGTATCACCCGGTTCTGGGAAACATCCTCGGATGGCGGCTGGTCTATAACCCGGGAGCAGCCTTCGGGCTCGGCTCAGATTTCACCTGGGTGCTCACCCTTCTCGCCGGTGCTGCCGTTATTGGTCTGGTTATTTTTGCCCTCCGTGTTCCCGGCCCCTGGTGGGGTGTGGGAGTCGCAGCGCTGCTGGGCGGAGCGATTAGCCACCTAGGCGATCGACTCTTTCGCGACCCCGGTTTTGGCGAGGGACACATCGTGGACTTCATCGACTACGCAGGATTTTTTGTGGGAAATGTCGCCGACATCTTCCTCGTCGGCGGAGCAATCTTCTTAGTCCTCGTCAGCCTGTTCAGTAAGGAACCTCATGATCACTCCGATGAGCTCCCTGCACAGGAGAACTAGCGCGCACAGCAGTGTGTCCCTCGGCGAGGAACTTCTCCAGGAGATGGGTTTGGTGATCGGGATCCTCGGCGAGGAACACGCAGGTGGGTCCCGAGCCTGAAATCATGCCCGCCACGGCGCCGCACTGCTGGCCGTAGTCAAGAACGCCCTGAAGTTGTGGCGCGAGTGACAGCGCTGGGGCTGCGAGGTCGTTGACTAACTCCCCCGCGAGCGCCCCGACATCACCTGCGATGAGGGCGTCGAGCAAACCCTGGGAGGGATCCGCCGGAAGGGCGGGAGCGAGCTCCCCTCGGAGATTATCGAGCGTCTGATACACCAGGGGTGTCGAGAGGTGGAGCGGTTGAGGCACCGCCACCCAGAAGAAGGGTTTGGATTCCACGCGCTCGAGAAGGTGGCCTCGGCCCCGACCAACCTGGGTGTACCCCTCAAGACAGAAGGGGACATCCGAGCCCAGGGTGGCAGCAATCTCGCGCATCTGATCGTGGGAAAGATTCGTCTGCCAGAGTGCATCCACCGCGACGAGGGCCGCAGCCGCATCGGCCGAACCGCCGGCCATGCCACCGCCCACGGGGACCTTCTTGTCGATGTGAAGGCGGGCTGCTCCTGTGTGTCCGGTGGCGCTCGCAACGGCGCGTGCGGCCTGGAGAACCAAATTGTTTCCATCCACGGGAATCTCGTCCAAGACAACGTCGCCAGCCACTGTGAGTGAGAACTCGAGGGCATCCTCCGCGGTGACGGTTTCCCACACATCAACGGCCTGAAATACCGTCACGAGGTCGTGATAGCCGGAGGCTTCAGGAGGTCCCACGTGCAGGGCCAGGTTGATTTTTCCCGGTGCCCTCACTCTCACGCGTGCCATGGCTCGAGGGTACCGCCCCGGTGCGCTGGGATAGTTAGCGCGAGCCGGAGGGGATGATCTCGGGAACAATCGTGCGATAGACCATCATCCCGATGACCTCCATCGCGAGCTGGGTGATCACCACCAGGGGAACTAACCCCCACACGTCTTGATCCAGCGCAAGGCTGATCGGCAACATGATCACCCCACCTCGCCCAGCGCCCACAATCATGATCGCGCGTTTTTCCGCGACGGTGAGGCTTGCCAGGATGCCGGCTAAAAGCCCCAACGGCGCCAGCACTACAAAGAACGAGAAGAACAGCGGGACAACTCGGAGGAGCTCCTCGAGCTCTTCGAGATGAGCGGGAACCTGGTTCCACACCACGACCCCCACGGTGAGAGCAATCACAGGGACCCTGATCATCGTCAACCATCGCCGTGAGGCCGCCACTGACGCGGAGCGTGCCATGGCCCACTGGAGGGCGAGGGCGACCAGGGAGGGAGCGATGATGACTAATCCGATGACGATGAACGTCGGCGGAAGTTCATCAAATCCCAGCACTCCACCCGAGAGAAAGACCGTGTAGAGGGGGACAACGACCAGTTGGCCAACAAACAACAGTGGCTTTGACCCCAGGACACTCTCCACATCACCGCCAGCTTCATAGGCGGTCGTGAGTGAGAGCGCGACCCCCGGGGCCAACAGGACCAAGAGCAACCCCACCTGAAGGGCGGGAACTTGGAAGAGCACGCGGGAGAACACAAACGCCACCAGGGGAACCACAATCAGGTTCAGCGCAAACAGCGCCGCCAAAACCCGCGGTTTGGCAATGGCTCGCCCGATGGAGAGCAAAGGCAACGACACCACCACCAGAAACACCATCAGCGCGAGCAAACCCCACTGCCCCCAGATCAGCGCAGGACTGATGACCGGGAGGTAAAGACCCAGTAGTCCACCACTGAGTACTCCCAGCAGAATCCATGCCGTGGAGGGGCCGCTCACCCTGGTCATGAGGCCATCACAACCCGGGCCAGGGACACAAAATCATCCAGCGTCCATTGCTCTCCGCGGGCTTCGGGGCGCAGCCCCGCCTGCGTAATCAGATCGCTTGCCCGATCTGATCCGAGATAGTTCGCGAGTGCCCCTCGGACCATTTTCCGTCTCGTGGCAAAAGCGTGTTCCACCAGCTCAAAGACCACTCGGCGCAGGGCGTCATCACCGGGCGGCTGGGTTCGCTCCATCTTCACCAAGAGGGAATCGACGTTGGGAACTGGCCAAAAGACCTGCCTCGGCACAGACCCTGCAACGCTCCAGCGGCCATACCACCGGGCTTTCACACTGGGTGCGCCATAGGCCTTGGATCCAGGTGACGCGGCAAGCCGCTCGGCGACTTCGGCTTGGACCATCACCAGCACGGTGGCGATGGAGGGCAGATGCTCCAACAGGTGCAAAGTGATCGGTACTGACGTGTTGTACGGGAGGTTGGCCACCACAGCGTTCGGGTCACCGGGAACTTCTCTCACGGTGAGGGCGTCCGCTGTCATCACCGTCACAGGGCTTCCGGGAAATCGGCTCTCCAGGGTGCCAGGAAGAGCCTCGGCCAACCGTGGATCGATTTCAATAACGCTCACCCTCGCACCCGATTCGACGAGTCCCAGGGTGAGCGATCCCAGTCCTGGACCAACTTCCAGCACATGATCACCGGGGCCCACTCCGGCGATCTGGACAATGCGCCGAATCGTGTTCGCATCGTGCACAAAGTTCTGACCAAGTTTCTTGGTCGGAACGACCCCGAGGCTCTCGGCAAGCCGGCGAATCTCGGTCGCCCCGAGCAGGCCGCCCGGTGACTTATCGTCCACGAAGAACTGACCCCAGCTGGGTTGGTGGGTGGTCATCAAAGCGCCCGTAGACGTCTGTGGTGTTGTCCGTGAGTTGCGCAGCCAACAGGTTCTCATCCATCTCGAGTGTCTCGGCGATGCTCCGGAGCGTGTAGGGGATCATGTAGGGCGAATTGGGTCTTCCCCGGTAGGGAATCGGGGTCAAAAACGGCGTATCTGTCTCGATCAAAATCTGGGAGCGAGGCATTGCCCGGAGTGCGTCTCTCAGGCCCTCGGAATTCTTGAAAGACACGGTTCCCGCGAATGACGCATACCAGCCGTGTTCTGCCAGAACCCCGGCGAGAGCGGCGTCACCACTGAAGCAGTGGAAGACCGTGCGCTCGGGTGCTCCGACCTCGAGCAAGACCTCCACGACCGCATCGTGCGCGTCCCGATCATGGATTTGTAGGGCAATACCGTGCTTCTTCGCAATCTCGATGTGCGCGCGAAATGCGTCCTTTTGTGCGTCGTGGAGCTCGGGTGGCGTGCGGAAAAAATCAAGACCCGTCTCCCCTACGGCGACCACGCGCGGCAAACCGGCAAGCTCGTCAATCACGCCCAGTGCTGCGTCCAGTTCGCCCGCTTGGTGTAACACCGGTGCTTCGTTGGGGTGGATGGCCACCGCCGCAAGGACACGGGGTTCTGTGTGGGCTAACTGCGCCGACCAGCGGGATGTCTCGACATCGGTGCCAACTTGGATGACACCCAGAACGCCCACAGATCCCGCCATATCGAGGTGCTCTCGGTAGTCCATGGGGTTATCACCATCGGCAAATTCCAGGTGGGCGTGGTTGTCATAGACCCCTACCGCGAGAGGTGCCGGGGCTGGAGGGTAGGACACCGCACGGTCTCCCGCTTCGAGGTCCCCTCGCGCTCTGATGTGCGCAGGAAGGTCACTCTCGGCGGCAGCCATGAGACGTTAGTCCTGTTCGATCCTGGGGAACAGCGGAGGCAATTCGCCCACGGTGGTTCCAGGAATCATGCCACCGGGGACTGCCGCCTCGAGCAAAATCTGATCACCAGGCTCTCCGCTCTGGCCCAGCGCACTCCACAGAGCGCTCATAGAGGTGGGCATAAACGGGTGCAGCGCGAGCGCAAGGGTGCGCAGTGCATCAGCGGACTGATACAGAACCGCGTCTAACCGCTCAGCATTGGCGTCATCTTTGGCCAAACTCCAGGGTTCCTGCTCGGTCAAGTAGCCGTTGGTGTCTTCCACAATGCGCCAAATCTGGCTCAGCGCTTCGTGAATGGCGAACCCGTGCATCGCTGTATTGGCCCGTGTCATCGCATCGGCCATCACGGAACGCAGGGATTCTTCTGCCGGGGTCATGCCGGCTTGAGGATCGGGGATGACTCCCCCGCGGTAGCGATGAAGCATGGCGATGACGCGAGATGCGAGGTTACCCAGCCCGTTGGCCAGTTCCGCCTCATACCGGGCTGAGAGGTCTTCCCAACTAAAGGAGCCATCCGAGCCGAACGTAATGGCGCGCAGGAAGTAATAGCGAAACGCATCCGAACCAAATACCTCGGTGATGTCGGAGGGGGCGATGCCGGTCAGTTTCGACTTGGACATTTTCTCGCCGCCGACCAACAGCCAGCCGTGGGCAAAGACGTTCTTCGGGGGCTCGAGTCCAGCTGCCATCAACATCGCAGGCCAAATCACGGCGTGGAAACGAGCAATGTCTTTCCCGACTAATTGAACAGCGGGCCAGCGCCTCTCGAACTCGTCGGCGTCGGAGCCCCATCCTGTGGCGGTGATGTAGTTCAGGAGCGCTTCAAACCACACATAGGTGACGTGGGTTTTATCAAAGGGCAGCTCAATGCCCCAGTCGAGATTGGATCGAGAAATTGAGAGGTCATCGAGTCCTCGGGAGACAAAGGCCACGATTTCGTTTTTGACGCTGGCGGGCTGGATGAAGTCGGGGCGTTCGCGATAGAGCTCAAGGAGGCGCTCCTGGAAGTCGCTCATTTTGAAGAAGTAGTTGTCTTCTTTCAACACCTCAATGGGGCGCCCGTGGATTTGGCAGACTTTCTGACCCTCGAATTCGCCAGCGCCTTCGGCTAAGTCGGCGGGGGTTTTGTATTCCTCACACCCCACGCAATAGAACCCCTCGTATTCACCCTGATAGATGAAACCCTTGTCGTGGAGGAGGGTGAGAAACTTTTTCACCGCGCTCTCGTGGCGCTCCTCGGTGGTGCGAATAAAGTCATCGTTGGCCAGGTTCAAGGTGCTCAGCAACGGCTTCCACGCTTGCTCCACCAGGCGATCTGCCCACTCTTTGGGCTCCACACCATTGGCAAGCGCAGTGCGCATGATCTTCTGGCCGTGCTCGTCTGTTCCGGTCAAAAACCAGGTGTCAATGCCGGAGTTTCGCATCCACCGGGACAGCGCATCCGCGGCGACCTCGGTGTAGGCATGCCCAATGTGCGGCACGTCATTCACATAGAAAATCGGTGTCGCGATAAAGAAAGAATCGGACGGAGTCTTAGGCATCGAGGCTCAATCCTACGCGGAGTCCTCGACACTTTCCTTATAGAGCGTGCTCTTCGGGATACCCGTCTCCTTAGCTACCAGAGCGCAGGCCTCCGCTCGACGCATTCCCAGCCTCACCAACTCCCTTACGCTCGCAATCGCATCGGGAACTCCCCCAGCCCCAGCTGGCGCCCCTGCGACCACAACCACAATCTCGCCTTTGACGACTCCAGAAAAATGTTCGGCGAGCTCGGATAGCGTTCCCCGGGCAATCTCTTCAAACATTTTCGTAATTTCTCGTGCCACACACGCCTCTCGCTGCCCACCAAATACGGCGGCGGCATCCTGGAGCATGTCGTGAAGTCGATGGGGGGATTCGAAGAAAATCATCGTGCGAGGCTCCCCCTGCAGGGTCTCGAAGTATCCCGTCCGGCCTTTTTTGGGCACAAAACCCTCATGGATAAAGCGGTCCGTGGGCAAACCACTGACGGCAAGCGCCGACAGGCCAGCGCTGGGTCCAGGAATAACACTGATCGGGATTCCGCGTTCTCTGGCTCCTCGCGAGAGAACAAACCCGGGATCGCTAATTGCGGGCATTCCTGCATCGGAGACAACAACAACGGTTCCACCTGCCGCTGTGCTCCACACGTCCTCCGCCACAGAGCCTTCTGTGTGTTCATTCGCCGCCACGACTCGTGCATCACTGGTCACCTCGAGTGCACCCATGAGTTTGCGCAGCACCCTGGTGTCTTCGACGACAAGAAGATCAGCGCTCGCCAGAGCCTCTCTCAGGCGGGCAGAGGCATCGCCGAGGTTCCCAATCGGTGTCGCGGCAAGAATCAGCACAGAGTCATTGTCTCAGCTGATCACGGAGCTCTTTGGTGGTGTGAACCGGTAGCTGACACACACCCCGATGGCACACATACGCCGTCGGTGTCGACCCGGCGGTCCTGCCCTCAAGAGCCGTCACCCCAACCTCGAGGAGTTGCTCGGCCTGAGCCCCCGTCACCGAGATCACGACAGTTCCAGGAGATCGATGACCACGCGCCACATCCGTCATCTCTGTGGGCTGATCCGACACGATGATGATCTCTCGAGTCTCAGCTGCCAGCGTTGCTAGCGCCTGAAGAACGCCGCCTGCCCCCATGGGAGTTGTCATCGCCTGGGAAACATGTGGCGCAAGAATCCCTCGCGCCCTCTCCACGAGGTCGTAGTCTCCGCGCAAGGTAGCTGCCAGGAGCAGCGCCTGCGATACCAGGGCAACCCCGGAGGGCGATGCCCCCTCCTGAACATCCGGTCGCACCGCGAAACCTTTCTCGAGCATCACCTCGTCCTGCCCCAGTGTGTGTTCCCGACCGGCGATGAAATCCAGTAGCGCACAGCCTTTCGCCACATACCGTGCTTCCCCCAGCGCTATACCCAGCTCCATCAGTCCCAGACTGAGTGCCCCGTAGTCTTCGAGGGTTGCCGGAGCCACACCGGGGACGCCGTGGCGTGAGAGTCGAATGAGCGACCCATCCTCCTGGACGTGATGAGCGAGCAACCAGGTCGCAACCTGCTCAGCTAAACCGCCGGGATCCCCCGGCACTCCGGCGCTGTGGGCATCGGCAAGCCCTCGAAGGGCGAGCCCATTCCACCCGGTGATGACCTTGTCATCCACTGCCGGAGGGGCAAGCTCCACACGCCGCTGCGCATCTGCCAGGTAGTAGCCGCCCTCACTGGGCTGGCCATCGATGATGCTTTCACTATCTTGGGCGGACCCAAACCCACCCTCCACGAGGAGCGTCGATCGCAGAAACTCCACGATGCCGCCCGCGGTCTCGAGGTCACCCTCCCGGGAATACAGAGACAGCAGCCCAGCGTTGTCATAGAGCATCCGCTCGTAGTGGGGCTCGCTGAAATCCCGCATCGTGGAGTAGCGAAAGAATCCTCCCTCGACGGGATCGCGCAGGTCAGAGCGTGCATAGGTCGCGAGCGTCCTCGCAACGAACTGTTGCGTCGACTCAGCGCCTGCCGCCCCCTCCCCTTGGAGAAACGACAGCGCCGGGGTCACGGGAAATTTCGGAGCACCGCCAAAGCCTCCGAACTCCGTGTCTTCCTGGGCGATCAGAGCCTCCGCAACCAGGGAGAGCTGTTCGGTTCCGGGGAATGCACGCTGTGTCGTGTCCTCAGTGATGGCCTGTGTGGCATCGGCGAGAGCGCCAACAAGAGCTCGCGAGCTCTCCAGAACCTCATCTCGTTTCTCGCTCCAGGCTTGGGACACGGCGTCGACCACCTGGGTGAGGGAGGGCTGGCCACCACGAGGCTCGGGGGGCAGGTAGGTCTGCGCATAAAACGCAGCACCCTCGGGAGTTGCAAACACGGTCAAGGGCCAGCCGAGGTTCTCCGAGAAAGCCTGGGCTTGCGCCATATAGAGCGCATCCACTTCGGGATGCTCCTCCCGATCAACTTTGATGGCGACCACACGCTCATTCACCAGCGCAGCGATTGTGGGATCGTCGAAGCTTTCCCTGGACATCACGTGACACCAGTGGCAGGTGGAGTACCCAATCGAGATCATGACCGGGCAATCCCTGGCAGCGGCCTCTGCGAAGGCCTCGCTTCCCCAGGGGAACCAGTCCACACTCTGATGAGCGTGGGAGAGCAAATACGGGCTTAGTGCGCCATCAAGGCGACTCATCCGACCTACCAGTTGCCGTCGTCGGGGTGTGTCCCCACTCGCTTGTTGATGTCCATCGCAGCGACGATATCCATCTCCTCAGCCGTGAGGTCAAAATCGAACACCGACAGGTTTTCGATCAGGCGCTCTTTTCGGGCTGTCTTGGGGAACACCACGACACCTTCTTGCAGGTGCCACCGGAGCACAATTTGCTGAATGCTCCTGCCTTTGGCCTTGGCCAGTTCCACCAGACCGGGCAGCTCGGAGAGTTCATACTTGCCCTGACCCAGTGGGCCCCAGGCTTCGGTGATGATTCCCAAGGGTTCCTGGAATGCCCGAAGCGTGCGCTGCTGGAAGGCCGGGTGCAGCTCTACCTGGTTGATTGCGGGAGTAATACTGCCCGCCTCCATGATTTTCTCGAGATGCTCGGGCTCAAAGTTCGACACCCCAATAGCTTTGGCGAGACCCTGTGCGTGCAGTTCTTCCAGAGCGAGCCACGTCGCCACGTAGTCATCCCGCAGTGGGGCAGGCCAGTGGATGAGGTAGAGGTCGACGTAATCCAGGCCCAGAAGCTCAAGGCTCGTCTGCAGTGCCAGAGGCGTGTTCTCGGTTCCCTGATCGGAGTTCCACAGTTTTGTGGTGACAAAAATCTCATCGCGAGCAATGCCACTTGCGGCGAGCGCGCGGCCGACAGCTGCTTCGTTGCGATAAATCATCGCGGTGTCGATGTGGCGGTAGCCGACCTCGAGAGCGTCAAGAACGAGTTGTTCACACACGTCATCGTCGACTTTGAAAACACCCAGACCCAGCTGAGGAATGGTGTCACCGGTGTTGAGCGTCAGCGAAAGCTGTCCATCAGGAATCTTCATATCTTCATCCTCACACGTCTCGGAGGTTGCCCACAAAAAAAGCAGTGGGAGGAGACTCCGTCGCTGTCTCCTCCCACTGCACTTCTTAGTTTAGTGGTCGCTATACCCCTACTTAGAGGATGTTGCGTTGACCTCGTAGGACGTGTTGGTGGACTCGAAGAAGTTCACCAACTGCAGGGTGTCGTTCGCGGTGGCCATCCACTTGGCGGGGTTCGAGACGTTGTACTCCGTCTCAAAACCGAGCTCCTCGAGGCGACGGTCAGCCAAGTACTTCACGTACTGGTTGATGTAGTTCGCGTTGAGGCCGAGGATGCCGTTGGGGAGCAGGTCGTGGTTGTAGGCCTCTTCCATTTCCACTGCATCGAGAATCATCTGACGGATTTCGGTCGCAAACTCGGGAGTCTGCAGGTCGGGGTTCTCTTCGAGCACCGTGAGAATCAAGTTGATTCCGAACTTCAGGTGCAGGCTCTCGTCGCGCACAATCCAGTCCACGAGGGATCCGAAGTTGCGCAGCAGGTTGCGCTGGCGGAAGCTCAAAGCGACCATGAAGCCCGAGTAGAACCAGATGCCCTCGAGGATGACGTTGTAGGCAACCAGGTTGCGCACGAAGTCTTTCTTACCCTCGGTGGTGCTGATGTCGATGGTGTCCTCGGTCATGCGACGGATGAACTTCACTTCGAAGTCTTCCTTGCGTGCCATGGAGGGGACATCAACGTGGGAGGCATAGGCCTGCTCACGGTCGATGGGGAAGGTCTCCAGCACATACTCGAAGCTCATGCAGTGGTTGGCTTCTTCCCACATCTGCTTGGCCAGGTAGAGGTGAGCTTCTGGTGCGTTGATGTAGGGGTACACGCCAAAGGCCAGTGCCTTGTTGACGAGCAGTTCGCTGGGGTTGAAGTAGCTCATCAAGAAGGTGATGGCGTGACGCTCTTCGTCCGTCATCTTCTTGAAGTCGGCGATGTCTTCACCGAGCTGGATTTCGTTGGGGAACCAGGTGTTTGCCACAGCCTGGTCGTAGAGGTCCATGGCCCACTTGTACTTAACAGGTTTGAGCAGCAGACCTTCTTGCACGCCTTGTCCGAGAATTCCCATGATGGTGTCCTTATCTATAGATCGTTGTTGTGTGGTGAGGTGGAGCTACTGGCAGCTATCGCACTGCAGAAGATCCATGGGGTCAGTAGGGACGGCATAGCCGTCGATGGTGGTGGAATCGAAGTTCATGGTGATTACTCACCCGCCTTCGGTGCACCGCTGAAACCGAAGCCCTTTTTGGGGGCAGACGATCCTGCAGCAACAGGCTCAGCTGAGGTTGGTGCTGCTGCGCCAAAGCCCTTCTTGGGCGCAGATCCTCCCGAGCTGTTGATCTGCTCGGCCTTGTTCACCTTGACGGTGGACTGCTCCGCCGTGTGGCGAGGCTTCATGTGCAAGTAGTACGTGGTCTTCACGCCACGCTTCCATGCAGCGGAGTAAATCGACATCAGATCGTCCATGTCCCGGGTGTCGAGGTACATGTTGCGGCTGATTGCCTGGTCGATCCACTTCTGTGCTCGAGCAGCGACCTCCAAGAAGGACATGGGCGAGAGCTGGAAGCTTGTCTTGAAGGTGTCCTTGATGTCCTGAGGAATCGAGGGGATGCTCTGGATGTCACCCTGGCTTCGCAGAATGTCCTCGCGGGTGGACTCCCACAGGCCGTGCTCGCGAAGAGCGGCGACCAGGTTGCGGTTGACCTCGAGGAACTTTCCAGAGCTGGTCGAGCGGCTGAAGATCTGCGAGAACTGTGGGTCAAGACCCGGAGTGGTTCCTGCGACCAACCCAATCGACGCGGTCGGAGCGATTGCCATGAGGGTTGCGTTACGCATTCCGCCCTTGACCTTTTCGCGCAGTGCATCCCAGTCAAGACGCGTGGTGCGGTTGACCTCGACGGGAACTCCACGGTCAGCCTCCATGAGGTCTACCGTGTCCAGCGGCACGAGACCCTGCGACCACCGAGAGCCCTCGAAGTTGTTGTAGGAGCCGCGCTCGCGAGCGAGGTTGGCGGACTCATCGATGGCGGCATAGGAGACGTGCTCCATGATTTCGTCGATGAGGTCGTAGGCCTCTTCACTCTCGTAGCTGTAGCCAAAGCGCTCCACGACGTCGGTGAAGCCCATGACGCCAAGCCCCACGGCACGGTTTTGCTCGTTGGAGTAGTCGGCCTCTTTCACACTCGAGCGCGTGATGTCGATGAGGTTGTCGAGCTGGCGCACAGCAATACGCGCGCTCTCGTCGATCTTTGCCCAGTCCATGGCGCCGTCGGTGACGTGCTGAGACAGGTTGATCGAGGCGAGGTTACACACCGACACGTTGTCAACATCCTGCGGCAAGCAAATCTCGGTGCAGAGGTTGGAGAGGTGGATCGTGCCGGTGTTGTTGTTGATGGCACGGTTGTTGATCGTGTCCTTCCAGGTCAGCCACGGGTGGCTGGTGGCCTGGAGAGAAATCAAGATGGCCTTGAACTGCTCCCTGGCGCCGATCTTCTTGAACATGTTCAGCGAGCCAGCTTCCGCCATCGCGACATATTCGGCGTAACGCTTGGAGAACTCAGCACCGTAGAGCTCGTTGAGGTCAGCGACCTCGAGCGGGTCAAAGAGGTACCAGGGCTCGTCGTTCTCAACGCGCTTCATGAATTCGTCAGAAATCCACACTGCGGTGTTGGCGGTGCGGGTACGGCGGTAGGGGTCACCAGAGTTCTGGCGAAGGTCGAGGAACTCGGGGAAGTCCAGGTGCCAGTTCTCCATGTAGAAGCACAGCGCTCCAAACTTCTTGCCACCGCGGCTCACTGCCCGCAGCACCGAGTCGATCGTGTGCATGAAGGGGATCGGACCCGTCGAGGTGGTGTTGTTCGAGCGAATCGGGGATCCCTGAGCGCGGAGCTTTGTCACGGCAAGGCCGATGCCACCGGTTCCCTTGGTCAGCCACATCACGTCGCGCGTTGTCTTCGCGATGTGCTCAATGTCGTCTTGCATCTCCATGACGAAGCAGTTTGCAAGCTGGGGGTAGCTCGTTCCACCGTTGACCAGCGTGGAGCCGGCAGCGAGGTACTCAAGCTTTGACATCTTGTCGTAGAACTTCAATGCGTGGTCGGTGGGGTTTTCCTCGTTCAGCGAGAGGCCCATGGCGATACGCATCCAGAAGTACTGGGGAACCTCGAGTGGGTCGCCGTTGCGGCCCTTGATGCCGTAGCGGTTGTTGAGTGTGACAACACCGATGTACTTGAGCAGCTCATCGCGGCTGGGCTCTAGCGCGGCGGCCAGGCGGTCAAAGTCAAACATCTGGGTGAGGCGCTCGTCGAGCAGTCCCTCGTCAACGCCGCGGCGCACGTTCTCTTCAAAGTGCTGGACGTGCAGCTGCTTGAGCTCTTCGGAGGATTCGTAGTCACCCAGCACGCGCTTGTAAATGGTCTTCACGAGCAAACGAGATGCTAGAACGTCGAATGCAGGGTCGTCCTTCACGTTCTGCAGGGCGACCTGGATGACAGCTTCGTCGAGCTGCTGGGTCGTAATGCCATCAAACAGGGTGAGTTCGAGCTCACTGGCAATCTGTGTCACCCAGGTAATCGAGTCATCCAGCCCCTTTGCTGCTTCCTCGATCGCCAGGTTGATCTTGTTGGCGTCATAGGCCTCTTTGTCACCGTTGCGCTTGACGACTGTGATGTTCATGTTGTTCTCCTCATTCCTCTGGCCCAGGGACCACAAATCTGGTGATTTTTCGTTGTATTTCTATCCCCGGTTGCGCTCAGAGGGCACTTTTTCCTTCGACAGCTTGACCACTATATATGGCACTCCTGACAATTCACAGACCCTACATATTGTGGGCGTGTCCTCCACATCTGTGGACAACTTGGGGCAGTTTTCCACAAGTCTGGGGAAAGTTTCGGTGGGCCTAGAGGCCAGTGTTTCAGCGACCACTGACGCTCCTGGCACAGGCGTATGCTGGCAAGGCTGTGAACAAATACGCTGACCTGTTGAAAACTCCCGGAGTGGCCCGAATAATTTCGGCCCAACTCACGGCGAGGCTCCCCTCGGGAATGATCTCTCTGGCGTACCTCCTGCACATCGAGCAGATCTTCAATTCCTACGGTTTGGCCGGCCTCGTGCTGGCCGCCACCAGTCTGGGTCAAGCTCTTGCCGGTCCACTGACGTCGCGATGGATGGGCTACTGGGGGATGCGCCCTGTCATCGTGATCACCATTGTGATCTCCGCGTTCAGCCTCGCCGGAATTGCATTCGTGGAAATGCCCATTGGTGCCTATGTGGCGGTGGGATTTGTGGGAGGGCTTGCCACTCCCCCGATCCAACCTGCCGTGCGGACTATCTACCCCACCATGGTGACCTCCAAGCAACTGACTCCGCTGTTTTCTTTAGACGCCTCAGCGCAAGAGATCATTTGGATTGCAGGCCCGGTGGTCACCACATTTATTGCCACCCAGATTTCGACCCAACTAGCGATCATCGTCGCCGGTGTATTCCTCATCGCCGGCGGCCTGTGGTTCCTCTCCTGCAAAGAACTCGGCGAAGTGAGCATCCCGCGGAGCAAGAACAAAATGGGAGTGGTCCTCCGCAAGCCTGCCGTGCTGCTGGCCACAGTCGTGGGATTCCTGCTCATTGGCGCCGCAGCCGCTGTCGAGGTTGCTGTGGTCTCGGTGTTTGGTCACGGCGGACCCGAAGCAGGCATCGTTCTCTCTATCTGGGCCATCGGATCCATCATCGGAGGGCTCGCCCTCGGCGGGCTCTCGATTGGACCGTGGGCGTTGGCCGCTCGCATGCTCGTGGTCTTCATCGGCATCGCGATGGCAGGCGCCATCCTCGATTTCTGGTGGATAGCACTGGCGCTGCTCATCGCGGGTGCCGGTATCGCTCCCGCCTTGGCGGTGATGTTCGCCATTGTCTCCTCGAGCGTGAAGTTCTCCGATACCGCCGAGGCCTACGGGTGGATGGGGTCGGGTCAGCTCATTGGGGCAGCACTGGGTTCCGCCATTGCGGGTTTTGCCATTGATGGATTTGGCTCAGTCGGTGGATTTATCGCTGCCAGTGTTTTTGCCCTCGTGGGGTTCATCGTCCCCGCGGTGTTCAAGAGTGCTCACCCGGATCTGCGCGGGCAAGATGCCATGCCCCTGGCGGACACCGAACCGGTCCGAATCATCAAGCGCTAGAGAAATATCACCGGAACCATCGAGGCCACCAAGGCCAGTGCCATGACAGTGGTGAACACCTTCTGGGAGCGCGGCGTGGTCAGCCAGCGCGCAATCAGACGGCCCACAAAAACCCAGACCACCGCGCCGGGCATTGTGAACCCAATAAACATTCCCAATGCCAGGGCAATCCCCCACGGTCCCAAATCCACCGGAATATAAGCGGTGACGAACGTGGCGATCACAATCCACGCCTTCGGGTTCACCCACTGAAACAGCGTGGATCTCCACACGGTCGCAGGGGGACCGGCGTCCTCGCCGGGTTGCGGAATAGCGGAGCGGTAAATACGCCACGCCATGTAGAGCACGTAGGCGAATCCGACATACTTCATGACCTGATACACGGCGGGATACGCGGCAAAAAACGCTCCCAACCCGGCACTCATCGCGATTACCATCGCCGAGAGACCCACGACCATGCCCACCAGGTGAGCGCGAGCGCCACGGTGACCAAAACGAGCACTCAGTGTCAACAACACAGTGTTGTTGGGCCCCGGGCTGATCGAGGTAACCAGCGAGTACGCAGCCATCAGCGCGAGAAGTTGCAGGTCCACCTCCACAGGATAGGCCCCTACACTTCAGACCATGCCCGAAGCCTGCACCGTTTTTGTCCGGCTGATTCCCCTGCCCGGGCATCGCGAATTTACGGTGTCGCTCATCCAGGAATTACTGCCCGACATTCGCGCCATCTCCGGCTGCGAGGAATACACGCTGTACGACGAAGTGGGCGGAGACCTCATCCTTCATGAGCGCTGGAGCAGCCGCGACCGCTGGCAGGCGCACTTCGAGGCCCCACCGATTCTGAGACTCAAAGCTGAGCTGGCCGACCGCGTCGAGCTACCGGTGGAGCGGCTCGAGACGTATCGGGTACCGCGCCCCTAGGGCAGAGGGTCGCCCAGGGCGCCAATGAGGTAGCGATCCAACGCTCCCTCGGCCGAGGACGATCCTGCGTGCTGTCCCTGGAATTGGCTGGTGCCATCCCCGCCACAGAGGCCCAGGATGCGGCTTGCCCCACCTGGGTGCTGGGAAATCCAGTCCGTGAGGTCATAGACGTTGTCGTTCACGATCGCCCAACAACTCGCCTCAGAATCATTGGCCGCAACCGTCTCAAGGCTCAACACATCAGAGACCACAGCGCCACCGGTTCCTCCCTCGGGTTCCACGGGAAGTGCCGCGGGGGCGTCTTCCACCTGGGTGGTAGCAGAGTCACTGCCTTGAATGCGATCCGACCACGCCTCGTCGGCGCCCGAGTGCCCCGCAAGAACGGTGACCACGATCGCGACAATGCCCACGACAATGACCGCTGCTCCGATGACGGCGGCGAGAAGTTTTCCACGAGATGATGCCATGCGCACCACGATAAGCCAGATAACTGAGAGGAGCGCGAGAGCAATCGCAATCGGCGTAAGCATCTCGCCCCACTCTGCGTGTTGACCGGGGTAGCCCACTCGCTCTTGGAGCGCCTCCCCTGATTGCTCTGCAATGACGGCAGACACTGCACCCACAATGGCCAGTCCCACTGCGGGAAAACGATAAGCCCCACGGAGCCTGGGAACCGCGATGACCAGGATCAACGCGATGACCGCCAGGGGCACAAACACGACCACGGCATGAGTAATGAGGACGTGGACGGGCAACCCCACAACAAGGTCAAAGGGTCCCGTGGATTCCAAGGGAGTAAGCATGAGGCGAGTGTAGAAAGTGATTCTTGGCACGCGCTGTAGGCGCTCCTTGAAATCCCTATGCGCCGGAGTAGGTTGTCATCGTGAAAACTCTCGAGGCCATTCCTGTATCGCGCAAACTTCGGGGCACCCTGGATATCTCCATGGGTTTACTGATCATCGCCGCCTACATCGACCTGATTTCGGGCCAGCTCGCCGAGGGCACTTTTACCCCGGCCACCCACTTTGCCTATCTGACCAACCAGACCAGCTATTCGAACATCGTGGTGTTGATCGCCGGGGGAATTCTTGCCTGGACCAGAGCAACCGACACCGTGTTGTACGCCACGGTGCGCGCAAACTTTGCGGTCTATGCGGTGGTGGTGGGCCTTGTCTACAACTGGTTGTTGCGAGAACCCGACCACTTTGATTTTCACAACGAAGTCACCCACGTCGCTATCCCCATCTATTTGCTCGCCGACTGGGTTATTCGAGCTAGGCGACCCCGCATCGGATGGAACACACTGTGGATTGGGGTGTCCTACCCGATCGTGTGGGCGCTGATCACCCTGGTGCGCGGGCAATACGTCGACTGGTACCCCTACTTTTTCCTCAACCCCACTGAGGGGTTGGGCTGGTCAGGTGTTGCCCTCTACATCGCCGGCATCACCCTGATTTTCCTCGCCGCGATCGCTGGCGCCGTGGGAATCAATCGCATCCACCAAGTCAAGCACTAGGTCTTCGCTCACTCAACCGCGGTCGCGACGCGATGCCGCTGTCACCGGGAGCCAGATGACTACTCCTGGTCGGGTTTTTTGCGCAACGACGAGAACACACCAAAGAGTCCATACCCGAGCAAGAGCACGGTCGCAATCGAGGCCAAGAGTGGATCGGCGTCAAAGGCTTGCTCCCTGATGGTGACCCACAGGGCTATAGAGAGAACACCCGTGATCAGAAAGGGATTACGCATGCCGCAATAGTACCCGGGGTCTCTCTAGGCGGGAATCGAGGGGTAAATGGCTTTGCCCGGGTTCAAAATGTCCCGCGGGTCAAAGGCATTTTTGATGGCAGAGAGAAGCCCCAGTGCATGGTCCCCCAGCTCGGGAACCAACCAGTCGGTCTTCAATGCCCCCACCCCGTGCTCGCCGGTGAGGGTTCCCCCCAGCCGATGGGCAGCCCAAAACATCTGATCCATCGCCTCTTTCGGACCGCCCGTGTGAATGGCCTCGCCCGGGCCCAGCGCCACAATGGGGTGGAGATTTCCATCCCCCGCGTGAGCAATGGTGTAAATATCGACACCCGTTTCATCACCGATTCTTACGATTTCGCGGGCCATTTCGCCCAAGTGCTTTCGGGGAACACCGACATCCCCCACGAAGGCTGTGCCACGGCGCTCAATGGCTGGAATTGCCTCACGTCGAGCCTGCAGGAGAAGCTCGGTGTGCTCGGCATCCGAGGTTGCCGTGAACGAGGACGTCGCCTTCGACACGACACCCTCAATGACGTCCATTTCTTCCCGTGCGCCATACCCATCGGTTTGCACGATCAGCATGGCCCGGCCCCGCGTTCCGTGGTCGGTGGCGTTGTGGTCATCAAGTGCATCCAGGGTCTTGCCATCCATGAGTTCAAGAATCATCGGTTGAACTCCCGAGGCCACAATGGCTGAGGCGCATTGGGCGGCGTCGACCACATCCGAGAAATAAGCCGAGAGTGTGGACACGTAGTGCGGGATGGGCCGCAAGCGCAATGTCGCCTCGACCACGACCCCCAGGGTTCCCTCCGAACCAATCATGAGTGCCGTGAGGTCATACCCGCTGACCCTCTTGATGGTGTTGCCTCCGGTGCGCAAGATCGAACCATCAGCGAGGACCACCGTGAGGGCCAACACCGATTCCCTCGTCACCCCATACTTGGCACAGCGCATTCCCCCCGCGTTGGTTGCGATGTTCCCGCCAATAGAGCAATACGTCATGCTCGCGGGGTCAGGGGCGTAAAACAAACCGTGGGGAGCGGCAGCCTCGCTGACCGCGGAGTTGAGCACGCCCGGTTGAACAACCGCGAGTTGTTCGAGCGGGTCGAGCTCGAGAATCTGATTCATACCGCCGACATCCAGCACGATTTCGCCGCGGGATGCCGACGAGCCCCCGGCAAGCCCCGACCCAGCACCCCTGGTGACCACGGGAATCGAGTGCTCTGTGGCGTACTGAAGTGTCGCGACAACATCGTCGATGGTCTGGGCGACGACGACACCATCGGGCAAGGTTGCCGGCACATATCCGGAGCGATCCGTGCGGACCCGCTCGAGTGACTCGACGTCGTGCAGTATCGAGGGTGCGTCCATGGATGAACCCTAGAACATCTGTGGCTGGGACTGTTGAGTACCGGGTGTGAAAGCGGCCATCAACCACGAGTTGCTGCCATCCGGACCCACGGTAGACACGTGAATATCAATATGCTCCATTGCAAGGCGCCCGGAGGAGCTCTCCGCCTCAGCGAGGAAACCCTAGGCTCCTCCGACGAGAGATACTGGAGAGACCATGAGCAGACCGTGCATTGTTACCGCTACCTTCACGCCAAAGCCAGAGCACTATGACGAGGTCAAGAGGGTGCTCCTGGAGGTAACACCCGATGTTCACCAAGAAGAAGGGTGTGAGCTTTACGCCCTCCACGAGGAAGTAGGCGGCTCGCTGGTGTTTATTGAGAAGTGGACCAGCCGTGAACTCTGGGTTGCCCACGGGGAGCTCGAGACCGTTGCTCGAATCCAACGCGGAGTGGAAGGCCTGCTGCAAAGCGACGTTGACGTTCTCGAGATGTATGGGGTCGCCGATACTTCATACCCCGAATCGCTGTAAGAGCGAGCAGCCGTGGGGGTAACGATTCGAGAAGCACAATCAGCCGATGTTGTGCACCTCATTTCGGAGTCGACACGCTTGCTGCTCTCGCTCTACCCCGAAGAGAGCAACCACTTCGTCGACGCTGAGGACCTCAACGAACCAGGGAACCTTTTGCTCGCTGCCCACGAGGGGAACACCATTGTTGGTTGTGTGGGATATGTCGACACCGGTGACTGCATAGAAATAAAGCGCCTGTTTGTCGACCCACTCTTTCGCGGAAAGGGTATCGCCCGAGCGCTAATGGCAGATCTCGAAGCGCGAGCTATCCATGCGGGACATCGAATCGCCCGTCTGGAAACCGGGATTCATCAACCAGAATCGCTCGCGCTGTATGAGGCGCTGGGGTACCAGATTCGTGGCCCTTTTGGCGACTACGTGGACGATCCGCTGAGCATTTTTATGGAGAAACACCTGACCTAGGCTCCCCCACAGCCGGGCTCCCCTGAGGAAAAATGACCCGTCTAGACTGTGGAAATGGCCACACTCACGCTTCCTCGCCTGCACTGGGGCGATGAGCAATCGCCCCGCAAAGCGCTGATGGTGCACGGGTTGGGCTCCTCGGCTGCCACCTGCTGGCAGGTCACGGAAGCTCTGGCGAACGCGTCCTGGTCAGCAACCGCCGTGGACCTTCGAGGTCACGGTATGGCTCCGCGTGGCTCGAGCTACCGGATTGACGACTTCGCCCGCGACCTTGTCGCTGTGTCTCCCCCGGGCTCCCCCACATGGGATGTGGTGATCGGGCACTCCATTGGTGCGGCGAGCGCGGTCCTCGCCGCACACGCTTTGGCGTCGTGGACGAAGAGCCTGGTGCTCTTGGATCCAGCACTCGAGCTGGGGGAGGCGACAAAGAACCAGGTCCTGGAGAATCAACGCCAAGGACACCTGCACCAGGGGGTGGACGAGATTCGAACCCTCAACCCCCACTGGCACCCGCTCGACGTTGAACTCAAGGTGCAGGCACACCGCCAAGCAAGCCTGTTTGCGCTCGAGCACGCCGTGTTCGATAACGACCCGTGGCGAGTCACAGAGGAAGCGACCGCTCTGGCAATCCCCACACACGTGATTGGTGCCGACCCGCGCCAGGGCAGCATGTTTTGCCACGACTATGCCGCCTCCATGGTGCAGGCCAACGCCCAGATGACCTACGAGATCATCGAGGGCGCTGGACACAGCGTTCACCGGGATAAGCCCCAGGAGACCATCGACGCAATTCTGCGGTGGGTGGGCTAAACCCTCCCCTTCACCACCCGAATCGGCCTCGTGGGAGGACTGGGGTTGTCGACGAGCCCGGCGATTTCCTGCGCGAACTTTGGCCGAATCACATGATCGGCACCGGCAACCTTGCGCGAGGCAATTCCTCGCATCCGCTCAAGAACGCGCAACCCCGCCGGTGACATAAAGGGGTCCCTCGTTCCCCAAATCGCATCCACCGGGACCCTGACCTGAGCAAGATCGGTGATGGTCGTTTGCGATTCGATGCATTTCTCCAGTGACATGCGCACCGCTCGCCAGTTTTTCTCGGTGACCTCGAGTGCGCCCTTCATGGGCATCAGCAACGACGATGCCCTCGCCGCCGCCTCGGTGAACGTGCGGTTGTGGCGCATGAAGTCATAGAGGCGCTGATAGGCATCCATCTGCAAGCGCTCGAGCGGATCGAGCACCGTGTTGCCGGGAATATAGACCGGCGGCGAGACCAAGATCAGGTGGGAGAGCATTGCCGGATTCTGCGCTGCGTATCGAGCGCCAATCAGGGCACCCAAGGAGTGGCCCACCAACGTTGCCCGGGAGGGAAGTTTGAGGGAGCGAATCGTGCGATCCAGTGCCGCAACGTGTTCATCCAGTGTGTAGGTCGCTGTTGCCGGACTGGGGGACTGGCCAAACCCGAGAAGGTCAAGTGAGATGACTCGGTGGTGATCTCGAAGCAGCGGAACGAGCAGGTCAAAGGTTGCAGACGATGACGCTAAACCGTGAATCAAAATGACGGGATGACCGCGTCCCTCGTCCACCGCGACGTGGAGCTTCGGCGCTCTCGCGCCAAAGACGACGTCAAAAAATCCCATGTCTCTAGTATCCCGGTGTTCCTCACAGCGAGGACATAGCAACTTGTTACCGGATGTGTACATGCTCTGACGGACCCAGGCTCTATCGTGATGCCATGACACTTTCTCGCACACCACTGGCTCTCGCCCTAGCCTCCCTCGTTGCCCTCTCCGGGTGCGCCAGCACACCCGACTTCACCGAAGAGTCGAGCATGGGAATGGCCTCTGCCGAGGTTGCCTACACCGAAGATATGGCCGTCGAGATGGACACTCGGGCGGCCAGTGACGGGGACGTGTCCTATGAGCCTGCCGTTATCCGCACCGGTTACCTCTCGCTGTCGGTAGCCTCCCCGCCGGAGAGCGCTGATGAGATCGAACAGCTGGTGGACGCCGCCGGTGGACGCATTGCCTCTCGTTCGGATTACACCCCGGTGGATTACGAACAGCCCAGTTCTTACCTGGAAGCTCGTATCCCCTATGACGCCCTGGATGCCACAATCGAGGCAATTACGGGGCTAGGCGATGTGCAAGAACTCTCGCTCAACAGCATGGATGTTTCCCTGCAGAAAGTCGACTTGGATGCGCGTATCCAGGTGCTCGAGTCCTCCCTCAGCCGCCTGAATGAGTTACTCGCAGAGGCCGCCTCCACCAGTGACCTTATCGCCGTCGAATCAGCACTCGCGGAGCGGCAAGCAGAATTGGATTCCCTGCAGTCTCAGCGCGACTACCTCAGTGATCAGACGCTGTTTGCAACACTCAGCATCTCCCTGATCACGCCGGAGAACGCGACTCCGGCTGAACCCGATGGCTTCCTCGATGGAATTATCCGCGGCTGGGACAGTGTGGTCGCCTTCTTTGCCGGGACGATTGTGTGGGCGGGGATCCTCGTCCCCTGGCTGGGGCTTCTCGGAGTGATTGTGCTGGCCGTGGTAATTATCCGTAGAGTGCGCCGGCGCAACCAATAGTCTGGAATGTGTCAGCGATAGGAGGCACAATCGATGGTTGCCATAGCGTTTCGGGGTCTCACCAAGTCGTACGGCAGGCTCAACGCCGTTGATGCCTTCACCGCCGAGGTTCACGAGGGCCGGGTCACAGGGTTTTTAGGACCCAACGGTGCGGGCAAATCCACGGCACTGCGCTGCCTGGTGGGCCTCTCAACGCCCACCAAAGGACGCACCAGAATCCTTGGAAAGCGCTACCCACAACTGAAGAACCCCATGAATCGCGTGGGAGCAGTACTGGATTCTCGAGGTTTTCACCCCGGGCTGACCGGGTTTCAGAATCTCCGAGTGCTCGCAACAATCGGTGGGCTTCCGAGATCTCGTGTAGACGAAGTGCTCGCCGAGGTGGAACTGAGCGAAGCGAGGAATAAAAGGGTCAAGGGGTACTCACTCGGAATGAAGCAACGGCTATCACTGGCCGCCGCAATCTTGGGGGATCCCGATGTTCTGATTCTTGATGAGCCCGCCAATGGTCTTGACCCAGCAGGAATTGCGTGGCTTCGCACATTCATCACCCAACAAGCCGCGAGAGGGACCACCGTTTTGGTGTCGTCCCACCAGCTGGCTGAACTGGAAAACGTCGTGGACGATGTCATCATCATCAACCACGGCGTTCTCGTCGCGGCCGGAACCCTCGAGGCCGTGACGAAAGGGGCGCGTCTCGAGGACGCGTTCCTTCGCCTCACGGGGGGTGGCAGCTCATGAGGCTTCTCGCGGCAGAATTTAGAAAACTGACCTACCAGCGAGCTATCTGGGGTCTTCTTCTTGCGTCAGTCGCCTTCACCGCCCTCGGTACCGCTGTTACACCCGTAATCATCGAGCAGACGACCGGTTCACTCGGATTTGGCACTCTCGAGGACCAGTCCATCGTGGACTCGGTGTACGCGAATGCCATCTCGGGCTACATTTTTGCTGTCTTGGTGGGAGTCCTCATTGTGGCGGGAGAATTTCGTCACGGTACCGCGGTAGCAACCTACGTCGCGGCTCCGCGGCGGGGCAGGGTCCTCCTGGCCAAACTGGGCACAGCTGCCGTGGCAGGTCTTGGATTCCAGATCATCTCGACCGCTCTCGGCTTTGGCGCCGGATACGTGGCGCTCCAGTTTTATCCCAACGCCGCAGCCCCGAGTGTGACGATCTTTATCAACACCTCGATTGCGGCGGTCGTCTCAGGAGTTGTGCTGGGAATCCTAGGTGCGGCGGTCGCTGCCCTCATTCGGTCTCAGGTCTTGGCACTGATTGGTCTGCTGATCTGGCTGTTCGCTATCGAACCAATCTTGTTTCTGGTATTCCCTGACCAAGGTCAGTTCTTTTTATCCGGGCTCATCACCGCAATTGTGGCTATCGACGTTCAATCGGAGCAACTCAATCTCAACACCGCTGATTTTGCCGATCCGGTGACTGCCACACTGTTACTCCTGGGATATGCCCTCGTTTTCGCTATTGTGTCGCTGGTGGTGGACATGCGCCGGGATATCGAATAGCACCACACAATGAGTGCTCGCGACGCTACGTCGGAGGACATTAATGGCGATTCCTACGGAGTTCCCAACACACTGCGCAGGGTGAGAACTCGACGCAGTGAGGCATCCACCTGATCTTCTGACACCGCGCCATCCAGAACAGCGCGCTCCATGGCATCCAGCATGAGCGTGTAGGTCTCGTAGCTGGGATCGCGCCCGGGATCCACAGCGAGCAAGATCAGATCATTGCCCGCCACAAGCGCTGCGACAGCGAGATCTACTTCGTCTTGGTACTGCTCTTCGCCCGACGCCTTCAACATCCGCAGGTCATCGGTGATGATCACGCCATCAAATCCCAGCTCGTTGCGCAGGATCGCCACCCAGTCGTCCGAGAGTGTTGCGGGATCTTTGCTGACCGAGGGCACCCGAATGTGTCCGGTCATGACCAGTTCCGCCCCCGCGGCAATACCTGCGACAAACGGCAGGGCGTGAGTGGTGCGCCACTGCTCCAGGGTTATCTCGGAGCTTGGAACAACGCGGTGCGTGTCCGCAAAGACAAGCCCGTGGCCAGGGAAGTGTTTGAGAGTTTGCGCCACCTCGTCGACTTCAGCCCCGGCGGCAACAGCGACGTGCTCTGCCGCAACCGCGGGGTCAGTGGAGAAGGATCGCGAGTGAATGTATGCACCGGAGCCCAAACTGACATCCGCGACGACTCCAAAGTTCACATTTGCTCCCGCCTGATCCACCAGCTGTTGGCGGGCAAGAAACGCTGCCGCTGTGGTCTCCAGGTCACCAGATCCCAGAACTCGGGCTCCGGGGAATTGGTCTCCGGGGATTCGGGCAACCGGATTGCCCTCCTGGTCAACCGCCATCACGAGAGGAAAATCGGAGCGCTCTTGCAGCGCCCCAATAAAGTCCCGGATTGCATAGACGTCAGCGTTCAAGTTTCCTCGCTCGAGCAGAAAGCCCGCGGCGGGTATTTCATCAAAGAATGCCTGGTGCACCTCGGGATTCATCCCCGCAATGGTGACCACCATGAGACCGGCAAGTTTCTGGCGAAGCTCCATACCCAGGAGTGCCTCGTCGATGCGCACCTGGAGTGGGTCAGCCGGCTCCGGTTCTGGCGCAACCTCGACGTCGCGTGGAGCGGTTACCTCGGGTTCTAACTCGAGGACCACGGGCGCAGAAGGTGTGGGGGCCTCGGGTGTGGGTATCGTGCACGCGGATAGCACCAGGGCGCCCAGGGTCGCAAGCAGCGTCGCTCTTGCCCAGAAACCCTTCTGTGTCCTCACTAGTGAAGGGTACTCGTGCCACCAGAGTGGACCCTTTGAACGCGCGCTGGAGGCGGCAGAATCTGTCATGATGGTGCCACAACTTTGTCAGAACAAACGAACGAGGGAGTCCCCATGGCAACACCGCTTCGCGTGGGTTTAATCGGTACCGGTCGCATCGGGCAGGTCCATGCCATGAGTGTGGTCAGCCACCCCGACACAACGCTGCACCGCGTGGCCGATGTCTTCCTCGAGGGCGCCCAGAAGACCGCAGAGAGCTTTGGCGGAACCGCCACGGATAACCCCGACGAGCTCTTTTCCGCAGGAGATGTTGACCTGCTCATCATCGCCTCCCCCACCTCCACCCACATTGATCTGATCGAAAAAGCCATCGACGCCGGCATCCCCGCGCTGTGTGAAAAGCCCATCGATCTCGACATCACGGTGGTCGACAAGCTTCGCGACAAGGCGAATTCGACAAGTGTGCCCATTGGTTTGGGTTTCAACCGCCGTTTCGACCCGCACTTTGCTGACCTGCGCGCTCGGGTCAAGGCTGGAGACATTGGTGCTCTCGAGCAGCTGCTGATTACGAGTCGTGATCCCGCACCAGCACCCGTGGATTACCTTGCGGTGTCGGGGGGAATCTTCCGGGACATGACTATCCACGACTTCGATATGGCGCGCTACTTTGTGCCCGACATCGTGTCGGTCACGGCGCAAGGGTTCAACCAGTTCTCCAGCGAGATTAAGGAACTTGGCGATTACGACGCCACCGCTGTTGCTCTGCGCGGAAGCAGGGACGAACTCATCCTGATCAGCAACTCGCGTCACGCAGCCCACGGGTTTGACCAGAGACTGGAAGCGTTTGGTACCGAGGGAATGCTGCGGGTGGAGAACCTTACGGATACGAACGTCCGGCACTACTCCGCCACCCAGGTCGAAGCGCGCGGCCCCTACCAAAACTTCTTCCTCGAGCGCTACATGGATTCCTACCGCAATGAGCTCGAGGAATTCCTCAAGAGAATCCGTGGCGAAGCGTCCAACACCCCCACGTTTGAAGATGGGCGCATGGCTCTCGTGCTGGCTAACGCTGCGACGGAATCGGCGAAGTCGGGGACGACAATTTCTGTCTCCTCCAAGTAGAGGAATTTGTTAAGACAAAGTACGATGGGGGTGTCCCTCATAGAGAAGTGAACCACCATGTCTGATTCCTCCCTCCCCGAGCACCTCAACGTGCTCACGATGGGTCGTGTCGGCATTGACATCTACCCCCTGCAGATTGGCGTGGGTCTTCAGGACGTCACCAGTTTTGGAAAATTTCTCGGTGGGTCCCCCACCAACGTGGCCGTTGCGGCTGCTCGATATGGGCGAAGCTCCGCCGTCATTACACGGACCGGACCAGACCCTTTGGGTCTGTTTATCCGGACAGAACTCGAACGGCTCGGCGTGAGCTCTCGCTATGTAGCCGATGTCGAAGGGCTCAAAACTCCCCTGGTGTTGTGTGAGATCTTCCCACCCGATGACTTCCCGCTGTATTTCTATCGCGACCCCGTAGCGCCGGATTTAATGATCGCGGCAGACGAACTGGATGACGCTGCCATTGCGGCTGCCGATATCTTCTGGGTGACCGTGACCGGTCTCACCCGCGAGCCCAGTCGCGCAGCCCACCACCACGCCTTGAGTGTTCGCGCTCGTGCCCGCCACACCATCCTCGATCTTGACTACCGGGCAGAGCTGTGGAGCTCACCGGCAGAAGCAACCGAGCAGGTGGCCCAGGCTCTCGCCCAGGTCACCGTGGCTATTGGGAACAAAGAAGAGTGCGAAATTGCCGTTGGGGAAGTAGAACCCGACCGCGCAGCAGACGCGCTGCTCGAGCGCGGCGTGGAAATCGCGGTCGTGAAACAGGGGCCTAAAGGCGTGATGGCGAAAACAGCGACCGAACGCGTCGAGGTTGCCCCCTTCGCGGTGGATGTCGTCAACGGTCTCGGAGCCGGGGATGCCTTTGGTGGAGCGTTCTGCCACGGACTTCTCTCCGGGTGGGACCTGGAGAAAACTTTGCGCTTTGCCAACGCTGCAGGCGCAATTGTGGCGGGGCGCTTGGAATGCTCTACCGCGATGCCATATGAACACGAAGTACTCGATGCCGTGGAGGTAGGGCATGTCTAATCTCGATTTCGAAGCGCTCCGGAATGCCCGAGCCACAACTCCGGATGCCGTCGCTCGTGCGTTGGCCTCCCGGTCACGCCGTGACCTACTCGGAGCCGATGGCAAGCTGATGATCATCGCCGCTGACCACCCTGCGCGAGCCGCGCTGGGTATCGGGTCAGAAGCAATGGCGATGGCCAATCGTGAGCACCTGCTCGAGCGCCTCGCCACGGCGCTGGCAAACCCTGGGGTTGATGGTGTCCTGGCAACCCCCGACATCATCGATGATTTGGCTCTCCTGGGACTACTCGAGAACAAAATCGTCGTGGGATCGATGAACCGCGGTGGCCTGCGCGGCGCATCCTTCGAAATGGACGACCGTTTTGGCGCCTACTCCATTGACTCGATCGTCGAAGCGGGCCTGGACTTCGCAAAAACCCTCACCCGCGTCAATTTCCAGGACGCGGGAACCGCCGAGACGTTGATGGCCACCGCTCATGCGGTGAACGAAGCGGCAGCGGCGAAACTCCCCATCATGCTGGAGCCCTTCATCAGCGAGCGCGTCGACGGCAACATCGTCAATATCCTCACGCCAGAGGCTGTCATCCAGTCCA
>Ga0209654_1000757_pt1 | contig 29649 bp, 30 predicted proteins | sample SaaInl1SG_22_DNA_FD_184646 | JGI IMG/M metagenome (GOLD analysis project Ga0209654, IMG submission 184646) | Marine microbial communities from expanding oxygen minimum zones in the Saanich Inlet - ESP_161SG_22_DNA (SPAdes) (version 2) | ecosystem: Environmental > Aquatic > Marine > Intertidal... | reverse complement strand
ATCAGCTCAAAGCCCAAAACCTCCCAGACGGCATGCACACCGGCCCCAGTGGTCAATCCATAGGCAGATAGCGCAATCGCCGCCAACATCCAGCCCTGACGCGCCAGATGCGGGATAAACGGCAAAGCAAACGCCGCGATGATCATCACCAGACCCGGAGGCCATGCCGTAATATTGAGGAACATACTAGTCATCGTAATATTCCTCCGAACGCATAATCACCAAACGAAGCCACTTTCCTACCTGAACAATGAACAAAAAGGCCACAAAGCCATAGATCGCCGGAAACATTGGGAAATCTTCAAAGGCATATTCGCCATGACGATGCAGGATAAATTCCAGCACCACGAGGATCACCGCGATACCGATCAGAATTGTGGTAAATCGACTGCCAAGACGCTCTAGTGCACTTGGCTGAGGCGCCGGCTTTTGCGCGGCTGATTTGGATTTTGAACTATTCGCCATGTACCGCCCCTATCCGAACATTAACCGGGTGAAACCGGCGAAAATATCAACAAAGAAGAACAGAGCCACAGATAACGCCGCGGTAACCACAGGCGGGATCACTGTAAGTGGATGCTTTTCAATTTTCACATCACCGCTTGGGGGCCGGAAAAAGGCCCTTTGTAACGGCTCTAGCAAGTAATAGATGTTTAATAGTGATGATAATCCCAGAACAAACAGGACAAAAATCAAACCGCGATCCGCCGCTCCTACCATCATATAGAATTTCGACCAGCTACCGCCCAATGGAGGGATGCCGATAATGGACAATGCTCCGAGGAAAAAGGCGCCAAACAAATACGGCATTTCACGACCAAGCCCATCGAGTTGCGATATTTTGGTCAGATGCGCCCGCACATAGATCGCGCCCGCACAGAAAAACAGGGTGATTTTGCCGGCCGCATGCATAACGATATGTAAGGCCGCGCCTTGGGCCGCAATTTGCGAGGCGATAGCCGCCCCTAAAACGATGTAGGAAAGCTGGCTAATGGTTGAATAGGCCAACCGTGCCTTTAGATCATCCTTGGTCATGGCAACGAGGCTAGCGGCCAGAATGGTAAAGCTTGCCAGCCATACCAGCCAATCCGACGCGCCTGTCTCAGCCAGAAAATCGATCCCAAAAATATAGACCACAACACTCAATAGCGTGAACACACCGGCCTTGACCACCGCCACCGCATGCAAAAGCGCGGATACTGGCGTTGGTGCGACCATTGCGGCGGGTAGCCAGCGATGCATCGGCATTACCGCCGCCTTGCCAATGCCAAACACGAATAATGCCAGCAACCAAGACGCTGTTGTTCCAGAAATTTTACCCGCCAAAATGCCGCCTGGAACAAAATCCAAACTGCCTGTGGTAACCCATACGAAAATCACCGCTGGTAATAGCAACATCACCGACGATCCGACCAAAATACCCATATAGAGACGACCGGCATTACGCGCCAAACGGCTGTCTTTATGGGTCACCAGTGGATAGGTGGAAAAGGTCAGGATCTCGTAGAAAATAAACAACACCATCAAATTGCCGGACCATGCAATGGCCATCGCCGCATGCACCGCCACCGCATAGAATGCGGCAAATCTTGTTTGGTGGTGTTCGTGATTGCCGCGCATATAGCCGACCGAATAGATCGCCGCCAAGATCCATAGACCCGAGGCAACAAGGCCAAAAATGGCGCCAAGCGGGTTTACGGTGAAGACAAAATCCAGTCCCTTGGCAAAGCTAACGATGAACAGGGTCGCGTCTTCGCCGTTAAAGACCGCCCCCGCCACACGGATAGCACCAGCCAGCGTTACCACTGCGCCAATCGGCCCGATCGCATCACGCCAGTTTGAACGTACCGCGAGTATCGGAACCAGCAACGCCACCACTAATGGCGTCAATAGGCCGATGAGCATTCCGGTTTGGACTGACATCATGGAGCTTAAAAACGCCATTATCATAGCCCCCCACCAAGCGCACGCGCCGCGGCCTCGGCCCCTTTAACAATGAATGAGCTATCAATACCGAACCAGATATTCGCACCGGCAAGCATCCAAAGCGGAATGTAAAGTGCCGGTTGTTCGGTGAAATCACGGTCATTATATGCCGGATTGTTCGACCACATGACTTCGACAATTTTCCACAGATAAATCAATGAGAGCGCCGAACTCAGCAGAACCAATCCGACAATCACCAAGGCCTGATCATCCAGCAACGCACGGACCAGATAAAGTTTGGATATAAAGCCAGCGGTCAATGGCAGGCCAATGAGGCTAAGGCCGCAGATTAAAAACGCGGTTGCGGTGATCGGCATCCGGCGACCCATCCCGACAATATTATAGACGGTCACACGTTGGCCAAGGGCATAGAAAAAGCCGCCAACAGCCATGAACAAGCCGCCCTTCATCAAGGCGTGATTGCCAATGTGAATAAAGCTTGCGGTCAGGCTCTGGGTGGTGGCAACGCCGATACCAAGCGTGATGTAACCAATTTGGGCAACCGAGCTATGCGCCAGTAGTTTTTTAATGTCAGATTCGTAAATGGCCAGAATCGTGCCAGTGAAAATACCCGCTAGTGATAGGGGGATAATCACCCAATTCATCGCCGCGATGGTCAGATCAGGGACACCGGCGAATATAGTGAACACAATCCGCGCCAGTACATAGATTGCCGCTTTGGTCGCAATCGCCGCAAGCAAAGTAGATACCGCAGACGGGGCATAGCTATAGGCCGAGGGAAGCCAAATATGAACGGGGAAGACCGCTGCCTTGACCAAAATACCAGCAACCATAAAGCCGAAACCAACATAGATAACGGTGCTATTGGCGACATCAGGCAGGCGTTCAGCCAAATCAGCCATGTTCAGACTGCCCGTCATCGCATAGATAAAGCCGACACCAATCACATAAAAGGTCGCGCCAACCGCGCCAATGATCAGGTAATTATAGGCCGCAATCAGTGACCGGCGCACCCGCCCCGCCCCAAGGGCAATAAGGGTAATTGAAGCGAGCGCAGATATCTCGAGGAACACAAACAGGTTGAATGCATCTGCGGTTAAGACCAGACCGGATAAACCGCCTATAGCCAATAGCCATGCGCCATAGGCTTTACCCAAATCACCATTATTTATTTCGCTGGCGAGAGACCGTCTGGCGAACAATGTGACCACAAAGCCTAAAGCGGTAATGACCATCAAAACAAAGCTGGTGGCCGAATCAACAACAAATTCAATACCCCATGGCGGCGCCCAATTACCAAGATAATAGGTTACCCGCGCCCCCGCACCGGTGAGCATATGTAACAACACCGCGGCGATAAACGAAACCGCAGTCGCGAGCAATGTAGCGGCCCATGCGAGCTGGCTAATGGGAATGAGCGCGGCGATCGGAGCCATCATTAGCGGCACAACTACCAGCAAAGACGGTAGATTGTTGAAAAAGGCAAACAATGTCATGATTTTGCCTCACTGGCGGCTAATGCATCGGCTTCGGCTTCATCTCCGCGCCGATAACGTGGTTCCATCGCGGCAGTCTTTGCCGCCAGAATTTCGTCTTCTTCAATCGTTCCATAGGCAGAGTGGATACGTAAAACCAAGGCCAACCCAAGGGCGGTGGTAGCAACGCCGACCACAATCGCCGTCAGTATCAACACATGCGGCAGAGGGTTAGAATATATGGTGCTCGGATCATCGGTAAGGATCGGTGCGGTGCCGCCATCAACCTTGGCAAGGGAGATGTAAAACAGGAACACCGATGTCTGGAAAATCGACAAGCCAACAAGCTTTTTCACAAGATTATAGCGCGAAATGACGATGAACAGCCCCGACATCATCAACACGATGACGATGAGATAGTTCCAGTTGGCCAATAGCACATCAAACAAAGACGGTTGGGTCATTCACCATCCTCCGCAACCGCAAATCTCTTTGGATCATAACCGGCAAATGCGTGAAATAATGCAAGCATGACACTGGTAACAGTGACCCCGACACCAAGTTCAATCAGCAAAATGCCGACATGCTGTCCGCTGGCAACACTGTCTCCCAACACATTGTAATCAAGAAAAAAGCCGCCAAAGTAAATCGAGGCAATACCGGTCCCGCCATAGATCAACACGCCAATAGCCATGAGCCAGACATTGACCCAGAGCGGTACCAAGCGGCGACCGGCCTCTAGGCCAAAAATCAAAGAATGCAGGATGAAAGCGGCGGCGATGATAACGCCAGCCTGAAACCCGCCACCCGGTCCGTAATCACCGTGGAATTGAACATAGAGGCCAAACACGATGATGGGGGCAAATAGGATTTTCGTGGTAATGCGCAAAATTGGATTATCGTTCATCACTTAGCACCCTTTTTTGCAGCTTTGGTTCTGCCGGTTTTAGGTCCTGTTTTCGCAACAGCAGCCTTTGCCTTGGTGGCGCGGCCCGTGCGGGTCAGTCCGCCCAACAGTAACAACACCCCAAGTCCGGCGGCAAACACCACCACGGTCTCGCCGAACGTGTCAAAACCGCGATAGCTAGCCAACACCGTGGTCACCACATTCGGAATATTCAAAACCTCGCCGCTCTCGGCAAGATAACGCGGTGCCACATGAATTTGCGCCGGACCGTTAGGATCACCAACCGCGGGCAGTTCTAGCGCCGCCATGATCAAAATTCCGCCGGTCAAAAGGCAAATAGACAATCCGGCAATGTTGTTGGTGATACGGTGACTGCGCGGCGGTTGACGTTCGTTCGCCGGTAGAAAGGCCATCGCGGCTAGAAACAATACTGTCGAGATACCGGCACCAACGGCGGCCTCGGTAAAGGCGACATCGACCGCATCAAGATTAACAAAGATCGCCGCACAGATAAGAGAATAAGCGCCAGACAGCACCACGACCGCAAACAAACGGTTAGTGCGCATCAACAACACCACAATGACCACCAACAGCGCCATCAATATAAGATTAACGAGCAAAACGGTCATGAGGATGACTTCCCTTTGGCACTGGCTTTAGCTTTGGCCTTTGCCTTAGTGGCCTTTGCCTTAGTGGCCTTTGCCTTGGCGGCTCTGGCATTTGATTTTTTCTGTGCACCCTTTGCTGGCTTGATGCTCAGCTTGGTACCGGGAGTTGGATCAACGCCGTTCTGGTGGGCAACCAACGCCACCGCATCGGTTGCAATCGGGCTGGTGAAGAACAGAAATATGCCAATGGCGGCCAGTTTGACGCTAGCAATTGAAAATCCGGCGTAAAACAGCATTCCAAGGATGATAAAGCCGGCGCCAGCGGTGTCGATCATGCCAACCGCGTGAATACGGCTATAGACATCCGGTAAACGCAACAGACCCAATGAGCCAATTAACAGAGCAACCACGCCAATTGCTAGGGATATGCCGGACAGGATGAAAAATAACGAATCCATATTATTTTTTCTCGCCCCCGCCAATACCAGCATTAGCCTTTGCCCTGCCCTTGCCGTCACCAAGTGTGCCGGTGCTAAATAATTTGAGGACAGCAAAGGTGCCAATGAAGTTGATCACCGCGTAGAGAATCGAAATATCGATAAATTCAGGCCGCCCTAGAATAAAGCCATGTAGGGCAATACCAATGATAATCACGGTTCCAACGGCGTTCACCGCAAGCAAGCGGTCAAAAGCGGTTTTGCCAAGACCAGCGCGGATAATTGCCATAAGCATAGAAATACAACAGGCGACGATCGCCACCACCATCATGACGGATGCAAAATTCTCTGCCATTATGCGGCTCCTCGTTCGAGCTCACAGCACCGGCGATCCATTTCACCGCTGCGCACATCATCGGCAAAATCGGAATGGAGCGCATGCACAATCAAACTACGATCATCATCACCAACCACCTCAACGGTAACTGTGCCTGGGGTCAGGGTGATCGAATTGGCATAAGTAACCATAGCAACATCGCTATTTTGCGAGGCGCGGACTTCAAAAATCTCAGGTTTGTAATTGCCGGTAAGAATGATCTTGGCAGTGGCAATGTTGGATTTGATGATTTCCTTGAACAACCATGCCAGATAACCCGGCAGGCGCAACGCGAGATGTAAGGGCAACGCATCGTCATCAATCGCATCAATTCGGTAGGCCATGAAAGTTGCAAAGGCACAGCTAACAACGCCTAACGTTACAAGAAGCGGGGTATAATGGCCGGACAACATTAACCATCCGGCAAGTAGAACGACAAAAAGCACTGCGGAGCGCATTTTTCTTTTCCCAGAAAGAACCATTTTATCCCTAACTCTAACCCTGTAATGAGGCACTGTTCTACTTACCCAATAAAGTAGTCAGAGTGATGTAAAGTTGCAATTGCGTAAAGCGTTTGGATAGGCAAAAAGATGAAAAATATGTAGCAAATTGTCGCAAACGGTTGGCATCTTGATAATGGGGTCGGCTTAATGGCCTTTATGCCAATCAACACCTGCCGCATTTTACTTGTTTTCATCCCATCACAGACGTAAAAACAGCGGGTAACTTGGGTGGTCATAGTGACTATGGCCCAAAGCGCCTCACCGGCGTAATCTATTTGAACATGAGGAGCCAATCATGGCATCACAAAAGCCCCGTCCCGCCAATGTCCCTGAAGAAAACGTCTATGAAAAAATGCATTGGATGGTTCTGGTAACCTACCTTGCCGCCATTGGTTCTGTGGCCGCATTAATCGTCTATGCCGGTTAATCAGTAGACTTGCTGGTTCCACTCGGTGGGTGATTCTACTTGGTGGGCGATACTATTAGGACAGGGATGAGCAACAATGGACGCGCTGTATCAAGAACAAATTCTTGATTTTGCAAAGGCGGCGCGTGGCCTTGCTCCCTTGTCCCCTCTCTCCGCCACCGACAAAAGCGCGGATATCTCAAACCCTGTTTGCGGTGACCATGTCGCTATAACGGCTGCGATGGATGGTGACCATGTAAAGGCTATCGGCGCAAAAGTGCGCGGCTGTGCGTTATGTGAGGCTGGGGTGGGTTTGCTAGCAAATATCGCTAGCCCGCATGATCATAATGAAATTCTTGCATTGCGTGATGCCCTCGCCGCCTGGCTAGACGGCGACGATCACGCGGCAATTCATCCTGAAATGCAAAAATTTACGCCAGTACGCGCCATCCGTAACCGGCATAAATGCGTGTTACTTGGATTTGACGCGCTAGTACTGGCGTTAAATTAGACGTTATTTGGACTGTTCTGCAGAGGCTATTCTGGGCGAACAGATACTTTGCCGAACACCCATAGTGCCAAGCAGAGCAATGTTGGAAAACCGATAACCAGCATCAAACCGATATTTGCGTTCATTTTCATCTCCCAAGTCGAAAACCTGTTGCCTGTTATAGACGCTTAGAATCGGGTGACAAGGGACAAAATGCCACCCTCACCCGCTTTTGATAAATAAAGATCACCCAACCGCGCCGGTTGGCGGATCGCACACAGCCCCATCACAGCAGGGCATCACATTCATTTTGCAATGCGCGCATTGGCCATGACCATGCACCCAGACAATCTGTTCAGGCGCACCACAAGCCGGACATTGGGGCTGGATCATTGGCGGCACATTAGGTGATGCTGTTTGGCTATTCTGGTTGTTCTCGTCAGTCATCTAAGGCGCACTCCCATAATACAGCAAAATCCTATACCTGTTTTGTGATCGGGACAATCCGCGGGGGCGATCAATTATCCAAAGAAAAACGCCGCCAAACACGAATGTTGGCGGCGTTTTCAATAAACTGGCATCCCGTAGGGGATTCGAACCCCTGTTGCCGCCGTGAAAGGGCGGTGTCCTAGACCCCTAGACGAACGGGACATAAAGGCCAGTGGCCAGATTGATATCCAATAATCGGGGGCAAATCAAGCCGCTTTTCACCATTTATCAAACAAAATACTAATGCAGGGGAAATTAACGGAAAAAAGCCGATTTTGCGGGGGCTGCATCCTCTATTTCTAACTGCATTGCGTTGCCGCCTCGAAATCCATCGCGGCGCACCCTACCCATCACATGAACCAATTGCCCATCTTTGGCGCCCAACAGGAAGTTTCCTAAATCAGTACCGCCAGCCTGAAAGGCTATCGCGTTCAAAGTGCCGCCACTACCGTCATCTAGCCGACAAGACAGATGCGCCCCATCCGCCCCTACCAGCTTGGCATATTGGATTTTACAATCGGGCAAAACAAAGCGGGGTTCTGGATTGCCACTGCCAAAGGGCCCTAGCTTATCCAGCCACTCGGCAATTTCCGGCTTGGTTCCAGCAGTGCTGATTAGCGCGCTGACCTTATGTACCAATTGTGGGATATCCCCTTTTAGATCGGCCGCGAGCCGCGCCGTTAGGAATGCGCGAAATTCGTCCAGACGGCTTTGCTCAATAGAAAAACCGGCCGCCATGTCGTGACCGCCACCACCAAGCAAAATGCCCTGTTGGTGGGCGGCGATGATGGCACTACCTAGGCGAAACCCCGGAATAGAACGCCCTGAGCCTTTGCCGATGCCGTGCTCATCAAAGGCAATGACACAGGCCGGCTTGCCAAAGCGTTCCCGCAGGCGGCCAGCCACAATGCCAATAACACCCTCATGCCAGCCAGCCTCGCCAACGATGATCACATTATCGTCTGGCGCCTGTGCGGCGGCATCAATTGCCTTGGTTCTGATATCCATCTCGATTTCACGGCGTTCTTTATTCATCTCATCAAGACGCGCCGCAAGGCCGCTAGCCTCGTCCGCATTTACGCTCGACAGTAGAGCCACACCGATACCAGAGGCGCCAATCCGGCCCCCCGCATTAATCCGCGGCCCAAGTAAAAACCCGAGGCTATGGGCGTTTGGCGCCCTGTTAAGCCCGGCAATATCAGCAAGCTTGGCGATACCAATATTCTGCCGCTTTGCCATGATCTTTAGCCCTTGCGCCACAAAGGCGCGGTTAAGACCAATAAGCGGGACCACATCACATACCGTTGCCAAGGCAACAATATCCAACTGCGTCATCAGATCAGGCACGGCTTTGCCCTCGGTGAAGAAGTCACGTCCGCGTAATTCCCGGATTAACGCAACCAACACAATAAAGACCACACCGCCCGCACAAAGAGCGCCGTATTCGCCATCTTCATCAAGCCTATTGGGATTGATAACACTATGCGCACGCGGCAATTCAGGTCCGGCGATATGGTGATCGATGACAATCACATCCATGCCGGTATCGGCAACGGATTCCAGCGGACCATGCGCGGTGATCCCGCAATCAACCGTCACCAGTAAATCGGCGCCACGTTCCTGTAACGCCGTTAGTGCGGCTAGATTAGGTCCGTAGCCCTCTTTGAAACGATCAGGGATATGCACATCAACATGCACACCAAGTTCTCGCATGATATTGACCATCAATGCCGCGGCAGAGGCACCATCGACATCATAATCACCAAAGACACCAATGGCTTGGCCCGCCTCGACGGCATCGGCCAGACGGGCGGCGGCTTTGTCCATATCCTTAAAGCGGGATGGATTGGGCAATAAATCGCGTAATTTGGGATCGATGAACGGATCAACCTGATCGTGGCTCATGCCCTTTGCCGCCAAAATCCGTGCTATTGGCAACGGCATGTCTGGATAGGTCTCGCGAAGGCCAGCGGCAAAACGATCGAGGTCAGTGTCATTAAGCTGCTTATCCGCCGCTTGCCATCTGGCATTGCTGGCCGATTGGCTAACGCCTAGAAATGCCTCGCCGTTTTCAGCTGACATTAGCCCTCCAATTCGTCGACAAGAATAGGCATGGCAACTGGTTTTGCACGCACACAATCGAGCGCCGTAAAGGCGGTTAGCGCAGTGTGCACAGAGGCCGCACTGGCTTCATGCGTGATCATCACCAACGGCACGGCCTCTCCCGAAGAGCGGCCTTGCTGGACTAGCGATTCGACAGAGATTTCATGCTGTTGCAACACGCGCGTTACATCGGCTAGCACACCCGACTGATCTTGTACCATCAGGCGAATATAATATGGCTTGTCCGGGCCAAGGCCGTTTTGCGCGTCCGCACCACTCTTCAATTCGGCAACTGGACGGCCAAAGGCTGGGCCCCATCTGCCGCGCGCCACATCAATCAGATCAGCAAGGACAGCCGAAGACGTTGGTCCAGCGCCCGCACCAGGGCCAATTGAAACGATGCTATTCACCGGCTGGCCGTGATATTCAACCGCATTCAAAACGCCATCAACCTTGGCAAGCTGGCTCGCGGCCGGCAATAAACAGGTTTGCATTTGTGGCACACGGCCTGGTTCGGCAACGCCCACTAGCTTGATCCGGAACCCAAGCTGGTTGGCATAGGTGAAATCAGACGCAGAAACCTCGCGAATACCGCGGATATCAACAATGTCAAAATCAGGTGTCTGGCCAAACGCAATCGCGGCAAGCAAGGTCAATTTATGTGCGGCGTCAATGCCATCAACGTCAAATGAAGGCTCGGCCTCGGCATAGCCAAGCTTTTGGGCATCTGCCAGCACATCGTCAAAGGCCTCGCCGGTCTTTTCCATACGCGTCAGAATGTAATTACAGGTACCGTTCAAAATGCCGGAAACACGCGTTACCTCATTGCCGGCTAGTCCCTCACGCAGGGCTTTAACCGCCGGAATACCGCCAGCAACCGCGGCCTCAAACATCAGCGCACAATTATTCGCCTCAGCCAGCGTCGCCAGTTCCGTGCCATGATTAGCCAATAACGCCTTGTTGGCGGTAATGAAATGCTTGCCAGATGCCAATGATGCGCGGGCCAGATCGAGGGCGACGCCTTCACTGCCACCAATCATTTCAACAATGATGTCCAATTCGTCAATCGATGCCATGTCGGGGGCATGATCCACCCATGTCATCGATGTCATATCAAAACCACGATCAGTGTTGCGTGAACGCGCATTTACCGCGCAAATCTGGAAATTAACGCCAGCCGTGGTGTTTAGCCTTTCGGCATTGTTTATCAATTGACGTGCTGTTTCGCCGCCGACAACGCCCAATCCGGCGATGCCGATTTTCAGAACGACTTGATCATGTGACATAGAATTATCTCAACTGGAATGAATGAATTTGCATAGCATGAGATACCCTTTGGGCGTTCAATATACAAGCCCAACAAACGCCAGAACAAAGCCAAAAAGCAGAGATTTTATCGCCATCCAAGAAATTAGGTGCAGGATAACAGGACTGCCCCGCCCCGTGCACCCGCCTCAACCATTTCATGCGCCGCAACACAATCTTTCATATCAAAGACCCCCGCAATCGGAACATCGAGCCGCCCGTGGGTCAACATATCATGGATGATGGCGGCATAGGCCGCGGCCTCATCGGCCTCTAGCAAATAAACGAGGATCGAGGATAGGGTGATGTTTTTGAACATCATCGGGATGAAAGGCAGGCTTGGTGTCATTTCCAGCGAGGTTCCATAGCCGACAATAACGCCTTTTGATGCGGTGATCTCGATATCGGTGGCCAGATTAACCCCGATTTCCGCATCAACTACCCGCGCCACACCATCCTTGGCCACACCGGTAATTTGCGCGGCAAGGTCTGGGTCGCTGTAATCAAATACATGACTGCAACCAAGATCGCGCAAATCATCGGCGTTCCCCTTTGTCGTGGCAATGACTTTTGCACCAGCATCGATTGCGATCTGGATGGCTAGTCGGGCCACCGTACCGCCGCCGCCATGAACAACCATTGTTTGGCCATCGACCGCGCCATCTTTGAGCACGGCATAGGCCGCGGTCAGGGCCGGAATGCCTAGGCCAGCGCCAGCATCAAATCCAACATTATCGGGCAAATCATGAACCAGATCTTCGTTGAGCGCGATATATTCAGCGGCACTGCCAAAGGGGCGTTGCCACTGGCCATTGCGAATATATACGCGTTTGCCAATTACCGATTTATCGCCGTTCGGGCCGACGGCCTCAATCACGCCGGCGCCATCACTATGCGGAATTATCCGATTAAATGGCATGGCGCGTGAGCCCCTGCGCGACTTTACATCCGATGGATTAACCCCGGAATGGTGGAGCCGTATCAGATATTCCCCTGCCCCAGCGGTTGGTGTTTCAATCTCGCCATGGGTCAGCACATCGGCCGCTGATCCCTGCTGGTCGTACCAAATGGCTTTCATCGCTTTGTCCTAACTACTACTACTACTCTACAAATGTGTGGCACTGCGGGCGGCCTGATCATAGAGGCCGGATAATGTGCGCAATTGGCGAGCAAGCTCGCTCAGGCTTTTTGCATCGACAGTGCCAAGCGATGAAAATCCGTCAATGAGACAGGTTTCACGCACCTCACGATAGCGCAGACACAGCGCCTTGCCGGTTTCGGTGGTTTCGTAAAAAACCTCTTTGCCCTGTTTTGTGCTGGTGACCAAATCCGCCGCCGCTAGCTTTTTGAGAGCATAGCTAATGATGTGCGTATCGCCGATATTCAGTTTGAAACATATGTCGGCAAGACGTTTGGCCCGCCCGTGATGGTTTACCGAATGCAGGCAATAGACGTCAATCATGCCAAGATCCGCGGCCACAGGGAAATCAGCCGCCGCCGCCGCCATCCCGCGCACGACCCAATGACCAAAGGCATTGCCAGCCACGATCAAGCCATATTCAACCTCGCTCAACTCTGCCGCATTTTCCGAAACGAGATGCGCCGACGACACGATCCGTTGTTTTTTCTCTGGTTTGTCCATCACGAACGCCCCTTTTTATCTGGATCATGATCTGGGTTATCTTGATCTTTGGGGGCGCCAAAGCCACCGCCACCGGGGGTTTCGATAACAAAGACATCACCTACCTGCATATGGCGAAGGTCAGTGGCGGTTAGTGTCTCGATCGTCCCATCGGTGCGCTCGACCCAGTTATTGCCAGTCTGTGCATCGCCGCCGCCCGCCATGCCGTAAGGCGGCACAATACGGTGGTTGGCAAGGATAACAGCGTCCATAGGCTCTAGAAAGCGAGTGCGCCGGCGTATGCCATTGCCGCCATTATGTTTGCCCACACCACCCGAATTTTCACGAATTTCAAAACTCTCCAGCAATACCGGATAACGCCATTCCAAAACCTCTGGATCGGTAAGACGGCTATTGGTCATATGCGTATGAACGGCGTCAGTGCCGTCAAAGTCAGGCCCAGCACCCGAACCACCACAAAGGGTTTCGTAATATTGATAGACGTCATTGCCATAGATGAAATTATTCATCGTGCCCTGCGCCGCCGCCATCACACCCAATGCGCCATAAAGCGTGTCTGTCACGATCTGGGATGTTTCCACATTTCCGGCAATTACCGCCGCCGGATATTGCGCCTTTAGCATGCAATCATCCGGCATAATGATCTCGACAGGCTTTAAACACCCTTCATTCATTGGGATATCATCGTTAACTAACGTCCTGAAAACATACAACACAGCCGCCCGACAAACTGCGGCAGGTGCGTTGAAATTATTCAAACCTTGTTTGCTAGTGCCGGTGAAATCAACAGTCGCGGACCGGTTTTTCTTATCGATGGAAATGGCGACTTTTACCTGTTGGCCATTATCCATCGGATAGGTGAACGCGCCATCAGTGAGAACATCGATAACCCGCCGCACAGATTCCTCTGCATTGTCCTGAACATGGCCCATATAAGCCAGAACCGTATCCAACCCATATTGGGCAACCATCTTATTGAGCTCTTGCAGACCCTTTTCATTGGCCGCAAGCTGGGCCCGCAAATCGGCGATATTCTGATCTGGATTACGCGCTGGATAGGTTGCCCCGCGCAATATCTCTAGCATTTCTGCCTCGCGGTAAGTGCCACCATCAACCAGCTTGAAATTGTTGATCAGAACACCCTCTTCATCAATGTGTGACGAGTCTGGTGGGGCCGATCCTGGGGTTTTACCGCCAACATCGGGATGATGACCACGGCAGGCAACAAAGAACAGGATTTTGCCCTGATCAAATACCGGCGTCACCACAGTGATATCAGGCAGGTGTGTGCCGCCATTATAGGGATTGTTCAATACATAGGCGTCGCCCGGACCAATCTCGTCGCCATTATCACGAATAACCGCGCGAACAGACTCGCCCATAGATCCTAAATGTACCGGCATATGCGGGGCATTGGCGATTAGCGAGCCGCCAGCATCAAAAATGGCGCAAGAGAAATCGAGCCGTTCTTTCACATTCACCGAAAGTGCGGTGTTTTGCAGGGTGTATCCCATCTGTTCGGCAATCGACATGAACAGATTATTAAACACCTCTAGCATCACCGGATCACAGGTCGTACCGATGGCATGGCGGGCGCCGAGTGCCACAACACGGCGTAGAACAAGATTACCTATCTCGGTCATCTCGGCCTGCCACCCCGGTTCAACGATGGTTGTGCCCGTGGCCTCTATAATGAGCGCAGGCCCACTGATTTTAGTGCCCGCAGATATCGCATCACGGTGATAGGCCGGCGCGTCAACAAATTCGCCGCCCATATAGGCTTTTATGACCGAAATTGGCGCACAATCGTCGTCGCCATGATCAACCGGCAGGTTTTCTAAATCAAACGTATGGCCAATGGCCTCAACCGACACGGTGGCGGCGATAACATTCTTGCCGGGCATGACAAAGCCAAAGCGGGCACGGTATGCCGCCTCATAGGCTGCTTCCATCTGGTCAATCGGGCCATAGGGCACTTCTAGCGCAGTGTCAGAGCCATCATAGCGCAAATGCACATAGCGTTTGGTTTCCATCCGGTCAGCGGTAATGTCTTGGCCTAGCACCTCTGCCTCGGCATGTTCAGCAAGCGCATCAAGCTCGCTCTCCATTCGGGGTATCAGCGCCTCGTCAAGACCCGCCTCTAACGTGCGTTCACGAAGGGCCCGCACATCGGCCAGACCCATGCCATAGGCCGATAGAACACCGGCAAACGGATGCACGAGGACGGTCTTCATGCCCAATACATCGGCAATCAAACAGGCATGCTGCCCCCCTGCTCCGCCAAAGCATTGCAGCGCATAATCGGTAACGTCATAGCCACGCTGGACCGATATTTTCTTGATTGCATTGGCCATGTTTTCCACTGCAATGCGCAAAAATCCGTCGGCAATCTCTTCACTACTACGGGCAACACCAGTGCTCTGTTCTATTTCCTTTGCCAAGATCCTGAATTTTTCTCGCACCGCATCGGCGTCTAGCGGCTGGTCTTGATTGGGACCAAATACGGATGGAAAAAAATCGGGCTGTAATTTGCCCAGCATCACATTGCAATCGGTAACCGCCAGCGGTCCACCGCGGCGATAACAGGCTGGCCCGGGATTGGCGCCGGCGCTCTCTGGTCCAACGCGGAACCGTGCACCGTCAAACTGGCAAAGTGATCCACCTCCCGCCGCCACCGTGTGAATGAGCAACATCGGTGCATGCATCCGCACACCGGCAACAACCGTTTCGAAAACCCGTTCATAGGCATTGTCATAATGCGCAACATCGGTAGAGGTGCCGCCCATATCAAAGGTAATAACCTTGTCAAAGCCAGCTTGCTTGGCGGTTTTGACCGCGCCCACAATACCGCCAGCCGGACCCGATAGGATCGCATCCTTGCCTTGAAACAACGCGGCACTGGTCAAGCCGCCATTGGACTGCATTAGCTGGAGCTTTACATCGCCCAATGCACCGGCAATACGGTCAATATAACGCCGCAGGATCGGTGACAGATACGCATCGGCAACAGTGGTATCCCCGCGCCCAACGAATTTAATCATCGAGCTGGTCTCATGGCTTGTTGAAATCTGGGTAAAGCCAATTTCCGCCGCCATTTCGGCCAACCGCTTTTCATGGTCGGTTACGCGGTAGCCATGCATTAGCACGATCGCAATCGACCGGATACCATCATCATATGCGCGCTGTAGCTTTTGCTTGATATCATCCTCATCGAGCGGCGTTAGCACAACGTCATTAGCGTCCACCCGCTCAATGACTTCTTCCACGCGCTCATATAGCATTTCCGGCAAGACGATATTCATTTCAAACAAACGCGGCCGTGCCTGATAGGCGATCCTAATTTGGTCTCGAAATCCCTTTGTTACGACCAATAGAGTGCGATCGCCTTTGCGTTCCAAAAGGGCGTTTGTCGCAACGGTGGTACCCATTTTCACCGCGTCTATTGATGATGCTGGGATGGGATCGCCGTCGTTAAGCCCCAGAATGTCGCGAATACCTTGCAAGGCCGCGTCTTCATAGGCTTCAGGATTTTCCGATAGCAATTTATGGGTGTGCAGTACACCAGTTGGCTCTCGGCCCACGATGTCGGTAAAAGTGCCCCCACGATCAACCCAAAATTGCCAGCCACCCTGCTTTTGCGCTGTCATCGATGTCATTTTACAATCCGCTTCATTGCTTAATATGCGATAGCGAAAACGTTTACAATTTATCGATAATTTGTCAACGATGGATTAGAGCCCTAGGCCGAGCTGGTCAGGTGCGCGATAATCTCTTCTGCGCCCAAAGCCACATTGTCCCGCCAATTTGCCGTAGCGTTCTCGTCGGCAAGATCGGTCACATATTTATAGCATTCAAAGGGTATCGCTAGCCGTGCGCAAATCTTGGCAATGGCATAGGCCTCCATATCAACGATGTCACTGGCAACTGCCGGGGCCTCGCGCACGAAATTATCGCCGGTACTGAGGGTTACGCCGTCGCAACCAAGATCAATAGCACCGGCAAGCGCGCCCTCCTCAAATGGCGTCACGCCCAACTCGGCCAAGGGTCTGCCATCCATATCGCGCTGGAAAATTTTTGATACCCGCAGAAATTGTCCTGCAAGCGATGCGGTAAGCGTTCCGGCGGTTCCATAATTGATGATCAGCTCACAATCGGCTTGTGATGCCGCCTGCATAGCATGAAAGGCCGCGTTAACCTTGCCAACGCCAGTAAAGATCACTGTAAAATGAGGACCAAGGCGGGAGGTGTCAGGCAATTCGGCGGGCAGCGCGACTAGTAGATAAATCATGTAATCCTCTTAATTTGGAATGATGAGCTTTACCGCCACACCAAAAAACACCAAGGCGGCCAGACGGTTTAGATGCAATTGATATTGCGCCAGTTGGTCCGCCAAGATACCAGCGAAAACACCGATTACCCCATCCAATACAAAGCCGATAACACACATGATAAAGCCCAAAAACAAAATCTGGTGCCAGACTGGACCAATTGATGGATCGGTGAATTGCGGCAATAACGCAAGGATGAATAGCGATACTTTTGGATTGAGAATATTGGTCAGAAACCCACGCCTAAAGGCTGGCCATGATTGCGCCCGACCACGGCGTTGATCTGGCGCGGCGCTTGCGCTCCAACTGGTAAAGGCGAGCCAAAGCAGATAGCTAGCGCCAATATATTGAACAATCGTGAGGATGGCGGGATAGGCGATGATCAATAGCGTCAATCCGGCCGCCGCGATGATTATATGAGTCATAACCCCGACGATTATACCGCTAACCGCCATCAAAGCCGCCCGCGCACCGCCAGAAATGCCAGATGCGATGATAAACATCATGTCAGAACCGGGGGTGAGACAAAGTACAATAGTCGCCCCGATAAATGTCATCAGGCCAATTGTGTCCATCGCAAAAATGGTGGTCAACATAGCCGCACCCTAGAACCAGTTAAGAAACGCCCGACCGGATGGCGTGGCCATGCGGATTATACATCAGACGAAGGTGAAACAAAACCAACGTCAGGGTTCACAGGTGTTTGATAATTTGTAAATCATCCCCAGACAATGGTTTCTGGCGCATATCCATTAGGCATTTTTAACTATGCGCTAGTCGCTTGCGATCTTTTGCATACGGGCTGTGATGCCTGTTAGATCGTGTTCACGCATCTTCTCGATAACGGCACTATAATCAATTTCTTGCCTATTTTGGCTTAACTTGGATTTTGCATCGATGCGTCTAATTTTAAATTCTATGGCAACAATATTGTCTAGCATCGCTTCCATGAAGTCTTTGGGAGCATCACGCATTTTCCAAGCACCGGCGCCATTTACGCGTTCCTCATGCAGTTTTGTAAGCACACCCACCGCCGCAATTTTATCTTTAGTGTTATGGCTGAAAAATAGCTCTCCGTGCAAATGCACGACTTGATAATTCCAAGTGGGAACGTGTTTTTGATGCTCCGCTTTTGTTGGATACCAATTGGGAGACACGTAGGAATCCTCTGCGCAGAATACAAAAGCCGCCTTGCATCCGTTTTCCAATTTAGTGTGCATCTGATTTGCCAGGGCAATGTGGCCAATTAGAACATCGTCACGCCAAATCATGGGCAGGTGATTCAATTCAAATTCATCCTGGGCATGCGCCACACAGGTAGCGAGAGGGTAACGCTCTGCTATCAGCCTAATTTCCGCTAAATCAGTTTCTCTAAAATGGTCTGGTAAATACATTTTCGCACTACCTTTCATAAACGCCATCTAGTCACTCATAAACTTTTGTTTACAAGCCAAAACCGCATGGGATGCGCCAACGTTGTTTATAAAATGGCAACAAAAAAGGGCTGCGAAATACGCAACCCTTTGTTTGTTTGTTTTGAAACAAGCAGTTTATCGCTTTGAGAACTGGAAGCTCTTACGGGCTTTCGCCTTACCGTACTTCTTCCGCTCAACTGCGCGTGAGTCACGTGTTAGGAAGCCGCCAGCTTTCAGGGCTGGGCGTAGGCCCGGCTCGAAATATGTTAGGGCTCTTGAGATACCGTGGCGCACTGCACCGGCCTGACCAGAAAGGCCACCACCTTTAACAGTCGCAATCACGTCAAATTCACCAACGCGCTCTGTGGTTTCAAATGGCTGGGCCAAGATCATCTGCAGAACCGGACGGGCAAAATATTCAGTGACATTCTTGCCATTGATTTTCATCTGACCTGTGCCACGCTTTACCCAAACACGGGCGGCGGCGTCTTTACGGCGACCAGTTGCATACGAACGGCCAAGACTATCAATCTTTGGCTCGGCAGGTGCCGCAGGGGCCTCTGCAGTGACACCGTTTTCAGCGGTTTCGTTAAGCGCACCAAGTGCTGCCATGCCGGTAACTTCAGGAGTGGCCTCGGCCGCTACTTCAGGAGTTTCGGTTTGATTTTCGTCAGCCATAACTACCTCTTGTTCTTATCGTTCATGCTGGCAATATCCAGCGCGACTGGTTGTTGTGCTTCATGGGGATGCGCTGGGCCGGCATAAACATGCAGGTTACGCATAGCATTACGGCCAAGAGGACCACGTGGGATCATCCGCTCAACTGCCTTTTCGATCACCCGTGTTGGGAAACGACCGTCAAGGATCTTATCAGCTGTGCGCTCTTTAATACCGCCCGGATAACCAGTGTGCCAGTAATAGGTCTTGGCACTACGCTTGTTACCAGTCAATTTGACTTTTTCCGCATTGACGACGATGACGTGATCACCGCAATCCATGTTTGGGGTATAGGTTGGCTTGTGTTTGCCACGCAGACGCATTGCAAGAAGAGAGGCTAGGCGACCCAGCACTAGATCTTCTGCATCGACAACGAACCATTTCTTTTCGATGTCTTTCGGCGTTGCGACATAGGTCCTTGGCAAAGGCATGTTACAATCTCCAGTTAAATGAATGGCCTAAAGCGGGAAACCGCCAAACGCCTCTGTGGGTGGGTTATAGGCAGGCGAATGCCATCCGTCAAACGAATTATTTTCAAAATATTTATAATATTTGCATAAAAACAGTAGGTTATATTTGCGGTATTATTTTACCGTATATATTTAGGGGTAATTTCATCACTTCCCTCCGATATTCCCGCATTGGACAGTTTAACCCGCCAAACCAACTACGCACACGGTTTTCATAAAAAACCCCTGCCCGTGTCTTGGACTTGCCCCAATCATCCTGCTATAAGCACGTCTTACTTGTGTTATGCTTGCATAGCCCAATTCACTAGCACCAATCAAAGCGGTATCACCCGATGTTCATATTGATCGATAATTATGACAGCTTCACATGGAACCTCTGGCATTTTCTGTCTGATCTGGGGGCTGAGGTTGAAATCCGCCGTAATGATAGCTGTTCGGCAGAAGATGTTTTGGCGGCAAACCCGCAAGGGATCATTTTATCACCCGGACCGGGCAAGCCAGAAGATGCCGGTATTTGTCTAGATTTGATCAAAAAAGCCAAGGGCGTCACCCCGCTTTTGGGTGTTTGCCTTGGTCATCAGGCGCTCGCTGTGGCTTTTGGTGGCACGATAAAACGGGTCGACCCGCCGGTTCATGGCAAATTATCGATGGTTGAGTGTAGCCATTCAAATGCAGTGATGAGCAATATATTTACTACCTGCCCAGACAGTTTTCCGGTCACGCGATACCATTCACTGGTTGTCGAGGACGAAGGGTTGCCAGATGAATTGACCGTGACCGCGCGTACCTCTGCCGGTGCGATCATGGGCATTTCGCATGTTGATGCAGAATTGCACGGCGTTCAGTTTCACCCTGAATCAATAGCATCGGTGGCTGGCTATAGGATTTTGGCTAATTTCCTCAAAGTCTGTGGGCATCAAGTTCCCTCAAAAGAGGAATTGGCGCAGCTGGAAACCCAAATACTGCGCCTCGATGAACGGTTTCCCGATCAACTTCATCCCTAGTTTGTTTGCCTCGTTATCGCGGCCTATATGGACGATAACGCCTGGTCCAGATCTGCGATGATATCGGATGAATGCTCTAGGCCCACCGATAGCCGCACATAGCCCGGCGTCACCCCGCTCAATAATTGATCCTCACCGGTAAGCTGTGAATGGGTGGTTGATGCCGGATGGATGGCCAGGGAACGCGCGTCACCGATATTTGCGACATGATAGAATAGCTGTAGCGCATCGATGAACTTCTGACCGGCTTCGCGCCCGCCCTTTAACTCAAACCCGACCAATCCACCATAGCCGCCGGTTAGGTATTTTTTGGCCCGTTCACCGCTTTGGGCCGATTGCAGGCCGGGATATATCACCCGCTCAACCGCCTCATGTTTTTCAAGAAATTCAGCGACTAAGCCCGCATTTTGAACGTGCTTTTGAATCCGTAGCGGTAGGGTTTCTAGGCCCTGAATGATTTGAAAGGCGTTTGTCGGACTAATCGCTGGGCCCAAATCACGGAGCAATGTCACCCGCGCCTTTAATATATAGGCAATTGGGCCCAGCGGTTTTGCAGCCTCCGCCCAAACAGCGCCATGATAGGAGGAGTCAGGTGTGTTAAGGGCGGGTTGCTGGTCCTTGAATTTGTCCCATTCAAAATTACCACCATCAATTATGACCCCGCCAATTGATGTACCATGACCACCAATATATTTGGTCAGTGAATGAACGATTATTGCCGCGCCATGATTGAATGGACGCGCCAATAATGGGGCTGCTGTGTTATCAGCGATTAGCGGTATGCCCCTTTCCCGGCCAATCTTGGCCACTTCGGCAATCGGGAATGCTTCTAATTTTGGATTGGGCAGAACCTCGCCATAATAGGCTCTGGTGCGTTCATCACTGGCGCGCGCGAAATTTTCCGGATCGGCTGGATTAACAAACCGCACTTCGATGCCCTGATCGGCCAGCGTATTTTTAAATAGATTCCACGTTCCGCCATAAAGATCGGTTGATGCCACTATATTGTCGCCTACCCTTGCCAGATTTTGTATCGCCAGCGCTGAGGCGGCTTGGCCAGATGCAACCGCCAGAGCCGCAACACCGCCCTCTAGCGCCGCAATCCTTTTTTCCAACACATCCGTCGTTGGGTTCATAATCCGCGTGTAGATATTGCCGAGCTCGGCAAGGCCAAACAGGTTTGACGCATGTTCGGTTGAGCTGAATTGAAAAGCGGTTGTTTGGTAAATCGGCACGGCAACCGCGTTTGTCGCCGGATCGGCGCGAAAGCCTGCATGGAGTGCCAGAGTTTCTGGGTGGGTGTATGTATTGGTCATTTTAAGTCCTCTTTAGTGCTTTGACGGAATGTCGGGCGCACAAGCTGAAATCAATTGGCCCAACCGTTTACGGGCGGTCACCCCAAAATAGGCACGGCAAAACACCGTGGTTGAGAGCTAAAACGCCTCACCACCGGTTGAATGGATGTGTGATTGAATTGTGCGCTTTAGCTGTATTTATGAATCGCCCGCAAGTTGATCGTTAAATCGACGATGCCCAGAGTGTGACGCTAAAATGAGTCGGCGGCAAGTGGGGTTTCTAAATTAGGTAGGATTTTCTATCTGTTGATAAAATTTCAATAGCGGTTTTGCGATGATTGCCACATGCACGATAAATTTCGGTTCCATAGATGATCGCTGGCCCCTGTTTCTGCAAGTTGCCCTGGTTATTTCCCCGGTTACTTCCTCGGTTACTTCCCCGGTGGTGTATTCGGTGGGATCCTTGCCAAGACCCCATAGGGTTTCTATACTCCCACCCTGATGCTTATCCCGCCGATCTTTTGATCTAACAAGACATAATGAGACAATTTCACCCATGAGCGATGTAATGAAATCTACCCTTAGCGGTTTGATTGACGGCGCGATGCCGGACGCTGACAGTGTTCGCGCGACGTTTAATGCGATTATGAATGGCGAGGTTAGCCAGATCCAGATGGCAGCGTTTTTGGTCGCGCTCAAAATTCGTGGTGAACGGGTTGAGGATATCGCCGCCGCCGCCGCGGTAATGCGTGACAAGGCGTTGGTTATCCCTGCCCCCGACGCGGCAATGGATATTGTTGGCACGGGCGGCGATGGCATTGGCACCTATAATATTTCAACCGCTAGCGCCTTTGTGGTGGCGGGCGCCGGTATCCCTGTGGCCAAGCATGGTAACAAGGCGGTGTCGTCCAAAAGTGGCGCGGCTGATGTCCTATCCTGTTTGGGGATCAATCTTGATTGCGATATGGATTTGGTGAAACAGGCGCTTGCCGAGGCCAATGTCTGTTTCCTAATGGCACCGCGGCATCACTCGGCAATGCGTCATGTAGGCCCTGTACGGGCTGATTTGGGCGTGCGCACAATCTTTAATCTGCTTGGCCCGCTAGCTAATCCGGCATTGGTAAAGCGGATAATGGTTGGTGTGTTTGACGCCAATTACTGTACGCCATTTGCCCATGCCTTGGGTCAATTGGGGACAACCCATGCATGGGTTGTGCATGGATCTGATGGGCTTGATGAGGTGACAACAACCGGCCCGACGCATGTTACATCGTTATCGAATGGCGACATTAAAGAATTTACCATCTCGCCTGAGGATCTGGGCTTGCCGATTACCACTCTGGATCAATTGCGCGGCGGAACACCCGAGGAAAACGCCGGCCATTTGCGTGACTTGCTTGCCGGCAAAATGGGACCTTATCGCGATATTGTGGTATTTAACTCTGCCGCGGCATTGACCGCCGGTGGTCACGCCAAAGATTTGAACGCCGGTGCCGCCATGGCGGTTGCCTCAATTGATAGCGGCAATGCCCTTGCCGCACTAGATAATCTAGTCCGCATAACCAATAGTGAGCCTGTTTGATGAGTGACGTTCTTGCCAAAATTATTGACGAAAAGCACGATGAAGTTGCCGCAATCAAACAGCAATACAGCTTTGCCGATCTAAGCAATGAAGCAAAGGCGGCATCGCCCGTGCGCGGTTTTACCAATGCGTTGGCAACCGCGAGCGCGTCTGGCTATGGCCTTATCGCCGAATTGAAAAAAGCCTCACCGTCAAAGGGTCTGATCCGGCCTGATTTTGATCCGGCCAGCCTTGCCGCCTCATATGAACAGGGCGGCGCAACCTGTTTGTCTGTATTGACCGACAGGAAATGGTTTCAGGGTGATCCGCAATATCTGGTGGCGGCGCGTAATGCGGTGTCCCTGCCCTGTTTGCGTAAAGATTTCATGGTAGACCCGATCCAGATTGCCGAGGCCCGCGCGCTTGGCGCCGATTGTATTCTGTTGATCATGGCGGCCCTTGATGACCAATTGGCTTTGGATCTAGAGGCATGTGCGCATGAATTTGGCATGGATGTCCTCATCGAGGTGCATGATGCCAGCGAGTTGGAACGTGCGTGCAAACTATCATCGCCTTTGATGGGGATTAACAACCGCAATCTAAAATCGATGGAAATATCATTGGATGTAGGCGCGGCGATGTTGCCACTTTTGCCTAAAGACCGGATTGCCGTTGCCGAGAGCGGGTTATTTTCTCCTGCCGATTTGGCGCGGATGGCCCATTCTGGGGCGCGGTGTTTTCTTATTGGCGAATCTTTAATGCGCGCTGATGATGTTGCCGGTGCAACCGCCGCCATACTTGCCGATCCCGTGGCGGCATAGTGTGAACAACCGCCTAACCAGTAATTATGAGGCTATGCATGAGCAAGTTCACCCATTTTGACAAAGACGGCAAAGCCCATATGGTCAATGTGGGCGACAAGCCTGTTACCGCCCGCCGCGCGGTGGCCGCAGGTAGTATAACGATGTCAAAAGAAACACTGGCGATGATCGAAAGCGGTGACGCCAAAAAGGGTGATGTTCTATCTGTGGCGCGGCTAGCGGGCATTATGGGGGCTAAACAAACCGGCCATTTGATCCCGCTTTGTCATCCGCTGGGACTGGATCATGTTGCGGTTGAATTTGCGATTGATCGTGATTTACCGGGTATCCAGATATCGGCCGAATGTTCTGTTAGTGGGCGCACCGGCATTGAGATGGAAGCTATGACCGCGGTGTCAGTGGCGGCTTTGACTATCTATGATATGTGCAAGGCGGTCGATCGCGGGATGGTTATTGGCGCGATCCGGCTAACCCATAAATCCGGCGGCAAATCAGGTGATTTTAATGCCTCCTAGTGATGGCAGACCTGTCAAACAACCGCTATTGCCGGTTGCCGAGGCATTGGCGCGCATTACCGCACCATTAACCGCCGGTTCCAGTGAGACTATCCAGCTTAATGAGGCGATCGGCCGCGTTCTGGCGAATGATCTAATCTCGCAATTAGATTTGCCACCAGAGCCGGTATCATCAATGGACGGCTATGGTGTGCGCAGTTCTGATTGTGTGGCCATTGGGACGAAACTAACCCGCATTGGCGAATCTGCGGCTGGGCATCCGTTTGTCAAATCGGTCAATAGCGGCGAAACAGTCCGTATTTTTACCGGCGCGATTGTCCCACCAGATGTCGATAGCATCATTCTCCAAGAAGACGTTGACGCCGAGGCTGAGGCTGATGGGGCTGTCATTACGATCAATGAGCCGGCAAGCAAAGGCAAATTCATCCGCCCTGCCGGTTTGGATACGACCAAAGGCGCGATCGTTGCAGAGGCCGGTACAAAGATAAATGCCAGAGTAATGGCCATCGCCCTTGCCACCGGACATACGAGCGTGGACGTCCATAAAAAGCCGCGCATCGGGATTCTATCAACCGGTGATGAGTTGGTTTTGCCCGGTGAAACGCCTGCTCTGGGGCAAGTCATCTCGTCTAATGCGGCCTATTTGACCGCCTTTGTTACCGCTTGTGGGGGCGAACCTGTTGATCTTGGTATTGCCGCGGATCGGCCGGGGGCGTTGCTAGAGGCGGTTCGGGCCACCACGATGCAATTGGATATGATAGTGACCACAGGCGGTGCTTCGGTTGGGGTGCATGACCATATTGCCGGTGACCTTGCCCAAAATATTGATTTTTGGAAAATTGCGATGCGCCCCGGCAAACCGCTTATTTCTGGTGCGGTAGATGATATCCCATTGATCGGCCTGCCGGGAAATCCCGTTTCCAGTGCTGTTTGTGCCTTGGTATTTCTGCGCCCGGCGATTGCCAAACTTAGCGGCAGGGACATAGTGCCAGAGCCGATCCAAGGGGTGCTTGATTGCGACCTGCCAGCAAATGATCAACGCGAGGATTACCTGAGGGTTCGCCTCACCTACCGCGATAATGATGTGCCGCTTATCAGTCCTGCACCGAAACAGGATAGCTCGATGATATCGGTTTTAGCGAATGCCGATGCACTAGCCATCCGCCCGCCATTTGACCCCGCCCGCACGGCTGGTGATCCCTTGTCGTTGCTATTGTTTCCAGATGGGCTCTAGCCGGTCCCCAAAGACTGTTTGATCGTCCTTTGTTTCGCTAATCCAGCAGATTTGTTCTGGTTATTGCAATTACAAAAGAACAATGATAGAACAATACACGAACAAATAGCTGGAGGCTGCTATGCTGACCCGTAAACAGAATGAACTTTTGGACTTTTTGGTCAATCATGCCGAGGAAAATGACGTGCCACCGTCGTTTGATGAAATGCGTGATGCGCTGGGGCTTGCGTCTAAATCTGGCATTCACCGATTGGTGTCTGGGCTTGAGGAACGCGGCTATATCCGGCGTTTGGCGAACCGTGCACGGGCCATTGAAGTTCTCCGCCCTGCTGGCGCGCCCTCACCTATTGGTCAGGCTGTTGTCGCCGCTGTCGAGGCGGTAAGCCTTCCATTGCTGGGCCGTATCGCCGCGGGTACGCCGATTGAGGCGTTGAGTGATCCGAGCACGCATTTAGATGTGCCCGCGAGCATGATTGGCGCTGGTGAACATTTTGCCCTAGAGATTGTTGGTGACTCAATGGTTGAGGCTGGCATTCTTGACGGCGATACTGTTGTGATCGAACGCGCGAATACGGCTAATCACGGCGACATCGTTGTGGCGTTGATCCATAAACAAGAGGCAACGCTCAAGACTTTATTGAAAGAGCCTGGTCGCATTGGCCTAGAGGCCGCTAATCCGCGCTATGAAACACGGTATTTTGAATCCAACGCGGTTGAGGTTCAAGGAAAGCTAGCTGGGCTAATTCGCAATTACTAAATCGGTCTAATCGGTTGATTTGATTGTCCAGCCACCGCTTGGGTGAAACCATATCAGATGGTTCTCCCCTTGCAGTTTATCTACAGAAAGTATGACCGCGCCCGAACGACACGGATATTTTGGGCTATCAAAGCTGACAACATAATGCACATCAAGGCGGCATATGGCGCTTAACGCGCGCCGATGTCGGGCAATTGCGAAACTGTTTTTATTTCGGTCGAGGTATATCTGTGGCGGGCCTCGTTTTGTCGAAAAGATCACGCTGGTTTTATTATCCGCGATATCTTGCCCCAGCATCATCGCACTGCCATTGGTGAAATATCCCGACAAACGCGTTTGCCACTCGTAACGCGCCACAATAGTGGCATTGTCATGGTCACTCGCAATCATCACAACCGGCGGCCTATCGCGGGCGAGAACTGCAATGTCTGGGGGTGTGCGGGCTAGCCATAACCCGATAGACATAACAATCATAACGCCGCCGATGATGCGCTGACGATTGGCGATTGGTTGCAAAACGATCAATAACCAACCAACAAGACCGAACCCGATTAGGTGATAGCCGGGCGGAATAACGCGCACACCGGCATAGCGCAATGCGGCAAACCACGCGGTCATGGTAACCAGAAATTCTAGTCCAACCAGCATGAATGACGCCGCCATCGCGGCAAGGTCCGGGGAGAACGGTTTGATTGTCATCACCGCTAATCCGGCGGGCATAATCCAAAACCCCGTTAGCGGAATGGCCAAGATATTTGCCGCAATCCCCCACATGGTAAAACTACCAAAATGCTGGGCGGCGAAAGGGGCAGTGGCAAATGCGGCGAGACACGACATCACAAAAAGTGCCCAGATATAGCCAATGAACGGTGAGATATAACCAAGCGTGCGTGGTCCGCGTCGGCGCTCATACCGAAGAACAAGAATGGTTGTTGCGGCGAAAGAGAGTTGGAATCCGGCGGAAAACAGAGCGCCCGGATTGACCAGCAAAATAGCCATTGCTGCGATTGATACATTGCGAATGGTGATGGCAAAGCGGTCGATCAGCACCGCCGCGACCACTAATGACGCCATCAAAAACGCCCGCACCGCGCTAATAGCACCGCCGGATATCAGCACATAGGCCAACGCCACAGTGATTCCCAAGAGGCTACATATCTTGTGCATCGGATAGTGGCTGGCAAGGGATGGCCGCAGTGCAAAGCCAAAGCGCAAAAAGGCGATCACACCAAAACAGACCAACCCCATATGGAGCCCTGAGATAGCCAGTAAATGAGCGAGACCCGAACGCCGGAATTGCTCGTATGTTGCATCTGGAATATGCCGTCGATCACCAACCAATAACGCCGCCGCAATCCCGCCTTCAGGGCTTCCCATTCTGGCAACCAGCCATGCCGACATATCATAGCGGTAGCGGGTCATCCGCGCGGCGATCGTTAATGCATTCGTGTGATGCTGGTCATTAGCCTCAATGGCGACCGGTGCAAGGGCATAACCACCGGCAATTATACCCTTTAGCCGCGTTTGGTGCCCATAATCAATGGCGCCGGGGAATAGTGGTTTTTGCGGTGGAAATAACCGCGCTTTAACCGTTACCGTTCGTCCCACACTGCCCGCATCCAGCGTGTCCGTAACAGATAGCCGTACCATCTTGCCTAATAGTGCCCGTGAAATAGCCCCCTGCCCGATGTCGGATGATGCGTTATCTAATCCAACGCGGGCTAGCTTTATCCATAGCCGAGAGCGATGTTCAGCGTGGCCGTCAATCGCCATGATCGTGCCTGATATCACCCCTTCATAGGGCTGGATCAGCGGTGATTTTGGGTTTTGCGCGGATTGTATGGCGATCGACAACCAGCCCAGACACAGTGCTACAAGAACAATGACAATTGACAGATGCTGGCCAAAATGCCGTCTGATCAAGACCGCCGCGACAAACCCACAAAGCAATAATCCAACCAAAGGCAAAATCAAATTGAGGTGGCGATTTCCGCCAAATGACAATCCGTCAAGCGCGCCGCCAATAAGGACCCCTATCACCATGGCCGTAACATTCAATAAAATGCGGCGTTCCGCACTGACCATGGAGGTTTCCTCTCGCTTTGGCGGCGAGCATTGGGTAGAATGCGGCGCTTCAGGCCCTATCATAATGACAAAGGTTTAACGAACCATGAAGGTTGTTACCCGATTTGCCCCCTCTCCGACTGGCTATCTGCATATTGGCGGCGCCCGCACGGCTTTGTTTAACTGGCTTTTTGCGCGGCATCATGGTGGCAAATACCTGTTGCGCATTGAGGACACCGATATCAAGCGGTCCACACCCGAGGCGGTAGAGGCCATTCATGATGGGCTTGGTTGGCTTGGTCTAGAGGGCGATGAACCGGCATTGCATCAATCCACCCGCGCCGCACGGCATGTTGAGGTGGCCGAGGCATTGGTGGCAAATGGCGCCGCCTATCGTTGTTATCTAAGTGAACAGGAATTGGCCGATATCCGCGCCAAAGCCAAAGAAACCGGTGATCCTGTACGCTCGCCATGGCGTGACCGGAGGGACCATGGGGACGGTAGCTATGTTGTCCGGATGAAAATGCCTAGCGACGGCGCTACAACTATTGATGATGCTGTTCAGGGCGCGGTAACAGTATCGCACCGGGTCCTTGATGATATGGTGATCCTGCGGGCTGATGGGACGCCGACATATATGCTGGCGGTGGTTGTTGATGACCATGATATGGGCGTCACCCACATTATTCGCGGCGATGATCACCTCAATAACGCCTTTCGGCAATTGATGGTGTTTAAGGGCATGGGCTGGGATATTCCGGTCTTTGCCCATATTCCGCT
>Ga0209654_1000754_pt1 | contig 29760 bp, 26 predicted proteins | sample SaaInl1SG_22_DNA_FD_184646 | JGI IMG/M metagenome (GOLD analysis project Ga0209654, IMG submission 184646) | Marine microbial communities from expanding oxygen minimum zones in the Saanich Inlet - ESP_161SG_22_DNA (SPAdes) (version 2) | ecosystem: Environmental > Aquatic > Marine > Intertidal... | reverse complement strand
ATACGCCTCTTCATTTTATGGACCTTTTAGAGATGCCTTAGATTCTGCTCCTGTAGATTCTAAAAACATTCCAAAAGACAAAAAAACCTATCAGATGGATTACGCCAACCGTTTTGAGGCATTAAGAGAAACCGAAATGGACATTGACGAAGGTGCAGACATTGTAATGGTAAAGCCAGGTTTGGCATATTTAGATATACTTCGGGAAATTAAAAACGAATTTGATGTGCCTGTGGCGGCTTATCAAGTGAGTGGCGAATATGCCATGATCAAAGCCGCAAGTGAAAAAGGATGGCTCAATCACGATCTGGCGATGCTAGAAACAACAATGGCCTTTAAACGCGCTGGGGCAGATATTATTGCAAGCTATTTTGCTAAAGATATTGTAAAACTAATACGTTAGTGCTTTCGTTTTTTTGATTAAAATTAGCTGATATTGTTTTTTATTGAGATGTGAGTTTGGGATACCATTCTGCTATTTCAGGAAAAGTTATTTATGCTGCACCAAGCTATAACGGCGGAATTTTTTATTTGCTAAAATAAGAAGTATCGAGTTTCGGATTTATGTTTATATTTACAATAAAGTAAATACACTTAAATGAAAAAATTCATAACACGACTATTAATTCTCGTTGCAGCACTCATCGCAATTCTCTATATCACAGATACCGATTACCTTTTAAAGGCCGTCCGCACTATCTATGCCAAAGGCTACACAACAGCTTATTTAGAAGACTATAAAGAATTTGACAATGTAGTGATTCAAAATGATGTGCCACAACCGTGGCCTGTTCATGAAAATTTTAACAGCGTCCCAGAGACAGAAGTCTTAAGTGATTTCAACAAAAAAACAGGCACAATCGCCTATGTAATCATCAAAAATGACAGTATCTGGTTTGAAAACTATTATGACGGATTTGATGAAAATTCCAAAACCAATTCATTTTCAATGGCCAAAAGTTATGTGTCTGGACTTTTAGGGAAAGCCATTAGCAATGGATACATCAAAAGTTTAGACCAGCCTGTAGGGGATTTCTTCGCTGAATTTAGTGAAGGATTAGCCGCTCAAATGACCGTAGGAGATTTGTCGTCAATGGCATCAGGCACCAATTGGGACGAAAAATATTATTCACCACTCTCCATTACAACGCGTGCCTATTTTGACGATGATTTAGAAAAAGTGATTTTAGGACTCAAAGTCGTGAATGAACCTGGAAAATCTTATAAATATGCGAGTGGAGACACGCAGTTGTTGGCAATGGTTATCGAAAAAGCGACAGGGAAAAAACTATACGATTATCTTACAGAAAGTTTTTGGAAACCCTTGGGGAGCGAAAATCAAACCCTATGGCAAGTGGATAGTAAAGAGAATGACCTCGTTAAAGCCTATTGCTGTATTGCGAGTAACGCAAAAGACTTTGCACGCTTTGGAAAACTCTATAAAGACCACGGTAAATGGAATGGCAAACAAGTGTTAGATTCTGCGTTTATTGCAAAATCCTTAACACCTCGATTTCCAGAGAGCCCGCAATATGGTTATGGATGGTGGCTTCAAAAACGGGGGGACAAATCATTTTTTATGATGCGGGGACATTTAGGACAATATGTAATTGTGGAGCCAACAGATAATGTAATTATTGTAAGACTCGGAGATGAGAAATCTCCTGATGCTAGCTCACAAATTTTTTCAGATGATATTTCAGTATACATCGAAGAAGCTTATAAAATGTTATCTTATGCTCCAAAAACTCAACCTTGAAAACCTACTATTTTTAGACATTGAAACGGTTCCCGAAACCGAACACTATTCTGAGCTTTCTGAAGACAAACGACTCCTTTGGGAGCAAAAATCAAAATACCAACGCAAAGAAGATTACAGTCCAGAAGCGTTCTATGACCGTGCAGGGATTTGGGCAGAATTTGGAAAAATTATCTGTATTTCTGTCGGCTATTTTACCTTTGTAAACTCCGAACGTCGATTTAGAATCACCTCATTTTATGGCGAAGAACACAGCCTTCTGTTAGAGTTTAAAACCCTTATTGAAACGCATTTTTCAAGACCAAAACACTTGTTCTGCGCACATAATGGAAAGGAATTTGATTTCCCATACATCGCGCGAAGAATGATTATACACAACATTCCATTACCATCAAAGCTGAATTTATTTGGCAAAAAACCTTGGGAAGTTCCGCACCTAGACACCCTAGAATTATGGAAGTTTGGCGACTATAAGCATTATACTTCTCTTAAATTGTTAACCAACATATTAGGAATTCCCTCCCCAAAAGATGATATTGATGGCGGTGAAATATTTCGTGTCTATTATGAAGAAAATAATCTCGATCGGATTGTTGCCTATTGCCAAAAGGACACCATTGCCGTAGCACAAATTATTTTAAGACTCCGTGGAGAAGCCTTATTAGAAACGGGTGAAATTGCTTATATTTAAGCAATGGAGCAAACACCTTTTCTTAGCATTCAAAATCTGCGCGTTGCCTTTAAATCCAATACGGGTTTAAATGAAGTACTGCATGGCATCTCATACGATTTGTTTCCAAATGAAATTCTTGGAATTGTTGGCGAATCTGGTAGTGGAAAATCAGTGGCGTCTCTTGCCATAATGGGGTTGTTACCCCCTAAAAAAAGTGTGGTTAGTACTGGAGAAATTCTTTTTAAAAACGAAGATATCCTCAATTATTCACAGAAAGAGTTGGAGGCACTTCGAGGTCAAAAAATAGCCATGATCTTTCAAGAACCCATGAGCGCTTTGAATCCTTCAATGCCCTGTGGAGCTCAAGTGGAAGAACTTTTGTTTCAACACACTTCGCTCTCAAAAAAAGAAGTGAAAGAGAAGGTAATACAGTTATTTAATGAGGTGAAAATTCCCACACCTCATGAAACCTTTAAAAAATATCCTCACGAAATATCTGGAGGGCAACAGCAGCGTGTCATGATTGCTATGGCAATTGCTTGTAAGCCGGATATTCTGATTGCAGATGAACCTACTACAGCGCTTGATGTGACAGTTCAAAAAGACATTATTGCACTCTTAAAAACCCTGCAAAAAGAATGCAAAATGAGCGTGATTTTTATAAGTCATGATTTGGCTTTAGTCTCTGAAATTGCAGATCGAATCCTAGTAATGTATCAAGGAAGTATTATTGAGAGTGGCCCTACAAAATCCATCTTTGAAACACCTAAAGAAAACTATACAAAAGCACTCATAGGCGCACGACCTACCCTAAAATCACGATTGAAACAACTCCCTACCATTAGTGATTTTTTGTCTAATACCATTTCTAAAAGTGTCATTTCCAAAAGCACGAGAGCTAAGAAACATAAAAAAATGTACAGTCAGCCACCACTGTTGGAAGTGATTAATCTTGAGAAAATATATTTTTCAAACCCTTCTTTTTTTGGCACAAAAACTGCTTTCAAAGCAGTGGATGCTGTGAGTTTTAAAGTCTATGCTGGAGAAACAATGGGGCTGGTAGGTGAATCTGGTTGTGGAAAATCAACCCTAGGAAAAGCCATTTTACAACTCGACAAAGCAACCGCTGGGACCCTAAACTATAAAGGAAAAGACATTACAAACCTCCATAAAAAAGAGTTGCGCGCATTGCGAAAAGAAATTCAGATTATTTTTCAGGATCCCTATGCCTCCCTCAACCCACGACTTACGGTGGGAGAAGCAATTATGGAACCCATGAAAGTACATAAGCTCTTTTCATCTGATAAAGAACGCAAAACAAAAACCCTTGAAATTTTAGAAAAAGTAGGTTTGGACCCCTCCCATTTTGATCGCTATCCTCACGAATTCTCTGGAGGGCAACGACAACGGATTGGTATTGCAAGAACCATCGCCGTAGAACCAAAATTAATTATTTGTGATGAATCCGTATCTGCACTCGATATTTCGGTACAAGCACAAGTGCTGAATTTATTAAATGTGCTAAAAGAAGATTATGGATTTACCTATATTTTTATATCCCATGATTTGGCCGTCGTAAAGTTTATGTCCGATCAGTTGATGGTGATGAACAAAGGAAAAATAGAGGAACTCGGCGAAGCAGATGCCATTTATGACAACCCTCAAAAAGCCTATACTAAAGCGCTGATTGATGCAATTCCAAAAGGATTATAATTTCATTTCAGGAACGACACCCTCAACAATAAGGTGTCCTTCAGTGGCTTGTTGAATGGTTTCTACAGAAATTCCTGGTGCACGTTCTAAGAGTTTAAAACCATCTTTGGTAACCTCTAAAACGGCTAAATTGGTTACAATTTTTTTAACACATGCAACTCCTGTCAACGGCAGTGAACAACGCTTTAAAAGTTTAGAATCTCCTTTTTTATTGGTATGCATCATGGCAACGATAATATTTTCTGCGCTGGCAACCAAGTCCATCGCACCCCCCATACCTTTAACCATATAACCCGGGATTTTCCAATTGGCAATATCCCCATTTTCTGAAACTTCCATTGCTCCTAAAATTGTAAGGTGCACATGCTGACCTCGAATCATTGAGAAACTGGTAGCGGAGTCAAAAAAACTAGCCCCATTAAGCGTCGTAATGGTTTGTTTTCCTGCATTTATAAGGTCGGCATCTTCTTCGCCTTCAAAAGGAAAAGGACCCATTCCCAAAACACCATTTTCACTTTGAAATTCAACTTCAATATCGTCGCGAACAAAGTTGGCAACCAGCGTTGGAATCCCAATACCAAGATTCACGTAATATCCATTTTGGACTTCTTGTGCGATACGTTTAGCAATCCCATTTTTGTCTAACATGATTATGATTTTTGTCTTAGGGTTCGTTTTTCAATACGTTTTTCGTAATCTTTTCCTTGGAAAATGCGTTGTACAAAAATTCCAGGGATGTGAATTTGATTGGGATCCAAAGCTCCAACAGGTACTAATTCCTCAACCTCAGCAACCGTAATTGTGGCCGCACCACACATATTTGGATTAAAATTTCTAGCAGTTCCTTTAAATATTAAATTTCCTGCGGCATCCCCTTTCCAAGCTTTTACAAATGAAAAATCGGCCTTAAACGCCTTTTCTAAAACATACATTTTACCATCAAATTCGCGGGTCTCTTTGCCTTCTGCTACTTCAGTTCCATAACCCGCAGGAGTATAAATGGCTGGAAATCCTGCTTGCGCCGCACGACAACGTTCGGCTAAAGTGCCTTGAGGGATTAGTTCTACATCCAATTCTCCCGAAAGCATTTGACGTTCAAACTCATCATTTTCACCAACATAAGATGAAATCATTTTTTTGATTTGGTGCTTTTGAAGTAATAGTCCAAGTCCAAAATCATCAACTCCAGCATTGTTTGAAATACAGGTGAGTTCCTTAACGTCCATATCCACCAGTTCAGAGATTGTGTTTTCGGGAATTCCACACAATCCAAAACCTCCGAGCATTAATGTCATTCCGTTGGAGACGCCTTTGAGGGCTTCTTTTACGTCTGCTACTTGTTTGTTTATCATGACTTTAATTTAGGACAAAAAGTACAAAAAAATTCTTATTATTTGAATAATTTCGTTAGAAATCAATGTCTGGTGTAATGGGCGTTATTTCTTGCGGAATCGGATCTCCCTCTTCAAGGATCGGTTCGCATTCCACTTTAATAGTAAGATTTTCAGGAGCAATAAAATCTTCTTTTGAAATTCCTAATTCCTCCAACATATAACAGCTTCGCATATAATTTGCCCAGATAGGAAGTGCCATAGCAGCACCTTGTCCGTACGTAATTGTTTTAAAATGGGTGGCACGATCTTCGCCACCAACCCATACACCTGTAACCAAATTAGGGACCATTCCCATAAACCATCCATCGCTTTGGTTTTGGGTCGTTCCTGTTTTTCCTGCAATTGGATTTGTGAATTCGTAAGGATAGCCCGTGACAATTTCTTTATAAACAAGTTGATCTTTAGCGGCATTGTGGCGCAAGCGCTGACCTGAACCAAACTGGGTTACACCTTCCATCAGTTTAACACTCACATAGGCCACCTCTTTACTCAGAACATCTTTTGTTTCAGGGGTATATTGATACAGGATTGTACCGTTTTTATCTTCTATTTGAGTCACCATAACAGGTTTGGTATAGACGCCTTGATTTGCAAAAGTAGAATACGCAGCTACCATTTCATAGACACTTAAGTCGGGGGTTCCTAGAGCGATCGAAGGCACTGCAGGAATGTCTTGTTCCACACCTAAACTACGTGCTAAATCAATAACAGGTTGAGGTCCAATTTCATTCATCAAGCGGGCTGTAATGGTATTTCGTGAATTTGCCAATGCCGACTTGAGCGTTTCAAATCCTCCATAATTTCCACCTGAGTTTTTTGGAGACCATGGTTTCATGTTTCCATGTTTCATGGCTTCAATTGTAATTTGGGATTTTGGAAACGTGTCACAAGGAGACAGATGAAGTTGATCAATAGCGGCGGCATACACAAATGGTTTAAAAGTAGATCCTACTTGGCGTTTCCCTTGCTTTGCCATATCATATTGGAAGTGTTTGTAGTTAATGCCTCCAACCCATGCTTTCACAAATCCTGTCTGTGGTTCCATTGACAGCATTCCGGATCTTAAAAAAGACTTGTAATAACGCATAGAATCTCTAGGAGTCATAACAGTGTCTATTTCATTATTTTTAGCAGTCCATGAAAATATTTTCATAGCAACTGGCTTATCAAACGAGGCTTTAATTTCGGCATTTGATTTTTTAAGATCATACTTCATTTTACGCCAGCGTTCAGAACGACGCATACTAGTGTTCAATAAATCCGTGATTTCTTCAGGTTCTAAATCCAAAAAAGGGGCCGTTCGATTTCGTCTTGGTGTATTTTGAACAAAAAACTCTGCTTGTAAATTAGACATGTGTTCCTTGGTTGCTGTTTCTGCAAAAGTTTGCATTCGAGAATCGATCGTGGTGTAAATTTTAAGGCCGTCTTTGTAGATGTTATATTGATCTCCATTCGGTTTTCTGTTTTGAGGATTGTTAACCCATTCTTTCATAAATTCTCGAAGATACGCTCTAAAATAGGTCGCAATTCCTTCACGGTGTGATTCTGGAGTATAGTTGAGTCCCAAGGGCAATTGTTGTAGTGAGTCCTTTAATGTTTCCTCAATAAAACCATATTTAGCCATTTGACTTAATACAACATTTCGACGGTTTTTGGTTCCTTCGGGGTTTCGTTTTGGGCGTGGATTATAGAGCGAAGAATTTTTAAACATGCCTACTAACATCGCAGACTCATTGATGGATAAATCCATTGGTTCTTTCCCAAAATAAATTCTGGAGGCCGATCGAATTCCATCGGCATTGTTTCCAAAATCATAAATGTTAAAATATTGGGCAATAATTTCTTCTTTGGTGTATTGACGTTCTAAACGCGTTGCAATCACCCATTCTTTTATTTTTTGAGTTATTCTACCGATTGTGTTTCGGGAGCCTTCTCCGTGAAAAAGTTGTTTGGCTAATTGTTGGGAAATTGTGCTTGCCCCTCCACCTTTACCGAATTTAATAACGGCTCTTAAGGTGCCACGAGCATCAATCCCTGCGTGCTCATAATGCCTGACGTCTTCAGTTGCAATAAGCGCATCTACAAGATGTTTAGGCAGTTTACTAAACGCGACTGGAGTTCTATTGTCTTGATAATAAAATTTTCCGAGTGTTTCTCCATCGGATGAAATGATTTCGGTGGCTAAATTTGTTCGTGGATTTTCTAAGGCAGTCGTGTCTGGCATTTCACCAAAAAACCCTAAGGAAGCTGATAAAAAAATGAGGACTACTCCAAAAACAGCTGCTAAAAAACACATCCAAAACCAACGAATCGGTTTTGAAAAATTAAGAGATGCTGTTTTCTTTTTTGCCATAATAACTATTTGTTCAGAGATTCAACACTAAATCCAACGTCCATAATTCCTTTGAGTTGGGCAACCCCATTTGGCTCACCTCGATGGCGCATTGCTTGTTGAATCTGCACTTTATAGGTTCCTTCTTCGGTAAATATAAAAGGATGGTCATGGCCTTTGAAACTGAGCTTATGCTCTTTGACAGATGTAAATCCCGAACCTAGAAGCTCTCCATTTGGTTTTGCCATAAGATATTCAAGGGTGTCTTTTGTAACTTTTCCGTTTGGATAATCTAACTCAACGATTAAAAATAAATTACTAAATTTATAAGCGGTATTCGTTCTTAATTTGACAACTAAATTATAGGGGTTTATAGTGTCTGGGGCCATAAAACTATAACTAATGACATCCTTTTTGTTCCAGGCATCTGAAATGGAGGTGTAACGGTCAAATACTTTGTTTTGCCGACAGGAGAATGCTATAAGAGCAAAAAGAAGAATCCATAATACTGTTTTACTTTGCATTGTTGTTTTGGGGTCTAGATTTTCTATTATTCTTGTTGTTTCTATTTTTATTGTTCTTACGCCGATTGTTATTTTTAGGCCTTTGATTTTTTGGGGTGTCAAATCGCGTTAAACTATCTTGACCCACAACGTTTTCAAAATCTACTTTAGTATCTTCGACTAAATCAATTGCATATTCTTCTAAACTCGCAACCTTTTCGTTTTTAGCATTAATCGCAATAATCTCGTTGGCTTGGGTTGTGGTTAACTTGTGCCAGTTCATCCATTCGCCTTCGTAAGCATACCACATATGCCCTTTGAAAATATCTGTTTTTTGACAAACGGCATTCCCTTTTGCAGTTCTTAATTTGACTTCTGTTTTTGGAAATGCTTTTAAAGCATCTAAATAGGCGTCCAGCTCATAGTTTAAACAACACTTCAATTTGCCGCACTGCCCTGCTAATTTTAAAGGGTTCAAAGAGAGTTGTTGGTAGCGTGCTGCAGAGGTGTTTACAGATCTAAAATCGGTCAACCACGTAGAACAACAAAGTTCGCGTCCACAGGAACCAATCCCCCCAAGTCGTGCGGCTTCTTGTCGCAAACCGACTTGTTTCATTTCGATTCGAGTTCTGAATTCTCTAGCAAACAATTTGATAAGCTCTCTAAAATCTACCCGTTCATCGGCTGTATAATAAAAGGTTGCCTTGCTGGCATCCCCTTGAAATTCAATGTCAGAAATTTTCATTTTCAAACGAAGGTCAATTGCAAATTGTCTTGCTTTGACTTTCATTGGTTCCTCTTTCTCACGGGCTTCAACCCAAATATCAATGTCTTTTTGAGAGGCTTTTCGGTAAATTTTAAAAATTTCTTCGGGAGTTTCAGAAATTTTCTTTCGTTTCATTTGAACCTTTACCAACTCCCCCGATAGGGTAACCATACCAATATCGTGTCCAGAGGCCGCTTGAGTTGCCACTATATCTCCAATGCTTAAGGTTAAATTTTCAGTGTTTTTGTAGTATGCTTTTCGTCCGTTTTTAAAACGAACTTCAACCCAATTAAAAGGGGTTGAACCGTTAGGTAGTGTCATGTTTGAAAGCCAATCAAAAACGGTTAGCTTGTTGCAGCTATCGGTCCCGCATGTTCCATTGTTTTTACAGCCTTTTGGCTGCCCGTCTTTCCCTGTTGAACAGTTCGTACATCCCATAATTTATATATATTGAATTTGTCAATGCAACAGCATTACAAATGCGCGTTAACTCTAAAATCTAAAACGTAAATATAAGATTATTTGAGGACTTAAAAAATGAGGCAATCGCTATTTTTGAACTTACAAAAACTTAAACGGTTCTATTAAGTTACGATTGTGATGGTTTTGCAAGAGTCGCAAAGATATTCCTTAAATCTTTCTTGTATGGTAAATGATCTGCACGGCCCTTTTTAAAAATATCATTGCTATTCCCTTGACCCTTTCGGAGTGCTTTTTGCTCTTCAAACGGCATACGATTGACCTCCTTACAAGTTGTAGAACAGCAGTTTTCCATCGTTTTTTTACAAGAATCACATTGAATGAAGAGTAAATGGCAGGCGTCGTTGGCACAATTTACGTGAATGTCTGCAGGTGCTCCACATTGGTGACAGTTCGCAATGATTTCGTCTGATATCTTTTCGGCACGGCGCTGATCAAACACAAAATTCTTTCCTATAAATTTATTTTCGATTGATTGATTTTCAACTTGTCGAGCGTAATTAATAATCCCACCTTCCAATTGATAAACATTTTTAAATCCTTTGTGCTTATAGTAGGCACTGGCTTTTTCACAACGAATCCCTCCAGTACAATACATGACTAATTTTTTAGTTTCTTTATGATCTTTCAAATCTTCTTCGATTAAATCCAAAGATTCTCTAAAGGTATCCACGTCTGGGGTAACCGCATTTTTAAAATGCCCAATTTCACTCTCGTAATGATTTCGCATGTCCACCACAACTGTATTTTCGTCTTCTAAAAGCGCATTGAATTCTGATGCATTAACGTGTGTGCCAATGTCTGAAGAATCAAAAGTAGCATCATTTAAACCGTCTGAAACAATCTTATCTCTCACCTTGACTTTAAGTTTTAAAAACGAAAATAAATCGTGTTCAATAGCGATGTTTAGTCGCACATTTTCCAGAAAATCAATGGTGTCTAAATGGCTTTTAAACGTCTCGAAATTATCTGCAGGAACTGAAAGTTGTGCATTAATGCCCTCGTGAGCAACATAAATCCGCCCTAGAACGTCTATGCTATCCCAAAATAAAAATAAATGATTTCTTAACAACTCGGGGTTGCTAATTTTTGAATACTTGTAGAAAGAGATTGTCAGGCGTTCTTTGCCAGCTTGTTGGATAAGCTCCGCTCTTTCAATATTGCTTAATGTATTGTACAGTTGCATGCTATACTAATTTCTAAGTTTATATTAAATTGAAATACAAAGGTAATAATTTTTAGAACACGCTCGAAAAAAGTGAATACAAAGCGTTTCGAAAATATTACAAAAAGGTTGGTTAAATTTTCAAAATTAACAAAAGAAATCTTATTTTAGCAAGAAGAAAGAATTTAGATACAAAAGACTTATGAGCAGCGAAAAAGATGCAAAATTAAAAGCCCTCAAGCTAACCCTAGACAAGCTTGATAAAGCATACGGAAAAGGCACCGTAATGAGAATGAGTGACGCCCCTGTGGTGGATGTAGAAGTTACCTCTTCAGGGTCCTTAGGGTTGGATATTGCCTTAGGTGTTGGAGGCTACCCTAGAGGCCGTGTGATTGAAATATATGGCCCGGAATCTTCAGGGAAAACCACCCTGACATTACATGCTATTGCAGAAACCCAAAAAGCAGGTGGTATTGCAGCTTTTATTGATGCAGAACATGCTTTTGATCGTTTTTATGCTCGAGACTTAGGAGTTGACATTGACAACCTTATTATTTCTCAACCAGATAATGGGGAGCAAGCACTTGAAATCGCCGATAATTTGGTGCGTTCTGGAGCCATTGATATGGTAGTGATTGACTCTGTGGCAGCACTGACACCAAAAAGTGAAATTGAAGGTGAGATGGGCGATTCTAAAATGGGACTCCATGCACGTTTAATGTCGCAAGCACTAAGAAAATTAACAGGGTCGATTAGTAAAACAAATTGTACCATGATTTTCATAAACCAATTACGTGAAAAAATTGGTGTGATGTTCGGAAATCCTGAAACAACTACAGGAGGTAATGCCTTAAAATTTTATGCTTCTGTCCGTTTAGACATTCGTCGATCTACACAAATAAAAGATAGTGATGGAAATGTTTTAGGAAACAAAACACGTGTAAAGGTTGTGAAAAACAAAGTTGCACCACCATTCCGTTTGGCAGAATTTGACATTATGTATGGTCAAGGCGTTTCTAAAGTTGGTGAAATTTTAGATGTGGCTGTAGAGCATGAAATCGTTAAGAAGAGTGGGTCATGGTTTAGCTATGAAGACACAAAACTCGGTCAAGGTCGAGATGCTGTAAAGCAAATGATTAAAGACAATCCAGAGTTGATGGATGAGCTAGAAGAAAAGATAAAAGCAATTTTGAAAGTAGAGGCTTAAAAAATCATCCCTTCATTAAAAATCTCGATGCGTCGGGATTTTTTTTGTCTTCAAGTCTGCTTCCAAAGAGTTTAAAATAAGGCTGAAAACTTGATTGCTTAATTCCGTAGTGTCCTCAATTGATAACTGTTCTGTGGGGAGGGTTGGATGAACTTGTACACGCATTTTGCCAGGACTTCCACTAAAAAAGGTATAGGATAATCGTTTTTTATTGTCAAAAAATGTTATGGGTACTAAAGGCACTTTATGATTAATTGCGAGTCGGAAGGCACCAGCTTTAAAACGATCTAAAACAACCGATTCTTTTGGCACACCTCCTTCAGGAAAAATACAAATACTAGACCCTTGTTTGATGCGGTTTTGAGCCCGCATAAATACGGCTTTTCGACTTTCGGGGCTACTGCGATCGACCAAAATACAGGTGCGTTTATAAAAAAATCCAAAGATTGGAATTTTAACCAATTCTTTTTTACCAATAAATACAAAGGGATGGTTTTTAAATGTCACCAACATAAGCATGATGTCAGTCATAGACGTGTGGTTGGCAACAAACACATAGCTTTGCCCTTTTACAAGGGGGTCTGAACGCTTCACGGTCCAATAATATCCCATTCCAATTAGGATACACTTGGCCCAAATGCGTGCTAGTTTGAAAAAATAGGGGTACCATTTTTGTTTTAATACAGACAAAAACAATAATGGGAACATTAAAATAATAGGGAGAGCGACGAGTACATAAAACCAAATTCTGTACAAAAGCCACAATGGATATTTTATAATTTTAATCACATTCAAAACTACTAAAAATATTGAGTGATTGCGTCAAAAAAAGTACCTTTGCTTATAAATCGAACAAATACAACTTTAAATGGCAAGAATTTTAACTGGCGTACAGAGTACAGGCACTCCACACCTCGGAAATATTTTAGGTGCGATTATCCCTGCAATTGAAATGAGTAACGACCCAAAAAACGATTCTTTCCTTTTTATTGCCGATATGCATTCGCTCACTCAAATTAAAGAGGCAAAGACTCTGCGTGAAAACACCTATGCCACTGCAGCGACTTGGTTGGCATTTGGCTTGGACATCCAAAAAACAGTATTTTACAGGCAAAGCGATGTGCCACAAGTCACGGAGCTGTCTTGGTATTTAAGTTGCTTTTTTCCATTTTCTCGATTAGAGTTGGCTCACAGTTTCAAAGACAAGGCGGACCGCTTAGAAGATGTCAATGGAGGATTGTTTACCTATCCAATGTTAATGGCGGCAGACATCTTACTGTATGATGCAACTATTATTCCTGTTGGAAAAGACCAACTCCAACATATTGAAATGACAAGAGATGTCGCTTCGAGAATGCACGCTAAAATCGGTGAGGTTTTTGTGATTCCTGAAGCGAAAATTCAAAAAGAAAATATGCTCATTCCTGGAACCGATGGTCAAAAAATGAGCAAGAGCAAAGGCAATGTGATTGATATTTTTCAAACGGACAAAGCCTTAAGAAAGCAAATCATGTCCATTCAAACCGATAGCACTGCTTTAGAAGACCCTAAAGATTGGGCGAGTTGTAACTGTTTTGCCATTTACAAACTCGTGGCTTCAGAGGCTCAAATAACAGAGATGAAACAAAACTACGAAGCGGGAGGTTATGGCTATGGACATGCCAAACAAGCGTTGTTTGAAGTGATTTGTGATCGCTTCTCCGAACAAAGAGCACGATACACCTATTATATGTCCAACTTAGAAGAAGTGGATCAAGCACTAGCAGTTGGGGCCAAAAAAGCGGCCACTGTGGCTGATGCGGTCTTAGCACGTGTTCGAGAAAAAATAGGCTATTAAACCAACTCAAATTCTTTTCCAGGCAGAGGCCGACAAACGCCTTTTAATTCCAAATTTAATAACAAATAAGCCACTTTAGAGGTCGGCATTTCACAGGCAATGGCAATAACGTCTAAAGCTGATTTATTTTCTTTTTTTAAATAGTTATAAATGATTTTCTCGTCTGAATCGAGTTCTACAAACAATTTTTTTTGGATCACTTTTTTTTGGGTTTCCAGCGACCAGTTTAAAATATAAGGAATGTCAGCTGGATTAGAAACCAGATGAGCATTTTTGGTTTTTATCAAATTTAGACAGCCTTGACTTTGACTGTCCGTAATACGACCCGGCAGTGCAAACACTTCTCTATTGTACCCAAATGCCATTGAAGCCGTTGCCAAACTCCCCCCTTTTTCTGCCGATTCAATAACAATGGTTGCTTCACTAAGTCCTGCAATAAGACGGTTTCGTCTTAAAAAATTAGAAGGATCCATTACCGCCGTACTCCAAAAATCGGTGACAAACCCGCCTTGGTTCTCTATTGGATTTCGATATTTAAGGTGTGATTTAGGATAGGTGTGTTGAAGTCCTTGAGCCATACACCCCACGGTTTGCAGTTGATGTTTGAGAACGGATTTGTGTGCGGCAATGTCTGTACCATAAGCAAATCCAGACACTATAATGGGATTGAAAACTGCGAGGGTTTCTATTATTTTTTTACACTGCGCAAGTCCGTAAGTGGTTAGTTTTCGTGTGCCTACCACACTAATTATCGGCTGCGTATCCCAGTTTATGTTCCCTTTTTGAAACAATACAATGGGACCATCAATACAATGTTTAAGCTTGAAGGGATAGTTGGAGTTTTCAAAATATAAGGCTTCAATAGCGTTTTGTTCTACAAAACTGAGCTCGTCTTCAGCTGCTTTTAGATACTTTGATTCATGGATATGCTTGATGGCATGTGTGCCAATCCCATCAATTTTTGAAAGGGCTGTTTTGGATTCTTTAAAAATGGCTTCAGGGCTTCCACAGTGTTGAATCAGTTTTTTGGCTGTAATGTCGCCAATATGGGGTACAGCCTGCAATGCAAGTGCATAGAGCAATTGAGGTGGGTTCATAGGGGGCAATGTTTGTTGTAAATATAAGAATATCTAGCTTATATCCATGAATTTAAGGAGTTGTAGTAAACGAAATTTCGTTTCCATAATACACGCCATTACAATCTTGCATATACGCCCGAACATAATAGGTCGTGTTTGGCGTTAGGTTATAAATAAACGAGTCGTAATCATCATTCCAATTGCCGTTTTCTGAAAAGGTGTCTGCAATGGTCGGGTTTGGAGAAGTGCTCCAACACACCCCCTTGGCTTGCATTTTAACAAACGAATTACTGGTAATGATACCACCGCTTTCAGCAGAAATGGATGTAATCGCCGTAACGGGAGTTGTTGTTAATTCCGAATCATCGCGTAATGAAAGGTCTTGAAAACAATAGTTGTTGTCTAAATTACCCCCAACATTAACAGCCCCTGGATTACAGTCAAAACCGTCGTTGTAAAATACATACAGTTCACAAGGAAAAGCAGTTGAAGTGTCTAAAGAGGAATTGTTAACTATAACAAAGTTACCATACGCTTTTCTAATTGATGGAAGGTCAAGATTCAAAAGCAGAGGATTGCCATTTATTTCAAAAGACGTTCCTCCAAAAAGATAGTCCCCAACAGAAAATAACTGCGGAGCGCTTAAACTTGTCAAAACAGGGTTGCCTTGGAAGTTAAACGAGCGATGCGCGTTTGCCAATTGTTGAAAATCAATTGTCTGCAGAGATAAATTATTATGTATTGAAAAATTAATTTTAATATCCTGTAAAGCGTTTAGTTCTATTCGCTCAAGTGAATCATTGTTATCAATATTAAATGGTAGGTAATCTGGAATCCCTGATGAAGTTATTTCTGTTAACTGGTTCCATTCAATAGCTGTAAGGAGTGTGTTATTTCTTATCTGAAAAAAGCGCCAAATGGTGTTGTCATCCTCAAGATCTATTTTCTCTAATTGTGGGAATTCTAGACTAAGCAGCTGAGCATTATTCTGTACACTAAAACCTCTTCTAATATCTTTTAAATTGGAGAATATGACCTCAATAGTGGAAGTGTTTTCAAGTTTAAACCTTGTAATGGTTTCTAACAAAGGGGCATAAATGCTTCGTATCGAGAACTCATTTTGCATAAAAAATTCATTTAACTCCAAAAGCACTGGAAAATTGATCCTTACGATATTTCGGCTCATCGGGCCTGGAGAGGTCCAATTTAAACTAGATAGGTTAGTGATGTTTACAAAAGTAATTTCAGAAGTAGTCTCTACTGGGAAATCATCAATTTGAAAACTTCCGGTTTCGGTGTAATCGAAAATATGATTGAGGTTGGGGTCATTGGCCACCACCTCAATGGTATCGCCATAGACCACTTCATTAGCAATGGTAATCACATAAGGCCTTACAAATAGTGGAACATCTAAGGGAAGTCCTGTCAATTCCATTTCAAAAGTGGGTGGTGTTTCTGCCCACCAGCCTGTACCTGTGTTGGTTTCAGAAACAGTTAGATCTGCCGTTGTTGGTCCACCTGTAAGATTGTAACACAATCCTGCACTTTGAATTTCTTGAATGTTATTGGTCTCAATTGTTGCTCCAAATTCAACGTTATAAGCAAAGAGTGTGCACCGCATATTGTTTACTAAAGTCACATCAATAGTCGTACAGTCCGAAAGGGTCAAGACCATGGTATCTATCACTTGTTGCGGTTGTGTACAGCTGGTATTATCTGCAGTGAGTGTGAGTGTTATAGACCCACTGTCAAAATCGGCATTGGTAGGGAAATAGGTAGGCGTTGGACTTGTAGTATCGTTAAAGGTCCCTGTTCCAGAGGTCGTCCATACAAGACTTGTATAATTGGCTGCAGATGAATTTTGAATCACATAACTCTCCCCAGCACAGATGGTATTATCTATCCCTGCATTTACAGACGGATAACAGGAAGAGCAATCCGTGAGTGTCAGTGCCCCTGAAATAGAGATGTTTTCACAGGACAATGAACTGGTTTCTACTAAAAAGCTGTAAATACTTCCGGAAGCAATACTGCCAGTAGCGGTCCCAGAAATGGTAAGTGTATTGCCACTCAAAACAGCTTCAATTCCTGGCGGAAGACCTGTAACTGTAGCATTGGGTGATGGTCCATCTATTTGAAATGTTATTGGGCTTATGGGTTCGCCAATACAAGAGTTTTGATTTAATTCCCCTGAAACAACTTCAAGTGATGCTTTTGGGGATACAATAATGGTTCCTTGTGCTACAATGTTTATGGTACCGTTAGGTACTGTTACCGTATAATTGAATGTCGTCTGAGAGGTGACATCAATATCTATGGTTCCTGTGATATACACGATATTGCCCACAATATTATAGTCTATTCCATTTGGCAAACCGCTGACGGTAAGCCCTGCTGGATCAATATTAATAGCGTAACTAATTTGGTCAATTTCGGCATCTTCACACACTACTTGAGCGTTAGAGCCTGCAGAAGATGTGATGATAATCGTATTATTATCGGTGTTTGTAATGGTGCCAACCCATTCGGTTCCATCCCAAATCCAAGTTAGTGTATCTCCAAGGGTTGTGCCGTCGGGCCAATCCAAGTCTATGTCTTCTCCTGGTTCTCCAGGATCCCCTTGATCTCCTTGATCTCCTTTTAATGAATCTATAAACGCTTGCTCATCGCCTGTATTCCCAAGGGATAACCAAACATCATAAGCAGATAGTCCGTCCGCTCCTAAAATACCATCTTCGCCTGCTTCACCTTTTAACGCATCTATAAACGCCTGCTCGTCGCCTGTATTTCCAAGTTCTAACCAAACTTCATAGGCAGAGATCCCATCTTCACCTGGGTCTCCTTGTGGACCTGGGATTTCAGATCCCGGTGCATACAATGCAAACGGAACCGCAGTGAGTTGTTGTAAGCTCAGTTCCTGAAATGAGTTGCATTGCCCTGTCACATCAAAATCAACCTTAAGAGATTTCATTGCAGCCGACCATTCAATAGCACTCCATGGACTGCCCCCCACAGCGTTTCCAGTCCCAATAACAACATTAACCATCCCATTAGAATCTGTTGTGGTTGTGGTATGTTCTATGTATTCATAATTCCCCATTTCATCAATGAGCGAAAACTGAAGACATATATTTTGATTTCTCAAAGGGGTGTTTTTTTGATTGGCTCCTGGAAGTTCTACCTCACTTGAATTTATGATTAAGGCTTGGTAACTAATGCCATTCCTTTGGTCTTGAGCAAACATTAAAGCACAATTAAAACTGCACAAAAAGAGAAGGATTTTAACGTTTTGGATGGTCTTTTTCATGTTTAATTTTTTGGTGTTAAACTAATAATGACTCTACGATTAGAATCGTATATTTTTTGATTAAATTGACTTGTTTCTCCTGCTCCTCTTACAGTACATTGACTTGGGTCTACTTGCAGAGAAATTAAAAACTCTTGAACACTTTTTGCTCTGTTGTCAGAGAGTGTTTGGTTATGTTCTGTTTGTCCAGTTGTATCGTCGGCATAGCCAACAAGAGTTGCAATAATTGTTGGATTATTTCTTAAATAATTGGCCAGTGTTTCTAGTTTTTCATATTGATCTTTGTCAATTTTATAGGAATCTAAATTAAAAAACACGGTGTGTTCTGGAAGCGGTGTTGGGGGTTGCTTTAATAAATTGAGTTCTAGTTTTAAATTTTGAATGTCTTGTTCTAATTCCGATTGCTTGTTTGAAATAGAGTCGGGTACCGTGTATTCAGGGAACTCATGTTCGTGAATTGCTACTTCTTTTTTATGAGATTTTAGATGTACTCTAAAATACACTTGATTTGCCGCATAAGAGAGTGATTCAGCCCCTTGATCAGCAGGTTTAACTGCGTAAGAAAAATTATAGCCTATATCCATTCCAAAGGTGTTTGAGTTGACTATCGTTGCAAACAACCCGACACTAGGATTAATCCAAGTCCCATTCATTTCTTTTTCATTTGTGAGGTCAAACGTTTCTCCGCCAATTTTCTGTTTACCCGATACTAATTGCAAGATATCAAGGCTTAATTTTGCTCCTAAAGTATTTTTGTAAAGAAACTTTTGATACTGAACAAACGCTCCTAAATAGTTTGTAGCCCAATTATAGTTTTCATACCCATCTCCACCTGTCGCATTAAATTGTTGAAAACTCAGTCCGTATCCAATTTTTTGACGCCCTAATTGAATAGCGCCAAGGCCTAACCTGGAGTAGAGTCCAGCATCTGATTTAATATTATCATTAGAATTTCCTGCTGAATTGCTATAGATGTACGAACTAAAATTAAGACCTGCTTCTAAAGAAATTTCCTGAGTAAAGGCATTCCCCCAAATAAGAAGTGTTACTAGTGTAAGTGTTAAATGTTTCAAAGTTTCTTTATGATTTTTGTTTGATAATAAAAGTTAAGAGCGGTCAGGGTTATAATGTATTCGCTATCTGAAAGGAAAGGAATGTTTAATACTAAGGATTGATTTGCCGAACTTTTCGTGTTTCTAAACACAATTCGCCCATTAATGTCTATAATTGTGATTTGAATATTTTCATAGTCTAGTGATAATTCAAAAGTTAGGTGAGTTGAAAACGGATTCGGATAGAATTTAACTTCGTGTAAGTTAAAAGCGGGCTCTAATATATACTCATTAAAAATGAGTTGTTGATAGCCTTGGCTTATAAGCGTTGAATTTAATTGAGAGGTTCCCACAACCGACGATTGACCGACCGAATGAGAAACATAATAATTTGATTTTGTTTGACTGCCCCCTAAAGCTCCTATTGTTTGGTGGTGTAACTGCGCATAAATTGAGCTGGAATATAAAAACAACCCTAATGTGATTAGTTGCAATTTAGTGTTTGTGATGCGTGTTTGTGTTGTCAAAATTGATATACTGATTAATGATCTCAAACAATAAACACTCCTAAAATTAGGGGTGTTGTTAGCATAAATAAATCAATGGAAGATATTTTGAGGGAGGGTAAGTTTTGAAATTAATCTCAAAACTTTATCAAAAGTAAGGAAATCTAATTGATTTTTACCAAAAAAAAACTAACTTTGAATTATGCAAATTAGTCAGTACATAAGTGATTTACTTTACCGCTACGAATGCGTTACACTCCCCAACTTTGGAGCGTTTCTATCGCATCCTATATCGGCAAGAATTAATGAGGCTACAAGTGATTTTTATCCGCCTCAAAAACAACTGTCCTTTAATGAACAGCTTCAATCTAACGACGGCCTTTTAGCTTCCTATGTTTCAGAACTAGAAAACATAAGTTTTGAGGGGGCTACTCGCAAAATTGAACAACAAGTTTCTCAGCTAAAATCACGCTTAGACAAAGGTAATACTGTTGAGTTCAAAGATATTGGAGAATTAACATTTTCTGAAGAAGGTAAACTCTTGTTTGTACCGTCTGACAGTCTGAATTATATGACCGAAGCCTTTGGCTTGGCTTCTTTTGTATCCCCTTCTGTGGAACGACAACCTCATCAAACTGTTGTTTTGGCTCCTAAAAAACGTCAATCTGCTATCTACATGAAATATGCAGCCATGGCACTACTTACCCTTGGCTTAGGAGGCTCTATTGGATCTAATCTATACCTCTCAAAAATTGAACAACAAAACAGTATAGCACTTAACAGTGCCAATGCTGCCTTAGACACTAAAATACAAGAAGCTACTTTTGTGATTGACAATCCTTTACCTGCTGTAATAGTAAATTTAAAAAAACAAAGTGGCAATTTTCATATCGTTGCTGGAGCATTTAGAGTGAAAGCAAATAGCGAACGAAAATTACAACAACTGAAAGCTCTAGGTTTTAGTGCGCGTTTGATTGGCCTCAATAGATACGGGTTACACCAGGTAGTCTATGAAAGTTATGAGACTCGAAAAGAAGCAGAAAAAGCGTTGTTCAAAATTAGAAAGTCACAAGATCGTGCCGCATGGTTATTGATAAAAGAACTTCCGTAACTCATTTCATTTTTTTAACGCTCAATTTGGTACAGACTTCTGTCCCTTATATACTGATTATATTATCTTATGGAAGCTAAACACCCACAAGCCTCAAAAACAATTATGACTGACTTGGTTTTGCCTAGTGAAACAAATGCAATTCACACGCTTTTTGGAGGCGAACTTTTGGCACGAATGGACCGGGCTGCTAGTATCTCTGCACAACGGCATTCTGGGCAAATAGTGGTAACCGCATCTGTTAATCATGTGGCATTTAAACATTCCGTCCCTTTGGGTAGTATTGTCACCGTTGAAGCTAAGGTATCACGTGCTTTTAAAAGCTCAATGGAGGTATATATTGATGTTTGGGTCGATGATAAGACCACCAAAAGATCCGTAAAAGTAAATGAAGCTATTTTTACATTTGTCGCAGTAGATGACAAAGGAACTCCAGTAAAAATCCCACAATTAGTTCCTGAAACAAAAGAAGAAATTCAACGTTTTGAAGGCGCCTTAAGACGCAAACAATTGAGCTTAGTTTTAGCAGGGAAAATGAAAGCACAAGATGCTACAGAACTAAAAGCCCTTTTTAGTTAACGTTTATAAACGGTAAATCCAATGTGAAGGATTTTGGGTTGCACTGTCTTTATAAATCCCAAAACTAAGGATGGTTTCACCAGATGCCTTATTCGTAATCACTTCACCAATGACTTGTTTTGTCTTCACCTTATCCCCTTTTTGGACATAAAATTTAGACAAGTTTTTGTAGACTGTAATATAATTTCCATGTCTGACCATGATGGTATTGTTTCCATTTTTTGGAGTCATAATTCCCTGTACAACGCCTTCAAACACTGCACGAACCTCGGCTCCTTTGTTGGTTGCAATTCGGACTCCGTTGCTTTTAATCGTTAACGACCGATCAATTGGAGATGGGTTATTTCCATAACGTAATTTCACAACACCATTGGTCACGGGCCACGGAAGTTTCCCTTTGTTAGAAGTGAAATTCGCGGCTAAAATCTTTTGCTCAGGAGTCAATGAAAACACTGTTGATTTTGATGATTTCCCCGCTTTTTTGTTAGAGGCTGCAATAGCCGCTTGAATAATTTTACGAATTTCTTTATCGATCTTATTGGACTCTCGTTGTTTGGCTTTTAACTGTGTTGTAAACTTGGATAGATTGTTTTTTATGTCGGCTATTAAAACATTTTGCTGTGCACGTTCTTGGTCAAGAATAGATTTTGCCATCCTATTTTCTTCAATAAGCGTTTGTTTATTCTTTTTTTGTTTGACAAGTTCAATGTTAAGTTGCTGCATTTGAATGGTTTCTGCTTTAATCAAAGCCGCTTGGAGTTTTTGATAATCCGCATATTGTTTTATGTATTGCAAACGTTTATACGCCTGTTGAAAATTAGTGGACGAGAGTAAAAACATGAGCTTACTTTGATCGGCTCGACTCTTGTAGGACTTGACAACCATCTTCGCATAATCATCTTTCAAAGATTTGAGTCGCACTCTTAGTTTAGAGATTTTGGTCTGATTGCTATTGATTTCACGCGTTAATAAATTGGCTTGTTGATTGGTAATACTGATGAGGTTTTTTCTAACTTTAATCTTAAAATCCAAGTCTTCTACAACAGACAGCACGGATTTTTGTTCTTTTTTACCTTCAAATAACAACACACCAATTTGTTGAATTTCACGAGTCAGTTCACGGCGTCGCTCTTCTAATTCTTGCTGCTTCTTACTTTGAGAAAAACTACTCATATGCAGCATCAATGTGAGCAAAAGGACTGTTAAGGTAAAAGGTGTATGGGTTAATTTCATTGTAATTCAATAGCTTTAAATCCTTTTGGAATATTAAAAGGAAACCGTAAGGATTGATTCAAACTTACGGATTTTATGTTTAAATTTAAAGTTGTTTGCTCATTCGAATTGGTAGCTGTGATGTCCATATTTTCAGGAAGAACTAATCCCTCTACTTTTTGATACGATCGGTACTGAATTTTTAAGACGTTTTGTTTCAATGATTGGCTTAATAACTGAGCGTCCAATTTAAAATAGCTAGGGTTGATTAAATATAAAAAATCAAAAAGAGCATTTTCTCGTTTAGGAGTTAACATATACGAATTTGGATGGGTATTCTTTTTAAACTCTTTCGGGTTGATGTCAAAAATAGCTTCTCCTAGGAGTAAGTTTTGAAGGTTTTCAAACTGAAGTTCAGTGCCTAAAAAATTACTGATTAAGGCATAATCCCCATCAAAATAGGTGTTGTCTAATTTGTTATAAAAACGCACGCGTTCGGGTGTAATTTTGACGCGCACCATATTCAGGAATGCATTGATCCAAATAGTTTTATCATGTTCCATTCGCAATGTCAAAGTATGTACTTCAGATCGGTCGCCTTGAGTGTACTCTACTTTTAATCGGCCTTGTAGGGTGTTAAATTCGGATTGTGATTTGTTGTGTTTTTTTACAATTTGCTTCACGGACATTTTTGGGTCTAAGGTCTTATTAGATTCCACAATTTTTGTGGTTTTACATCCTAAAAAGAGGACCCCTAAAATGGTGGCGTATATAAGTTTTTTCACTTGTTTCATTGATTATTTTCTAATACCGTTGCTTTATTAGTAAACGTTTGAGCTGCCTCAATATTACCTTTTAACCGATAAGCAGTACTAAGTTGCTTATAAAAATCGTGTTGTAGTTTTTTATTATCATAAATATAATCCAAACCTATTGTGAGGTTTTCAATGGCTAAATCTAAGTTGTTTAATTGTCTGTTTGCAGTGCCATTGACTAAATATAAAAGAGGCTGAGAAGGGTATAATTCCATCTGATTATTCGTAAATAGTACGGCCGTTTCAAACTGATTGGTTTCTAAATACAAAAGCGCTAGGTTTTTGATAATTGTAAAATTATCGGGGTCAAATTCCAATGCTTTTGCATAGGAGGAAATCGCCTTTAAATAGGCCTTTTGATTGTAATAATAATCGCCCCATTCTAAATCGGAACGGCTTGGCGTGTTTTCACTGACCGATTTGGTAACCTCCAACAATGCAGATTCATATTCTGGAAATTCCATTATAAAATTCATAAAATCGTTCAGCACTTTCACTTTAAGGCTGGGCAAAACAACGGTACTTGTGGTGACAATTTTCATGGAGGTGATTGCCTTTTCATACTCCTGAGCATCTAAATAAAATTTATACAAGGCTACATGAACCAAATGCGATTTTGGATGTTGCTCTAAAAAAGCTTCAGCGGTCTCAAACGCTTCTTTTTTTTGATTTAAGTTGCTGTAAGCATAAATGAGATTCAAAAAATTAGTGGGGTCTTCGGGAGTTTCTTCTAAGCGTTTTTTTAGGTGATTAATACGCTTGTTTTCATCTCCACTTAAATCATAAAGTTGGTTCCGAATCTTATCTCTAGAAGCCTTTATCCCTAGCGTTTTATCTAAATCATCCAAAATGTCTAACGCATCGTCATAGCGTCCAACCTCAAGATAGAGGTTCACTAGGTCTTGTTTATAGTCTGGGTGATGCGTCAGTAAAGGTTTGAGAGCTAAAATCGCATCTTCAAAACGGTTTTGCTCTATATACAAATGATACAAACTTTCTTTGTACCAAAAATTACCCTCGTCTAAGGCAATCGCTTTTTGAAAATTAAATTCTGAGGTTTCAAATTGTTTCAATTTAAAATAGTTAGTGCCTAACTCATGGTAAACAACCGATTCGGTTGGATGTAACGACTTACAAAGTACTAATGCGTCGATTGCTTTGGAGTAATTTTCGAGTGCTTTTTGTTTTAATGCTTCAAAAAAATAATTTTGAAATTTGACATGGGTACTGTTATTTGAAGCCGACAAGAGGGAGTCGGTCTCAACTTGTGCTTGCGTCCCAAACGAACTTATTAGGAGGCTAAGTGCTACAAAACCATGTTGTACTTTGTTCATTATTTTCCAGTACTTCCAAACCCCCCTTCTCCTCGGGTGGTTTCGTTGAGTTGATTGACTTCGAGCCAAGTTGCTCGTTCGTGTTTTGCAATGACCAATTGCGCAATGCGTTCACCATTTTCAATTTTAAAATCGGAGTTGGATAGATTCACCAAAATGACGCCTATTTCACCACGGTAATCTGCATCCACAGTTCCAGGGCTGTTCAAAACTGTGAGTCCGTGTTTTGCTGCCAAACCACTTCGTGGACGTACTTGTGCTTCGAACCCCACGGGGAGCTCAATAAACAGTCCTGTTTTAATAATGGCACGTGATAAGGGTTTCAAAATAACGGCTTCCGAAATATTGGCCCGAAGATCCATTCCTGCAGAAGCGCCTGTTTCATATTCAGGAAGTTTATGTTCGGATTTATTTATAATTTTAATTGTCATGGGAAGGTTTTATAAATTGTTTGATGGTGATTTTTTCATTGTTCCAAATAATGAGCAACAACAGTCCAATAAGAGCAGACCCTATGAAGTACTGGGCTCTAAATTGATAAAATGATAGGGCTGATAGTCCTATGGAAAGAACTAAATAGAGGCCTATTTTTTTTATATTATAAGGAATTGGATAATGTTTACGTCCAAAATAATACGAGAGCAATGTCATGGAAACATAAGCCGATAAGGTTGCCATAGCAGAAGCCATATAATTAAATGAGGCGATAAACATTAAATTTACCAAAAGAGTTATTCCTGCACCAATAACCGAAATGTAAGCTCCAAACTTAGTGCGGTCTGTGATTTTGTACCACACAGATAGATTGTGATATATTCCAAGAAAAAGATAGGCCAGTAATAAAATTGGCACCACTTTCATCGCCTCCCAATAGGCTTCGTTTGGGATGAGAATACTTTTTAAAACATCGACAAAAACCACGACGACTAGTAGAATAAGTGCTCCACATATCACAAAAAACTCCAAGGTTTTTGCATAGTTTTTGGTGGCATCTTTGGTTTTGGATTGACTAAAAAAGAAGGGGTCAATTCCCAAGCGGTAGGCCGTTGCAAACAACATCATAAACAGAGCGAGCTTGTAACAGGCGGAGTACATCCCGACAGATGTTTTGGCAATGGACTCCGGAAGAAGACGTTCTAACAGCACCCGATCAAAGGTTTCATTAATGGAGAAGGCCACCCCAGCTACCAAGACTGGCAAGGCATAACGCAGCATTTTTTTCCAAAGAACGGTATCTATTTTATAATTGATTTTAAAATAAAACGGCAACAGAATCAGTAAAGTAACTCCACTCGCCGCAAGGTTGGCGATGAAAATATAACTGACTTCAAAATTGTCAACATAGATGGAATCCCAAAAACTGTTGCCAACAGACAGTGCTTTTAAATAGAGGAGTAAAAAGATGTTCAGCCCTAGGTTGACAACGACGTTGGTTAGTTTAATAACTGTATATTTTACCGGATTCCCATAGGCTCTGAGAGCGGCAAATGGGATAATGACCAAGGCATCTAAAAACAAAATCCAAACCACCAGGCTAATGTAATTGACATGAATATGTGTGAGATCAGCAATCTGTTGTTTAAACAGCAACCCGAGTACTAAAAACCCTAGAGAGGACACCAAAATTGAAATGGTGGCGGTGCTTAGAACGTTTGCTTTCGAAGATTCTTTATTAAAAAAACGGAAAAAAGCGGTTTCCATTCCATACGCAAGGATGACGTTAAACAGTACAAAATAAGCGAAAACGATAGACACATCTCCGTAATCCGAGACGTTTTGTAGCACGGATTTATCGGTATGTAAACGCACCAAAAGAAAACTCAACATTCTTGGAACTACCGTTGCCAGTCCATAAATGAAGGTTTGTTTGTATACTGTTTTTAGGACGCTCACGGCTCTCTTATTTTATCCCATAAAAATACACATTTTAACGAACATTCAGTAATTGTTGTTTAGCGGTTTTTTGGCGGTGCAGAAGGATAGGCAATCGCTTCCCCTTTTTTTAGGTTTGAAATTTTATAATAAAAGCGGTTGCCATTGATTTGATAACTGATAACACAGGCATTTTGTGGTAGGTTAAAAGGAGACGTATCTTGTTTTAACTCCAATTTGTTATTGTATTCGTCCTCTGGGTTGGAACTCATTATAAGGTCTTTTTTGTGATTAGAGAACTGTTTAAACCGACCTATAATTAATTTGTCTCTTGTTTCTACCGCAGTTTTTAGACCTCTAAAATGGAGGCTGTCAATACTGATGTTTCCATTTTCTTTGAGGGGCAAAAACACATTGATTCCTGAGCCACCGCCTTCAACTCCTGCAACCCAAGAGTTGTAATAGGGTGCTGAAATTTCTAAAGGTGCAGTTGATTGGAATTGTATTGCCGATTCTTTGGAAGTTTTACAATTGACCATACTTAAAAAAACGGAGCCTAAAATAAAAGCAGATATAAGTTTCATGTGTCTGTGTCTATTGTTTTTAAAAGGTCACATGCTATTCGCTATTAGTCATTCTTTTGGATAGTCCTAATTTTCGCATGCTCGTTTCATGTGTTTGAGTTTATGTTCATAAACATACGGATTTTAATTGAGTTTAAAATGAAAGCCTAAAAATACGGCGACTCCCCCAGCTGCAGATTCGTTAACAGTAATGTTTTTAGCATTAAAATAAGGCAGATGCAACTGTAAGTAAAGCTTTTCTTTTAATTTATAATTAGCCCCTGCTCCTATACTAAAAATGCTTAACGCACTGTTTTTAATCACTCCATAATTTCGTGTCAAATCTTCAAAACCAAAGCCGTAACCCAATTGTCCAAAAACATTGAGCTTGGCTGTATTTACAAAATAGTAGTGAATCGATGGCACAAACCCATAGGAATTGATGCTAACTCCGCTTTCATCTTTAAATAGCACATTATTTGAAGAAAAAAAACTGCCTTGAAAAGAAACTGTGTTTGAGAGGTGAAACTCTAATCCCGCCTTGGCAATGACGCCAAAATCGTTGCTGTCTGAATTGGTTGTTGGAAACGGAGAGGCGGTGATGGAAAGTGAAATATCTCCTTTTTTATTTTGAGAAAAACCAGTGACAGTTGTCATTACTAAAAGAAGGATCAAAAGGTGTTTTGTGTAGGTCATAAGATTTGATTTAAGTTACAGGAGTCCAACAACTTTTATGCCATAAAAAAAGGAGTTTTTAATTATTTTTTTAAATTGCAGTGTGAATTAATCCCAAATCTATTCTACACCATGAAAAAATTAATACTAATTGTACTATCATTTATTTTCATGCAATGTCAAGGGCAAAAGGATTCTCATACTGAAACCGCAAAAGAAAAAGAATTACGACAAGACGGTCTGATTGAAAAATATGTGTACGATTGTGCTGAAAAATTTAACTATAATTTTCAGATGCAGGAGTGGCAAAATTGCTTAGATGAAGGAATCAAAGTCGATAGTACTGTCGCTTATTTTTGGCAGCAAAAAGCAATGCCTTATTTTAAGGCTAGAAAATATGAAGTAGGCATGGCATATTTAGACAAGGCCGTTTTTTATAAACCAGAACGTTGGTTAAGCTATAGAGCATTTATCAAATGTATTTTTTCTAAACAGTATAAAGAAGCTCTTAAAGATTTTGAGTTATGTGTTCAAATGGGTGGTTATAGTTATGTTCAAGATCACACCTATCAATTTCATATTGCATTGTGCTATTTACAATTAAATGAATATGCAAAGGCAGAAGCTATTTTTAAAACAGACATTATTGCACAAGAAAAACAATGGGGTGAAGCTCATTTTTTAGATATATTTTATTATGGGATAAGCAAATACGAACAAGGAAAATGGGAGGAGGCTATAACACAGTTTGATAAATCCCTTGAGCAATACCCTAATTTTTCAGATGCGAAATATTATAAAGCAATTTGTTTAAAGCATCTAAAGAGAACTGAAGATTCTAAAAACTTAATAAAAGAAGCAATGCTTGATGCAAAAAAAGGCAATACTATAAATGAAGCCAACGCAATTTATGAAACTTACCCATATCAGGTACGATGGTAAAATCTAAATCATTTCCTTTTTATCGTCAACTAGTTTAACGAGATTGTAGATCTATCTGTGTAAGGATAGTGGTATTGCAGATGCCGTAGAAATTATCACAGAAGATTTACGATTGATTGAACGCTTTTTTTACCAACTCAAAGATCTTTTTAAGCGATAAAAACCATAATGCCTATCCATTCAGCGCTTCTGCCCCACCAACAATTTCAAGAATTTCATTGGTAATCGCTGCTTGACGTGCTTTGTTGTAGGTCAATTTAAGCTGATCTCTAAGCTCTGTGGCATTATCTGTTGCTTTGTGCATTGCGGTCATTCGTGCGCCGTGCTCACTTGCAAAACTGTCGCGAATGGCTTTGAATAATTGTGTTTTTAACGACTTTGGAATCAAGGTTTCTACAATCTCTTCTTTAGATGGCTCAAAAATATAATCGAGGTTTGTATTGGTATCGCCTTCTAGGGGTTCAATTGGTAAAAACTGCTCCGTCATGATTTCTTGGGTCGCAGCATTTTTGAATTTATTATAAATAATTTCAATTTTATCAACGGCTTTGGACTCAAATTTTTCCATGAGCATCTCTGCAATTTCAGCAACATTATCGAATGTTAACTCATCATAAACAGCGCTTTGATTAGAAATAACTTCGAAGTTTTTTGAGAGGGCATCATTTGCTTTTTTACCAATGGCCACAACTGATACGTTAGCATCATAACGTTCCGCAACTAAATTCGCTTGCTTAATAATATTAGAATTAAAGGCCCCACACAGACCTCTGTTTGAGGTTATGGCAACAAGAAGTACATTTTTTATTTCGCGTTGTTCTGAATATTTACTTCCAGAATCGGCGTCTAAAGTGGCACTCAGATTTTGTAAAAGCTCTGTTAGT
>Ga0209654_1000753_pt1 | contig 29783 bp, 28 predicted proteins | sample SaaInl1SG_22_DNA_FD_184646 | JGI IMG/M metagenome (GOLD analysis project Ga0209654, IMG submission 184646) | Marine microbial communities from expanding oxygen minimum zones in the Saanich Inlet - ESP_161SG_22_DNA (SPAdes) (version 2) | ecosystem: Environmental > Aquatic > Marine > Intertidal... | reverse complement strand
TAAATCAATACATTATGAAAAAAATCTTTTACATCTTATTCGCTCTACCTATCCTAAGTTTTGCTCAATCCGAATACAAGGTATCCTCATACCTAACTGAAGGATTCAAAGCTCCCAACACCCATTACATTGGCGAAGCATGGTTGAATGGAGTACTATCTGCGGATGAGGAACTACCCTATGGAATTACCAAAGCCACCTTTAAAGCAAATTCAACTCTAGACTGGCATTATCACAGTTCAGTTCAGGTGTTGATTGTTGTTGAAGGCGAAGGCTATTACCAGGAAAAAGGAAAGGCTGCGATTCGCATGAAAATCGGTGATGTGATTCGATGTAAAAAAGGTACAGAGCACTGGCACGCTTCCTCAAAAGAATCTGATGTCACCTATCTAGCACTATATGGAGGTACAGAGCCTACCACTTGGACAGAGGTTCTAACCCAAGAAGCCTACGATACAATTGCTGATCAATTAAAGCAATAATTAATTCGAGGTTAGTTGATTTAACATACCATTGAATATGTAAGAATGGAAGGGTAAAACAGCGTACCAATACATTCGACCGTACACCCCAAGGGGTCGAAAGGTAGCTGTCTGAACTAATCGATTATTTACAATTTTAAATTCTAACCACGCTTCACCTGGAAGTTTCATTTCAGCATATAGTGTTAAGTGACCAGTTTTTTTATCAGAATGGATGACTCTCCAAAAGTCGATTGCATCACCGGTATTGATGGTATGAATGTTAGTTCGGCCTCTTCTTAGACCTACCCCACCAGACAGCTTATCAATAAAACCTCGTAATTCCCATAGAAAATCAGCATGATACCACCATGTCTCGCCACCAATTCTCCATAGTTTATCAATCGTTAATTTTTTGTCCTTCATCTCTTTAATTCGCTTATCTCTAAAACAACCAAATTCTGGAACTCTTGGTGTTTCAGTAATTTCAAAGTTGAATCCACTACTGGTAAACGAATCCTTCCAACTCGATGCAATTCTGTTTGATGAAATTTTACTAAAAGCTTTATCTAAAGCTTCTTTATAACCTATAGGTTGAATACTTAAAATTGAGTTTATATCGCTAGGGCTGCAGATAACCTCGGTCTTCATACTATCTACTAAAGAAACCGCCAATCGATATGAAGTTGAAGTAACAAAGTAGAGCCAATAGGAGGAGATTCTAGGTGTCATTACAAGAACGGTATAGATGTATCGTTTTAACTTTCTTGCTTCAGCGTAGCCTAACAACATTTCCTTATAGGTAAGAATATCTGCACTCCCGATATCGTAATGTTTGTTATAAGTCTGTGGTTCAAAGAGCGATTTACTTAAGTACTGTAAAACGTCGCTAATTCCAATAGGTTGGCATCTAGTTCGTAACCACTTCGGGGTGATCATCACAGGTAACTTTTCGACCAAATCTCGTATGATCTCGAAAGATGCACTCCCAGAACCAATAATTATCCCAGCGCGTAGGCAAGTAAAATTATATGTCCCTTTAGCTAAGATATCTTCAACGTTCTTTCGCGAATCTAGATGTTTTGAAAGATCTAAACTGTTTATAATTCCACTCAAATAAATAACGTGCTCTACGGTAGTTTGATTCAAGTAACTGACGAAATTGAGAGCGCATATTCGTTCTAATTCATCAAAATTATGATTGGAAGACATCGAATGCACTAGGTAGTAGGCACCATCAATATCAACGGGTAACTTATCTAAAGACTCACGATTAAGTAAATCTACCTCTATTACTTCGATGTGTTTACTTTCAAAGTCATTGAGATTAAACCTCATGGTATCTCTGACACAGCATACTACATCAAAATTCATATTAATCAGAACTTCAAGCAATCGCTTGCCGATATAACCGTTTGCTCCGGTTAAAAGAATTTTATTTCGCTTCACTTAATTAACCGAGAAAGAAAAAATGGGGTTTGAAGAAAATTGAGAGGTTGTACCCTTGTAAACAAAAGCATACTCACCAGGTACAAGATTCGTTTGAATTCGAAACTTAGAATTCGAAATTGCCTCCCAGTTAAAATCAATAAGGAGTTTAGGATCAATTTGAAAGCTTGGGCCTTTGAGTAAACCTAGAGAACCGATTTTGATAGATCGTTGTTCTTTTTTTGAATTTACTTTTAGAGGAACAAGTATAAAATTAGCCGGTGATTGTGCACTTGCAATATTCTGTTCATTAGATATGGTGGATATGGCATTTCCTCCGAAGTCTACATTTCGTGTTATATCTAATAGAATTACCTGATTTTGCTTATCAATTTTATTCATTGAAGACGACCCGATTAGAATAGATTTTGTTCCTCCTCCAGCCAGGCCAAAAGAAAACATGGTACCTAACATATCTACTTTATGATTGGCAAAAACCTCTGGTATCATTCTTTTTCCTTGATAATAAAATCCGTCTAATTCATTACTATCATCAGAACGTAGAAGCTTTGATTTAACCTCCCTTGCGATAGAATCATATTCTACTTGAGTTAATAATCCGAGAGAAAGAAGCTCCTTAGAATTCTTTAGCTTTTGAATAAGCACGTCGTTTTGAGCGCTTGAGAATGTAAGAGAAAAAGTAAAAAATAAAAATAATAAGTGCCTCATAATGAATAGAATATATGAAAATTAGAGTTCTTGGACAAGTAGCTAATTTATTCCATTAATGTTTCCATATAGTTGCCATTCTACTTTACACTTCATACAGCTTAACATCTTCAAAGTTGTCCTTACTTTTACAGCTGTGGAGACCAGAATCAATAAATACCTCAGTGAAATAGGATATTGCTCTCGAAGAGCTGCAGATAAGCTTCTCGAAGAAGGGCGAATCACTATTAACGGCGTTCAGCCTGAGTTGGGTACAAAGGTCTCTGAAAATGATATAATTGCAGTCGATGGCAAAGTCGTTGGAGAGCGAAAAGAACAACACGTCTATATTGCACTAAACAAGCCTAGGGGTATTGTCTGCACTACTGACCGAAGAGTCGAAAAGGACAATATCGTTGACTTTGTAGGGCATCCGCAAAGAATATTCCCTATCGGTCGATTAGATAAACCTTCAGAAGGCCTGATTCTTTTAACTAGTGATGGTGACATCGTCAACAAAATTCTTCGAGCCCGAAACAACCACGAGAAAGAATACATCGTCAAGGTGGATAAGCCTATCGATCAAAAATTCATCTCGAAAATGAGCAATGGTATTCCTATTCTAGGCACCATTACCAATAAGTGTTTCGTGGAACAAATAGGACCTAAAACCTTTCGAATCATTCTAACCCAAGGTCTCAATCGTCAGATTCGCCGAATGTGCGAATACCTCGATTACAGAGTCACTAAGCTCAAACGCATTCGAATCATGAATATAAGTTTAGATTTACCTGTAGGGCAGTGGCGCGATTTACGCGCTGAAGAACTTACAGAACTGAATAAACTTTGTGAAGAAAGTTCAAAAACCCATACCTAGAAAACTATGAAAAACGTTCAAATTCTAATTCTCACCCTATTTATTACCAGCTGCGTGACTAAGCCGCTATCGATTGAAGAAGTTCAAGAAAATATCTCTGCTGCAGAAACTGAACAGATTTTATACACCCTCGCTTCTGATGAAATGAAAGGACGAGAAAGTGCTAGTGGCGGATACCAAATGGCTGCAGATTTCGTTACCAACTTCTTCGAAGAAAATGGAATTGAACCTTTTTATCCGGCTTACAAAGACTCTTTACAAACCAAAGAAGTGTGGAGTTATAACCTAGTAGGATCTTTAGGTAAGTTTGATCAAAACCAGCCTACTATTTTAATCGGGGCACATCTCGATCATATTGGAGTCAAGAACGAAAATGAAGAAGACCCCATTTTCAATGGCGCCAACGATAACGCATCAGGATCAACCGCTGTGCTACAAATCGCAAAGTTTTTAGCAACAAAAGAGTGGAATCAAAACGTACTTGTGGCCCTATTTGCAGACGAAGAGAAGGGGCTTAGAGGAGCTGCCCATCTAGCCGAGCGTTTAAAAGAAGAAGGTGTTTCGCTTGCTTACATGGTCAACTTCGAAATGCTTGGGGCAACCTTAACTACAGGAGAAAATCAGGTTTACATGACCGGATACAACCTCTCAGACATGCCCGAAAAAATGAATGCCTATGCTCCAGAGTTTGTTCAATTTCTCCCTGAGGCCAAGCAGTATAACCTTTTTAGAAGATCAGATAATTACTCTTTCTACCAGATTCACAACATCCCGGCGCAGACCTTATCTACCTTCGATTTTAAGAACTATGATTACTATCACAAGGCAGGAGACGAAGCCGAGAAATTGGATGTTGCCAACATGAATAAAGTGATCAGCACTTCTGCCTATGTATTGGCAAAAATGCTCGAAGACGAGGTGACCGTTATACTACTTCCTCAGTCGTTAATCCTAGATTAATTATCCACGATTAAATAATTGTTCAAAGGTTGTGCTTTCGAATTAACTCATTCCCCACTATCTTTGTACCGTTCTCAAAAGGGGTGCTTTTTAAAGGCTGAGATCATACCCAATGAACCTAGAACAGGTAATGCTGTTTAGGGAAACCGAAGCAAATGCTTCAAACAATTATTCAATTACTAATCAAGAATAATTACCTCTTTTTATTCGTTTTAAAATTCTTTAAAATGAAGAAAAATCTACTTTTCTTATTCTTGTTTGTAAGCCTAATTACAAACGCACAAGAACGACTATTATCTGGTAAGGTCGTCAACCAAAGTAACGAACCACTTAGCGGTGCAAGTGTGATTGTTAAAGGGCTAAACAAAGGGGTCGCTACTGATGATGAAGGTAACTTCAAATTACGTCTAGCAGAGGGAGGTTACACCTTACAGATTTCTTACATCGGATATCAATCGAAAGAACAAGAAATCAATCTTGTCGCTGATGACTCGATTCTAATCACCCTTTCATCGAATGAATTCATTCTCGATGAAGTACTAGTGAGTGCTGTTCGAGCCAATTCAAATACTCCGGTAACTTTTACCAATTTTGACAAAAAGGAAATCGCTAAGAGAAATCTAGGTCAAGATATTCCCATCTTACTGAACTACCTTCCTTCGGTAATTTCATCTTCTGACGCTGGCGCTGGTATCGGATACACCTATCTCAACGTTCGAGGATCTAACAGCGAACGCATTAATGTCACCATTAATGGGATCCCCTATAACGACGCAGAAAGCCATGGTACTTTTTGGGTGAATCTAGGAGATTTTGCTTCATCTACCGAAAATCTACAACTACAGCGCGGAGTCGGTACCTCAACCAATGGTTCTGGAGCTTTTGGGGCAAGCCTAAATATCTTAACCGATGCAATGGCCGATGAAGCAGGCGGTGAAATCTCGAATTCTTTCGGATCATTCAACACCCGTAAACATACCATTAAGTTTACCACAGGAAGACTAAACGACCACTTTGAATTATCAGGTAGACTTTCAAATATTTCATCTGATGGTTATGTCGACAGAGCCTTCGCCGATCTTAAATCGTATTTTTTACAAGCCGCTTACAGCGACTCCAATCGCCTAATAAAAGCCATTGCCTTTGGTGGTAACGAACGCACCTATCAAGCGTGGTATGGTCTTGATCCTCAGCAACTCGCTGAAAACCGCAGACAAAATCCATACACCTATGAAAATGAGGTAGATGATTATGGCCAAGATCACTTTCAATTACACTGGAATGAGATCATCGACAACCACTGGTCAACCAACCTAAGCTTAAACTACACCAAGGGGTCAGGATTCTTTGAGCAATTCAAAGCCGAAGAGAATGCCTCTGATTTTAATAGTCTCATTGTAGACACCAGCGACCTGATTGTACGAAGATGGCTCGACAACGATTTCTATGTGGCTAACTTTAATGTCAATTACTCCAAAGAAGACTTAAACATCATCAGTGGTGTATCATACAGCCATTATACCGGAGACCATTTTGGGGAAGTGATTTGGGGAAGTAGTTTAGCAAACAATACCGCAATCAGAGATCGCTATTACTTCAGCGATGCTTTTAAAACAGACCTCAGTTTCTTCTCTAAAGCAACCTTTACCATTAGCAAGAAACTATCTGGCTATCTAGATCTTCAAGGACGATTCGTTTCCTATCAGACCTCAGGATTAACCTCTGATCGAGTTCCAATCGATGTTGATGCCAACTTCAATTTTTTCAACCCAAAGGCGGGTTTTATTTATCGTATGGCTGATGATAGTAACCTCTATTTTTCATTTGCACGTGCTCACAGAGAGCCTAATAGAAACGATTTCGAAAACGGAGTTAATACTGCAGAGAGATTAGACGACTTCGAACTGGGATGGCGTTACAAAAGTGAGCGATTCAAGTTAAACGCGAACGGCTACTTTATGAATTACACTGATCAATTGGTGCTTACTGGAGCCATTGACGATGTCGGTGCTCCCATACGAGCGACAAGCGGTAAAAGCTATCGATTAGGGCTAGAGCTAGACACTGATTATCAGTTATCTGAAAGTTTCAGCATTCAGTCGAATGCTGCACTTAGCACCAACCGTAATCAAGACTTTAATGCCTTTCTTTTCGGTGAATTAAAAAATCTTGGAGATACGCCATTATCATTCTCTCCTGGGGTGATTGTGGGTAACCGATTCACCTATGCTCCTAGCGAGCGCTTTCAATTAGCCTTTCTGTCTAAGTACGTCGGTGAACAATATATGAGCAACCTAGGGAGTGAAGTTTCAGATCTAGATGTACTCGAGGCTTATTTCACTAGCGATTTGAACTTCGTGTACCAGATTCAACCAAAATCTGTTTTTAAGTCTATTACTTTCACCGCACTTATAAATAACATCTTCAATGCAGAATATGTAGATCGAGGCTATTACTATACCTATGACTATCCAGGAGATACTGGTGAAACGATCACCGCTGATGGGGCCGGATATTATCCGCAAGCCACAGCAAACTTCTTAGCCGGGGTGACCTTTAAATTTTAATCCCCCTAGTGTGATCTAAATCGATTAGGCCGGTGAGTTTGGCCTTCTAAAATTCCATACATTGGTAATAGAATTTTCAAACACATCGGCTTTTTATGGCAAAAAGAGATCCTTACGCCGCGCTTAGAATTAAAGAGTTCAACATCTTTTTAGCGCTTCGATTTGTTTTAGTTTTTGCTTGGTCGATGCAGTTCATTGTCGTTGAATGGCAAGTGTATTCACTCACCAAAGACCCACTTTCTTTAGGCCTTATAGGTCTGATGGAAATCATACCTGCTCTTGGTATGGCCTTATTTGCGGGCCATATCGTTGATCAAAAAGAAAAACGCAATCTATTTCTATGGATTATTAGCCTTTTTTCTCTCATTAGTCTAGGCTTATTCTTCATCTCCGGGGACTCAATTACTTGGAGTACAAACACCATTCTTTATGCGATTTACGCCTTTGTTTTTTTTGGAGGACTCCTCAGATCGTTTTTTGGTCCAACTATTTTTTCGCTAATTGCACTGATTGTTCCTAAAAAGGTGTACCCGAACGCCGCTACCTGGAGTAGTTCAACTTGGCAAATGGCATCAATACTAGGGCCTGCTGTTGCTGGATTCACGATTAATTGGATTGGTATTCACTGGTCTTTATGCATCGTATTTATCCTGGTAATGGTCGCGCTTATTCTAGGAACTTTGATCTCTAAAAAACCTGTTTTAAACCCCAAAATTGGAGAGCCTGTTCTTGAAAGTTTGAAGGAGGGTGTTCGCTTTGTATTTAGCACCAAGGCAATTCTAGGCGCACTGAGTTTAGACATGATTGCAGTTCTTTTCGGAGGTGCAGTAGCCTTACTCCCCGTCTTCGCTCAAGACATTCTGAAGGTGGGGTCTGAAGGCTTCGGAATTCTAAGGGCAGCCCCAGCAGTTGGTGCTTTTTTAACTATGCTGATTACCGCCTATATCCCTATAAGTAGAAAGGCTGGACTCAAACTCTTAGTAGCTGTATTCGGGTTTGGTATCTCAATCATTGTATTTGGACTTTCAACCATCTTCTGGATTTCAGTAGTCGCACTATTCTTTAGCGGAGTCACCGATGGAGTTTCTATGGTAATACGCCAGACCATCCTGCAGCTAAAAACACCTGATCATATGCGAGGTAGGGTCGCTTCGGTAAATACCATGTTCGTAGGTTCATCGAATGAACTTGGAGCCTTTGAAAGTGGATTAACTGCAAAATTAATGGGCACGGTAACCGCTGTGGTATTTGGCGGGAGCATGACCATTCTAACCGTTTTAACCACCGGTATAATCTCTCCGAGTTTTAGAAAATTAGATTTAGAGAGTGATCTTGAAGCTCACGAAAAAAGTGAGTAATTAAGCAAGGTCCTTGATGAGCTCAAGAGCCGCTTCAGCCTCTGATTCTAAAACATGCAGTTCTACCTCATCAGGCAAAGTGCCAAAACCTGCAAGCCGCCCTGATTCATTGACATTTTTAATCAGTGGAATAATACCCTGTTCCTTTAAAATTTGTGCAGCTCCTTGAACGATAATTGCACTACTGGTCAGAATTCTAACGTGTTTGTTCATACGTATTCTTTACAAGGAATATATGACTCTTGCAGTTAATAATCTAGGCTGAATATAGGTCTGAGAAGAAAAAACAGAAATATTATTAGCGGTATTTTGAATCTGGGCATCGATATTCAAAAGATTTGAGCCTCTTAACTCATACTCCCACTTAGAATCTTTATCTCTTCGATACTTTAAGGAAGCATTTAAAGTCTGAAAAGTAAATTTGTTTTGTTCGTTCGATTGATCGTTATAGCTATAATCTATCTCAAGGGTAATACTCTTTTTGATATAAGCATCAAAAGAGGCGGTCACTGAATTTCGTGTAAACTGTGTTTTACGATTCCCTTGGTTGTTATCCGTTACACTATAACGATACCCCAATCTTATATTCGGAGCATACCTGAAATTCGTGTTGAGGCCAGGACCAATAGTTTTACTAATACCTTCATTCACAGACTGTCTTCCCTGTATAAACTGATTTAGTTTATTGTAATTCAATGAAGCATTAGTTGAAAAACGAAGCTTACCTACTGTTTTTTGAATTCTTCCGCTAAAATTAGCATTCTCATCTGCAAATCCAGAGTTAAAGAATGTGTTGGTTCGAATTACATTTTCAAAATTAGTGAGAGAACGGATAGGGTCAATATTTTTCGAATAGGCTCCTCTGAAGAAGACATTTGTATTATTAAAAAGATTAAAGCTTTGATACAATAAACTGAGTGTTCTTGTAACCCCATTGGTAAGGGTAGGCTCACCGTATTGAAAACTATTATAGTTGTTCATAATAAGACTTCGGGCTAGCCTAGAAACATCAGTAAACTGATTAAATACTCGATAATTAAAAGTTAGGGACTCACTCTTTTTTATCTGAAAACGTGTTTCAAAGTCAGGTAAAAATCTGGTGAATGATTCACTAAATGTTAGGTTCGATAACTGAACGTTTCGATTCTCATATTGATGAACTGAAAATCCAGGATTGAAAGTAAACTTACCTAAGCGAAGACGATAATACATGCCCGCGTAATAATCGGTAAAATCAGATTCTGTGTTATTCACTGTAGCAAAAACAGATGTCTCTGACGTGAGGCTATTGGTATTGCCATTATCTAAGATTTGAAAGATCTCTGAATCAAAGGTCTGCTTACTACGAATCGCACCAATGGTGATATTTAGATTCGCCTTACTACTTACGATATGATAGTAATCAATTTTCCCATCAAACTGATTTGAGATAATCTCTCTATTCTGTCCAATATCAAAAATGGATTGATCAAGATTAAACCCAAGAGCTGTTGCGGTAGACTGAAAAACACCAAACTCATTATTTTCTAAAAGAGCATTGTAATAGGGGTTTTCTTCCCTTATGACATGTTCAATCTCTAAGGAGAGAATATCATTTTCTGATAGGGTTAGGTAATAATTGAAATTTTGATTGAATGAAACAGGAGTAATCGTTTCATTCTCCGCAGTGTTTCCAACCACCGAAGAATTTGTACCAATCAGTTGAGCATCATCTGAGACACGAGCAAAAAAATCATAGTCTATTTGATGATTTACATTGGGTTTAAAGCTCGCTCCAAATTTTGCCACGAGTTGCCTAGAACGCTCTTCTCCTATTTCCTGAGTTTCTTCATCAGGAATATTGAGACTCGAATCGGTGTATTGAATCAACCGATCTTGTCTAGAGTAAGCTCTGTTGTAATTATAAATTGCAAAACCACTGAGATCTAAGTTAGGTTTCGGAGAATAGCTGAAGTTAATCGAGCTCAACTTATTCTCAATGTAAAGAGCATTGTTTTGGTTGGTATTGAAATTAAGATTGTTATTACCTAGGTTGATTTGGGTTCCACTTTTCGTATTGCCTGCTTGAAATCTTCCAGTTAATCCTTGTATGTCTCGACGCGTTAGCGCTATCTCTCCAATATTATTTAAATCACTGATCCAGTTAATACTGTACTTCGGATTATAATAAAAGATTTTAGGCTGAACTACATATAAGTCTTCGCTGGGTGAATCACCTCCTCCTGCGGTTATATTTCCAAAGACAAAACTCTCTTTCCCTTTTTTTAATTGAATATTGATAGCGATGTTATCTTGTGAACTACGTACAGAATTTAATTGTGAAACCTCAGAATAATTACGAAGTACTTGAATCTTATCGACAACATTTGAAGGGATATTTTTCGTTCCTATCTTAGTATCTCCTTCGAAAAACTCTTTACCATTCACTAAGAGTTTGTTAACGACCTTTCCCTCAACTTCGATTTGATTATTATCGTTGATCTCAACACCCGGAAGGTTATCTATAATATCTTCTAATTTTCGCTCCGATCCATTCTTAAAAGAATCTGCGTCGTAACTAATGGTATCTCCACTTACAGTGACCGGTAATTTCACTACGACCTCGTCAAGAACGATATTGTTAGTCATTACATACTCTTTGAAGATATCTTGATCTTTAAAATCAATGAGCTCTGTGATTGTTCGAAGACCAAATGCACTTATTTGTGCTTCAAAAGCGGTGTTTGGCTCGGCCTTGATCGAGAATTTACCATCTTCAGAAGTTATACCATAAGAAATTACCTCTTCAGAGGCTTTCTTGATAAGGACAACACTTGCCATTTCAATGGGTTTACCCACAGTATCCCGAACAACACCTTGAAATTTAACTTGGGCAGTTAAGTTAGCGACCGAAAGCAATAACAAAACGGTCAGAGAAAGTCTGGTGAAGATCTGCATTAGTTCCTTCTTCTACTATAACCGTTTCTCATTTCCTGCATCTTGGATCTTACTGTTTCTCGATACGTATCAATTCCTACTATCTCTCCTTTTTCTGGAGCCTCAATTTTAATTTTGTCTTGTGGATTGATAATGATCTCTGAACAAAGAATGGTGGTATTCCCTGAACTTACCTCAAGAATAAAACCAGGTAGTCCCCAATACTCTGCAGGGCCATGGCCAATTGGAATTTGAAGAGTATACCATGCCTCTACAGGAGTCATATCGATCTCCTTCTTCTCCTCGGTATTTTGTAAGTCATTCCATGAGAAATCAAACCAGTTCAATTCGTTGGTAGGGACTGTAGCGATCGCTTTGAAGCACAGGTAATTACCAATACGTTTAGTCTCTTTGGTCATTACCCACTGAAATTCTTGTAGGTTGTCTTTAACTAAAAACTTTTTACCATAGAATTCTTGAGATTGAACTAAAGAGCTATCTACAATATTCTTATACTGTTCGCCACGCGCAAAATTACTCCCCCAACTATCAGTTGCTCCACTCACGGCATCTAAGCGATAATCTTCAGTGAATACAGATTCGGTCTTATTGAAATAAAGTGTGTAAGTTTTCTCTAAACGGTTCTTTAAACGAGCTTGTATTTGCTTCTTCTGTGCTTCACTCATTCGTGCCCCCCATGAACCTAAATCCATTTTACTTTTAGAATAGTAAGTGGCCTTACCCTGAATTTCCTGAGTTTCATACAAAGGATTTACAGCCAAAAGAACGTAGACTACAAAAAGCGTAATTAGTCGTAACATAACTTTTTTGTTTAAAGATACTTTTAAATTATTAAACAAAGACTAAAAAAGTATAAACAAAATACCGTAACAAAAAATCTTCAACATCAAGAAATCGCCTACCTTATTCTTTTAAAAAATCACCTTCTGTGAATCAACCAATCACCTTTAACTTGACAAAATCCCTCGATGAAATTCGACAGATTAAGGAGATTCAAAACAGACACCAGAAAGAATATATTGCCCCCGAGCTTCGGGAAACGAACGGTTTTGTTACTGCAGAATATGAGATTTCACTACTCGAAAAAATGCACCGTTTACTTCCGTCCATTATCGCAAAAGATGGCGACATAGTAGTCGGATATGCCCTAGTCACCGACCCCAGAATTATTGGCTGCCACGATCTACTCGATGACTTATTTGATCAGATCAATAAGCTCACTTTTCATAACCATCCGCTCAAAGAGACGAACTATACCGTGGTTGGACAACTTTGCGTTGATAGCGATTATGGTAGACGAGGAATCGCCCAAGGACTCTACAAGAAGTATCAAGAAAGTTACTCAGGCTTCTTTGATTATTGCATTACAGACGTGGATTGCAATAACCCGCGATCGCTTCGAACTCATTTAAGGGCTGGGTTTCAAACCATTCACAAAATCGAATATGGAAATGCTGAGTGGGATATCGTACTTTGGGATTGGAAAATCGAATAGTCATGGAAAACAACCTGAAAGACCACTGGGAACATATTTATACTACAAAACAGCCCCACGAGGTAAGTTGGACACAAGAAACCCCAACCACTTCGATTGGGCTTATTAAAGAACTTAACCTTTCAAAAGACGCGAGCATCATCGATGTAGGTGGAGGTGACAGTTATCTTGTCGATTACCTGTTAAAGGAAGGATACACGAACTTAACTGTCCTCGATATATCAGCTGCCGCTATTGAAAGAGCTAAAGAACGATTACAGTCTGATGCAAACAAAGTGAAGTGGGTGGTTTCAGATATTCTCGACTTCAGTCCTGATACTACCTATACACTTTGGCATGATCGGGCTTCGTTTCACTTTCAGATCACAGAGGATGCGATTAATCAATACCTAAGTATACTTAAGAAGGCCACAGAAGGATATGCTATCGTAGGAGGGTTCTCTACAGAGGGTCCAAAAAAATGCAGCGCTCTGGATATCAAACAATACAACGAACAGGCCTTACAACAGAGTATGGCAAACGCTGAACTTGAAACCATGAAAACGCTGAGAGTAGATCACATCACACCTATGGGAGGCTCCCAAAACTTCTTGTTCGGTGTATTTCAAAAACATGCCTAATTCAAATAATAGTACATTAGTATTTCACATTAGCCTCCATGCCTAATCGTTCTGCTATTTATCTGAAGACACTATTTCTGCTATTCTACATTTCTATGGTTAGTGCTCAGCATGAATTCGACAAGACAATCGATTTATCATGGGCGGATGATTTGAATGCAGCGATTTACTCAGCTCCCTTTCAAGGAAAACGTTACATCGACCCTCATCGAATCTTAAACGACAAACACAAATTTTTGGGAACCTTCGAATTTCAAGAAGGAGAACTCATTTTTGATCACGATCGATACAGCGGATTGCAATTAAAATTTGACTTATTTGAACAACAGCTGGCACTTCTTCATCCCAATTCAGATGGAGTTACGCAGGTAGCTATTGATATGAATCGAGTTCAAGCTTTTAAAATCAATGATCGAGTATTCGTTAAAAAAACAATCGATGGATCAGATTATTTTTTAGAATTTATCGAGAAGCTAGATCAGAAGGAGATCTGGGTCTATCACAGAAAATTATTGAGTTTTAAACTTGATGACCGTGTCGGATACTACGAGTTCAACCCCAAAGATCGACTATACATTCTAAGCAATGAGGGTTGGGATAAAAGCGACGCGATTAGCCTAGAGAGTTTTTTCCCAAATCGATCTAGGGAAATCAAAGCTTGGTCAAAAGGCTGGCAAGACAATAAAAAGAAGGATGCCTCAAAATATCTTAGGGAATTTTTAAACGCAATCCGTCGAAATTGAAAAAGTATCTCTGCATCCTATTTCTCTTGGTATTCTTCTCCTCTCATGCTCAGGAGAAAACCTACTCATTCAATTTTGAGAAAGCAAATCTACTAGAGATCATTAGCACCATTGATCAACAAACTCCGTACGATTTCAAATACGCTGCGACTTGGTTCGACGAAAAAACCAGATCTTTTAAAGTCACCAACCGCACTATTGAAGAACTCCTTGACGAACTTTTTCAACAAACTATATTTAACTATTATCGCCTAGAAGACCAGATCATTATTACTCGCTATAGAAAGATTTATGACGAGCTTCCTGAAGGTTTCTTCAAGCCTACAAACAACGATTCTATTCAAAACTCCTCAACGATTACTCCCAGTTTTCAAGAGAAATTTGAACCGACTAAAAACGAGGTAATTAAAAACTTAGTGATCGGAAAACAAGGCGGCTCTTCTCAGAAATACTGGATATCCCTCACCGGGTCTATCTTAAACGGAGAAAATAATTCAGGGATTGAAGGGGCTGTAGTCGCTACTAAAGGTGAAAACGCTACCTATGCCATTACAGACCAAAATGGTTTTTTTGAATTAAGGGTTCCGAGGGGCGAGTATCTACTCGATATCACTGCAGCAGGATTTCAATCACTTGAACAGCCCATTACCGTTTTCAGCGATGGCAGTTTCAGCCTTCAGCTTTTCGAAGCCTTTCAGAATCTCGAAGGAGTAGTGCTTTTAGGAAGTCGAATCAATCCTGTAAACTCGAGTGAAACAGGTGTTGAAAATATCGATGTTGAAGAGTCGAAAACAATTCCTCTGGTGCTCGGCGAACGAGACGTTCTAAAAGTTGCAGCTACCCTACCAGGGATCAGTTCTGCAGGCGAAGGAGCAACAGGTTTAAATGTTCGAGGAGGAAAGCCCGATCAAAACCTCAATCTTTTAGATGGAGGGGTAATCTACAATCCTACCCACTTTTTTGGGATCTTTCAGGCGCTAAATCCTGTAGCTATTGGCCAAGTAAACATCTATAAAGGGAGTGTTCCTGCATCCTACGGAGGACGATTATCTTCAGTGTTTGATCTTCGTACTAAAGATGCCGATTTAAAAGAAACCTCGGGTGAGTTATCACTAGGGCCTGTTACTTTCAATGGTGTTATTAAAACGCCACTGAGCAAAGGAAAATCATCGATGATTACAGGAGTGCGTGGTGCCTATTCAGATTGGCTTCTCAAACGATTAAAAGACGAAAATCTACAAAACACGAAGGCCAACTTCTACGATGTAATTAATAAAATTCATGTCGAAAATGAAAAGGGGTCAAAATTAGATGTCACCGCCTATTATTCTAAGGATCAGTTCAATGCTACACGCGACTCCCTATTCTCCTATTCTAATCTCATGCTTAGCGTGAATTATCGAAAGAACTTGGGGAACAAGGTGTTTAAGACGACTGCATCGGTTTCTGACTATCAACATCAAATCGATTATTCTGGAAACGCTCAAAACGGATTTATTCAGAACTACGGTATTAATCACATCAATCTTCTTACCTCCTTATCTAAAATCACCGAAAGACACCAAATCGAATACGGTAATACCACTAGTGTTTATAACATACAGCCCGGCAGTCTTGACCCGCGAACCGTTGAAGATCAAATCGAACCCTTGCAATTAGAGAATGAACAGGCTATTGAAGGAGCTCTATTCGCTTCAGATGTATGGCAGGTGAATGATCAACTAGAAGTCAATGGCGCAATAAGACTTCCCTACTATTTATCCCTTGGCCCAAAAGACATCAACACCTATGAATCGGGACTTCCACTTTTAGGCTCTAGTGTCACGGGAAGCGAACGCGTTGAAAGTGGTCAGATTGAATCAAGCTTTTTCGGGGCTGAACTCAGGTTAAGTGCAAGGTACCTAGTAAGTGACTATGCTTCGATTAAACTTGGCGTAAATAACGCCTACCAATACCTCCATACCTTGAGTAACAATACAGCGGCTTCTCCTTTTGACTCGTGGAGGTTATCTAGTCGATATGTACGCCCTCAAGAGGCCCAGCAAGTCAGTTTTGGATATGCTTACCGAGAAGAAAGTGATGCTTATGACTTGACTTTCGATTTGTATTACAAGAAATATGAGAACTTGACTGATCTTAAGACAGGGGCCAACACCCAACTTGTTCCTAATATCGAGACCCAACTCATTCAAGGTGACGGTAAAGCTTACGGAGCTGAGTTCATGATTCGAAAAAACAGAGGAGATCTGAACGGATGGATTTCGTACACCTATTCGAGATCGCTGATAAGACTAAATAGCGATTACCCATCAGAGCGCGTAAATCAAGGCTCCTTCTTTGCCTCAAATTTTGACAAGCCTCATGATTTAAATGTCGTAGCTAATTACAAGTTGACTCGAAGATTTAGTCTTTCAGGAAACTTTACCTACCAAACCGGTAGACCGATCACCATCCCTACAGGGAAATACGATTTAAACGGGGTTACCTATGTGACCTATAGTCGTAGAAATGAATTTAGAATTCCCGACTACATGAGATTTGATATTGGATTCAATGTAGAAGGCAATCACAAGCTCAATAAACTCGCTCATAGTTTCTGGAGTATTTCGGTCTATAATATTCTCGGACGAAATAATCCTTACTCGATGTTTTTTGTCAACGAAGACAATCGAATTAAAGCCTATCAGGTCTCCATCTTTGCAAGGGCTATCCCATCTATTTCTTATAACTTAAAGTTCTGAAAATGAAGAGCTACTTAAAAATAATATTAGCTAGCTTCCTCGTGGTCTTGAACTCGGCCTGTGTCGAAGAGGTGTCTATTGACTTTGGAGATAATCAGAGTAATCTAGTGGTTCATGCAATCATTACCGATGAGTTGAAGCACCAACAAATTACGCTGAGCAGAACCTATCCGTTCGATACTAAAGAAGCTCCAGCAGAAAAAGGGGCGGTGGTTATCTTAAGCTCTAACGAACAAAATTATCCTTTCGAAGAAGTTGAAGAGGGTCAATATCGATCGGTTACCGCATTTGCAGCCGAAGCCGGGGTTTCTTATAAACTTTCGATTACTACAGCAGACGGTCGCAGCTACAGCTCTGAGACTAAGTCTCTGGTAGGAGACGTTTCTATCGACGATTTTTCAGTAAGTCAAGGGGTAAATTCAGACAATGAAGAAGGGCTATCCTTTGAATTGAGTTCGAGTAATTCAAACTCTGAAGGCAACTATTATCGCATTGATTACGAAGAAACGTATAAAATCATAGCCCCCTACTGGAGTGCTTATGATGCGGTCATTTTCGCCGAAGGGTTTCACACCATCGACGTTCGTGCCATTTTAAGAGAAACCGAAGAGAAGGAATGCTATGGTAATTTCAAATCTACCCGTATCAACCTGGTAAACACCTATAATTTTCAATCGGATGAAATCAGAGATTTACCCGTAAGATTCTTAAAGAAATATGACCCGAAAGGTATGTATCGATATAGCATCGAAGTAAAACAGTATGCAGTAGACGCCCAAACCTATGCCTACTATCAGTCTTTGAAAGAGATTTCAGATGCTTCAACCACGGTTTTTACTCAATCTCAGCCGGGTCAAATCAATAGCAATATCTACTCTGAATCTAATCCTGAAGAAGTGGTATTAGGATACTTCGAAGTTTCAGGAGTAGACTCTAGAAGAGTGTTTGTGGATTACAGAGACTACTACCCTGATGGGAATCGTCCGAATTATTTCTATGCTTGTCAAACCAGTATTCCTTCGATCAGCGGGACTATGGGTAATCGTCCACTCCTTGAGGCAATCAAGTCAGACGAATTGATCTATTTTGCATCAACAGAACCGGGCTCAGAAGGACCTTTCGTCATGGTTTTACCTTTCTGTGGAGATTGCACTCGAATAGGATCAAATATCAAACCTGAATTCTGGATTGATGAAGACTAAGTTGTTCGTTCTTATCGGGTTATTCTTCTTTAGCACTATTACCTATAGTCAACAGCAAGTTATTAATTCCACTCAAAAAGAGAAAGCGCTACAAACTCCAAGAGAGTTGTTGTGGCTTACCCTTAACAAAACCACTTTTTTCCCTTCTGAATACCTCTACTTTAACGGGTACCTCCTAGACGCTGAAAACCTCGAAGCATCAACTGTTAGTCAGAGTATTTACCTACGGTTAATATCTGCAGATGGAAGCTATTCAAAAATCAAACGAGTAGCTCTAAGTGATGGGTTCGGTAGTGGCGACTGGTTTATATCTTCTGATCTTGCCACAGGCAGTTACACGTTACAAGCGTATTCACAGTGGATGCTTAATTGGCCTGAAAGTATTTTTGAACAAGAAATTCATGTAATCAATCCATATACCAACGCTAAGGTTAAGGCAGAGGAAGGGAGCACTTCGATATCCTCAGCGAAGGGCACTTCAAACCATCGATTTGAAATAGATCTTAAAGCCTCTTACACTACTAGAGATTCTATCCTATTGAATATTCGTAAGACCAGAGAAGGAAGCCTCGTTAGCCGGCCTGTTAGCATTTCAGTTCGTAAAGTCGGTGAACTCGTCGAACCCTTATTGAATCTTGAATTGGCCAAAACCATCGCCTCAAAACTTGGGGATACGATTTATAAACCAGAACATCGAGGCAGTTCGATACGACTTCAATTGAATCAAGATTATATTAATCCTGAGACGGCTATCATCACGCAACAGGGTACCAATCAAACATTCAGTAAGATGGTAAAGGAGGGATCAACGTATTATGCCACCTTAGAGAATCTGACTACAGACTACCCGATTGTTTTACAAGAGGCCTCGAAGGTATCTCTCGAAAATTTAGCAACCTTCGAGTCGTTACCTAGTCTTGACAAGAAACCGCTTCCATCGAGCTTCAGACCGCTAAGTGAAGATCAAAAACCACGACTATTACAGCGTAGTATCTTCAACCAAATCGAAAATAACTACTTTGAATTTAGACCTGACTCTGTCATCGTAAAGCCTGCAAAAGACTTTCTGAGTCATCTCCCTTCAAAAGAGTATAACCTGAACGAATACAATCGATTTAGAAGTCTGAAAGAAACGATTCGGGAGATCATTCCTGAGGTTAGCGTGAATAACTACAGAGGCACAGAAACCATTGCAATCAAACAAATTCAAATTTTACCGGGCTATCTACCAGCACTATTGATGATTGATGGAATTCAATTTACCACCTCAGAGGACTTGTTCAAGGTAGATGCTACCCTCGTAGATTTCATACGTATTTATACCGACCCTATCGTTTATGGGGGTAAGACCTATGCGGGAGCTCTGCTTATGGATGGTAATTCTACTCAAGCAAATTATTTCAAAACGGGGACCCTAGTTCCTGAATCACTGCTTAGCACATCACCCAAGAAATACTATAATCAGACCCACCTTGCAGATTCTAATTTGCCTGATTTCAGAACACAATTGTTTTGGAATCCTAAGATCAATATAGCTTCCAAAAAAACAATCCGATTAACGACTTCTGAAGTTAAAGGTGAGTATATCGTTCAGATACAAGGGTTGGATGACCATGGGCAACCCTTTTATGAAGTGAAATCTTTCTCGGTTAATTAGTCCAGTTCAGCCAAATGGGCTTCTCTGCTCCCGAACCTGCGCCCTGGTTTTCACTTTGAATAATAAAATCAGTACTTAACGAGGTTGGGGTGATCAAATTCACTGCTGACCCCGTAAAGTAAATAGGGTTCACCTGTATTGAATCGATTCGATGGAACGCGTCTTCCTCTAGGCTTAAGAAAGAACCGATCTGACTAACATACCAATTCTTCAAGTTTAGATCTGCCCCTCCCGATTTGAGTTGAAGCAGAGAACCCACAGAAGGCCCTATAAAAGTCAGGTCTTCAAAAAACCCTTTGTTATTAGGCTCGTCAGAGGCTAAATATTCTTCAAATCGAAAAGGTGAAGAAGCAATGTTAGAGAGAAAAGTTTTTTTAAAATCACCTCTCCATCCGTTAGACACATAAATTCCTTCCCCAAGATCATTTAAGTACAAACGATGCAAATTTGCAGTTCCCCCTACAATGCGAACTCCTGCTCCAAGGGCTTGAGAAATTTCAACTTGATCAACAATCGATTGACTTCCTACTCCATAGAGACCTAAAGCTGCCATGGGTGACTGATTAATAACCTCCCCTGCATGGTGAATCTTCACATAGGTGAGTCTAATAGAATAATCTAAATCATCGCCACCCCCATATAGGTAATTACCCACTTCGGTGAGACGAACTCCAGACTCGTTGGTGATTGCTTGACCCATCACTTGAATGCCTCCCCAATCTCCAGCAGATGGGTTATCACTAAGCGACTCGAAAATAACAGGCTGCTCGGCTGATCCGTAAATATTGAGTTGTCCACCCTGTCCGACAGCGATGTATGCACCCACATTAGGAACCACTTTGATAGTTACCCCAGGTTGAATCTCAAGTTGTGATTCATCACGAATAAGTAACGGTTCGGTTAAAGTATAAACTCCTCCCGTTCTAAGTACGGTGCGCCAAATAATCTCTCCTCCCAACGGATTTTCATAAACCGGACAAAATCTCCCGCAACTACCTCCACAGTCTACTCCAACTTCGTCTCCATTTTGAATACCGTCATTACAGGTTACTGATAATCCATCAACGATCTCAGCCTCATCACAAGAATATAACACACCCATCAGCACAAGTAAAAGAGAAAATAAGTGCGATCGAGATCGAAACATTGAAAACTGTTTAGGCCTTCTAAAAATACTTGTTTTAGTTTATCTTCAAGCTGATGTCGAAACATTCCTCTGCATATAATTCATTGGAGTCGAACCATTACAGCGCGTACAGACCTCCTTTACACAAGCTCATTTTATCGAAGATCTTAAAGGATAGACACTTTCAAATAGCGTTAGATGTGGGGTGCGGAGTGGGTACCTCAAGTCTAGCCTTAGTGCCCTATGCCAAAAGAGTGATTGGCTATGACCCCAGTCATGCCATGATTGAGAAAGCTACCCCTCACCCAACTATTACCTATACGAACTTCATTGATGAGCTTCCTAATTCTTGCGATCTACTTTGTTTTTTTGGCTCACTCGAATACATTAATCCGGTAGCGCTAAAAAAATACACTCAAAAACTAGTTAAAGGGGGTCAGTTAATTTGCTGTGATTTTGAAGTAGACTACCAGCCAATTCTAGAAAAAATAGGACTCGAACCGATGAGAACAGATTATAACCATTCTAAAAATTTAACGGACTACCCCAACCACGAGGGTTTTAAAGAACACCTTAGACAGGTAGAATCGACCTCATTTAATTGTAGCTTAGAAGGGTTGAAATCATTACTATCTGCAGATTTTGAAAATATGGGTAAATCGACAAAAGTGATAGACAGCGCTCTTTTTGAACGCGAAAACTATGAACTAAAGGCGTCCCTTTACTATGCTGCATATACCAAACTCTAATGCAATGAGGAGTATTTTTATTCTAATCTTCGGCCTATCTATACTACCTACTAACGCCCAAGGTGATATACAGCAACGCATCGACAGTATCGTTGAAAACGGTATTAGAAATGGTGCTTTCCCTGGAGCCCAGATTTTCCTAAAAAAGGGAGACAAGATTTTAGTAGACAAAGCCTATGGCTACCACACCTATGACAGTATCACAGAAGTTAGTCTAAGTGATTTGTACGACCTCGCATCAATCACTAAGGTAGTGGGGTCTACCCTAGCGCTTATGAAACTCTATGACGACGGGTTAATAGAACTTGATAAGCCGTTCAGCCACTATTTTCCAGATTGGAAAAATCATCCAAAAAAGAGTAAGCTAACCGTTCGAGAGCTACTCGCTCATCAGGGCGGCATCGTTCCCTATATCGTTTACCTCAACAAGGTTAAAAAAAGAAATGGCAAACTTAAGAAGCGGTGGGTAACTAATACTCCCTCTGATCAGTACCCTACAAAGGCCTATGAGGGAATTTATATTCACAAGCGTTTTAAATCTTATGTTTACCGCAAGGCGAGAAGATCAAAACATTCAGGCAAAACGTACCGTTATTCGGGTCTAACCTTTCTTATGATTCCTGAAGTCGTCGAGCGTTTAAGTGGTAAAGATTTCGAAACTTTCTTGAAAGAAAACTTCTATCAGAACCTAGGCGCTAAGGAGCTTCTTTTTAATCCGGCAAATCAATTACCCATAGAGCGTATCGTACCTACAGAACAGGATAGTCTGTTTAGAAAGTCCTTGACCAGAGGGTGGGTGCACGATGAAAATGCAGCGTTACTGGGAGGGGTCTCAGGTAATGCGGGATTATTCTCGAATACCCGCTCTTTACTTCCTGTTCTAGAGCTGTTCTTAAACAAAGGAAAGTACCAAGGAAGAGAGTATCTTAAAGCCTCAACCGTTGAGACCTTCACCCGTATTCAATTCAAAGAAAATAACAACCGCAGAGGTTTAGGTTTTGACAAACCCATAATTGAAAATGACACCCTCTCTTATGAAGAATCTTATCCTTCACCTTTAGCCGATTTGTCTGGTTATGGTCACTCCGGGTTCACCGGCACCTTCTTTTGGGTCGACCCCGCTACAGAACTCATTTATATCTTTTTATCGAATCGAGTTTACCCTTCCAGAGAGCAACAAGCGATCTACGATTTAAACATCAGAAAGGCGATTCTGTATGAGGGTTTGAAAATAGAGTAAACAAACTTTAACAGTTTCACTTTAATTATTCTTCTAACTTGAGAAGGATAACAACCTTCCATATGTACTCGCTAAAAATTAAAGGACTAGCCCTTCTTACGGCAATCATTTCAATACCTACCATGAACGCACAGTTTCAGGTTAAACTCGCAGATCTCGATCACGGTCGTATTCGGGTAGCACCTGCATTACCTGCCGACGGAGTTGTAGCTCCCGACACTGAGCTTACGATAACTGCTATCCCTGAACCGGGTCATGAAATTGACGCTATTTACTACACGGTTCAAGGTGGGATGTGGGGAACCACCAGTTATGAGTTCTTCTCGGCAAAAGAAACCATTAAGGTCAACAAGGACATGACTATCGGAGCAACCTTTGTCAACCGCGAACTCGTCGATAATCTTACTATTTATAGAGACGTAGTTTATGCTCAGCCTGGCAAGAAAGTACTTAAGTATGATGTATTCGCTCCTAAAGGGGGAGAGAATTTACCGATGATAGTAATTATTCACGGGGGCGGATGGTCTTCAAACAACGAAGATATTATGCGCGCCCTGGCTTGGGAATTGACTAAGGAAAACACCTACGTAGTTGCTAGTATTGACTACCGTTGGATCAACTCTTTAGACGGGGATGAGACTCCCAATTCTATGCACCACCTAGTAGAAGATGTTTTTGGTGCGATTGCGCATCTTCAGGAGAATGCTTCAAAATACGGAGCTAACCCAAATAATATTGCAGTAACTGGTGATAGCGCCGGAGGCCATCTATCCGCTGCAGCAGCAACTCTTTCTGACCAGATAGGAACGGGAGATTATCCGACCGATTTCAAACTTACTCCTACCTATCTACCTGAAAATAAAACCGCAGAACAAGTGGGAGAAGAAATTAGAGGCGCCATCAAAGCAGCGGCACCTAGCTATGGTGTATTTGATGTAAACCCACTCAATCAGTTTATCTCTCAAACAGATATTGCTTATCGAAATGGACTATCGCCCATCAAAAATGTACCCTCAAGCGACCTACGTGAAATACCGCACTTCTTGACTAGAGGTACCAAGGACGGATTGATTTCTCACGAAATGGTACAGGCATATGTAGATGCCTTAGAAGCCAAGGGACAAAAAGCGATATATCTTCAAGTAGAAGAGGCAGGACACGCCTTCTTCGACTGGAAGCCAGATGCAACAACTAGAGCCACCTTTGACAAATACGGCGTCCCCTATGCTGCTAAAATGAGAGCCTTCTTCGACCAGGTGTTTTATTAAAAAGTCTATTGCCCGTACCTTTATAAAAAAAGGTGCTATTGAAAAAGGGTATTTGGATGGCTCTCATCTTGCTGTGCTCCTGTTCGAAGGATACACCAACCCTTCAGGAAGGTGCTGAATCGGTATTCTATTTAATCAACTTAAGTGTCGAAGGGAGTGGTCAGATTAGTCTAAGTCCAACGTCAGCAGACAATCGCTATCCTGAAAATTCTAATCTTGAAATTCTGGCAGTACCAGAAGAGGGATGGTCATTTACTCATTGGAGTGGATCTATCGATAGCCAAGAAAACCCACTAAGTATTCAATTAACTGCAAATCTTAACTTACAGGCTCATTTCGAGATTGAGACTCCTGATAACTCAGGAACAGAAGGTGAAGAATCAGAGGATCCGACGGATACTGCTGAAATCCTTCAACTTGATAATGGGATGACACTCGTTGCAATCAACGCAAAAGCGGGAGATCGTCTCGTCTATAACGATACTGAATATCTCATTGTAGACAACGAATTGCTAAGAGAAATCGTCATCGATCAACGAGAAGATTTATCTAGGCTAATTACAACCCTGGTAACGGACATGAGTTATCTCTTTGAAAATAAAACCACCCTAACTCCTAATATCTCGTCTTGGGATACTCAGAATGTTACCACCATGAAGGCCATGTTTAAGGGAGCAACCTTGTATAATGGAGATATTAGTTATTGGAACGTTTCAAAGGTTACCGATTTTTCAGAATTATTTGCCTCAACCGGAGGTTTTAATCAAGATATCGGAGGGTGGAACACTTCAAGTGCGACTGTGATGGACGAGATGTTTTACCAAGCTGCTGTATTCAACAGAGATATTAGCAATTGGTGCGTACCCCTAATTACCAACGAGCCCCGAAACTTCGCTACTGAATCGCCCCTTTCACCGGGTCAATTACCGGTCTGGGGACAATGTCCTGAATAATTACTTACGCTTCCAGACCTGGGTTCTGCCCAAAAGAGAAAAACCTAAATAACCTCTAACATTAAGGGTATTGTCATCTTCTAGGGTAATGGTGCAGTCGTAATTTTTACCGTTAGCAGGATCCATGATTTTGCCTTTGGTCCAAGAGTCATCGTCAGGTTTTAACCCCTTAACAATAACCAAGCCTTCTATGGGTTTATTGTACTCATCCCCTTTACAATTCACGCACGTTTTACCCTGATCTTCGGGTAACAAGAGACGTTCAATTTTTCCGTAAAGTTTTCCATCTTCAACGTATAGAAGAATTTCTGATTTCTCTCTTCCCGTTTCATCATCAATAGTGACCCAACGGCCCTCAATGTCTGGAGTCTGAAAGAAGAGTACAAATGAAAGTAATAGTGATACCATTTTTTCTTTCTAAATTAGGTAAGATGTTAAAAACCAGCAGTATGAATTTGAAAAAATTACCTTCTATTAGTCAATCCCTAATCGTTTTAGGAGTGCTACTGTTTAACACCCATGCCTACGCTCAAGAGGAAAACAACTTTAAACTCGATCCTTCAACGAGCATGCTGATGACAGGTAAAGGACCCGGTCAAGACGGGTCTATCAATCCTTTTGCAGGTCAAGATTGCGTGGCGGTAGTAGCGAACTTAGCGAACACTCCATTTTCGGTTAGAATTCAACAAAAAGGGATTGTGCTAAGAACTATCGCTATAGAAAAAAAAGAAACGAAAAGAATCTCTCTGGGAGCCCAAGAAGAACTTTATATCGACACTCCTAACAAGACCACCCGATTTACGATTAACTACGAAAAACCTAATTAAAATCTAAAACAATGAATAAACTACTCACCGCCCTCTTAGCCTTGTTAGTGTTCTCGTGCACAAAACCAGCTCCGCAACCGAAGCTATCCTTAGCTCAATGGTCGCTCCACCGCATGATATGGGAGAAAAATATTTCACCCTACGATTTCGCCGAATACGCACACAACCTAGGATTTAAAGGGCTAGAATATGTGAATCAGTTGTATCCAGAGGTAATGCTTGCAGAAGACAAAGCTGCGGCCATCGAAGATTTTGTGGCTAAGAATAATGAACTCGCCAAGAAGTACCAGCTTCAAAATGTACTGATCATGATAGATGGAGAAGGAAGTCTTTCTGTAGCAGATGAAGCCGAGCGTTCTAAAGCGGTAGAAAACCATAAGATATGGGTAGATGCAGCCTCGGCGATGAACTGCTCTGCTATTCGTGTCAACCTTCATGGATCCAATGATTTTGAAACTTGGAGCGCAGCCTCGATCAAGAGTCTTACCGAACTAGCTAATTATGGAGCCGACAAAAACATTAATATTCTGGTTGAAAATCACGGTCGATTAAGCTCTAATGGTGAAGCACTCATGCAGGTAATTAACAGTGTTGACCTCCCCAATTGTGGAACTCTTCCCGATTACGGCAACTTTTGTATTGCTGAGGACGGATACGGATCGATCACCGACGAAAATTGCTCTGAGGTTTACGATATCTACAAAGGGGTTGAAGAGATGATGCCAAAGGCGATGGCTTTAAGCGCAAAATCTTTTGACTTTGACGCCGAGGGCAATGAGATTAATATTGATTATACCCGAATGCTAGCCATTGCCAATAAATACAATTATCAGGGCTTCATCGGTGTAGAATATGAGGGTAATGACCTACCTGAAATTGAAGGAATTGTAGCAACACGTAATCTAGTACTTAAAAACCTTAGCGCAAATGAAAACTAGAACCCTTCTTACCTTTGTATTAGGATGGTTTAGCCTAATGATTAACGCACAATCACCACTGGGAGGATGGCAAGCAACAACGACCGACTCAAGCGGAAACGAATTAAATGTATCGAGTATTGTCACCGAAACCCACCAGGTGATTACTTGGTATGACACCAACGGAGACTTTGTTAAAACCATGGGCGGATCATGGACCCTCTACGGCGACCGCTGGCAATTAAAGGTTGAGTTTGACTCTGAAACCCCCGACAATGTAGGAAGCACAAAGGAGTTTACCATCATCCCCAACGCAGAGGGCTATCATCTTTTGCCATTAGGTTTGACCTTCAAACAAATCGATAACGGCTATCCAGGCAAACTCATGGGAGCCTGGCAAATGACGGGAAGAAAGCGCGGAGAAGAAATGACATCCAGACCCATTAATCAGGCACGTAGAACGCTAAAATTACTCTCAGGAAAGCGATTTCAATGGATTGCCTTTAATGTAGAAACTAAAGAATTCTCTGGAACTGGCGGAGGTACTTACACTACCAAAGATGGCACCTACACCGAAAATATTGAGTTTTTCTCGAGAGATCGCTCAAGAGTGGGAGCTTCGTTAGCATTTACTTATGAACTCGTAGACGGACACTGGCATCACTCAGGCTTAAGCAGTAAGGGGAGCCCTATTTATGAAATTTGGAGTAACTAATGTGGGGAGCCAACGAGTGGACCGATCGAATGTTTCGAAAATATTGGTGGCTCTTGCTACTAATTGTAATTGCCTATTTGACCATTAAGCTAACTACAGCTTAGTCATCTTATCGAGTGCCAATAGAGAATTCAGTAATAGTTGTGTTCCATTGGCGATATCTTCAGGGGTAGAGTACTCCAAAGGAGAATGACTTATCCCCTCATAACTAGGAATAAAAATCATACCCGTTGGCCCTATCATCGCCATATCTTGGGCATCATGACCGGCTCCACTAGGTAGGCTCAATTGAGAATATCCTAAGTTTCTAGCTTGATCGCTGATCACTTTACGAATTCGATCATCCATCAACGCAGGTGGACTAGTTGCATCAATTGGAGAAAATTCAAACGCAGTTTGATATTTTTCTTCAATAGCCTTTGTGCTTGACACAATTGCTTCATAAACCTCCTTGATACGATCTGAGCTCAAATCTCTGATTTCTAAACTCATTCTAACCTCACCTGGGATCACATTAGGGGCTCCAGGAAGCGCTTGTATCCGACCCACAGTAGCCACTTGATTTCCTTCGATACTCTTAGCTATTCTGTTGACACTTAAAACAAATTCGGCCGATGCCAGCATCGCATCCTTTCGCTTATTCATGGGAGTAGTACCGGCATGGTTAGCAAATCCTCTAACCACTACATCCCACCATTTGAGGCCTACAATTCCTTCAACAACGCCGACATCAATACCTTGATCATATAGATTTGAACCCTGCTCAATATGTAATTCGATAAAGGCGTGTAGATCCTCTTTACTTCGTTTTACTGAGAAAATAGTAGCTGAATCTCCGCCCAAACGATTAACACCTTCAGCATTGGTATAGCCTGAAGAGGTTTTTACTTTAAGTGTCCCTTCATCAATCTTACCAGCAAGTGCGCGACTCCCAAATACCCCACCTTCTTCATTGGTGAAGATCAATAATTCAAAGTCGTGATTCGTTTTAATCTTCTGTTCAACTAATGTCTGCATCACTTCGAGTGCAGCCATACTTCCCACTTGTCCATCGTAATGGCCGCCATTAGGCACCGCGTCAATATGAGAACCAAAAGCAACAACCTTTGATAAACCTTTTCGGCCTTTTCTTACCGCTGAAATGTTACCTGCCGCATCGATTCGAACTTCAACTCCAAGATCATTCAAGCGTTTAATCACATAGGCTCGTGCGTCAAGTTCATGATCACTGTACGCCACTCGGTCATTTCCGCCTTCACCATTTATTCCAAAGGTTTTCAACGTCTCTAAATTTTGATTTACTCGCTCTGCATTTATTTGATATTGTGCAGAAGAAATCGAGAAGAAGAGAAGTAAGACAAAGGTGAATAGAGTTGATTTCATGATAAATTTATTTACGGTCGTTGTAATTCTTTCGAGCATCTTTAAAGTGATTGAATACCGTGTTGACAAAGGTCAGAATAAGACCTACCCCAAGGCCGATGTAGATGATGGTAAATATCTTTCCTAAATCGGTCTTTGGTGCGAAATCTCCGTATCCAATGGTAGTTAAGGTAATCGATGCGAAATAAAGGGCATCAATAAATCGCCAACCCTCCGCATACATATAGAAAAAGGCTCCACCAAAGAGTATAATTATCGAAGCCCCAAGGAGGCTTCGATAATCTTTGTCTTGAAGAAATTCAATAAAGGTTCGAATAAAAAATCGCAACGGATGATCATTAAAAGGTTTACTCTACAATTTTAACATCTACCGCAGTTCTAGCCTGCCAACCTGTAACATCTGTCACCGAAAGTGCCAAATGGTAGTCACCGGTATCTATCGCTGCCGGAAGAGTAACAACCGCTTCTATTTCAAAATTGGTTAACCCTTCGGGAACACTGTTATTGGTAGAAAAATTGAATGGATTTACCGCTGTGGTAATCGGTTCTAATTCGCAAGGATCCTCCTGATCATCATGAGTATGGTGATCAAAATTATGATGCATTTCAATAGAATAACTCGCCAATTCTAAGTTATCGGTGACCTTTGCTTTGATTGTATAGCTCTGTCCTCGACTAAGATTTTCACAGGTCTGTGGAAACCCCCCAGCGTAGTTAACCGTAATAGTTGGCTTTTCTTCATCGATCTCTGTCTCGGTACAAGAAACAAGCGCTAAGGCAAATAAGCCTAGCAAGAATCGGCTCCATTGATTATAACTCTTCATAAAACCCTTTCACTTTTTAAGTGTTCT